>Ga0209162_1004485_pt1 | contig 10395 bp, 3 predicted proteins | sample YNPNPMetaG_FD_187121 | JGI IMG/M metagenome (GOLD analysis project Ga0209162, IMG submission 187121) | Anoxygenic and chlorotrophic microbial mat microbial communities from Yellowstone National Park, USA - YNP NP MetaG (SPAdes) (version 2) ...
GAGGAGATAGGGGAGGGTAAGGACGTGTCCCTCCAGGTGCAGTCCACCCTTCCCGTGGTGGCGGAGAGGCCCATGTACTTCATCTACAAGGACAAGTGGGACGGGGGCCACGACGTGGTGGGGGTTCCGGGAGAATGAACGGGATGGCTCGCATGACACCGAGAAGCGGCGGGAGGCCGGGAAAGGCCTCGCGTGGATGCCGTGCCGCGGCAACCTTATCCCTCGCTGCGGCCGTCTTGCTGGCGCTGGCGGCGCCAGTGATGGTCGGAAAGGCGCGGGGGGAAACGCCGCGAGGCAAGGTGACGGTGGAGCTGGCCGGATACAGCAAGATGAAGTTCATAAACCCCTCCGGCATAAGCAACCTGGACAACCTGACCCGCCAGGCCTACAAGTACAGCCGGGAACGCTGGGGGAAGCATTTTCAATACGAGGTAAGCGGGTTGCAAGCGCCCTCCTATGACATCGAGATAAGCTGCGTGGATACATATTACGGAAGCCCCGGCCAAAGGGTTTTCGACGTGCTGGTAAACGGCGAGGTGGCAATAGACGACTTGGACCTTATAGCGGCATCCGGCAAGAACGTGGCCTGGCAGTCCACCTTGGAGGGCCGGGAGGCCGCGGATGGGATCATGACCATCGAGTTCGAGGCCAGCGCGGGCGAGGCCACCGTCAGCAATATACGCCTTGTTTCGCAGGGAGAAACGGAGGTGGAGCTGGCCGGCTCGGAAAACCGGCACTGGTCCGCGTACCCGCTGCGCTTCCAAGCCAACCTCAGCCAGGACGTGCACGAGGTGGCCCTGGGGCGCATGGGCTCCCGCTTCTTCATCAATCCCGTCCCCCAGCTGCTGGGCTTCCGCCACTCGCCCATGGGGACCTGGAGCGAGGACCTGGAAGAGCTGGTCCTGGCTTTCCGGGACGCTTCCGGCAACATACGCGCCCTCCCGTTCACTGACCGCTACCCACTGTTCAGCGGCTTGAGCCAGGAAGACCGCCTGACCGGCGTGGTTTACAGGTGCGACGACCCCGCGCTGCCTTTCCTGGCGGAGGTCAGCTTCACCGCCCCCTTCTACCCGGGCGACGAGAAGCTGTCCACCGCGCCATTTTTCTACGTGGACGTGAAGGTGGAGAACCGCGGGGTTGACCCGGTTACGGGCGAGTTCCTGCTGCTGCGGCCCCACAAGGACGACAACACTGGTCCCGACGCGCCGCAGCCGCTCGGCGGCGCCTACCCTGGCTACGAATACGTGACCGCCTATACTTTCGGGGACGAGAGCAGGGCCCTGCCGGACCAGGTCAGCGTATTCAGGGTGACCGAGGCGCTGGCAGCGAACGACGACAGCGGCATAAGCTGGCACTACGACGACATAACCGATGATTCCTGGATATGGGCCTCTCCACCGGGCTGCCCCATGCCCTACCCGTATGCCGTCTACACCTACCGGCCCAGGGGCCACTCCGGACTGGTGTGGAGCTTCAACCTTGCGGGAGAAGCCAGCGAATCGCGCTCGCTGGTGATGGCCGCTTACACGGACCAGCCGGTGCTGAAGGTGAAAAACGACTACACCTACAGGTTCCTTTACGGCGACCCGGCGGGCCCGGCCTTCGCTTCTACAGAAGAGGTGGTCGATTACGCCCTGGGCCCGTCCATGCCGGATATAAGGGAGAGGACCGCTTTCTTCGACGGCATACTCTCCACTCCCCATCTCGAAGGCTTTTCCGGCGACTTCCGCGACCTGGCATCGGTGGGGTTCCAGGGCTTCATCATCAATACCTGGTGGTGCGTGAACGGCTCCGGCAGCCGCTGGTACAGCATCTGGGAGGGCAACTGCCATTATCATTCCACCGTCGACGTGGAATACAACACCGCCTGGTTCTACCTCTACTTCTGGCCGGACCTGCTCCGCTTCAACCTGGAACAATGGACGGGGTTCGAGAAGGGCAACGCCCAGGGCACCTACCTGAGCCACGACATCGGCAGGTACGACCACGTTTACGAACAGACCTACCCGCATGACATGCCGGTGGAGGAGAACGCGAATTGGCTGTTGATGGCCTACGCTTACTGGAAACAGGCGGGCGGAGGCGACCTCATCCGCGACTTCTTCAACCAGGCGAGGTCTTACGCGGAGTTCATCCTGAACTGCGACAGCGACGGAGACGGCCTGCCCGACCTCAACGTGGCCAACACCGTCGACCAGGGTTCCCCGGCGGTGCAGAACGCCAAGAACCAGACCTACCTGGGGATAAAGACGCTGGCGGCGTTGCGGGCGGCGGAAGAGATGGCCCTGGCGCAGCCGGTGCCGGACCAGGCGCTGGCGGATGCGTGTCGGGAGCGCGTCATGCTCATCAACCACACCCTGGAGGACCGCACCTGGACCGGCGACCACTTCCGGGTCTGTGATGATCCATCCATCCCTGCGGAAGAGGCGGAGGCCTATTCCATCTATCCCTCCAACGGGTTGCTCTGGTTGCTTTCCAGCGGTATCGACCCGGGCCTCGACCAGGTGAACCTGGAGCGCCTGCGCTCGGACCTGGCCTCGGCGTCGGCCACGAACCGCAGGACATACGGCGACGTGCATACCAGCGCGGACAACGAGAACCAGTGGGTCAGCCAGAACCTCTGGAGGGACGCGCTGGGCTTTTATCTAGGTGTGGAAGGATGGCCGGCGGCGCAGGCGGAAAGGGACGCCCTGTACTGGAACCTGGAGAGATATTTCGCCACCAAGCTGAACGGCAGCTTCTGGGACGCCCTGGATTACTACGGAAACAGCCGCTTCAACGGGGTGAGCGATGCATGTTCCTTGGGGCTTAAATCCGGCGAAGAAGCGCTCGCCTACCTAGAGGTGGGGAACCTGAAAGAAGGTGGTGCCAGGGGGGCCTGCCTCTCCTACGGGCAGGTATACGGCCAGAGCCTGGGATACTATCCCCGCGGCGTATCCTGCCTCGCGCTGGTGAGCGCTGCCGCGGGGCTGCGCCTGGACCGCCAGGCCGGAAAGGTTTTCTACGAGGGGAAGGCAGGATATTCCAGGGTTCCCGTGTTGGCCTGCGCCGACTGGGCGAACCCCGACCCCTCGTCCCGGCTTCCCGTCCTGTCCTTCGACCAACAGGGGCAGTTGCTGGAAGTGGCCAACCCGTCCCTGCTGCCTTCCCAACCGCAGCCGTACCGCGAGATGCCCCTGGAGGACCTGGAAGTGACGCCCGCCACCATATCGCCTGATGGGAACGGGGAGAAAGATACCGCGGTCATTAGCTTCACCCCGCCCCTGGGGGTTTTCCCGAACAGCGTCCAGGTGCTGGAGGGAGAGGAGGTGTTGCGTACCCTGCACCCGCAGGAAGGCCGCTACGTGTGGGACGGCAGGAAGGATCCGGGCGAGGTTGCGGAGGAGGGGTTGTACAGGGTACGCATCCCTTCCATGGCGGCGGACGACGGGAGGTTCACGCCGGCGACGGAGATAAAGGTGGGGCTCAACACGGTGGTGCCGGGGTCTTCGCACACCTGGTACCTGGCCGAGGGGTACACCGGCTCCAACCAGGACGTGGGCGATTTCGAGACCTGGATACTGGTGCAGAACCCGGGTCCCGATCCCGCGGAGATAACGCTTACCCTGATGCTGCCGGGCGGGGAGACCGTGGAACACGAGGAAACGGCCCCTTCGCAAAGCCGGCTGACCATATCCGTGGATTCCCTCGTTCCCGAGGCCGAATGCTCCGCCCGCGTCTCCTCGGACCGGGCGGTGGTGGTGGAGCGGGCCATGTACTTTAACGGCAGGCAGGCCGGGCACGCCACCGTGGGGGTGACCGCCCCCTCTACCGCGTGGTACCTGGCCGAGGGGTACACGGGAGGGGATTTCGACGAATGGATACTGCTGCAGAACCCCGGAAACACCCTTGCCTTCACCACCCTCACCCTGATGTCCCAGGAGGGCAGCCGGCAGGTGCGTACGTTCACCGTGCCGGCACATTCGCGCTACACCGTTCACGTTGATGAGATATTGCCCGATGCCCAGGTGAGCGCGCAGGTGACCTCCAGCTCGCCCCTGGTGGTGGAACGCGCTCAGTACCTGAACGACCACCGGGCGGGCACCTGCACCATCGCCTCCCGCAACACCTCCAGGAGCTGGTATTTCGCCGAGGGATACTGTGGGGAGGGTTTTGAGACCTGGCTGCTGGTGCAGAATCCGGGGCTCCTGTGGGCGGGGGTGGAGTGCCGCTTCATGATGCCGGGAGGCGAGGTATATACGGAGACATACCGCCTGCCGCCTCGCTCGCGCTTCACCGTGCCGTTGCACGACATGTTTCCGGGAGAGGAGGTATCGGTCTCGCTGACCTCGGACCAGCCGGTGGTGGCGGAGCGTGCCATGTACTGGGGCGAACGGGCGGAGGGCCATGCCACCATCGGCACCCCCTTGCCCGATACCGTTTGGCGCTTCGCCGAGGGTTACACGGCGGAAGGTTTCGAGGAGTGGCTGCTGGTCTCCAATCCCGGCGGTGACCCGTGCGAGCTCCAATTCACCTTCCTCTTCCCCGACGGCACCGTGCGCACTTACCTGGACCAGGCGCCGGGGAACTCGCGCTATACCATGAACGTCGGCAAGCTCATCGGGGCAAGGGAAGTGAGCATCGTGCTCAAGGCCTCCAGCCGGGTGGTGGCGGAAAGGGCCATGTACTTCAAACAGAGGTCGGGAGGCACCTGCACCATCGGTGCCCTGGAGTGAAGCTGGGTCAATGCGCCGTCCATGCCCTGGCGGGGCCCGCTCCGGGCCCGTTCGTGCGCATCATGGATCAAGCGCGGCGAGGCCGCTTTAATTGTAGATGGTCACGTAGGCGGTGCCCCACTCGCTGATGCGCCAGGAGGCCGCCACCCTCTCGCCCCTCCATCCCTCGTAAAGCCCCAGGACCCTTCCGGCCATGAAATGGGGCTGGAAGGGGCGGCGCACGCGCAGGACCAGCCTGTCGCCCTCCTCCGCGGTGATGTCGCCGTGTCCCAGCGCCCCGAACAGCATGCGCATCTCCTGCGGGTCCTTGCTCGCGTGGAGCAGGGGGTAAAGGACGTCCCTGGCATAATCCCTTTCCGCTTCCACCACCCTGGGATAGACGTGCTCGCCCAGCTCTTCGGACATGCGCTTGAGGGCGGCGGAGACCACCTCCGTTCCCAGCAGCGCCAGCCGGCGCCCCGTGACCAAGTCGCGGATGAGCCCCCTTTGGGTGTCCCAGTCGAGACGCGAGACCTGCAAAGGCACGCCGCATTCAGGGCAGCACGAATACTCGATGACCCCCTTGATCTCGCCGAAGTCCACTTCCGCGTCGGCGGTTTCGGCCTCCACCAGAGGGTCCGCCAAAACCAGCCTGAGTTCTTGGGCGTCTCCCATGAGTTCGCAAGAGCAGTCTGCCCGGCGGCCCTCGATGACTTCCGCCGCCCCCGCCACGTAACCGCAGAGCAGTTCGGGATCTACGGGATCCTCCAATCTCATCCCCAGCGTGTGGTCTTCCCCGTATTCCAACAGCTCCGCCGCCCCCAAACCCCATATGCGCAGGTGATCGAGGAGGATGCGGTAAATCTCCAGGCCCCCGGGAGTGGGAACGGTGGCGCCGTGGCCGCGGAAGAACCCCAGGAAAGCCCCCATGTATCTGCGGGAGAAGAGGCGGGCGCCTTCCTGCAGGTAGCCCGGTCCGTGCACCCCCAACTGTCCGCCCAGCTCACGGAAGAGATGCAGCACCTCATCGCAGTCGGCGAAGAACACGCGCGTCGAGGGGATCTTGTAGAGGCGTATGCTTCCGTCCGGCAGCCAACGGCTCTTCGCACCGAGGATGATCGGGGTGCCGCAGATCGAGCAACTCTCAATCGACATATCTCCCCCCTAACCGAGGAATCCTCGCTACGGGCGGCGTGATCTCCGCAGAGGCATTCCCGATATCATTATAAGGCCTTTAACCGGCGGAGGCCCTTCCATATAATATACTGGACTGAAGGCCGGAAGATAACGGGAGAAGGTGTTGCATCCTGGTGGAACGGGCGGTAATCCTGCTGGAGGACGGAAAGCATTTCACCGGGGTCTCGTTCGGTGCCCCGGGCGAGCGTACCGGGGAGATGGTCTTCAACACCAGCATGACCGGCTACCAGGAGATACTCACCGACCCTTCCTACAAGGGCCAGGTGGTCTGCATGACCTACCCGCTCATCGGCAATTACGGGGTGAACGATGAGGACCTGGAGTCGGAAGGGCCGCAGGTGGAGGGCTTCGTGGTCAGGGAATGCTGCCGCACCCCCTCCAACTGGCGCGCGACCATGTCCCTGGGTGATTACCTGAAAGAACACGGCATCGTGGGCATCGAGGGCGTGGATACCCGCGCCCTAACCCTGCACCTCCGCTCCCGGGGGGCCATGAAGTGCATCATCTCCACCGAGGACACCGACCTGGTCTCGTTGAAGGACCGCTTGGACAGCGCCCCGGGGATCGTTGGGATGGACCTGGTCAGGGAGGTCACCTGCCGGGAACCCTACCGCTGGACCGATCCGGCTGTCCCCCCCATGGGGAGGGGAGTTATGCCGGAAAGAGACCGGGGGGAGCGCCCCCTGCACGTGGTCGCCTACGATTGCGGGATAAAGCGCAACATCCTGCGCATCCTCGCCGCGCTGGGGTGCGAGGTCACCGTGGTGCCCGCCTCCACCCGCGCCAACCGGGTGCTGGAAATGGGGCCGGACGGCATCTTCCTGTCCAACGGTCCGGGCGACCCCGAGGGAGTGCCCTACCTCATCGAGGAGGTGCGCAAGCTGTTGGGTGTCAAGCCCATCTTCGGCATCTGCTTAGGGCAGCAGATCCTGGGTCTGGCCCTGGGAGGGCGGACCTACAAGCTCAAGTTCGGCCACCGGGGTGCCAACCAGCCGGTGAAGGACCTGCGCAGCGGGCGCATCCTCATCACCGCCCAGAACCACGGTTTCTGCGTGGACTTAAAGACCATCGAGGAGGTGGCCGAGCCCACCATGATCAACCTCAACGACCAGACCCTGGAAGGCCTGCGGCACCGCGTCTTCTCCGCCTATTCCGTGCAGTTCCACCCGGAGGATTCCCCGGGGCCCCACGATGCCGTTTACCTCTTCGGGGAGTTCATCAGGGCCATGCGGGCCAGGCGGGGTGAGGGTGGTGCCTAAGCGCAGGGACCTCTCCAAGATCCTCATCATCGGCTCGGGCCCCATCGTCATCTCCCAGGCCTGCGAGTTCGATTACTCCGGCACCCAGGCCTGCAAGGCGCTCAAGGAAGAGGGTTTCCAGGTGGTGCTGGTCAATTCCAACCCCGCCACCATCATGACCGACCCGGAGATGGCCGACCGCACCTACATCGAGCCCATCACCCCCGAGGTGGTGGAGATGATCATCGCCCGCGAGCGGCCCGACGCCCTGCTCCCCACCCTGGGCGGCCAGACCGGCCTCAACGTGGCGGTGAAGGTGGCGGAGGCCGGGGTGCTGGACCGTTACGGGGTGGAGATGATCGGGGCCAACCTCCAGGCCATAAAAAAGGCGGAGGACCGGGACCTCTTCCGGATGGCCATGCGTTCCATCGGATTGGACCTCCCGCGCTCCGGCCTGGCCCACGACATGGAGGAGGCCCGCAGGGTGGCAGGGGAGATAGGTTACCCTCTGATCATCCGCCCCGCTTTCACCTTGGGGGGGACCGGGGGAGGGGTGGCCTACAACCCCGAGGAGTTCGAGCTGGTCGCCTCGGCTGGGCTGGCCGCCTCCATGATCTCGGAGATCCTCATCGAGGAGTCGGTCATCGGCTGGAAGGAATACGAGCTGGAGGTGATGCGGGACCTCGCCGACAACGTGGTGATCATCTGCTCCATTGAGAACTTCGACGCCATGGGCGTCCACACCGGAGATTCCATCACGGTGGCCCCTGCCCAGACACTGAGCGACCGCGAGTACCAGCTCATGCGCGACGCCGCCATCGCCATCATCCGGGAGATCGGGGTGGAGACGGGGGGGTCCAACATCCAGTTCGCCTTGAACCCCCGGGACGGCCGCATGGTGGTCATCGAGATGAACCCGCGGGTCTCCCGCTCCTCCGCCTTGGCCTCCAAGGCCACGGGCTTCCCCATCGCCAAGATCGCCGCCAAGCTGGCGGTGGGGTACACCCTGGACGAGATCCCCAACGACATCACCCGGGAGACGCCCGCGTCCTTCGAGCCGACCATAGACTACTGCGTGGTGAAGATACCCCGCTTCACCTTCGAGAAGTTCCCCGAGGCCGATCCGCTGCTGGGCATCTCCATGAAGTCGGTGGGCGAGGTGATGGCCATAGGGCGCACCTTCAAGGAGGCGCTGCAAAAGGGGATCCGCAGCCTGGAGAAGGGGTACTACGGACTGGGAGCGCACGGCAAGGAGTTCATCGACCTCGAACGGGCGGAGGGACCCGGCAGGGAGGAGCTGCTGGAGGAGGTCAGGGACCGCCTGCGCCGGCCCAACGCGGAGCGGCTCTTCTTTATCCGGCACGCCCTGCAGCTGGGCATGGAGGTGGGGGAGATATTCGAACTTTCCCATATCGACCCGTGGTTCCTGGAGAACATCCGGCAGCTTCTGGAGGAGGAGAAGGCCCTGGCCTCCCGGCGGGGGACCCCCCTGGAGGCCGAGGAGATGTTCAGGGCCAAGTCCATGGGCTTCTCCGACGTGCAGCTGGCCCACCTGCTGGGGATGACGGAGGAGGAGGTGAGGCGGAGGCGCCGGAAATCGGGGGTGCGGCCCACCTATAAACTGGTGGACACCTGCGCCGCCGAGTTCGAGGCCTACACTCCCTACTACTATTCCACCTACGAGCGGGAGAAGGAGCCGCCCCGCCCCGGCCGCCGGAACAGCGCGGGCAAGGTGATGATCCTGGGCGGGGGGCCCAACCGCATCGGGCAGGGCATCGAGTTCGACTACTGCTGCGTGCACGCCTCCATGGCCCTGCGGGAGGAGGGCTATATCTCCATCATGGTCAACAACAACCCGGAGACCGTCTCCACCGACTACGACGTCTCCGACCTCCTCTATTTCGAGCCGCTGACCCTGGAGGACGTACTGGAGATCGTGGAGGAGGAGAGGCCCGACGGGGTCATCGTGCAGTTCGGGGGGCAGACCCCCCTCAACCTTTCCCTGCCGCTGATGAGAGAGGGAGTCCCCATCATCGGCACCAGCCCGGAGAGCATCGACCGGGCCGAGGACCGCGACCGCTTCAAGGAGATGCTCCACCGCTTGGGCCTGCGCCAGCCGGACAACGGAACGGCCATGTCGGTGGAGGAGGCGCTGGGGGTGGCCGGCCGCATCGGCTACCCCGTGGTGGTGAGGCCCTCCTATGTGCTGGGGGGAAGGGGCATGGAGATAGTCTACGGTCCCTCTTCCCTGGAGGAGTACATGAGGGGAGCGGTGGAGGTCTCCCCGGACCATCCCGTGCTCATCGACAAGTTCCTGGAGGACGCAGTGGAGATTGACGTGGACGCGGTGGCCGACGGGCGCGAGGTGGTCATCGCCGGCATCATGGAGCACATCGAGGAGGCCGGGGTGCATTCAGGGGACTCCGCCTGCTCGCTCCCGCCTTTCTCCCTGGACGCGGCCATGCGCGAGGAGATCAGGCAGGCCACCTGGGCCTTGGCGCGGGAGCTGGAAGTGGTGGGGCTGATGAATGTGCAGTACGCGGTGAAGGACGAGAAGCTCTACGTACTGGAGGTTAACCCCCGCGCCTCGCGCACGGTCCCCTTCGTCTCCAAGGTGACCGGCATCCCCTGGGCCAAGGTGGCGACCCGGTTGATGATCGGGCGCACCCTGGCGAAGCTGGGTCTGCGGGAGGAGGTGGAGGTGCCCCACATCGCGGTGAAGGAGGCGGTGCTGCCCTTCAACCGCTTTCATGGCGTGGACACCATCCTGGGCCCGGAGATGAAGTCCACGGGGGAGGTCATGGGGATAGACGTGGATCTGGGAATGGCCTTCGCCAAGTCGCAAACGGCCGCCGGCTCCTCCCTGCCGGTGGAGGGGAACGTGCTCATCAGCGTGAAGAACTCCGACAAGCAGGAGATCATCCCCATCGCTCGGCGCTTCCATGCCTTGGGCTTCCGCCTGCTCTGCACCCGGGGCACCGCCCAGGTGCTGGAGAGGGTGGGGCTGCCTGTGGAGGTGGTCAACAAGATCCACGAGGACCGGCCGCACGTGCTGGACCTAATGAAGGACGGGCGCATCCAACTCATCATCAACACCCCCTCCGGAAGGCGGCCCCGTTCCGATCAGGCCTCCATCCGCTCCTACGCCGTCTATTACAACACCCCGGTCATAACCACCCTGAAGGCGGCGCAAACGGCCACCTACGCCATCGAGGCCCTACAGCGAAGAGGAGTGGAGGTGCGCCCCATACAGGAATGGTACGACC
>Ga0209162_1004486_pt1 | contig 10391 bp, 9 predicted proteins | sample YNPNPMetaG_FD_187121 | JGI IMG/M metagenome (GOLD analysis project Ga0209162, IMG submission 187121) | Anoxygenic and chlorotrophic microbial mat microbial communities from Yellowstone National Park, USA - YNP NP MetaG (SPAdes) (version 2) ...
TGGCCATAGAGGTAACCACACTGGTGAGGAACCAGATCCTGGCACAGGCAGCGGTGAGCATGCTGGCACAGGCCAATACCTTCCCACAGATGGCATTAACTTTGCTAGGTAGAATTTAATAAGGTATTGAACACAAGGGGGCCTTTTTAAGGATGGTGTTTAAACCCAAAGGCCCTCTTGGGACATTTTTAGGGGGAGAGGTATGGCCAATGCCATTACATTTACAGGCCTTGGAAGTGGCCTGGACACAGATAGCATCGTAAAAGGCCTCGTGGATGTACAAAGGAAAACTCGTATTGCCCCCCTTGAAGAATGGAAAAGCCAATGGGAAGAAAAGCAAAAGGCACTAAGAGAGATAAACCAAAAACTCTCTTCATTGTATTCAACAGTCCAGTCAATGGATACAGAGGGAGAGCTAATTCCCAAATCAATATCCACAAGTAACAGTACTGTTTTAACGGCCTCTGCCACATCTTCTGCCTCCAATGGATCCCACGATATTGTGGTGAATCAATTGGCAAAACCCGAGGTGGAGGTGCACACAGTAGGTGAGACATCCTCGGATACGGTGATTAACAACTCAGGTTCCACCCTAACCTTTAAGTACAGTTATGGCAGCTCAGGTGTAACAAGCGTTGATGTCCCACACGGAACCACCCTGAGCGGTCTTGTTTCGTTGATAAATAATGATCCCAATAATCCAGGGGTTAAAGCATCCATCCTATATGATGGATCAATGTATCATCTGAAGCTCACGGGAAATGATTCAGGAGCTTCAAACACAATAGTTATTGACCCAGATTTAACTGCCACACTTACAAATTACACAAATGGCACATTTACAGAATCTCAGACAGCACAAAATGCCCAGGTAAAAGTTGATGGATATCCTCCTGGTGGGTGGATAGAAAGATCTAACAATTCTATAAATGACATCATAACAGGGGTTACTATAGACCTTCTTTCAACAGGCTCCACAACTATCACAATTTCAGATGACATTTCTTCCATGAAAGAAAATCTCCAAAAGTTCATAGATGCTTATAATGAGCTCAGTTCAATAATAAGAACATATTCGTACTACGATCTTGACACAAAAACTGCCGGTATATTAAACGGTAACTATGCAGTGCAAATAGTTGAAACACAGATCAGACAAATTCTAAATAACACCCCTCCAGGGTTTTCAAGCTCATCTGATCCATACACTTCCCTATTACAGATAGGCTTTTATAACGACACAAGCACAAAGGAATTAACCCTTGATACCGCTATCTTTGATAACGCATTCAATTCCTACCCTCAGGCAGTTAAAGATCTTTTGGTTGCAACCTTCAAGGCATCAACCACTGACAACAATATAAGCTACTACAGCAGGACCTCTGCTACCCAACCAGGCATCTATGACGTGGAAGTGGATACAAACACAGGCCAAGGAAGGTTCAGACCCCAAGGGGATGATTGGCACCCGTGGGTCACTTTGGAAGGAACTTCTGGGGACTATTTTCTCACAGGCCAGGCAGGCTATGCAGAAGAGGGCTTGGCTGTTCACATAACATATGCGGCCAGCTCTGGCACACATTCTGCTACCATAAGCCTGAAAAACGGTGTCTTTAGGGAACTGGGTCAAACCTTAAGTGATTTTACAAATACATTATCAGGCCCGTTCAATGTTTTGATAGATAACTATAGCGATGTAATAGATGGAATAAGCAAAAAGATAGAAAGCGAAGAGGATAGGCTTTCCAAGTATGAGGAAATGTTAAAACAAAAATATGCAAGACTTGAAAGTATTTTGGGTAATATGAATGAAACACTAAACTATTTGAGTAGATTGTCTCAGAATAACAATTCAAATAAATGAAGGAGGGTAAAATGCTAAACGAAAAAAACTTAGTAATTTACAAGGAATCAGATATTGCCACATCCTCACCAGAGGATATCGTAGTTGCTTTATACGATGGGGCAATAGAATTTCTAACAAGAGCAAAGGATTGTATGTTGACAGGTGACATAATTGGAAAACATAACTATATCAATCGTTGCAGGGATATCTTGCTTGAGTTAAATGATTCTCTCAATATGGAAGTCGGGGGAGAGATTGCAACCAGCTTGAGAAGACTCTATCTCTTCATGGCCAGGTACATACTACAATGCGGATGGAGAAACGACACCTCAGGCATGGAAAAGTTAAAAAACATGCTGTTGGAGCTGAGGTCTGCATGGGCTACCTGCAGGGATATTGTAAAGAATAGCCAAGGAGAAGAAAAAACCTTTCAAAAGGTAGCAGTGAGTTGCTAAACCACAATTGGACTGCTCCAAGTTAGAGCAGTCCAAGGGATTATCACCTTAAACCGTCTTCCTTTTTGGCCTCTTCCTTTTTTAATCCCCCTACCCTAGGAAGGGGTCTTCCTGCATCTGTGACCGCAACCACCAAGAGGATCTCGTCGGATTTGGGCGCATCCTGTATGGAGATACTCATGGCATCAAAGTGGCTCCTCACAAAGGCAGCATCCTTGTAATGGAGCGGAACATCTATGCTATCTCCCATCTTGCCGATCTTTTTTGCAGAAGGGATGATGGCCTTGCCCCCTCCACAGGCCTCCCTCAAAGGAGTGCCCAGCTTTGGGTGAAGGAGGGCAGCTGCGTGTTCCAGCTCACCTTTTTCACCCACAATGGCAGCCTTACCGTATGATTCCACTGGCGCCCCAAGGGCCTTCACAGCCCTCTGGGATATCTCCTTCCCCAGCATTTCGCTATACTCTATGAGTTCAGTTAGATCCTCTTCATATACACCTGCGTACGGATTCTTGATAACTACTGCGGAAGCCACTTTCTTGATGGGTCTCTCCAAGGACTTTTCCCCATCTCCATAAATCTCCTCCACTATCGTTACAATCTTTCTTATAAGCATCTTTCACCTCCAGTTTAAATTTTGTGCCTTTGGGCAAAAAATATACAACTTCACCCTGAACAAAAAAGATAAAGCCAAGGATATATCCCTGGTCTATTAACTGTTTTGCCACGGAAATACCATTTTGAATCGCCTTTAACCTTTCTTGATCTGTGAGTGTTCCCACATCCAATGTAACCAATTCACTTGAAATATCCGTTGAGATATCAACATCCCTTGCAAGGATTCTTTTGACATCAATCGAATCCACATTAACATGATTGGCTATAAATGTGGCTGCAGCATCTGCACTGGCTGAATCCCCTGCAATTATCGTAACAGAATCTGCTATGCCTTTTGTAAAGCTCCTTCCTCCAAAACCACTTGTGGCTATGCCAATGTCAAAAGGTCCTTGAATCTCAATCCTTGCCCTACACTCACCGTTCAAACCAAAGATCCCTGTTGTTATTTTGCTATCATAAGCTGAATAGAGGGAAATATCTCCTCCGTTGTTTACAAAGACGAAGTCATAGCCTTCATCCAAAATCCTTTGTCTAATTGCATCTGCAATGGCCCCTGCAACACTTGCAAGGCCCGTTAGTTCATCCCCACATATTAGTTTAGAGGCCTGGAGCATCCTTTTCACCACCCATGGAAGGTGTTTGGTGTTTTTTACCTCCTTAGCCTTTAGTTTTAATATGGGAACATAGTCTGAGATCTGGCCCAGAAGTCTTTTGAGTTCCTCTGAAATCAATTCCACACCAGGCCCTTCTTTTCCAAGTGCCTTGGCCTCCACACATATGCTGCTGGGGCCCTCTTCCACCAATATCATTCTGATAACCCTTTAACAACCTCTTCCAAAGGTCTGATGGCATCCAGGTGGCCTCCAATTGCCCTGAACGTCTCAAGCCTCATGGTATATTCCACAGGAAGAACAAAGGAGGGTGTGGGCGTAAGATAGATGCTACCAAACCTGATCTCCTCAACATTTACCAGAAAATTTATCCCACCTCCAGGTAATATAAAGGGCCTTGCTCCGCCTATGGTAATTTCCACCTCTCCTTTATGAACTGCCCTCGTAAGTCTGATGGGGTTTTTTGTAACCCCTGCCCTTGCAGAGCCTCCCACACCCGCTGCAAATATGCCACTTACCCTTGTGGGTTCACAGGTATCCCTCAGGACCCTCAAGAATTCCTTTGCCTCCTCTGTGAGATCCCTTTCTCTTAGGCCCTCTTCTGCCATCTCATAATAGGCCCATCTTTCTCCTGTGGTCTCTGTGATCAAAAGGGTGGAGCCTTTCTTAAACAACCTGGTGTCAATGTGGGCTATCACCTCCAGAGGCTCCTTTATATCAGTTCCTCCCCAGCCATCTCCCTTCTCCAGAAAATATCTTCCATCGGTACTCTTAACACCTTTTATGGCGATTCCAGAGGGCTTTACCCCAAGGTATCTTCCGCAGGGATGTTCGGTAAACAGGGCAGTTATGTGACCATCCAACACTATCACCTCATCCGCTGCCTTTGCCATCAAGGGTGCAAAAAGGCCTGTGGTGGCACTGCCACATCCCACCCTCATCCTGTCTTCTGAGCTACCATCTATAACAGGTCTTTTGCCTATCTGCACCACAAGTTCCTTTCCCTCCTCCACCACAAAACCCATCTCCTTCCCCAACAAAAGCTCATGGATGGCCTTGGCTGCAAATATGCCGTGCTTGGAAGTGAGAATATTCACCCCGCCCAGGGAGAGGATCTTGGAACCATATTCCTCTGTGCAAAAGTGGCCCACATGCCTCCTTCCCCTTCCCCTTACAAATACCCTTTTACCCTCCATTCCTATGTACTGGTCTGTATCAATCTTTAACTTCAGGCCACTGTAGCTCAAGGGTGCTTCTGTGACCACTGTGACCACATCAACTCCATCCCTCACACCTGACACGATCAAAGGGGACGGCCTAAAATCAGGATATGTGGTGCCAGAGCCAACGCCTGTTATCAAAGGCTCCTGAATCAAGGGGTCCTTGGAGGATATACAACCCTTCACCTCATCTATGGAGATGAGCCTTGCCTCCCTTTTGATCATCCCCCCTTGGTTCTTGTATCTCTTGCAGGCACCGTATCCTCCCTCGGGTATGGAACACATCACAGGGCATGCATCACACCTAGGATGCGTTGACTCTGCCTCAAGGGAAAACACACCCCTGGGGCATACCCTTAGACATGTCTTACAGTTTACGCAGCCATGGGTTAGGTAAATCTTTTTACCCTGGAGCCTTAGCACACCCAAAGGGCATACCTCTTCACACAGGCCACAGCCATTACATTTGGTAAGATCCAGCTTCAATTTAAACCCCTAAAAGACTGGCTTTCTTGTGGGAGGAGGAGTGTTTCTGCTGATCTGGGCCCTAATCACCCCGTCTATCATGACCATCCCTATCCCAGGTATATCACCTGCCTCCAATGCCTCTTTTGCATCCCTTCCTGAGGAACCCATGGGAGCATCTATGAGCTGTAGATCTGCCGCTAGCCCTTCTTTGACCATGCCATGCTCCAGGCCAAACACCTCCTTTGTATTACCAGTGGCAGCACACACAGCCAGCTCTCCTGGAATCCCACACATGCTGGAAACAAAGCTCACCATCCTCCAGATGCCCAATGGAATAACACCCGTGCCAGAAGGAGCGTCATTTCCAAGAATCAACCTATTTAGTTGATCTTTTTCTTTAAGGTATTTGGCTATCTCGTAAGCAACCTTCATGTTTCCGCAATGAACTATCTCTATAGCGCAGTTTGTCTCCTCTATGATCCTAAAGGCCTCTTTGACTGGAACAGCAGTTGGGCCTCCGTTTAGGTGACAGGCAACTGTGGGATTGGCTATGAGTACATCCTCACAGGTGACCGTGCTACTACCTGGGATACTGGTACCTCCTACATGCATCAAGACCTTCATGCCGTATGTCTTTGCCCAGCCCACCATCTCCTTTGCCTCTTGCGCGGTCTTAACAGAACCAAGGCCTATCTCTCCCACAAGCCATACCCCATCTTGGCTCAGTTCCTTAAAATCCTCTTCCTTTAATCCCTTTTCCAATATCAAGGCACCGCCATATACCTTAACGCCAGCAGGTCTCAGGGTCTCAAGGGCCTTCCTTGCCAAGAGGGCCAGTGCCTTTGCGCTCTTGGGATCTTTTGGCCTTCCTGGAAGGTGTACCTCTCCTGCTGATATCATTGCAGTCACGCCACCGTGTAAGCTGCTCTCAATAAACCCAATGCAATTTTGTCTTGGGGTGAAATCCCCCAGCACAGGGTGGGTATGGCTGTCTATTAGGCCAGGGCACAAGGTCATCTGAGAGGCATCAACGGCTTTAGCCTCCACATCCAAATCGCCCTTTTGTATCCTAAGAATCTTTCCATCTCCGATGAGAACAGAAAGGGGCCCTTCCAACAAAGGGTCTTTCAGATCACCGGTGAAGATCGTACCAATGTTTTTGATAACAATTTGACTCACGTTCTCCTCCTCTCTATTTCTGCGATCCAATGGCCCTTTCCTTTTCCCCAAGGAGGCAAAGCCTCTCAAAATTACAAGGCAACTCAAAGGGCCTGAATCCGGTTGCATCTTTTATTGCATTACAGATGCTTGCAGCCTGGGGGATCAAGGCAGGTTCTCCAACCCCCTTTGCCCCAAACGGACCCGTGGGTTCAGGGTCTTCCACAAGGATAACTTTTACCTCGGGCATGTCCATTGCCGTGGGGATGAAGTATTGATTGAGGTTTTTGGTCCTTTGAGGCACATACTCCTCCATCAAGGCAAGGCCTATGCCCATTGCAATCCCTCCATATATCTGCCCTTTTGTGGTCACAGGGTTTATCACCGTTCCCACATCATGGGCTGCAATTACCTTTCTTACCCTGCACCTAAAGGTGGAGGTATCCACTTCCACCTGGCTCATGTGGGTGGCAAAGGCATAAGTTGCATAGGGGATGCCTTGGCCGGTGTTTGGATCAAGGGGGGTAGTGGGAGGATCAAAAAACCCATCAAACCTAAGCATGCCCTCTGTTGAGGCCTCTTGGTATATCTCCTTTAGATCCCTGCCTTTGTAAAAACCCTTTTGTTCTAAATATCCCTTTAATTTCAATGCAGCCTCAAATGCGGCCCTGCCAGTTATGTATGTCTGCCTGCTGGCAGAAGTGGATCCTGCATCCATAGAAGCCTCTGTATCGCCCCTAACAAGCACAACACTCTTTCCCTCAACCCCTAAGGCCTCAAGGAGGATCTGCATCAGAACCGTGTCCGATCCTTGGCCTATCTCGCAGGCACCCAGATGGAAACCAATAAGCCCATCAGGCCTCAAGGTTAAGAAACAGGCGGATGGATTTGGAACACCTGTGTTCCCAATGCCGTAATACATGGAACCCAGCCCATGACCGGTATTCTTGTTAAAATCCCTTTCCCTCCAATAAGGCTCAATGGCCTTGAGTGTGTCTTCAAACCCAACGCTATGGTCTAACCTTTGGCCTGTGGCGGTAGAAGATCCCTTCCTGAGGCAATTCTTTAACCTTATCTCCAATGGATCCATTCCCAAGAGCTGGGCCAGCTCATCCATTTGAGATTCATGGGCAAATGCCATCTGAGGGACTCCAAATCCCCTCATAGCCCCTGCCACAGGATTATTGGTGTAATACATTAAAGATTCTACATAACAATTGGGAATCTCATATGGACCTGTTGCATGGACACAAGCCCTCTGGGCCACCACCTCTCCATAAGAGGCATATGCCCCTGTATCACCCACGATCCTCACCTGCACCCTTGTCAAGGCCCCATCCCTTTTGGCACCTGACTTGTACCATATGGAGAGTGGGTGCCTCTTGGTATTGCTGAGCATGCTTTCTTCCCTTGTGTATCTCACCATAACAGGCCTTTTGGTGTGGAATACTCCCAATGCAACATAACCTTCCACAGTCACATCCAACTTACCTCCAAAACCGCCCCCTGTTGTGGCCTGGATCACCCTTATCTTTGATTCAGGCATATTCAACAATGCCGCCACTTCCTTTTGCTTGTAATGGATGTTTTGAGTGGAAGAGATGATCACAATTTGTCCCTCCTCTTCCATGTATCCCACACCTGCTTCACATTCCAAGAATGCATGGTCCAAGAAATGGGTCACATAGTGGTGCTCCACAATAACATCCGAATCCTCAAACCCCTTGTCCCAGTTACCCTTGATCAGCCTCTTCTGGGTTAAGAGGTTCCCTCCATCGCGTAAGGGTGTCCCCATCCTTGCCTCTTGTGGATCTGATATGATGGGTAGATCCTGGTACACCACCTTAATCCTTTTAGCCGCACGCCTTGCAGACCTCTCATCCTGGGCAACCACCAACAGTATTGGCTCACCCAAGTACCTCACATATCCCTCTGCCAAATAAGGCTGATCCTTTCTAAGCACCCCAAATCTGTTTCTGCCTGGGATCTCCTTGTGTGTAATGATCTTTACCAGTCCGGGTACCTCCCACGCAGCCTTATCGTCTATTTCAAGGATCTTAGCATGTGGTCTATTGCTGCGAACTACCACACCAAAGAGCATTCCCTCCATTCTTATGTCGCCAGCAAATAGGCAGTTTCCCAATACCTTTTGAAGCGCATCTATCCTTTCAATCCCCTTACCTACTCCCATGCTCCACCCCATAGGATCTCTCTAAGCAAGTTCCTAAGAATTGGAAGTTTGAACCTGTGACTTTCCCTCACATTAACTTGGCTTTCTATCCTCAAAATTGTTTGTTCTATTGCCTGGTTCAAAAGATCCAGATCCTTTAGCTCACCTGATAAGGCTTCCTCCAGCTCCCTGGCCCTGATACAGACAGGAGTTGCAGACCCTATTGCAATCCTTACATCCAACCATCTTTTCCCCTCTTCTTTTATGGCATAGGCAACTGAAAGTCTGCTTAAGGCCAAGGCTTCCCTTATTGTAAGCCTTTTATATCCCTGCCTGTAATTTGGGAGGGGGGTTATGCTGACCGAAGCTATCACCTCATCCTTTCTTATTTGGGTCTTGTAGGCATCCACCAAAAGCTCTTCCAGTGGGAGTTCCCTCTCTTGAGAGCTGGAGATTAACCTTACCCTGGCATCGTAGATCATCAAAGGAGGGATACTATCCGCTGCCGGAGAGGCATTTCCGATATTGCCTCCCACAGTACCCATGTTCCTTATCTGGGGAGAACCCACCTTTGAGCAGGCCAAGGCAAAGGAAGGAAAGGTATCCTTAATCATGGCAGATCCTGCCACAAACCCATGGGTGTAAAGGGGTGAAATAAGAAAAGGTCTGTCTTCAGGCCCCCACATGAGTTCAGGGATCTTGGTCACATCCACTAATAGGGCCGCAATATCTTGGTGCTGAAGTTCAATTAAAAGATCCGTCCCTCCTGCAATTACCTTACATTCGTTCTCACTCAGCAAAGTGAGAGCTTCTTTAATAGACCTTGGGACCACACATTTAAATTCGGGCAACATCTTTGATCGCCTCTATGATCTGAATATAGCCGGTACACCTACATAGGTTACCACTTATGGCCTCTTTTATTACATCCTCTGTCATTTCCTTTTTTGTGTTTATTAATGCATAGGCACAAAGTAACATACCTGGTGTACAATAACCACACTGCACTGCCCCATTTTTGATGAATGCCTCTTGGATTTTACTCAAGCTCCCATCCTTTGAAAGGTATTCCACGGTCTTCACATCCCTTCCATCCGCCTTAAGTGCCAGTGTCAGGCACGAATAGATGGGTTTACCATCTAATAATACAGTGCATGCACCACATTCACCTATACCACATCCCTCCTTAACACTGGTTATGTTTAGTTTGTCTCTCAAAAGTTCCAGCAAGGTGATGTGATCTTCCACATCTATCTCAATGTTTTTTCCATTCAATAAAAAGTTAATCCTGTGCATCTAATACCCCTATCTCACCATCATCTTTGGAAGATAAGTTGCCAAATGCGGGAAGAGTGTTATGACCAATACAACAAAAAAAATTGCAAACAGAAAAGGTAGCGTGCCTTTAAATATATCTCCCATGGGAACATCCCTGGCAATACCTGCAAGTGTATAGACATTTAACCCAACAGGTGGAGTTATAAGCCCTGCTTCCATCATGAGGACTGCAATCACACCAAACCATATAGGATCAAAATTAAGGGAAACGAGAATGGGAAACACCACAGGTAGAGTGAGGACCATCATGGAGACCGCATCCAAAAAACAGCCTAACATCAGGTAAATTGCAAGTATTATGGTAAGTATTAGGTACTTGGAAACACCCAATCCGGCTATCCAAATGGAGACCTTGGTGGGAATGGTGGAAAGGGCCAAGAAATAGCTAAACATGTTGGCGCCTGCAACCAAAAAGATCACCATGCAAGAGATCCTGATGGTATCCAAAAGCCCATCCACCAATGCCTTCTTTGAAAGTCTCCCTTTTAGGATCACTATCACAAACAGGCA
>Ga0209162_1004490_pt1 | contig 10379 bp, 7 predicted proteins | sample YNPNPMetaG_FD_187121 | JGI IMG/M metagenome (GOLD analysis project Ga0209162, IMG submission 187121) | Anoxygenic and chlorotrophic microbial mat microbial communities from Yellowstone National Park, USA - YNP NP MetaG (SPAdes) (version 2) ...
GCGGGGTCGGCGGTAAACCACGGCCCCACCACCGAGGCTGCCGCCAGCAGGAGGAGCACGGTTCCCCCCGCCAGCAGGCGCGGGTTGGTGCTGCGCAGCCGCTGCCGTACCGTCACGTCCGCACCCTCGGGTCCACCACGGCGTAGAGCACGTCAGCAGCGAGGTTTCCGGCCACCACCGCGGTGGCGGCCACCAGCGTGCCTCCCATGAGGAGGGGGACGTCGCGGGCCAGGGCCGCCTCGTACATGGCCCGACCCATCCCCGGCCAGGCGAACACCACCTCCACCACGAGGGAGCCAGAGACCAAGAAGGGGAGCGACATCCCCACCACCGTGACGAGGGGGAGGAGGGCGTTGGGCAGGGCATGGACCCACATGGCCCTGGACATGCTGCAACCGCGGGCGCGCGCGGCCAGCACGTAGTGCTCCAGCCGCTCATCGAGGAGGGAGCCGCGCAGGTAGCGCGCAATGGCGCCCACCCCCGCCACGCCGATGGTGGCGGCAGGGAGGACCAGGTGGGGCAGCAGGTCGCCCAGCCGCTGCCAGCCGGTGGCCAGTTCCCCGGCGGGCGAGAGCATGTGCGACGGGGGAAAGAGCGGGAAGCGGTAGGCAAAGAGGTAGATCAAGAGGAGCCCCGTCCAGAAGGAGGGGAGGGCGTACGCGGTCAGGGTGACGGTGCTGGCAAGGCGGTCCACGAACCCGTGGGGGCGGCGGATCTGCACCAGCGCCACGGTCATCCCCCCCAGCACCTCCAGGAGCAGACCCAGGCCGGTGAGGAGGAGGGTCCGCGGCAGGGTAGTGGCCAGCACGGTGCTCACGTTGCGGTGGTAGAGCCAGGAGTAGCCGAGATTCCCCCGCACCACCGCGCCGAGCCAGTGGAGGTAGCGCAGCGGCACGGGGCGGTCGAGACCAAAGTCGTGTCGCCAGCGCTCCCGGGCCTCCGGTGTGATGCGCCGGCTGTCCAGGTGCTGGGTGATGTCGCCGGGGGTGAGGGAGACGAGGGCGAAGGTGGCTGTGGCCGCGAGGAAAACGATGATTGCCCGGCTGAGGAGGCGGCGAAGCAGCCAGGGGAGCATCACTGACTCCAGTACCACTCCTCGATGTTGAAGAAGACGCTGGCAGCGTTGATGTCAGCGCCGAGGATGGAGCGGCTCACCCCCACCAGCCGCGGTGCTTCGTAGAGGAAGGTGACCGGCTGGTCCTCGACGATGAGCTCCTGGATGCGGTCGAGGATGACCTTGGCACGGGTGGCATCGGATTCGGTGCGGGCTGCGGCGATGAGCCGATCCACCTCCGGGTTCGAGTAGCGGACAAAGTTGTTCGAACCCTGGTCCGGGCTGGGGGTGGCCCAGGCGCTGGCCAGGTCCACCTTTGTCGCCTCTTCCCAAGCCGAGATGCAGGCAGCATAGTCACCGGCGTCCAGACGCGCGGCCAGGGAGGTGTACTCCGAAGGTACCGGGTGCACGCGAATCCCCAGTTTGGCCAAGTCGGACTGGATGATCACCGCCAGGTCTTGACGGATCGTGTTGGTGGCCGGGAAGAGCAGGTCGAAGGCGAAGGGCACGCCGTTCTTGGCAAGCGTCCCGTCGCGGCCCGCAGGCTCCCACCCGGCCTCGCGCAGCAGGGCGCGCGCCTGCTCGGGGTCGTAGGGGAGGACGGGCAGGTTGCGGTTGAACGCCCACATGGAGGAGAGGACCGGTCCCACCGCCAGGCGCGCCAATCCAAAGTAGACCGTATCCACCGCGGACTTGCGGTCGATCCCCAGGGTCAACGCCCGGCGGACGCGGCGGTCGGTGAAGAGGGGGTGACGGTTGTTCCAGGCCACGAACCCCCAGGTGCGGGATGGCACCTCCACCAGCTCCACCTCGCGGCTGCTGCGAACGCGCTCCGCCAGCCGGGGCGGGACCATCTCCACCACGTGAACTTGCCCGGCCAGCAGTTGGTTGACCTGGCTGGTAACGTCGGGGATCACCCGAAAGATGACGCGGTCCAGGTAGGGACGGGGTCGCCCCCAGTAGGCCGGATCGCGCTCCAGGATGAGCGTCTGCTGCGGCGTGTGGCTGGCCAGGCGGAACGGCCCGGAGGTGACCAGCTGCGGCTCGAAGTCGGTCTCCCCCCACGTATTCCGCGGCACCTTGCCCCAGGCGTGGGCCGGCAGGATGTGGCCGTCGTTGGCGTCCATGAGCTGGTAGGGGTACACGCGGGTGAAGTGGAACCGCACCGTGAAGGGGTCCACCACGTCCACGCTGGAAATGAAGTCCTTGATCTCGAACCCTTCCCAACCCACCGCCGGGTCCTTTTGGATCTCGAAGGTGAAGCGCACGTCCTCGGCGGTGACGGGAACGCCGTCGGACCAGAAGGCGTTGCGCCGCAGGGAGAAGGTGAGGGTGCGGTTGTCCTGGGCGAACTCCCAGGAGGAGGCGAGGCGGGGCGCAAAGGAAGGCGGGTGGAGGTGGTAATCGGGCTGCTCCTGCATGAGGGTGGGGAAGAGCATGTCGATGACGGTGCTCTCCGTGGCGTCGGCGCCCCGCTGGTACTCGTTGAGCGTGGCCACGTCCGCCGGGATGGCGACGATCACGAACCCGCCCGGATGCGGCCCGTAGGCGGTGGGCTGCGTCACTTCCTCCACTGCCGGTTTGCCACAACCCCAGGGCAGCACGGCAAGCGCCACCCACGCCGGAAGCGCCACGCTGCGTCTCACCTTGCCCATCGCGACCCCCCCTCATTCTAGCCTGACCACGTTTCAGGTCGGCGCGTAGGGGTTAGGCGAGGAGGGAGCGGTAGAGCTCCTCGTAGGCGCGGGCCGACCGATCCCAGGAGAAATCGCGGCCCATCCCCTCCCGCCGCACCGCATCCAGCCGGGCCGGGTTCTGGAGGAGCTCCCTGGCGCGCGTGAGTGCCGCCACCAGGGCCTGGGGGGAGAGCTCGGAGAGGAGGAAGCCGGTGCCCGAGGGTTCTCCCACCTCCACCACCGTGTCGGCCAACCCTCCGGTGCGGGTGACCACCGGCAGCGTGCCGTAGCGCATGGCAATCATCTGGCCGAGGCCGCACGGTTCCCAGCGGCTGGGCATGAGGAACAAGTCCGAGCCAGCGTAGATGCGGTGGGCCAGCCCCTCGTCGAAGCGGGCAAACACCCGGACCCGCCCCGGGTGCGAGAGCTGGGCCGCCTGCAGGGTTTCCTCGTAGCGCCGTTCGCCGGTGCCGAGAACCACCACGTCGAAACCCAGCGCGACGATCTCTTCCAGGGCGGCGGCCAGCAGGTCAGCGCCCTTCTGTTCGGCCAGGCGCGAGACCATGCCGAGCAGGGGGCGGGACCCCGGTGCCAGTTCCGCCTCGGCGGCCAGCGCCTCGTGGGCGGCCGTCTTGCCCTCCCGCACGGTGGCAGCGGTGTAGGGGGCAGGGATGTAGCGGTCGGTGGCAGGGTTCCAGCTCTCCAGGTCGAGCCCGTTGAGAATGCCAAAGAGGCGATCACTGCGGGTGGCCAGCACCCCTTCCAGCCGGCAGCCGAACTGGGGGGTGAGGATCTCCCGCGCGTAGGTGGGAGAGACGGTGGTGATGGCGTCGGCGCTCACCAGCCCACCTTTGAGGAAGTTGACCTGTCCGTAGAACTCCAGGGTGTCGAGGGTGAACAGATCCCGGGGCAGCTGGCAGGCCTCCAGCACCCACGGGGGGAACACCCCCTGGTACGCCAGGTTGTGGATCGTCAGCACGCTGACGGCGCCGGGCAGGCCAGCACGGTGTTCGGGGAACCGAGCGAGGAGCAGGGGGGCAAGGGCTGCCTGCCAGTCGTGGGCGTGGATCACGTCCGCTCCACCGCGGGCCGCCACCGCGTACAGGGCCGCCCGGGCAAAGAAGGCGTAGCGGATGGGATTGTCGGGGAAATCCCCCTCGGGGAGGGAGTAGAGGGCCGGTCGGACGAAGAGCTGGGGGCAGTCCAGGAGCACCACGGTGGCCCCCTTGTGGTGGGTCTCGCGCAGCTCGGCACGCATCCCCATGGCCCACACCTCGCCCGTGGCCTTTCCCGGCAACTCTTCCTTGACCGTGGTGCGGTGCGCGGGCACCACCACGGTGACGGTGTTCCCCAACGCCGCCAGCGCCTGGGGGAGAGCCCCCACCACGTCGGCGAGGCCGCCAGTCTTCGAGAACGGCACAGCCTCCGAGGCCAAGTGTGCAATGCGAAGCTTCATCTCAATCCTCTCCTCCTCCACAGCGGGCGGGACGCCGGGCCGGAGTTCCGCGCCGTCACGGTTCTTCCACGGTCACTTCGCGCAGGAAACGGGCCGCTTCCTCGGGTGGGGTTGGGTTGATGGCGTAGCCGGAACCCCACTCGAACCCGGCGATGCGGGTGATGCGGGGGATGAACTCCAAATGCCAGTGGAAGTCGTACTCGATGGTGGTCCAGTAGCGTGGCTGGCCCGGCCTGGGGTGGGAGCTGGGGGCGGTGTGGAGGATGAGGTTGTAGGGCGGGTCCGCCAGCAAGGTGCGGATACGGCGGAGGAAATCGCGGATCACGGCCGCGAGGCTCTCCAGCATTTGGTCGTTGCACAGGGCAAAGTCGTGGGAATGCTGCTTGGGTAAGAGCCACGTTTCGAAGGGGAACGAGGAGGCGAACGGTTCCAGGAGGATGAAGCGATCCGTCTCCAGGGCCACACGATCGCCGAAGGCGCGCTCCTGCGCGATCATGTCGCAAAAGATGCACCGTTCCTTGTGACCCCAGTGCTCGCGGGCAATGTTGAGCTCCTCCACCACCACGGTGGGGATGATGGGCGTGGCGATGAGCTGGGAGTGGGGGTGGTAGAGGGACGCCCCGGCCTCCTTGCCGTGGTTCTTGAAGAGGAGCACGTAGCGGATACGGATGTCCTTGCGGAGATCGATGATGCGTTCCCGCCACGCCCGCAGCACCAACGCCAGTTCCGAGACGGACATGTCAGCGGCGCAGCGCAGGTGGTGGGGCGTCTCAATGATCACCTCGTGGGCGCCAATGCCGTTGACGCGGTCGTAGATCCCCACCCCCTGCCGGGTCAGTTCCCCCTCGATGCCGAGGGCCGGGAACTTGTTGGGAACCACGCGCACGTGCCAGTTGGGGCCGTTGGGCTGGCGCGGACCCGCTGCAATGGCAAAGATCTCCGGTGGGGTCGTGTGCTCGTTGCCGTACTCGAAGGGGCAGCCGCTCACATCGCCGGGCGGATCGCCCTCGGGGCGTCGGAACTCGTGGGGGCGGAACCGTCGCTCCGTGGCGATGATGGACCAGCGTCGTCTGATGGGATCAAAGCGCAACTCGGACATGATCTGCTCTCCTCCGGACCAACGCTGCTGCCCCGGTCGGCAGCGCGGTAACTCTCCTCGTGGGGTGAAAATTCCGGCCAACTCCACTCGCTGGCGGGGTGAACGGCTCAGGGGGGCGCGAAGTCATGGTTCGTCCACCTCCTGGAACACCAGTTCCCACAACCCTTCGGTGGGGAGGCGCTCGCCGGCGAACTCCAGGGAGAGGCGCAGCCGACCCGACGGGAGGGGCAGGCGCGCCTCCAGGCAGGAGTCGAACGCCGCATCCTGCGGTCGGTCCTGGGGCAACGACCAGCTCGTTCGCTCCTCGTCACCCACCAGCGCCACGGAGAACCCCTCTCGCTGTGCCGGACGACCTTTGAGCTCGGCGCGCAGGAACAGCCAGCGCCCGTCGCTGCGCAGCCCGATCCGGGCCAGGTGGCGGTAGGTGGGCGGGGCGTCCACCCACGCCGCCACGGCCCATTCGAAGTAGTTGGTGGTCTTGCCGTCGATGGTGGGCGGGGGCCACTCGCGGGAGAGGGGAACCCTCAAGGGCTTGGCGTCGGAACGAATGGGGACCGAGAGCTCAGGGGGCGCCATGACACCGGCAATCCGGCAGGCGTCCCGCAGGTGCTGGCGGAACAACTCGTCGTAGAGGGGGGCCAGCAGCGTGGGGTTGTCGTCGCCGAGCCACCACCACCAGTCGCTCCCTTCGGCAGCGAGCCAGGATGTGCCGCCGCGGGCGGCGCCCAGGGAGCGTGTACGGCCCAGGAGTTCCCACCCCCGGTTCTTCTCCGGGTGGCCGATCCAGGTGGCGAAGGTGCCCCCGATCCACGAGCCGGGGTGAAGGCGCGCCAAGGTTCGCGGCTCCTCGCTGGCCGCCCGCTCACGGAGGGTGACGAGCTCGAGTTCGGCGGCCACGGCCAGTTCGGCGGCGAGGGTGGTGAGGAAAGGCGCCCCGCCGGCGGGAAAGGAGGTCCAGGGGTTCTCCCCGTCCAGGGCCAGCACGATCCCCGCTTCGGCCGGGAGATCCCGGGCCATCTGCCGCAGGTACCGCACCAGGTCGCGGGCCGCCTGGGCCTCGTCCGGGTAGCGCGAGGCTTCGAACCCGATGAAATCCGACAACCCCCGGTGGCGGAAGAACAGCACCGGTCCCCCTGCGGGCAGCTGCCAGGGGGAGAAGAGCTCCAACCCCACCCCCGTCTCGCCGGAGAGCGGATGGCCCACCGAGGCAGCGAGGATCCCTTCGTCGGTGCACAACCACTGCACCCCGTGCTGCCCGTAGAGCGCCACGGCGGCCTCCGACACCGCCCCCTCCGGCGGCCAACACCCCACCGGTTCGAACCCGTGGGAGCGCGCGGCTGCCAGCCCCTGGGCAATGTGGCGGGCGGCGTCCTCCGGGGCGGCAAAGGCAGGGACGGGTGGGGGAGGGTGCGGTGCCCAGGAGTCGGCGACGATGTCGGTGCCCAAGAGCAGCGGGACGATGGGGTGCGCCCAGGGCGAGGTGGCAATCTCGATGCCCTGGCGGGCGGCGAGGGCACGGTACTCCTCCAGCAGTTGCCCGGGGCAGCGGGCGAGCCAATCCACGACGCTCTGGCGGTCCGCCTGGCTCCACCCCCCCGAGCGCTTGGCGGCCAGCTGGGCCAGCTGTGGCTCCCAGGGGAGGTTGGGGGCAGCGTAGGCGAGCACGAGGAGGATCTGCAGGTCGGTGAGATCCTGCACGGTGAGACGGCGAGGGAGCTCCTCCTCGCTGGCCCCACTGGTGCGGGCCAGCAACTCCGCCAGGCGCGGCCAGCGTCCCAGCTGGCGTGGGTGGAGCATGCGGGCCCAGCGAACGATCTCCTGCTGCCCCTGGGGGGTGAGGTCCCGGGGTGGGGTGCGCAGCGCCTCCAGGAGTGGGTCGCAGGCACCGCCGTCTCGGTAGGCGGCAAGCTGGTCCAGGAATACGGGGGTGAGGTTGAGGACCTGGCCGCCGAGACCCGACGTGGCGAGGCAGCGGGTGAGGGTGAGGTACTCCCCGGCCGCGTGGAGGAGGACCCAGGGGGCGTGGACCCGCGAGTCCGCGGTGCGGTACAGCGGCTGGTGCAGGTGCCAGAGGAAGGAGAGCCGAGCCATGGCCGATGTGCTGCCCTAGGAACTCCGGCTGCTGCCGCGCCCCGTCAACGGCGAGGCTCCAGGCAGGCGCGCACCGTGCGCTTGAGTTCGGTGAGGTCCGACGACTTCACCACGTAGGCGTCGGCGAGCCAGGAGGAAAAGTCGTCCTGGTAGCGGGCGTAGGCCGTGCTCAGGACCACCGGCAGGCCAGGGGTGCGGCCCTTGATCTCGTGCAGGAGGGCAAGCCCCGACTCCTCGGCGAGGCGGATGTCCAGCACCACCAGGTCGATGTTGCCGGCTTCCAGGAGGCGCCGCGCTTCCTCCAGCGTTGCGGCCCGGCACACCTGGTAGCCTTCCCGGGAGAAGGCGGTCTCGTAGAGGTCGAGCAACCCCGTCTCGTCGTCGATGAACAGCAGCCGAGCGCCCTTCACACCCACCTCCGCAGGAAGATCGAGAAGCGAACCCACCCCGCCATGCTTTCATCGTACTCTACCCGCCCCTCCATGGCGTCGGTGAGCCGCCGCACGGAGGCGAGGCCGAGTCCCCCCCCGCCCTCGCGGGTGGTGACCCCGCCGGAAAACGGGTCGGTCTGCATGGTGGGGGGCAGCGGCGGGCCGTTGTCCGCCACGTCCACGCGCACGGTGGTGCGGTCGGCGGAGAGGGCGAGACGCACGCACCCATCCCCCACCTGGGCGCGCTCCAGGGCCTCGATGGCGTTGCCCACCAGGTTCTCGATGCAGCGTTCCAGGTAGGAAGGGACGGCAGCGGCCAGTTCGCCAGCAAGTTGGTTCTCCACCTCGAAGCGGATGCCGCGCCGTGCGGCCAGGGGGCGGAAGGTAGAAAGCACGCGCTCGACAGTGGCGGTCACGTCCACGGCCGACAGTGGCGTGCCGGTGGCGCGGCTGGCAAGCCCGGCTACGAGTTCCGCCAGGCGTGCCTCGGCGTGGCGGATGGCGTCGACGATGGCGGCCAGCTGGGGTGAGAACTCGCCCCCCTGCTCCCCCACTACCGCTGCCACCTCGCTGGCCAGGCCGCCGGCCACGGTCAGGGGGTTCTTCAAGTCGTGCGCCAGGGTGCGGGCCGTCTCCAGCATCGCTGCCGCATGCTCGGCGCTGATCCGCCGCCGCTCCTCCTCGCTCAACCGCTGCAGGAGTTTGATGCGTTCCACCGCGGTTCGCAGCGCCTGGACGAGGGTGGAGGCGGCCTCGAGGACAGCCGGGAGGATCGGTCGGTGGGTGATGAAGTTGTCGGCCAGCACCACGCCCCACAGCTCGCCAGCGCCGATCACGGGAATGACGGCCAGACTGTGGGAGCCCAACTGGGCCAGCCAGCGCCGCACCGCGGCCAGGGGGTGCCCGCGCCGCGCCACCAGGGGCCGGTGCCAGCGGCTGGAGGTCTCGTCCAGAGGGCAGGAGAGGGCCCGGAGGAGGGGAGCGAGGCGCCGCTGCTCCGCCGCCACCACGGCGGGATCGGGACGCTCCAGGGTGGAGATGGGATTGACGCCGTTTTCCCGCAGCTCGTGCCAGAGGGCGGCTCCTTCTTCGCGGGTGCGCGGCCCGACCCCCAGCCACCCTTCCAGCCGTTCCCCCTGGACGCGGAGGATGAAGGCACGGTTGAAGCCGAGACCCTGGCCCGCGGTGAGCCCCACCAGGGTTGCCCACCCCGCCGTCTCGGGGTCGAGCACCCGTTCCAGCACCTGCGTGATACGGCGAACCGCCGCCACGAGCTGGGCGGAGGCCACCGACCGGACCGCGCCACCGCTGCGCCGTCCTCCACGGCGTGGGCAGCGTCCCGGGTAGCGCACCCGACGCTCCTCCCCTGCGCTCACCGACGAGCCCCCCACCTCATCCGTGTGAGTTTACCTTCGCGTGGCGGGAAAGTGGCGGCACTTCCACCCATCCCCACGGGTCGAAAAACCCCCAGCGTCGCTCCAGCTTCACAAAGCACCGCTCCTGCGCGGGTACGAGCACGGGGGAAACCGCCACAACGCGCTCGCCGCGGTTCGAGTAGGGGTGGTGCTGGGCCGGCACGGCGTCCCCTTCGCCGCGGCGGTGGGCGTGGGCGAGGGGGAGGGAGAAGGACCAGAGCCCTCCCTTCCCCTCCACGACGCCGACCAGGGTTCGGGGCCCCCAGGACCACAGGCGGAGGGCCGGGCGGATGGCCACGTAGAGCCCTCCAGTGGCCGGGCGAACGGCACGCAGCGGGGAGCCGGGGAGGTTTTGCTCCGGCGTGGTGAAGCGCTCGGGGTGGGCCAGGAAGGCGAACATGAACCGCCGTCGCCACACCATCTGGCTGCGGTGCGCCGCCACCGCCTGCCGCTGGGCTGCCGTTTCCGCTGGGGTGCGCGCCAGCGCCACGACGGGGAGCAGGTGGGCGCGTCGCATGGGTCTGTGGACGAAGAACTGGAGCTCTCGGGGGGGCACCGGACAGGTGGCGCGGCCCAGGCTCACGCGGGCAAAGACGCCCAGGGCGCTGTGGTCGGGGTGCAGGTCCGCCAGGGCGGGGTAGGCGAGGAGCGTGGGCCGAAACGTCTCCAGAAGCCCCACCAGCGGCGCGAGGACCGCCTCGGGGTTGGTGCGGAGGAGGGGGGTGAGCCCCTGATCGGGGAAGTGGAGGAAGGTGGCGGTAGTGTTCGGCAAGCCCAGGGCGGCCAGGGCCTGGAGGGCCTCGCCTTCGCGGCGCTGCCCGAAGCGGCGCTGGTCACAGGCGGCAAGGCGCAGCCGGAGTTCGGTGACGCGCTGGGCCCACGGGTTGTTCTCACCAGAGGTGACGAACGCCACCAGCACCGCGGCGCCGGCGGCTCGGGCGCGCAGGAGCAGCGTCCCGGTGGCCAGCGATTCGTCGTCGGGGTGCGGTGCCAGCACCAGCACCCGATCGGCGGCCGAGAGGAACGGCTCGGGCATGGCGAGGTGTGGACGTTGCGACTGGATGCTCTCTTCCCCCAGATGGCCCCCCTGCACCATCCGGCTGGCGCAGGGTGACGAGTATACGCTGCTGCTCCTCCCAGCGCCGGCCGCGCCGTAC
>Ga0209162_1004491_pt1 | contig 10378 bp, 16 predicted proteins | sample YNPNPMetaG_FD_187121 | JGI IMG/M metagenome (GOLD analysis project Ga0209162, IMG submission 187121) | Anoxygenic and chlorotrophic microbial mat microbial communities from Yellowstone National Park, USA - YNP NP MetaG (SPAdes) (version 2) ...
CCTCAAGGCAGAAACATCAAGGAGCTCTCCCAAGGACAAGGGAGCGGCAAGGCGCTCAGCCGAGCCCCCAAGCGACCACTGGCTCATCGCATGGGTGATTTGGTCTTATTACGTGGCGATTTACATGCAGGCAGGGCTTAGGACGGACAAGGGGCAGAAAAGGTATGATTTTTACCAAAGGCCCGTCACAAGAACCTAGGAAGAACAAGCGGCTTGGGCAGCACTTCCTCAACAGCAAGCAAATCCTTGAATTTGAGGCCCAGGCTGCTGGGGTGGATGGAAAAACAGTCATAGAGATAGGCGGAGGGGATGGAAGGCTCACTGAAGCCATCCTCGCAAGGAACCCAAAGAAATTGGTCGTATTTGAAAAGGACCCCAGATGGGCCGAATTCCTCAGGCAAAAGTTCGGGGAAAAGATAGAACTTGTTGAAGGGGATTTCCTTAATTCAGGCAAGGATGCAGATGTCTGCATAGGCAATATTCCTTATTACATCTCCTCCCCAATCCTGTTCTCAGTAGCAAAAAAGGGCTTCCAGCGCGCCCTCCTGATGGTCCAGGAGGAATTTGCCAAAAGGATGGTCGCAAAGCCAAAAACAAGCAGCTACGGCCGCCTCAGCGTCACTTCCCAGCTGCTTTTCAAGATAAGGCTCCTGAAAAAGGTGAAAAGGGGCTCATTCACCCCCTCTCCGGAGGTTGATTCCGCAATAGTCCTGCTTGAGAAAAAATCCTCGCGAATAGACCCCTGGGTGGAAAAAGTGATCCTTGCCATCTTCCAGCACAAGAATCAGATGGTTTCCAAGGCCCTGGAGCATTCGGGCATATCCCCGAAAATTGAGCTTCCCAGGGCAAGGGCGAGGGAGCTGAGCCCAGAGGAAATAGTAAGGCTTGCCGAAAGGATTAGGCCCTGAGGCTGGCCTCCAGCGAGAAATTCTCGTCCCCCTCCACAGTCAATTTGGCTTGGGCCTGGCTGAGCGGGTACAGAAGCTCCAGCTTATCCCCGGGCTTCATGTCCTCCCTCACGAAAAGTATGGGCTCCCCATCTACATTGTCTTCTATTACCACCCTCTTTGCGGGTATGAAAGTCTGGAAGAACACCCTGCTCTTCCCGTTCTGGGCGGTCTTTTCAAATTTTACGAGCGAAGAGAACCTCCTCCACAAAAAATATAGCACAAGTACCGCGACAAGTATGGCAAAGAAGGCAAAAACCCCAATAAGCACGAGCTTAATGTCCACTATACCACCCCGAGCCTGGCGCGGGAGCGCAGCGCAATCATCTTCACGCCTTCATTTTTTAACCTATGCCTGAGCGCTGCGTCATTTGTGCAAACTATCGCCCCTTCCCTTGTCGCGTATTCCACTATCCAATCGTCCACATTACCGCTGCTCCTTACCTTCCTTGCCCCAGAAGCCTCAAGGAGCTTCAGGGCAAACCTCGCGGCCGCCCCCTCCTTCCCGCGCCCCTTGCTGAGCTTTTTCAATTCAGACAAGACCCCCGAAGGCACCACTGCCTCGTGAGGAATCTCCAGTATCTCCTCTATCTGCCTGAACACGTCTATTTTGAACTGGTATGGAAGGAGGAGGAAATTCGTGTCCAGGACGACAATCATGAGAGAATCTCACCTATTATCTTTCTTGCTTCAAACATCTCTATGTCCGAATACCCCTGCCCGGTCCCCACATAGATTACCGGTATCCCCGTTGCCCTTGAGATGGAAACAACCGTCCCTCCCTTCGCGTCGCAGTCCAGTTTTGTGAGGATCACGCCGTCCACCCCTATCTCCCTGTTGAAAGCTGAAATTTGCTCCACGATTGCGTTCCCGGCGATGCTCTCGCCCACGTATATCTTCAATTGGGGCGCGATCACCCTATTCATCTTCTTCAGCTGGTTCAGCAGGTTCGCATTCGTGTCCTGCCTTCCCGCAGTGTCTATCAGCACCACGTCCACCTTGTGCGCCTTCGCGTATTCAACCGCATCAAATGCCAGCGCAGTCGGGTCTGACCCATAGGCTCCGGAGATGACTCTCACCCCAAGCTTGTTTGCATGGTGCCTCAACTGCTCAACCGCAGCTGCCCTGAACGTGTCCGAAGCTGCAATCACCACAGAGAAACCGGCATCCTGCAGCATCTTGGCAATTTTAGCGATGGTGGTGGTTTTCCCGGAGCCGTTAGGACCCAAAGCCATTATTCTCACCGGCTTTTCCAGTCCCCTCACCTTCTCTGGCAGAGAGAACTCCTTGCCGGTGCTCACAATCCCAATGAGCGTTTCCTTCAGCTGCCCGCTCACGAATTCTGCAGTCTTTCCCCGCGGGACCCTTGCCCCTACAACCCTCTTTTTAAGCTCTTTTTTGATGTCTTCCGCAACCTCAAGGGCAACATCGCTCTCTATCAGCCCAAGCTCCAGTTCTTCCAGCAGGTCGGATATCTCCTCCTCCCTTATTTCTGAAGCCCCTGCGATGGTTTCCTTTACCGCTGAAAATATGCCTTTCCGGACTTTTTTTTCTAGCTTTTCAGTTTCCTTCTCCGCAACCCTGCCTGCGGCAATCTCATTTTTCCGAGCAGGCGCATGTTCCTCCCTGGCTTCCGCAGGCCCAGGGCCTTCCTGCCTGCCGGTTTTCTTTTCCGCATCTTCGTGGATATTTTTTTCCTCAGCTGGAGGCGGCCCTTTCTTCTCAGGAACAGGCTCCGGCTTATTCTCCTTCTTCCCGATAATGCCGCCAACGAAACCGGAAAGCTTTTTCTTAAGGAGGTCAAACACTCATTTCATCCTCTTTGGGAGTTCAGCCCGCTTCCTCGTGGGGGTGCTCCCCGCTGCTTCGGTATGCCCTCTCCAGCTTCATGAACTCCTCATCTATCTTTTTCAGCTCGTTCCTGAGGCTCTGTATCGCACCCTCGGTCATCTTTATGCGGCGGTCTATCTCCTTCTTAGCCTCGTCCACGCCGTACTCAACAATATAATTCGCCCCTATGGGCATGAAAACCTTCCTGGATTCCAGCTTTGCCTTTATGAAAGCCCCGCCTCCGACCGGGACAAGCCCGTGCTCGTCCCGCATATGCTCTATTGTGGTGAGGGAATTGTTCAAGTCCAGCATGGAAAGCATCATCCGCTCCACCTCCCTCTCTATATAGTTCCTCTGCTGGCCAACAATCCTTGCGCGCGCGACTATCTCTTCCCTTTCCATCATCACACCTTTTCCACGCCCTCCACCTTTATATTGCTGCGCGGTATCCCGTTCGCGGCGCCTATCATCATGTATGCTTTCTCAACCGCGAAGCCCTCTGTTTCCGCCTCTATCTCCTTGGCGAACTTCCTTGTTTCCCTTCCCATTTTCATGGTTCCGCTTATTTTGAATTTCATCTAACCCACCTTTGCTCCTTCCTTTATTTCCTTGTCTGTTGTCAGCAGCACTACCTCGCTCCCCTCCCATGCGGCCAGGAGCATCCCCTGGGACTCCAGCCCCACTATCTTTCTCGGCTCAAGGTTTGTGAGCACCACTATCCTCTTCCCGGCTACTTCCTCAGGCGCATAATTCCTCCCTATGCCGGCGACCAGCTGCCTCCTCTCCGTTCCCAGGTCCACTTCAAGCCTCAGGAGCTTCTCCGACCCATGCACGCGCTCTGCCAGCAGCACCTTTCCTATGCGCATCTCCAGCTTTGCGAATTCAGCGTAAGGCATCATATGTGTCACCCCAGGAAGCCAAGCGCCTCCTCCACCCTCCCCATCTCAAATGCCGTGGTCTTATCCCCAGCTATGTAGCCCTTGTCGTTCGCAAGCATGCAAACCGATACAAACCCGGTTCCGGTGTTTGCAGTGCCTTTCATGCCGCCAACCTTGAATATCCTCTCCAATTCCCGCATCTCATCCTCCCCTCCCCCATAATGCACAAGGAACCCCTTGTTGTTCGCGGTGCAGAGCGAGCCAACGGTGGCGAAGCCCCCTATCCGCATTGGCACGAGCTCCACTCCAAGGCATTCCTCCATGCGCTTCCTTTCGCTGGCGCACACGTTCTCGTTTATTATGCCCCCCTTGTCATTTACCGCAATGTTGTTCCCGTGCGCATTTAGTTTCTCCCTGCTCGCATAAACCTCCAGCCCCGTCTCCCTGGCGAGCTTCTCCGCAAGCCTGGCATTGAATTCCGGGATGACCATGCCCCGGGAGTTCATGGCCGCGTATATGCCGTTCAGGTTGCTCTCCCCGATGCTGCACCGCACCTCTTTCGTCCCCAGCGCGCCGCATACCTTTGCAATGAACGTGTGGGGCGCCTCGTGCGGGAACAGCGTGTGTGAATTGTTCGTGGCGGCGAATATGCCTATGTATGGATTGCCGAAGTATGACGCCCTCCTATGCTCCGTTGCCATGTTCAGCCTTTCTTCTCCTGCCCGTGGGCTTCCTTGCCGCCCTCAGCTTTTTTCTCCGGTGCCTTTTCTTCCCTGGCTTCCTTTTCCCCGGGCTTCTCCACCTTCTTTTCGCCCTTCTCCTTCTTCGCCTCCTTTTTCTCCGGGAGCTTCTCGTCCATAAGGTAGGCGGTCACAAGCCCATCTGCACGCACCACGCGCACCTTTATCTTTCTTGGAGGCTTCTGCATCCCGCGCGCAAGAATAGCCGAGTTCGTCCCCTGGCTTATCCTGACGCTTTCCGCATCTGCCTTCATGTGCCTGCAGAGGAATGCGCGGACGAGCTTCGCTGCCTTCGCCGCCCTGCTCCTCCTGCTGTGCTCGTATGCATCCCCCAGTGGAATCGTGTAAATCCTTTCGTTTTCAGCCATGCTTTCACTCCTTTATCCTGAGCTTGCTGGTCCTCCATTCCCTCCTCCGGTTGTTCCAGAGGACCTTCCTCTTCGTCCGCACAGTCACGAAGATGGGCATGCGCCTGTTCTGCCTGCCCGCCTTCCCGAGCCTTCTCTTCTTCATTTCGCTTTTCTTTCCCATGTGAACACCTTCTACCTGAACGTTATCTTCGTCTCTCTTTCTCCGCCTCTCATCATCTTCAGGAGCGCAAGGACTTCGGTGTCACCGAGCCTTCCGCCGCCCTTTTTCGCATACGCGAGTATCTGCCGCGCAGCGGCGGCGTAAAGCTCCGGTTTCGCGAGCCTCACGTTCATGAGCCTTTCATAGGCCTCAGGGGTGAGGCAAAGGCGGAGCGCCGCCTTGAGCTGCGCCTCCATCCTTTTCGCTTCAAGGAGCTTTTCCTCCTCGCCCACTGTCCCTTCTTCCTCGCCCATATCCGTTCCCGGTTTTCCGTTTCCGGTTTCCCCTCAGGCCTTCACCGCGCCCGCTGCCTTGTCCAGGAGCGACCTGCCCTTCGGGGTGAGGCACCTTCCTTTCCTGCTTCCCTTCGCCATTAGCCCGGCCTTTTCCAGCGCCTGCATTGCCTTCCTTATTGTGGACCCGCCTGCAGGAACGTGGCGCTCGGGCTTCACGCCCCTGTTCTTCCTCCCCCCATAATGCCTGCGCAGCCTCTGCACCCCTGTCCCGGGGTTGGCATAAGCCTGCCTCATTATGGAGGCGCACCTCACATACCAGAAGTCCGGGTCCTCCGGAGGCCTCTCGCAGTGGGCCCCGCTCTTCACAATCCCCACAAACGCAGGCTTCTCCAGCCCCATTTCCTTGAGCCTTCCGGCTACCTCCTTTATGAGCCTGTTTGGCTCCACGTCATAAGCCCTGACCATCAATTCACCTTTGCTTACAGATTGCAACTCTCTAATAAGCTGGAATTGTAGTTCATATATTCTCTGATTCGCTATTTAAACCTTACAGATTAGTCAGATGAAATCGGAAAGCCCATCCACAGTCGTAATAGTGACCTTGCCGTTCTTCATTTTCAGGTCTATCTCTGCCATTGAGAGGGGGTCCATCTGCTCAAGGAACCTGTTTTTCTCCTCCTCGTCCTCAAACACCAGGATGAGGTTCTTGTCGGTGTTGAAGTATTCAGTGGAAATCACGAACCTTTCCAACTCAAAGCCGCCCCAGGCATCCCTGAATTTCTCCCCTGAGAGCACAAGGGCATCCCTTATCTTCCTTTTTATCACATTCTTGCGGATGTCACCCCATCCGTGCAGCTGGTAGTAATCCCCATACCTCTCCACTATCCCCTTCTCCTCCATCCGTTTCATGAGGCTTTCCACATCCCCGTCGTACATGTCCGCCCCGTTCGTGATGTTCTTCTTGAAGCTCTGCATCAGCTCCTTGAGGGAAACTGGTACCTCCTTCCAGCCGCAGCTCTTCTGGATATCCATTATGGAATCCACTATGCGCTCTGGCTCCACCCAAATGGTGTTCGTGTTCTTCTTGCCCATCTTATCTATGCGTAGGGTGTAGACGGGCCTCCTGCGCATGCTCGCAAACAAGTAAACGGCTATTATCACCACAAGGGCGGGAAGCAGCCACTTTGCATATGTTTCCAGCAGCCCCTCCTCGGTTTTCGTATACTCTATTGTTTTCACATACTCAAGGTACTTGACCCTGAAGGTATTCTCCCCTGTTTTCAGCCGCGCCGGGACAGCCATTTGGCCATCCACTATGGAGAATTCCCTTTCCTCCTCGCCGCCGAGGGAGACCTTCGCCTTGCCGCTCTTCACTGGCTCGCCGTCCACAGTTATGTTGAACAGCACGCGCACATCGCGCACTTCTGCAATGCTCACGTCTATGCGCTTTACGTGCATGTGCGCGGAGCCCAGCACCCCGGTGTTGTCCTTCACCAAGAACACGTAGTCCCCGGGCTCTTCAAACTCAAACGTGTAATAGAAAACCTTCTCCGAGCCAACGTAGCCAAGCTCCTCTGAGGCTATTCTCTCCCCGTCCTTCTCCAGCACATACCCCACTCTTCCGGCGCTCTGGTTTATGGTGAAGAAAAGCTCGGATTTTTCCCATGGGTATATCTCCGGGGTGGCGCTAACATGGATTGGCTCATCCATCATCATGGGCGAGTCCACAATCCCCTTCCCCCCGGCCGCGTCATACAGGAATCTGTAATAATTCCTGCCAGCGAGGGGCACGAAAAGGGTTTTCCTCCCGGAAAACCCAGAAAACACATAATCCTTCTCCCCTGTTTTCGCCCATTCGTTCTTCGCAATTTCCTCCACGAGGCCTTCCATTGCCCCTCCGGTGTCCAGGAAATCGCCAAGTTTCATTTCCTTTACAATGACCATCCCTCGGCTCTGGTTGTCCAGCTGGGCGAGCCAGTAGCTTTGCCTGAGCTCCCTGGAGAGGACAAAATCTGTCTTGCCTATGTAGATTATGCGGTTGCCGCGCGCATGCAGCGATGCAAGGTCATCAAGCACGTACTGCGGCATCGCCCCGTTTGGGATTATTATTACGCTCTCCTCTGCGCCACGCAGCCTTGCGGCGCTTACCACCTCAACCCCTATTCCATAATCCTGCAGCGCCTCAAGCCCTCTCACGAATTCCTCAAACCTCTCGCTCGTTTCCGCATCTATCCCCTGCTCGCTCAGGACCAGCACATTCGCCTTTGGCTTTTCGCCCAGCGCGATGAGGCTTGCCTTTCCGCTTCCGTTCGCATAGAAAATGAAGTATGCATCTGCCCCGGCCCTCCCGCCCTTTATCGGCTCAACGAAACCGCCCGGCGCCGCAACTTCTGCGGGCTGCAACAGCGCGATTATCAGCGTGGCTAAGAGCACGAACACGATTGCGCCTGCGATTATGAGCTTCTTCCCTGCCATCTTACCTCTCCCAATCCCGCATTCTTATTAATCCTTTCCAATTCTGCTTCCCTTCAGCCAGTCCAGGTCGTTCCTGTAAAAAGTCCGTATGTCCTCCAGCCCCTCCATGAGCATCATCGGCCTCTCAAGGCTCAGGCCCCAAGCAAGCACAGGGTACACGCTGCACAAGGGCCTAGTCATCTCAGGCCTGAATATCCCTGCCCCACCAAGCTCCATCCATTCCTTCCTTCCTTCAAAGAAAACATGCACTTCAAGGCTCGGCTCGGTGTAGGGAAAATAGCTTGGCACGAACCTTACCTTCCAGAACCCGAGCCTCCTGTAGAACTCCCTGAGCAGCCCAAGCAGGTGCCTGAAGTTCGCGCCATCCCACGCGACTATCCCCTCCACCTGCTGGAATTCGGCAAGGTGCTTGAAGTCAGTCGCTTCGTTCCTGAACACCTTCCCAACACAGAAGTATTTTCTTCCCTCCCCGCCCTCCTTCCTCAGCGTCTCATCCAGTTTCGCGAGGTAGCGTGCGCTCGCCGCGGTTGTGTGCGTGCGCAGAACCATCTTCCTCGCTTCGGATTCCCTCCAGCTGCATTTCCATCCTTTCTCATGGCTTGCCTTCACCCTCTCCACAAGCTTTTTTTCCGGCAGTTCTCCTTCCATGTCCATGTAGAAGGTGTCCGCCAGCTCCCTCGCTGGATGGTCCTGCGGCTGGAAAAGCGCATCAAAATTCCAGAACGCGCTCTCCACCATTGGGCTTTTCATCTCCTCAAACCCCATCTCTATGAAAATCTGCCTTATCCTGTCCGCCATCCTTGTGATAGGATGCTTCTTGCCAAGCGGCTCGTCTGCTGCAGGGGCCACTGCATAAGGGCTGAAATCCGCACCCTTCCATTTCCCGCTTGTGATAATCTCATGGGTTAGCTCCCCTATCTCCTCCCTTATCTCACCAATCCTTCCCGCCTCCTCCTCACCTTTTTGTGTGAGCGCAACAAGCATCCTCCTATGCACGTTCTCCACAACCAGCCCGCGCCCAATGAGCGCGCCCAATTCTGCCTCCCCGGCCTTCTCCAGGTCTCGGGCGGCTTTTTCCAGCGGGTATTCCCCTGGCTTCTTCAGCGTTTTTATCCTCCCGCCCTCAATCGCGATCCACCCGTTCCTCTTCGCCCACATCACCCCTATCTTCCTCTCCTCCTCACTCAGTTCCCCGACCGGCTTCCCGTCCTTCCCTGCCACCCTGACTTCCGGGAACCCGTCCCTCAAAAAGCGCTCGCACTCCGCGCTCCTCGCGTGCTTTTTCTCTTCCCTTTCCTCAACTTCTGCAAGCCCCTTTTCCCTGAGCCAGAGCGCCGCCCTCCTGAATGCGTCCCTCTCCGAAGGCTCTCCGGAAAGGGAATCAATGTCCATCTTCCCCGCCCCGCGCAATTTCTTCAATAGGAGCTTCTCAAACCTGTGGAGTATCATCTTCTCTCACCCGCTTTTCTTTTGCCTGGCCTGCAGGTAGAAATATGACCCCGCTATTATGGCCACGAGCGCAAGTGCCGGCATGCCCTGCGGCCCGCTCAGGAACCCGTACAGCTCCGTGCGCGCCCCAATGAAGAAGTTTATGACCTCTTGTTCCAGCCTTTCCTCCCTGTCAAAAATAAGGGAGAAGTGGGCCAGCACCGCGTTCTGCCATGACATTTGCACCCTTCCCTGCGATTCCATCCTCTCCTCCGGGGGAGGGCTCACATACCTTACCAGGGCCCCCTCCGGAAGCACCAGGGTTATCCTCTGGTTCTCCCCAAGTATAACATCCCCCAGCTCGCTCGTCTCAAAAGATATCGCCCTCGGATTAAGGGCGAACCTCTTTGTTCTCGGCTTGTACTGCTCCACAGAGAAAAGCCCCGTATCCGGGACCACGCTCCCGTCCGCCCTGAAGTAAGGCGCCGCGTCATAGGTTATGGCCAGTTCCCCGTGGCAAAGCTCCGCAAGGGGGTTGCACTTGGATGTTGGCGCAGGCCTTACCACGACGTTCTTTATGTCCACCACCCTGTTGTCAAAGTGGTAACGCACGTCCCCGCCGCCTATTATGCTGCTCCAGGAGGCGAGGTCGGTCTTGGCAAGGCCGGCCTCATACAGGGAGATATGGTACGAGCCGGTTATGATGTAATGCAGCCTCTCCGTCACATGCGCATTCCCGTCGCTGTCCACGTTCACCATCACGTCCATAGCCGTGAGCGTAAACTCCGCATGCGAAAGTGAAAGCAACAGCAGCAGGAACGCCCATCTTTGCATGCTTCGCCTTTCCGCCCCAACCTTTATTATATTTATCTTCCTTATCCCAACGATGCTTTCAGATGCGGAAACCATTGAAAAGGCTATGCAGGAAAAATCCTGGCCTGAGATAGCCGCAATGGCAAGGTCGCTCCAGATAAGGCTGGAGAAGGAGGATGATGAGGCGAAGAACCTTGAGGCAAGGCTCCGCGTCATAAAGCAGGCCCTCATAGAGCACATGGAGCACCCTGGGATGGATTCCCGCGTTTCTGACCTTTACTATTCCCTTTCCGAGCTGATGGATTCCATGGAGGAGGAGCTCATGAGGCATGATATTGAGCGCCATGAATTCATTTCCTTCCTCCGCGCCCTCCTCTCTAAGCTCAAATACGAAAAGGCAAAGCCTGGGGCCACGCGCAAGTCCGCTTTCACAAGGCACAAGAAGTGAGGGGATGATTCTA
>Ga0209162_1004494_pt1 | contig 10376 bp, 6 predicted proteins | sample YNPNPMetaG_FD_187121 | JGI IMG/M metagenome (GOLD analysis project Ga0209162, IMG submission 187121) | Anoxygenic and chlorotrophic microbial mat microbial communities from Yellowstone National Park, USA - YNP NP MetaG (SPAdes) (version 2) ...
ACAACAACTAACACAACAAACAATAGAACAACAAGAACAAATAACACAAAAACAAAACAACATACAACAACTACAACAACAACTAACAGAACTAACACAACAACTACAAACAAAAGAAAACGAAATACAACAACTAAACAACGAAATCAAACAAAAAACAGAAGAAAATGTAAGAATAGATCACGATAGGGAGAATCTCACCTTATATTTAAAGACCATAAAGAACTCTATACCTTCTTCTATCTTATTTGTTGATAAAGAATGGAAAATAAAAGATTGGAATGACAACGCAGAGGAGATACTAACAATTAACACAAAAGAAACACTTGGTCGGAGTATCTTTGATCTGGATATAACCAAAAATGAACGACTTAACGCTACTCTACATGAATGCCTCAATAAAAAGAAACCAGCCACAATACAATCTTTACCTATAACCAACGTGGATAACAAGACAATCCTTACTAACATAAATTTAATACCGTTTATCGATAACAAAGGATGCACACAAGGAACGATATTAATCATAGATGACATATCTGATATATCAGCCCTCCAATTCGATCTGCAAAAACAGAATGACGAAATCAAGGATTACTCAGTCAAACTACAAGAGGCATACAAAAGATTGAATATAATAGAGAAGGATCTTGAGTTCTCCAACGTAGAATTACATGCACGCAACGAAGAAATCGAAAAGAAAAAACAAAAAATAGAGGAACTAGAAAAACAATTAAATAACCAAAACGATCAATTGAAACTCCACAGAGAAGAGATAACCAAGCTAAAACAACTATTAGATGAAAAAAACAAAGAATTCGCTAGTAGTAAAGAATACTTTGAGAAAAAGAACGAAGAGCTAAAAAAAGAATTAGACAAAAATGTATCAGAACTTGAAGTCAAACAAAGAGAACTCACAGCTAAAAGTAATAGTTATGATCAGTTAAACAAGATGTTCGAAGAGATATCAAGGGATTATGAAAAGGTTAAATCTGAGAATCAGACACTACAGAAGATGCTGGACGCTCACAGAGAAAACATACAGAAGAAAGAAAAAGAAAATCAGATAATGCATGATAAAATCCAGGAGTTACAATCAGAGATTGAACGTCTAAAAAAAGAGTCATCAACGATAGAGGAAACGACAAGAAGCAGATTAAAACAATATGAAGATGAGTTAACAAGTATAAACATTAAATTAAATAAAATGACACGGGAATTGGAGGACAAGGAGAAACAAGTCATTGCACTTAGGAATACAAACGCGATGACTACAGCCATGCTCGAAGAAAAGACGAAAGAGTTAATAAGAGTACAAAATGAGTTTACCCGCCTTAGAGATATCATAAAAACAAAAGAATACGAATTACAAGATAAAGAACATAGATACAATACGCTTAGATCTGAGTTGGAACAGAGGAAAAATGATCTTATAACGCTGGAGAGAAGACTTGTAGAGTTACAGAAAGAAAACAACATGGTTAACCAAGAGTTAAAGAGTAAGCAGGAGATCATAACGGTTATGTCTGCTGAAAACAGAAAATTAGTAAAATTATTAGATGAAAAAAACAGAGAGTTATTACCGTTACAAGATGAGTTAAACCGTTTAAAAGAGGAGTTGAACACTCATAAGGCTAGTATATTATCAAGGGATCAAATCATAGAGGAATTAACAAAGGATGTTAAAGCGGATAAGGCTGCTTTATTATGGTTCAAAGCAGAGCTGGAACGTGAACAGGAGGAGAGAAAAAAACTGACAGAGGCGTTACAATGTAGAAACAAGGATTTTGAGATCATGGAGAATCAACTACTAGATTATGACTTCAAATTAAAGGAGAATGCATCCTTAATTGATCATCTGAAGACTATGATCCACGAGGTTAATGAAGAGTTAAACAGCAAGGAGAAGGAGATGGAGCGTGTAAGAATCGAGAAAGAAGAACATATGAATATCATCAGTAGATTGCAAAGTGAGAGGGACTCTTTATTTAGATCTATTAGAGAGATACATGATGTTTTGCCTTTCCCTGTTATTATGATTGATAGGAATGGTGTAGTCACTCAGTGTAATAAATCCCTTCAGGGTCTACTAGGTGTAGAATCAAGTGATATAGTAGGTAAAAATATCTTTGATATCGATGTTTTTATGAAGGAACGGGTGAAGGATGGTTTAAAACAATGCGTAGATGATAAGAGAATGATCACAGTTAAAAACGTATCCCTAACGAATAGTAACAGTGATCTACGTATAACTCATATATCAGGTGCACCTATAATAGGTAGCGATAGTGAATCATATGGTGCTATAATCTTCATCATTGACGTCTCTGATCAAGTAGTACTTCAATCAGAACTTAAGAAGAGGGAAGAGGACATCAATGATTTAAATAAGAGATGCCAAGAGATATACAGTAGGATGAAAATATTGGAGTTGGAGAAGAGATCAGTTACCAATGAGTTACTCACAGTGAAGAAGGAGCTAGAAACCAGGTTGGAGGATAAGTTATCGTTAGATGCTGCTCTTAAGGAGAAACAAAACGAGTTAAAAGCTATTAATGAATCATTAGCTGTGCATACGCAGGAGCTGCATGACATCTCAGTTAAACTACAAGAAGGGAGATCGATATTGAATGCTCTTGAATCACAGATAAATGAGAGACGGCAGATGCTGCATGATGATTTCATGGTGGGTAAACAGGTTGATCATGAGGCTCTAAATGAAAGATTAAAGATATGCGAAGAGATTGATAAATGCTTATCTGAGGGGGATGCGCTTAAAACCAAGAAGCTACCTGAATCACAAGAATCACAAGGATAAAAAAATTATGTCTAATTTAATAAGATACGTGTTGTTTTTTTTTAGTTGAGTGTCACCACTGGGCGTATAGGTAGAGGGGCTTGTAATATCACTGTTCTTGAGTAACCGGTTGGTGGTATCAATGTTATTGTTAATGATTCATCGTATCTCATCGCTATATCCTCAGGTAGGGTTATTATCATGTATGCTATATCACTTTGATCGTTCATTATATGATAGTTAAGTATTGATTGATCCTTGTCATTTATTATTATAATGCTGAACGTGTTCGGTGGTGTAAGGTTATAGACTGGGTGATTGAATAAAGAGTTTGATCCTATGTATCCTGCTTCTCCACTGTAAGATAGATACATTACCTGGTATCCATTGCATAGTTTTATGGTTGTACCTGAAATGTCAATATCTGATGAGATTAAAGGTTTTATAAGTAATGCTATCTGTCGTATCCTCTGCTGGTTTTCAATTGTAGTGTATCTACCAATGATATCCTTTATCTGGATATATGTTGTTACTTCATTTACAATCTCTGATATCATTGTATTTATACTGTTGTCAGTATCGGTATCAGTGTTTTTTATAGTGTTTGTCATCACTGATGCTGCTGTAGTAGCTATTAGTAATACTGCTATTATTATAATGATGGTTGATAAGCCTATGTTAGCCTCTTTGTTCATTCTTACCCAATAGTTATCTCAGTAAAAAATATATATAAAAGTTATTATACAAATAGTATCTATTTTTTGTTTATTAAATATGAGGATAAGTATGCAGAATATGACTGTTTTTTTTAAGAAATGTGAGTAAAAAAAGATTAGTAGTAAAAATATGAGGAGGCTAGCGGAGTTTTTCTTGTATATACTGCATGTTATCAGGGGGTATATCTTCTGACTTATTCTCTCTGCAGTAATCTGTGATGCATCTTCTATCTGTTTTACGTGATATGGGGAAACCTGCTAGATGCATCATTGGTATAGTTGCTTTTCTACCGTGTCTCCATCTAGCGTATAACCAATGGCTGAAGAAGAATAACGGGTTGTATATCCATTTTGACTCAGGGTCCCATACGTCGATGTTATTCCTCCAGCATCGTGCTAGTATCTCCCATTGTAGTTCAGATAGGTTTTTTAGGTCGGTTCGTTGGTGTTTACCTAGAACCGCGTCTTTTAAAGGTATGAATAAGACAGGTGTGTAGAACATCTTCGCATTATGATCTCTTAAGTCGTCTATCAGGTTTAATGTTGCTATTACATCTTCTTCTGTCTCGTCTGGTTGACCTGTCATTATAGTGCATAGAGGCCACCAGTCATGGTCATTCATTAACCCTATGCCTTGTACTACTATCTCAGGCCAGTTGTCAACGCTGTATGGTAGTGCTTTTCCTTTCATGTATTTCTTCATGAGTCTTACACTACCGGTTTCTATGCCTACTTCTACTGATACGAATGGTTTACGGTATAATCTGCTGGTTTCTGGGTTCCATTTTGTCTTCTCGATTAGTATTGGTGTTAGCTCCTCTAGTAGTTTTTTGTCGTATATGACAGGGGCTAAGGATGCGTGTGATAGTAGTATATATTCTACTCCAGGGTATGATGCTATGTTTTTGTATAGTTTAACTACTGACTCTCTGTTTGGTATGAATCCTGGTTTTGAATCGTATAAGAAGATATCCTCGGTTACAGTGAATATGGTGTTTGATCCTTCTTTTATGTTTATCTCTACTTCTTTCATGATATGGTCAAGTGGTATGGTGTATCGTGTACGCATTGTCGGGCTGCAGAATTGACATCCTCTCCCGCATCCTCGCATGATTTCAACCATCCCGTAGGTGGCTGCGTGTTTGATGAGTGGTATCTCACTCATTGATGGTTTTTTCGCTTCATACCATTTTGGTGTATCCTCTCCGTTTAGTATTTTTTTAAATAAGTCTATGATGTCATGCTCTGCTTCACCGTGGAATAAAACGTCTATACCTAGTTTATCCTGTGCTCCTATTTCTAGTATCTGCCATGCTCCTGCTCCTCCGACTACTACCTTGGGTTTGTATTTTTTTATAGATGGATGATTTACTAGTTTTGTGAATTCTGCTGCGTTTAACGCTTCACCTCCGAAACCTATTAATGAGTTATAAGTGGTTGATACGTACGCTAGCCCCATAGGATCCATGGAGGATATACCTACTATTTTTGTGTTTTTACCTATGAACTTGTCAAGGTTATCGTAATGTACTGTGACGACGTTCTCCTCTCCGAATTCATCTATTAAAAGTGATTCCACTTTTCTTAAACCGTATAAGGTGTATTTTGCTGTGCCGTCAGGGTTATGCTCCATTGCTGCTAGATGTTCTTTTAGTAGGTAGCCTGAGAGTTTTTTTGGGAATGTGCATAGGAAAGCTGTGAATGGGTTGTTGTCGTAGTTGTTGGCTTCTGCTCTTGAAGCTGTTAGTACTATCTTATAGCCATCGGTTTTCTCTGTGTTCATGTTATTTTTCCTCTTTTAAATCCTTATTTTTTTATGTTATCATATTTTTGATTATCGGGTCTTTGATGGTTTCCTCTATTTTTATTAGGAGTTCATTCCAGGTTATACCGTTTCTTAGCCATTTTATCATATCTTTTTTATGTAGGGATAGTAATTTTAGGAAGCTCTGCCAGTTGAACCCTTCTTTTTTTAGTGTTTTTGACCATCCTGCTTCTCTCCATAGGTAGCTTGGTAGTTTGTTCCCTAGCCATATTAGGAGGGAGTCTACTTTCAGGTTTTTCTCTTGTAGTTGGTTGTTTGTCTGTTTTTTTTGTATGTTGGTTCTGGTGGTCTTGATAGTTTAACAGATGTCATAATCTTGTTATCCCCCATGTACTTAGTATATGGGGTATATTGAGATTCTATATAAATAGTTTACAATTTTTGTACTTACAAGACAAAACCTTCCTTTATTTTTTCGTTTATTGACGATATTTTCGGTTTGTAATTTTGTCGTTTTTGTCTTTTTTTCGTTCTGGTTTTCTCCCGGAAAACGTTTAAATAGTGTCATTTGCGAACATTATACATGAACAAAATTGCCATGGAAATGTATACCATGGGAATGTATAGAAAGGAAGGTGAAATGAAATGGAGAAGAAGTATATGGAAAGGCTGGTGGGGAAATACTGTAAGATCGTTACAAAAGAGCCTGGGGAAGACCGTGCAAGTGTAGTAACTGGGATACTAGAAGATGTAGATTATAAAGATGGTTTCATCCTTGTTGATTCTAACCAGGGATTGGGATGTCTAAGGATAGACACCATCATAGCGATCAAACCAGGAGTCAAAAGACATACCACTGATAAAAGACATAAAAAGAAACTAAAACATGATGACGAAGCAGATATAGGTATAGGTGTACTAATAGTTTTCATAGCGATGGTATTAGTCTCAGCGGTAGCAGCAAGCGTTATTATGAACACAGCAGAATCATTACAGATGAGAGCGTTAGCAGTCGGTAAGCAAACCATAAGAGATGTATCAAGCGGTATGAGGATCATAGGTATAACAGGATACACTGATGAGAGTAAAACAAGGATAGAGTACCTAGCCATAGCTATTTCACCACGTGCAGGATCATATGATATAGATATGAACAAGACACTACTTTATCTAGAGTACAACAACTTCACAGTACTATCACTGAATACAGCCTGCAAAGCATCAGATGTAGCTGAAGGTGGTATCTTCTCAACCCTTAACATGAGTAAATTGAACGCTACAAACTACGGATTAATATCTATACATGACGCTGATGATTCCCTCATGAACAGCAACGGTCTGAGTACATCTGACCAAGCCATGTTGATCGTGAATCTCACTGCAGCGTTATCATCCACTGGGGGATTGATGCCTGGTGAGCAAATAGAAGGTAAACTCGTACCTGAGGTTGGTGCAGCTGGTGTATTCGTTATAAGTGCTCCGAATGCGTTCAAGTATAGGGTCGTAGAGATTCTATAAAAGAGGAAAAAAACATCCCGTCTCTCTCCTCTTTTCTTCTATTTTTTTAATTTAGTGATCTAACCTAATTTGTATCTTCTTTTTTGGATCGTATCTATCTTATAGTTAAAAAAAATTTATGATTAAATCAAAAGAAATTGACGATTCACATAGATATAAATAAAAGTCATGGTGATATGGTCTCTGTTTCTATGTTGTCTTCTATTTTTTCTTTTCTCTCCTCCACGTATATTATTCCTTTCTCTGTTAGTTTGATCTCATCTGGTGATATGTAGTGTAGGTAGTCGTAACGTAGTAGTTGTTGTATTATATGTTGTAGTTCTATTTTTGATATCTTTAGGTAGTATAACACCGCTTCTTCGTCAAGATCTTTTTCGTATAGTAGTTGGAGTAGTTTTTGAGCGGCCTCTGATAGTTCTATCTTCTCTTTTTTTAGGACTAGTTTACCGTAATCTGTTAATGTTCTAACGTAGTACTCCATTAGTTTGTTTATGTGTAATCTGTCTAGTAGTTGTCCTTTTCTGTTGTATAGGAAGCATATATTGTTCCGGTATTTGAAGGTTGCAACATCTGACCAGGAGTAGTCTGGTATTGTTACTTGTAGTTCTGCTTTCTCTGTTTCGTCTTCATGGTGTATTATTCTTTTTCTTCTTTCTAGTTGTTCGTGTAGGTGTTTTTGTTCTAGTTTTAGTAGTTCTAGGTCTACGCCGTATTGGTGTAATGTTGATAGGTATTCTTGTGGTAATCGTGTTTTTAGTTCGTTTATGAAGTATAACCCTGTGTCTTCTTCTATATCCATGCATAGTATCCTGATTATTGATTCTATTATCTCACCTATTATTTTGTGTTCTATTGTTTCTATTTTTGGGTTTACTTGTATGGCGTCTAGTGGTGATCCTTCGTGGTATATGATGTCTTTTATGTTTATGTAGTCTATGCATTGGTATTTTTCTCTGAGTGATAGTAGTATGGCTTTTATGTAGGCGCTTGATATTACTTCAGAGGTTCTTCTACCTGCTATTTTTATGAGTATGAGTATCACGTTTTTTAGTAGGTTGGAGTGTGTGATTTTTTTCATTGCATCCTCTAAACAGACTATATGTTATACTCTCTTATTTTTAATATATAAATATTGTCTGTTATTATGTCAAACTGTGAAAACTATACAGTATATAACTTATCTATTATACATAGTCTCCTGCTTATATAGGGTTAAAAGGGTGCTTGGTCAAGATTAAGAAAAGTAGAATTCAACTTAAAACAAATTTCTTTCATAAAAATCGATGATGATGTTCTTATCAAATGCGGTTCTTTTCAAAGAGATTTCAGGAATGCTGATGGATCACCAAGAAGAGAAAAAATTCTATTAGACCTAGAGAAATTAGATGAAGAAGGTGGTTTTATTTATTGATTTCTGAGCAGTAAATATATATAGAGTCTATGTTATTTCATGTTTGTATGCAGGAGAAGAAGATTGTTTTTTTGAATCTGCCGACGTCAGTTATAGACGAGATCGATGCTTTGAATACAACTGGTAGTAGATCCGCTTTCATGTCCGAGTTGATAGAGAAGCAGTTGAGGGTCAGGATGGATGAGCTGAAGGCGTCGCCTGAGATTCATACGATGATGCACGCTAAAGAAGAAACATCTGGTGTGCCTGGGGAGATCAGCCTGGTTGATAGCAGAGGCGTATCTTTAGGCAGGTTCAATGTAAACACAGTGGAGGGGTTTGAAAGGTTAGCTGATAAGATACGTGAGATCTCTGATGATCCTATAGTAAGGATGAAAGCACGTCGATGGCGGTAAAAAAACTACCTTATTTTTATGTTATTCTGTTTGTTGCTTTGAATAACCTTAGATAGGAAGATGATTTTAAGAGTTAATACAGCCCATGCTCATTGAAACATTTAGTGTATCTTTTATCAGTTCCTTTGATATGATTAGTAAGCCAGTCTGTTAAGAAGTTCATCACGTCCATGGTTAGAACAGTTTTACCTGTTTTAAAATCATTTTGGAATACTGTTACTTTTTCTACGAATTTTTTATGCTCTACTTTATGTCTTACTGTTTCACTGTATTTATAGTCTTTGACTTAAAGATTTTCATAAAATTGATTATCTGCGACTTCCTCAGTATAATATGGAGAATGATCTACGTCTAACACTATATTTTAATTTTTAATGAGAAACACAAAAACATAGTCTCCAAAAAAGAAAAAAACAAAAAAGAGAGGACAGTAGAGAGGGGATCTCTCTACAGAGGGGGCTCGTATGGAATCTACTCTTTTTATCTCTACAAGAGATCGTAGACAACACCCGTATAAGCCGCAGGTGTCCTAAAAGCAAAAATACCAGGCGAACCCTCCTCAGGCAAAATCTGACCCCAAACATCCACACGCTCAGCCAAACCACCAAAAACAGCACTCAAATTAACCGTGATCATAACCTTATCACCCCTATTCAACACCGGCGTCGACGCACTACTAGAACCATCAGCATCCTCCAACTCAATAACACCAAAATCATAAGGATTCAAATCAAAAGCTGCACTTGCAAACACCCCGCTATTACTAGGAGCAGTCACATACGTACCAGAATACTTCAACAAACACTTCTTCGATGAATCAGAGATCTCAACCACCGTCTTATTCAAATCAATATCAAGCGAACCAGCACGAGGAGAAACCGTAATAGTAAGATTATGAAGAGCAGACACAAATGAACCACTAATATTCCTAGTACCATACTCACCCTCAACATCAATAACATAAAGACCAGTAGCAACCTCAGCCTTAGTCTGCTCACCAGTCTGCATCGCCTGACTCTCCAACCTATTAGCAGTCTGTATAAGCACAGAAGCAGCAATACCAGCCACAAGAACCATCGCTATAAAAACAATCATAGCACCAACACCTATATCACCAACATCACGGGACCTAAAAAACTTAAACACATTCTTCATCTTCTATCACCCTCCATTCTAATACAAATCATAAACCGTATCAGTCAACGAAGGCGGCACCCTGAAAGCAAACACACCCATCGAACCCTCCTCGGGAATCACCGCACCCCAGACATCCTGACGCGGATCCAAACCACTAAACAACGTAGAAACATTCAAACACAACAAGACCTTATCACCACGATTAATAACAGGTTTACTAGCAGTACAAGAACCATCAGCATCCTCCAACATTATAATACCAAACTCCTCATTAGTCATATTCCAAGGACCAGTACCAAACACAGATGCAGTAGTCCGATTAACCTCAGAGTGGAAATTCCACGTCGCAACAACATTATACGACAACAAAGCCTTCTTATTACCATTACTGATCTCCAAAACAGTATTATTCAAATCAATACTACCAGAGCCAGCACGAGGCCTAACCGCAATAGCCAAGTTAGTAATCTTACCACCGACCTGCTTACCATTAATATCAAAAACAGATAAACCAGTAGCAACCTCAGCCTTAGTCTGCTCACCAGTCTGCATCGCCTGAATCTCCAACCTATTAGCAGTCTGTATAAGCACAGCAGCAGCAATACCAGCCACAAGAACCATCGCTATAAAAACAATC
>Ga0209162_1004495_pt1 | contig 10374 bp, 6 predicted proteins | sample YNPNPMetaG_FD_187121 | JGI IMG/M metagenome (GOLD analysis project Ga0209162, IMG submission 187121) | Anoxygenic and chlorotrophic microbial mat microbial communities from Yellowstone National Park, USA - YNP NP MetaG (SPAdes) (version 2) ...
CGATTTCTGGTGGATGGACTGGCAGCAGGGCGAGACCTCCGAGATGAAGGGGCTCGATCCGCTGCCCTGGTTGAACCACCTGCACTTTCAAGACGCGGCGCGGCGCGGCAGGAGACCAATGCTCTACAGCCGCTGGGGCGGGCTGGGCAACCACCGCTACCCCATCGGCTTTTCCGGCGACACGATTGTCGGCTGGACAGCGCTCCAGTTCCAGCCGCACATGACGGCCACCGGCGCCAACGTCGCCTACGGCTGGTGGAGCCACGACATCGGCGGGCACATGGGCGGCGCAACCGAGCCGGAGCTCTACACCCGCTGGGTGCAGTTCGGCGCGTTGAGTCCCTGCCTGCGCCTGCACGGCACCAAAGACCCGCGCACCGAGCGGCGGCCCTGGGTCTATCCCCCAGAGGCCTATCAGGCGATCAAAAACGCCTTTCACTGGCGCTATCGCCTGCTGCCCTACCTCTACACCATGGCCCGCCTGGCCCACGACAGCGGCATCAGTCTCTGCCGCCCCATGTACTACGAATATCCCCGGCATGAGGGCGCCTACGCTGCCCGCTACCAGTATTTCCTGGGCGACCAGACCATCGCCGCGCCCATCGTCCAGCCGGCTGACCCCAAGACCGGCCTCGCCACGACCGATGTCTGGGTGCCGCCGGGGATGTGGATCGACTACCAGACGAAAGAGACTTTCAGCGGGCCGCGCTGGGTGCGGCTGGCTGGCGACCTGGAACGCATCCCTATGCTGGTGCGCGCCGGGGGCATTCTGCCGCTGGCCGCCCCCTTCGAGAAAGCCCAACCGCCGCGGCTGGCTTCCGGCACCACTGACGCCATCCCCCGCGACCAGCTCATGCTGGCCGTCTTTCCGGGCGCCGAGGGGCGCTTCCGCCTCTACGAGGACGACGGCATCAGCCAGGCCTATCTGGATGGCGAGTGCGAATGGACCGAGATCACGACGCGCGCAGAAGGGACAAGCTGGGAGGTCGTCATCGCTGCGGCAGAAGGACGGTGCGCGGCGCTGCCAGAAACGCGCGGCTACCAGGTCTGCCTGGAGGGCAGCCGCTGCCCCCACCGCGTGACCGTGGACGGCGCAGAGGTGAGCGAGTGGGAATACGACCCGACGGCGCTGCGGACGACGATACACGTGCCGCCGCGCAGCAGGCGCCAGACCACCACGGTCGTGGCAACAGCAGCGGGCGGCATGGTGGCGCTGGGCCAGGCACACAACGACGCCGTGGCCCGCGTCGACGCGCAGCGGCTGCTGGGCGCGGCCTATCCGCCTGGCGAGGTCGAAGCGCTGCTCGACGCGGTGCTGCCCCTCGACGCGCCAGGCTGGGCCGACGCCGTAGCCCGCCTGGGAGGGCCCTTCGCCCGCGTCATCGAGTTCGTCACGCCGGAGGAGGCCAGCCAGCAGTTGGGACGGGTCATTGTCGGCGCGCCGACAGCCGGCGACAGCCCCTTCGATGTCGAGGCCGTCTTTACCCGCCGCGGTCCCGCCGGTTCCCAGCAGGTCGTTGTGCGCCGCGAGCGGGCAACGAGCGACCTGCTCATCGACACGCCCTTTGCCTTCGACGGCACGCTACAGACGATGGAATGGGAAGCTGCTGTGACCCTCACCTGGCGCGGGCGCGCCTGGACTGTGCGCCACCGCAGCCAGACGCTCTGCCCCACCATCCCCGGCTGGCGCGTACTCGTCTATGACCCCCAGGAGCACCCTGCCGCGCCGCCCGCGCTGGCAGAGGACGCCGCAAAGTGGCCGGCCTGCGTCTGGCGCGTCGCCGAGGTGCCCAACCTGGCCTACCCTCACGTCGTCTTTCCGGGCCGCTTCCTGCAGGGCAAGACGGCGGAGGGACAGGCCGCCTGCCTGGCTACCACCGTCATCAGCCCCGACGAGCGCCAGGCGATCATCCTCTTCGGCGCCAGCGGCAAGGTCGATCTCTTCCTGAACGGGCAAAGCGTGGGCCCGCTGTGGCGTGCCGATGGGCTGTTCCGCTTCGTGGGCGACGTCTACTGCTCGGCGCCCGTCCGCCTGCGCTGCGGCGAGAACGTCCTGGTGGCGTTGAGCCTGCCGCCGGAGGACGGGCCGTGGTATATCAGTGTCGTGCTGCGCTGGCCGGACGGGCGGCTGATGGCGGACGTGCAGTTCGAGCCGGGGCCGGAGTTGTGATGTCGCATGCCATTCTGGTTTCGGGCCTGATCAATCTGGAAGTCACCCTGCGCGTCGACGGCTTTCCCATCGACTATGCGCCGGTGCATTATCCGTTCTCTGGCATCCACAGCACTGTGGCCGGGGTAGGCTACAACATCAGCAAGGCGCTGACGACGCTGGGCGACCGCGTGCGCCTGCTCTCGCTGATCGGGTCTGGCGGTGCTCTGCAACATCAACTTTTCGCGGCCCTTTCTGCGCCGGGCGCGGGCGCCGGGCAGGCGCGTCGCCACGGACGTGCACACCATCGCCGACCTGGAGGACGAGTACAACCGCGACTTTATGCGCTACGCGGACATTCTGTTCATGAGCGACGAACGGCTGCCATGCCCGCCGGAGGAATGGGCGCAGGCGGTGCAGAAACGCTACGGCAACGAGATCGTCGTCATCGGCCTGGGCGCAGAGGGAGCGCTGATGGCGGTCAAGAAAGACGGCTATCTGGGGCGCATTCCGGCGGCGCGTCCGCCCCGCATCGTCAGCACCATTGGCGCAGGGGACGCGCTTTTTTCCTCGTTCCTGCATTATTATGTCAAGTCAGGCAACCCTTACGCCGCCCTGCGCCGGGCGGTGGTCTTTGCCGCGCACAAGATCGGCACCGCTGGCGCGGCAGAGGGCTTTCTCGACGAGGCAACTTTGGAAAACGTATGCGATAAGCGACATGCGATAAGCAATACGCGATAAGCGATACGCGATAAGCGATACGCGATAAGCGATACGCGATATGGAAACCCCAAACAAATACTGGCAAATCGACGCCGCCTCCTCGCTCCAGGCCTTACTGGACGACGCGGCCTGCCCGCCGCTGCTCGGCGGGGTTCTCGGCGGCCTGCCGTGGCAGACGCGCAACGAAAAGACGGTCGCCGCCCTGCTGCGCGCGCCGCGCACGGCGCCGCTGTGGACGGCGGCGCTGCTGGCGCTGGGGGCCGAGGTCGTGCTGGAAGACGACACGGTCACCCCTCTGGCATCGCCGGGACAAGGCAAGGGGCAGTCCACTCCCGTCGCGCTGCGCCTGCCACGGCGCGAGGGGCAGCGCTGGGGCATAGCCCGCGTTGCCCGCACCCCTGCTGACGAGCCCATCGTCGCCGCCGTTGCCGTCGTCGAGCTGGCGGAGGGCATGGTGCAAGCGGCACGCCTGGCCCTGGCCGGGGCTTGGCCCGAACCGGCGCGGCTGGCGCAGGCCGCCGCGCAACTGGTGGGCGGCCCACTGGATGCCGCAAGCATCGCGGCAACCGCAGCAGCCATCGAGGCGGAAGTCGAGCCAGAGGGGGACTGGCTGGGCAGCGCCGCCTACCGCCGGGCGATGGCCAGCGTGCTGGCGCGGCGGGCGCTGGAAGCCTGTCTGAAGGAGGGCGAGGGGTGAACGGCAAACTCATCGAGCTGACGGTCAACGGCGTGCAGCGGACGCTGGAGGATCGCGGCAGCCTGCTGGACACACTGCGCGGCGCTGGCTACTTTGGGGTCAAGTTCGGCTGCGGCAGCGGCGACTGCGGCGCCTGTACCGTCCTGCTGGACGGGCAGCCGCTGCACAGTTGCCAGGTGCACGCCGCCGACGCCGCCGGGCGGGCCGTGACGACGATCGAGGGTCTGGCCGACGGCGAGCGCCTCCATCCCCTCCAGCAGGCTTTCATCGAAGCGGGCGGGCTGCAATGCGGCTACTGCACCCCCGCCCAGATTCTGACCGCCAAAGCGCTGCTCGACCGCAACCCCGATCCCAGCGAAGCCGAGATCCGCCAGGCGATGAGCGGCGTGCTCTGCCGTTGCACAGGCTATGTCAAGATCGTGCAGGCGGTGCAGCGAGCAGCGGCGCTCATGCGCGGCGAGAACGGCGGCCCGCCGCCGTTGCCACAGGTCATCACGCCGCCAGAGATGGCGCCGCTGGCGGTGGTCGGGCAGCCCAAACCCAAAGTCGACGGGGCCAAACTGGTCACAGGGCGGCCCGCCTACACCGACGATATCAGGCTCGACGGCATGCTCTACGGCGCGTTGCTCACCAGCCCGCACGCCCACGCTCGCATCCGGCGCATCAATGCCAGCCGCGCCCGCGCCCTGCCCGGCGTCCATGCCGTCCTCACCTGGCAGGACATTCCCCGTGTCAAGTACTGCTCCGGCGGGCAGTCCTACCCTCAGCCGCCGCCTTTCGACCAGGTGGTGCTGGACAACAAAGTGCGCCACGTCGGCGACCGGGTGGCAGTCGTGGCAGCCGAGACGCCGGAGATCGCCCGCCAGGCGCTGGCCCTGATCGAGGTCGACTATGAAGTGCTGGAGCCGGTGCTCGATGCGGAGGCCGCCATGGCCGACGGCGCGCCGGTCATCCACGACGAGGTGGACACCCACGGCATCCACGACGCGGCACGCAACATCGTCCATCACATCGACGTCGCGGCGGGCGACGCAGCGATGTGGGAGCGGGCCGACTATATCTTTGAGCGGACCTACCGCACGGCGCAGCAGCAGCAGGCGCAGATCGAGCCGCACGTCTGCATCACCTGGTGGGACGCCGACGGCCGGCTGGTTGTGCGCACGAGCACCCAGGTGCCCTTCCACGTCCGGCGCATCCTGGCGCCGCTGGTCGGCCTGCCGGTGCGGCGCATCCGCGTGGTCAAGCCGCGCATCGGCGGCGGCTTTGGCGGCAAGCAGGAGCTGGTGCTGGAGGATCTCTGCGCTCATCTGACCCTGGCAACGGGCCGGCCGGTGCGTATGCACTACAGCCGCCGTCAGGAGTTCACCTCCGCCCGCAGCCGTCATCCCCAGATCATGCGCTACAAAGTCGGCGTGACGAAGGACATGGAGGTGGTCGCCATGCAACTCGACCTCATCGGCGACACCGGCGCCTATGGCACGCACGGGCTGACCGTCCAGATGGTCGGCGGGCAGAAGGCGCTCAGCCTCTACAACGCGCCCTACTCCCGCTTTGTCTGCGACGTGGTCTATACGACCAAACCGCCGCCCGGCGCCTTTCGCGGTTACGGCGCGGTGCAGTGCTTCTTTGGCCTGGAGACAGTCATGGCCGAGATCGCCGACGAGATGGGGTGGGACGTGGTCGAGTTCAAGCGCAAGAACTGGGTGCGCCAGGGCGAGGAGCTGCGGATTGCCAAAGCGCTCGGCGAGGGACGGGAGGGCATCAGTTGGCGAGCTACCTGCGCGCCCACGAGATGCTGCTGGTGCTGGATGGCATGGAGCACGTCCTGGAAGGGGCCGGGCTGTTGTCCGCCCTGCTGAAAGAAGCGCCGGGGTTGCGGGCTCTGGTCACGTCGCGGGAGCGTCTGGCCCTGCGTGAGGAATGGGTCTACCCGCTCGAAGGGCTGGACTATCCCGCTGCCACTCCTCTCCCCGACGAAGGGGAGCGGCTGTTGGTCTACAGCGCGGTGGAACTGTTCTACCGGCGCGCTGCCCAGGCCGGACAACGCTTTGCGCTCGAGGCAGCTACTGCTCCCGCCGTCGCCCACATCTGCCGGCTGGCGGAGGGGCTGCCGCTGGCTGTGGAACTGGCCGCCTCCTGGGCTACCACGCACTCATGCCAGGAAATCGCCCGCGCCCTGGAGCAGAACCTGGATATCCTGACCACGATGCTGCGCCAGATTCCGGAACGCCAGCGCAGCGTCCGGGCAGCGTTCGAGTATTCCTGGCAGATGCTGGCCGGGCCGGAGCGGGATGCGTTTGCCCGCCTCTCTATCTTTCGGGGAGGGTTTGGCGCAGAGGCGGCCTTCCAGGTGAGCGGGGCCGCGCCGCCGACGCTCCTGGCGCTGCTGGAAAAATCTCTCCTCCGCCGCGACCCTGCCGGTCGGTATGCCATGCACGAGCTGCTGCGTCAGTATGCAGAGGAAAAACTGCACGCTGAACCTGCGGCCAGGGAGGAAACCAGGAGCCGCTATGTCCGCCATATGGCCTCTTTCCTGGCCCGGCAGGGTGAACACCTGAACGACCGACAACAGAAAGGGGCGTTGGAGGAGATCGGCCGCGAGATCGAAAACGTCCATCACGCCTGGAACCTGGCCGTCGCGTCCGGCGATGCGCTGGCCATCGCGGACAGTCTGGATAGCGTGTACCGTTTTTGCGACGTGCGCGGCCGTTTCCAGGAAGGGATCGACCTCATAGCTCAGGCCATTGCCCGCTGGGAAAACGATCCCTGGCAACAGGCCCTGACATCGCGGATGCTGGCCCGGCAGGGGATGCTCTATCAGCAACTGGGCCAGCACCTCCAGAGCCGGCCACTGCTAGAGCGTGCCCTGGCCCTCCTGGAACAGCAGGAAGCATCGGTCGAGCGAGTCTTTGTCCTGGTCGGCCTGGCCAACGCTGCCCGCAAGGAGGGCAAAAGCGAAGAAACCGCCCGTCTGGCCGGCCAGGCGCTGGCGCTGGCACGGCAGATCGGCGATCGGAGGGGCGCGGCGCGGGCGCTCTTCCTGCTCAGCACGTTGCGCTATAGCAGCGGCGAGATGGACAAGGCGGAGACGCTGCTGGAGGAGAGCCTGGCGCTTGCCCACGCCAGCGGCGATCCCCAGTTGGTGAGAATGGCGCTCAACGCCCTGGGCGATGTCTATGGTCACCGTGGCGATTCCGTGCGGGCGCAGCGCGCCTTCGAGGAGTGCCTGAGCCTCAGCCGGGAACTGGGCGACCTGTTCAACGTTGCCATGCACCTGAATAACCTGGGCACGGTGCTGCATCAACAGGGACAATATGCCGGCGCCCGCTCTTTGTACCAGGAGAGCCTGGAGATCTGCCGCCGCATCGGTGACGTGGCCGGTCAGGCCGTGGCATTGAGCAACCTGGGGGAAATCGCGCTCATCCTCGGCGACCGCGCCGCTGCCTGGCGGTACTATCAGCAGGGGCTGGAGATCGGGCGCGCCTTTCAGGACCAGTGGATCCTCATGGTCTGTCTGAATAACCTGGGGGAGATCGCCGGCCTCGGCGGAGATGATGGCGCCGCCCTGCGCTATCTGACCGAGGCGCTTTGGGTGGCGGTCGAGAGTCAGGAAGCGAGCATGGCGAGCAAGGTTCTGCTGAACCTGGCCGCACCCTATGCTCGCCAGGGCCGCCCGGAGTTGGCCGCGGAACTGCTCGCCGCCGTCCGCAGCCATGATGCCAGCGAGCAGGAGGGAAAAGAAAAGGCCGGGCGTCTGGCGCAGGAACTGGACCTGAGCCTGCCGGATAGCCCGCCCAGGCCGCTGGAGGCGGTGGTGGCCGAAGTGATGGCCTTGAGCGCGGGCCGAGAAGTGGAGGGCGGCCAGCAAGCGTAGAGTCTACCGAAGCCCCGCCGAACGGCGGGGCTTCTCCCGATGGCCCGCGCGGACGCGGGCATATAGTCGGGCTGAAGAGAGCCTCTTCGGCCAAAGTTCGGTTTACTCCCCGGCCCGCTGGCTCAACAGTTCGACTAACGGTGCGATCAGCCCGTTGACCACGCCGCGTCCCATGCCGGCGGGACGCCCCCCGCCTGGCATTCCTCCGCCGGCCTCGACCGTGGCGCGGATCGCCGCCCGTTGCTCGTCGGACATGCCCTGGCCGCCGAAGCCGGCGGGTGGAGTGCCCACCGGGAACGGCGGCGCGTTATCGCCCACGTTGGCCCCGACCACAGGTGGGTTCCAGGAAATCCAGTACCACTGGTAAAAGACGCTGTTCTGGTAGGCGTTGGGGCCGTGAGGCTGGTAGGCTTGTGAATCGGTCTGCCAGGCGCGCAGTTGATCCAGAATCGCGCTCACCTCGGCTTCGGTCTCGCTCCAGGAGGGGCTCCACGGCCGGCCCAGGTCGCAGGCGGCGAGCCAGGAGAGAGCGTACAGGCCGATCTCGGCGGGGTTGGCATAGTCTCCGCCGGGGATGGACGACGACCACCAACTGTAGGGCAGGTGATGGGCGGTGGTCTGGGAGGAGTGGAGATAGGTCCAGGTGTCGCGCGCCAGGACGTCCAGGAAGGCGCTTTCCGAAACGGCGGCTCCATCGGACTGGGGGAATATCGCCCCGGCAGGCGCGATGGATGGCGGGGCCGGCCCACAGGTCAGCAGGAGGGCCAGACAGACTATCCATACCAGACAGGCGCGTTGGCCGCTCATTTTCTCCCCTTCTCATCCAGGCAGCGGGAAAACAACGCACCGCTGTTGCGCAGGCACAGCCAGCGATGGAAGGTGCGATTTGCAGGATGACAGCAGATGAAAGAAGCGGCGTCACCGAAAAATCTGGCGGCGCCGCTAAGGATGCGTTGGTGTGGAAGAGATCATCCTGGCTGACACCACGCAGACGGTCTACTGAAAAAATTATAGCAAATCTGGAGGGCAAAGTCAAGGATCCCCGATAATTCGATAATTCTGGGTAAGCCGGTCGGGCCGATTGCGGGACGGCTGGCGACGGCGTGCGGCTGAGCCACGCCGCGGGGGCGGCGTCGGCTCAGCCGCGTATTGCGCAACCTGCCCATTATGGCGTGTTTCTCACCACCAGGGGCAGAAAGACCGCGTATGCCGGTTTCGCCATCACTGTGATGGTGAAGGACTGCTCGATAAACAGCCCACCGCTATCGCTCACGCGCAGGACAACGGCGGGGTCGCCGACATGCACATGGGTCGGTACGCCGGAGAGCGTGGCCGTGCCGTTGCCGTGACCCCATTGCAATGGGAGCAGATGCCGGAGACGTGGCGCACGGTCACCTCCAGCGACTCCAGCTGCTCTTTCTCTGCTCGCAGGTCAGCGGCGAAGCGCTGGCACTTGTAGTTCCTCTGGCCGCCGATGTCGGCGTGCACGCCAACCCCCATGCCCGCGCCGCTCCATCTCCCGCAGGACGTTATCGCCCCAGCGCAGGATGCCGTCGGTGAGTTCCTTGCTCTCCCAGGTCAACTTTGCCCCGTACCTCTCGAACAGAGTGGCGTAGTCGCGCATCAGGCGAGCGTGTTCCTGGAAGCGGGTCTGGTTTTGGCCATCATTCCAGCCTCCCAGGTGCACCATGATGCCCAGGTAAAGGACGCCCTGGCCGCGGGAGGGCGCGGGAGTGGCGGCGCTGGCGTGCGGGTGGCCGGCGGTCGGACCGTCGCAGGGCCTGGCGCCGCGCAGTCCGCCGGGCAATTCAGGGGATTCTGCGGGCCATCGCAGCGACCGTCACCACAGTAGCCCCGCGCCGGCGAAGGGCGCACCGGCGTGGGCGAACGATGGTTCGCCCGTACTGACCACGGTCTTGCCCCGCCAGTCAAGCTCTGCCCCCAGGCCCTGCTTCTCATTTCTCGATCCAGCCTGACTTTACACTCAATGGCAAGTATACTTTCGTCTGGGTTGTCAGCGTCAGCAACGCCAAAGTGTCTACCCCCGCTGGCACATCCAGATGGACGGTGCGACTGTCCCCGGAGATGGCGAATGCCACATCGGTCTCGGTGCCCTCCGGCGTGGAAAAATGGGCTGTCATGATGGTTACGCCATCCGGCAACCGCAAGTCGAGGGTGAAGGCATCGGTCGGCGCAGCGGCGGCGTTGACCAGCACCAGGGCGTAGCCGTCGGGGGTGCGACGCAGCCCCATCTGGATCTCAGGCGGGGCGTCGGTGGAAAGCAGGCCGGTGTCGGCGGCAGCAACCAGGGCGCTGTTCACCGTGGCAAAGTGCTGCTGGGGCACGCCAGCCAGGGCGTTCTCATCCCGCCCGTTCAGCCACTCGTCGTACCATCCGGTGTCGCCGATGGTGATGAGTCGTCCCGGGAAAGCGCGCAGGGCGGCAGCGGTGGCATCGTCCATCCCCCATACTTCGGGCAGGATCAGAACGGCGTAGCGATTGAAAGCGGCTGTATCGGTGTCCAGGACCACATCAAAGGGCACGTGGGCCCGGTAGAGCAGGTTGGCCGCCGCACGATAGGCCGCAAAGTGGGTCGAATCTTGCACATCGTAGTAGTCGCCGGAGCCGCTGTCCAGCAGGTCGCGATTGCGCGAGCTGTAAACCAATCCCACCTGCGCCGCTGACCCACCGCCGTACAGGGCATCTTCGTGTGCGGCGATCCAGCCGAAGAGCTGCGTGCGGTAAGCGGTGCCCACCGTCCCATCCATTTCCGGCCCCTGGGTCTCATAAAAGTTGCCCCCCTCTGCGAGCACCATCCCCGCTAATTGGGCGCTGTCACGAGGGCGATAGCCGTAGGTGAGGATCCAACTCGGCTTGCCGCGGTCGGCGGCGCGGGCGAAGGCGATCATCGTGCGGAAGGCCAGCCACTGG
>Ga0209162_1004499_pt1 | contig 10370 bp, 10 predicted proteins | sample YNPNPMetaG_FD_187121 | JGI IMG/M metagenome (GOLD analysis project Ga0209162, IMG submission 187121) | Anoxygenic and chlorotrophic microbial mat microbial communities from Yellowstone National Park, USA - YNP NP MetaG (SPAdes) (version 2) ...
CCGACGCGGCGCACCAGCACGACCAGGCAGTCGCTCAAACGGGTTGCGTCATAGGGCAGCGCCGGAGTACGAAGATTGCGCCCGAATCGCGCGCGAACGCGGCGTACTGCTGACGACGGTGTATCAGACGGTGATAGGTCACCTGGAGGATGCGTCATCTGTCACTGGACATCGAGATATTGCCTGAACACTGTCTCATTTTCCCGCATTGACAGCGTTCTTATCGATTTCACCCCTTCAACGACCCCGCCAGCAAGCCGCGCAGGAAGTACTTTCCAAGGAAAATGTAGACCAGCAGCGGCGGCAACGCAACCATCAACGCCCCGGCCATCTGCACGTTCCACTGCGTGAACTGGCTGCCGGACAGATTTTGCAGCGCAACGGTCACCGGGCGCAGTTGCGGGTCGTTGGTGATGATCAGACCGAACAGAAACTCATTCCAGATCGAGGTAAACTGCCAGATCGCCACCACCACGAACCCCGGTGCGGAGAGCGGCAGCATCACGTGGCGGTAGATATGGAAGAAATCAGCGCCGTCGATCTTCCCGGCTTCCACAAGCTCGTTTGGCACGGTAGCATAGTAGTTGCGGAAGATCAGCGTCGTGATCGGAATGCCGTAAACCACATGCACCAGGATCAGACCGGGAATGGTGGCATACAGCCGGATTTCGCGCAACACCTCGACCAGCGGCACCAGGACGCTCTGGTAGGGAATGAACATGCCGAAAAGGATCAGGGTGAAGAGCGTTTCTGAGCCGGGAAAGCGCCATTTCGACAGGACATACCCATTGAGCGATCCCAGGATGCACGAGATGACCGTCGCCGGAACCACCAGCTGCACGCTGTTCCAGAAACTCCCGCGCATCCCGATCACACCCTCGCCCCCGTTCCAGGCGCGGTCGAAACTCTCCAGCGAGAAGCCGGTCGGCAATTCCCACATGCGACTGAGGCTGACCTGGTCGAAACTTTTGAAACTGGTGATCAGCAGCAGATAGACCGGCAACAGGAAGAACACCAGGAAGATGATCATCACGCCATAGACGACCACTCGTGACCAGTGAATGTGGCGCCGTTTCGGCGTGGGTATGGCAACACTGCTCATCGCTCCACCTCTGTCCGACGGTTATAGATCAGGTACGGCACCACCAGCAACGCCACAACCACCAGCATCACCATCGCAACCGCCGCCCCCTCGGCGAACTTGTTGGCTTTGAATGTGATCTCATACATATACAATCCCGGCACTTCAGTATTGTTGCCGGGCGCACCGCCGGTCATCGTCACAATCAGGTCGAAGATTTTCAGCGAAATATGCCCCAGAATGATCACGGCGCTCAGCGTGATCGGTTGGAGCATCGGCAGGGTGATAGTGCGAAACACCTGCCACTCGGTTGCGCCATCTACGCGCGCCGCCTCCTTGATCTCATCCGGAATGCCGCGCAACCCCGCCAGATACATCGCCATCACAAATCCCGACATCTGCCAGACCGCTGCGACAACCACAGGAATCATCGCCATGGGGATACCGATCCGGGTGCGTAATCCCTCGATGCGCCATCCCGGTACAACGCTGGTATCCGTTGTCCAGGCTGCCTGGAGAAAATCCAACCCCGACTGCTTGAACAACAGGTTGATGCCAGTCGGATCATTGGGCCAGTTGCCGGGTGCGAACAACCACTGCCAGACCACGCCGGTGACGATGAATGAGAGCGCCATCGGGAAAATGTACACCGAGCGGAAGAATCCCTCGAAGCGCACCCGCGAGTCGATCAGCACGGCGAGCAGCAAGCCGATGATCAGGCAGGCTGCCAGAAAGAAGACCGTAAAAACAATCAGGTTCCGAATATTCGTCTGGAAGCGACCGGTGTTGAAGATCGTCAGATAATTCTCAAACCCGACAAACGATGTCGAGATCGTCAGTCCCCGCCAGTCGGTCGTGGAAATATAGGCGGTCCAACCGATGAATCCATAGACGAACACCGCGATTGCCAGCGCTGATGGAGCAATCATCAGCAGCGCAATCGCCCGATCACGGTTCATCCAGCGCACCCGGCGGGCGGGATGCGCACTGAGCGTTTTGGCTTGTCGCATTCGTGCCTCTCATCAGTGAGGATGGCGACGGTGTTTCGGTGTATATCCTCTGCGTGCAGCGTTCACGTGAACCGCGCGTGCTCGCTGAAGGCGACGCTGAAGTATATCCTCTGCGTGCAGCGTTCACGTGCTGAACCTGGAGATGCCCGGCGGAGAATGGGCATCTGCCATTCGCAGGGGCGCGCCGGATCGGTCGCCCCTGCGCGAAGCAAGCGCTTTGTGGCGCCACGGACTACTTCAGGTCTTTCGCGGCGTCCTGCAATGCCTGCACGACAGCATCAACATCGAGATCGCTGGCGAACACATTCAGCGCATTGCCGTACTCGGTCATATACGCTTCGGGAGCGGCGGCGCCATGCACGATGCTTGGAACCAGTTTCTCGCTGCCGAAGGCGTTGATCGAGTACTTCAGATACTCATCATACAGGCTCACATCGGCGTCGGTGCGCGCCGGGATCGATCCCTTCTTCGGGTTGAAGGCGTCCTGCCCCTCACGCGAACCGCAGAGCGCCAGCCATGCCTTTGCCTGCTCAGGGTTTGGCGCGCCCTTCGCCAGCCCGAAACTGTCCGACAGCCACATAAAGACGCCGTCGTTGCCGGGGGCTGCGGCATAGCCGTAATCCACGCCGACTTTGGCGCCCTTGCTGATGAAGTAGCCGTGCGCCCAGTCGCCCATGATCGTCATGCCCGCTTTACCGTCGAGCACCAGTTGCGCCGCGTCAGCCCATCCGAGGGAGGAGCGGTCACTGTTGGAGTATTCCAGCATGCGTTTGGCGATCTCGGCAGCCTGGCGCACCCGCGGATCGCTCCAGTCTGCGCCGGGCTGGAACAGTTTGGGGTAGTCGTCCGGTCCGAAGACCGCCAGCAGCACGCTCTCGAACAGGTGCGGCGTCTCGAACTTGTCCTTGCCGCCGACCGCCAGGGGGATGATCCCCTTTGCCTTGAGCGCCTCAGCAACGGTGAAGAAGTCGTCGATGGTCTTGGGCGGGGTCAGACCATTCTCCTGGAAGATTTTGATGTTGTACCAGAGCACGTTCGAGCGGTGGATGTTCACCGGCACCGACCAGATTTCACCGTTGTAGGTGATCTGTTCGAGCAGTTTCGGCGGCATCACCTTGTCGAAACCCTGCTCTTTGAAGAACTGGGTCAGCGGCTCCATCTGACCGGCATCTACATATGCGGTCAGTTCTTTGCCAGCGTGCACCTGCCAGCTATCCGGCGGTTGACCGCCCTGGAGTCGCGTCTTCAGCACTGTCTTGGCGTTCGTGCCGGCGCCGCCGGCGACCGTGGCATTCACAATTTCGACACCGGGATTCTTCTGCTGATAGATGCTGAACATCGCATTCAGCCCGTCCGCTTCACCGCCGTTCGTCCACCAGCTGAAGATTTCGAGTTTACCGCCGCCGGTCTGCGCGGGGGCAGTCGTCGGCTGTGCGGGGGCGGCAGTCGGTTGCGCGGTGGACGGCGCGCCACAGGCTGCCAGCGCGAGCGCAACGATTGCGAACACGCTGATGAGTTTCAACCACTTCGTTGGAAGCATAGCATCCCTGCCTTTCAGATAGTACCGATGGTCATGCGGAGAATGATCCATCAACGTCGTCGGTGCTCAACCGATCCGAGCATACACCTCCCTTACGCGGTTTAGAGAGCGGATGGAATGAGTATAGCACAAATTTCGCAGCGATCAGGAAGCAATTTCTCCGCGCGGCAGAATGAGCGTAAACACGCTGCCTTTGCCGATCCCAGGGCTGGCGGCAGTGATCTCGCCGCCCATTGCCCGCGCCAGGTGACGCGCGATCGTCAGACCGATCCCGCTGCCGCCGCTCGCCCGACTCCGCGACGGATCGACGCGGTAGAAACGCTCGAACAGATAGGGCAACGCTTCGGCAGGGATGCCGATGCCGGTGTCCTCGACAACCACCTGCACATGGGTTGGGTCGCAGCGCACGCGGATCGTGATACATCCATCTTCCGGCGTGTATCGGATGGCGTTGCCGATCAGATTCACCAGCACCTGCGCCGTCCGATCTGGATCGGCGTATGCCAGCGCTTCTTTCTCCGGCGCTTCGATCGCAACCTGCAGGCATTGTTCGATCAGTTGCGGTCGAAGGTGCGCAACGATACGGTTCACCAGCGCCACGACATCGAAGTGGTGCGGCTGGATTGTAACCTGCCCTGCTTCCACACGCGAGAGGTGCTGAAGATCATCGACCAGTTTGCGGAGACGCCGCACTTCGTGTTGCATGGCGGAGATTGTCTCAGGGTCGCCTGGCAGCACGCCGTCGAGCAATCCTTCCAGGTACCCTTCCAGACCAGCGAGCGGCGTGCGCAGTTCGTGCGCCACATTGCCGATCAGAGTAACACGCTGATGCTCAACCTGTGCCAGTGTCTCTGCCATCTGATTGAAACTCTGTGCAACTTCACGGAGTTCGTCGGTCAGCGGCGCCGTTACCCGCTCATCGTAGTTCCCGCCAGCGATCCGGCGACTGCTGGCTGCCAGTTGTTGCAACGGTCGCAGGATTTCGCGCACCAGCAGGATGCTCGTCGCCAGACCGGCAATCGTCGCCGCCAGCGCCGCCACGACCAGCGCCTGGATCACTGCCGACTGGAAGACAGGCAACAATGCGGGATCAACTGAACGCGCCGCCAGCGTTTCCGCCGTCACGATCAGGGTAAGGACGCCGACAATCACGACGAGCATGTGCGCTGCGATGATCCGCCAGCGGAGTTGACGCCACAGTCCCATATTACACCGCAGCATCGACAAACTTGTACCCGACGCCACGCACAGTCTGAATGAGCGGCACACCGGCGACCGCTTCCAGTTTCCGCCGCACCTGACCGACATACACGTCCACCACGCGATCAGTGCCGTAGAAGTTGTCGCCCCACACCAGATCGAGGATCTGCTCGCGACTCAACACCCTGCCGTGGCGTCGCGCCAGCGCCAGCAATACGTCAAACTCGGTGGTGGTCAGGTCGATTGCCTGATCGCCCACATAGACTTCACGCCGCTCCGGGTCGATCCGCAGGTGCGCAAAGCGCAGGGTGGCGTCGATCACTGGCGATGCAGAGCGACGACGACGCAGAATGGCTTCGATGCGCGCAACCAGTTCGCGCGGGCTGAATGGCTTGATGACGTAATCATCGGCGCCAATGCGCAGTCCGGCGACCCGGTCGCTCTCCTCGCTGCGCGCCGTCAGCATGAGGATAAACACCTCCGACTCCTGTCGCAGGCGTGCAGCGACTTCCATTCCGTCCATCCCCGGCAAGTTCAGGTCGAGAATGACCAGGTCGGGGCGCTCGCGACGCGCCAGGTCCACCCCCGCTGGTCCATTATCCGTCAGCAGCACGCGAAAACCTGCCTGTTCCAGATAGGCGCGCACAACGGTGCGGATGCTGGCTTCGTCCTCAATGATCAGGATTGTTGCGCTCATGTCTGTCGTCAGCGTTCGCTCCGAATCGCCCTGCGGAGATGCGAAAGATCAGGTAATCGAATGTGTTGCCGATCAGGTTTCCCACCCGGATCATCCGTAACACTGCCTCGATTGCCCCGGCGCGGAGAACGCCGTACTCACAGATCAGGCGTTCACGCGCCGTCGCTTCTGGCATTGCATCAGTCTCCGCCCAGTGATACGCATATGCCAGCGCCGGCGCTTCGTCGGGCGGGCAGTCGTCCAGGGTCTGATTCAGAATCCGGGCGATCTCGGCGTTCGATACGCCAGCCGCCAGCGCCATCCGGGTGTGGACGAACGAGCAGTAGCGGCAGCAGTTGACCGCAGTGACCGCCAGCATCAGACGCTCGCGGAACGCTGGCGCGATCAGGGTGTGCGCCAGCCGCAACTGCGCGCGATGCCGGAACAACCAGGCAACATCCGCCAGAAACGGGCGCAGACCGGTATAGAAACGGCGGGGAAAGGTCGTCGTGCGGTTCATGAGGTTTCTCCAGACGGCTTATCCGCGACGATCCAGGCGGAAAAGCGGTCGCGCTCCGCCACCTGCGCATGCAGTTCCTGCGCTGCCAGCAGGTCACGAACGATTTCCGGCGCCAGGAACGTGCTTCCCATCAGTGCCATACGTTCAGCCAGCGCGACCAGTTTAACCGCCGGGCGATGGATGTCCGGCTCTTCAATAACCAGCCTCCCGCCAGGCGCAAGCACACGCGCCAGTTCGCGCACCGCCGCCTGCTGGTCGAAAAAGTGATGCAGCGCATCGACAACCAGAATGCGGTCGAAGAATCCGTCGGGAAAAGGGAGTCGTTGCACCTGCGCCTGCACCGGATGCAACGTCGGTTTTTCGCGAGCGCGTCGCAGCATCTGACGCGACTGATCGCTGATGATCAGACCGCCGACGAATGGGCGCAGTCCGGCAGCGACGCGCCCCGTGCCGCCGCCGGCATCGAGCAGCCATCCATCGGTCGGGAGACGCAAGAGCGCGGTCAGGCGCGCCGGATCGGGTGGACCGATCAGCCGGTCGTACACCGGCGCCAGAATGTCAAAATGATCGAGCATTTGGTATCCTCGTATGCGTTGCGCGGTTATGCCGCTGTTTGAGCCATGATACGACGTCATTGCAAAAACGCACCGCAGATCTTTGGACAATTACTCCGCTCTCGCCCGCGCCGGCGGGCTTTGCCTCGCATCGTGCGGGCTAAAGCCCTCCCTGCGCGCGTGGAAGCCCCTGCGGGGCTGGCGTGTCCGTCACCGTTCCCTATGCCGGGGACGCCGGGTTGATCCAGCCCACAGGGCTTGCCCGACCTCAGCCAGGGCGTATGGTCTTTGCGGAATTATTCCGTCATAGCCCGCGCTGGCGGGCTTCGCCTCGCATAGCCGGGGGCTGATGGTCTTGGAAGAAAGAATCCGCTACAGCCCGCGCCGGCGGGCTTCGCCGCGCACAGCCGAAGGCGTATGGTCTTTGCGGAATTATTCCGCCATAGTCCGCGCCAGCGGGCTTCGCCGCGCACAGCCGAGGGCTTCAGCCCGACGGCTCGTGCGGTAGAGCGGATTATAGCAGTTCCCATAGAGGTTGAACCAATTGGACGGGGTTGAACACTCCCAGAATCGCGCTACCAAGACGGTGACCGAAATGAATTTCGGTCTACGCTCTGCAGGAAACGCGCGCCTCGCACGACACGGCGGACAGGAACAAAGGTCAATGTATCTGAGAACTGCTATAAATGCTCAATCTCCATGAGCCCGACGACCAGCGTTCCTCTCGGCTATCAGCTATCGGCTATCGCCTATCGCCTATCGGCTATTCATTCAGCCCGACGGCACGCGGCGCATACCGGATTAAATTCTCAATATCCATCAGTCCGACGGCAAGAGGCGCATACCGGATTATAGCAGTTCTCACAAAGGTTGAACCTGATAGACAAGGTTGAACACTACCGGGAATTGTACGCCCCACGCGGTGACCGAAATGAATTTCGGTCTACATTCCGCTGAACGCGGGTGTCTCGCACGATACGGCAGACCCGGACAGGGGTCAACGTATCTGAGAACTGCTATAAATGCTCAATCTCCATGAGCCCGACGGCAAGCTCTCCTATCGGCTATCGGCTATCGGCTATTCCTCTGCCCGACGGCGCCAGGCGCATACCGGAATTAAGTTCTCAATCTTCATTTCAGGTGTTTTCGCCCGTCGATCCCGACGTTCAGTGGTTAACGCTGCACTTTTGTTGTCGAGATGCAACCCTCTACCACAAAAGTCTCTCCTCAGACGCGCCGCCTTGTAAGGTACCATGGCATGACGGCAGAGCGGATTCCATCGCGCGTCACGCACCCGCATGCTGCGCCATGCATCCATACATGGTTCGTTTGCAGGGTTCTCTGTGCCCTCGGCGTCTCAGCGGTGCGTTTGTGCAGCGAAGTCAGAAATGCTATCGACACTGTCACAGGAGAGCGGATGCGCATACAGACGGAGGAGTGCAGGATGGCGTGTGTTTTCGGTCCCATCCCTTCACGGCGGCTTGGACGTTCACTGGGGGTCGATCCCGTGCCGCTGAAGACCTGCAACTGGAACTGCGTCTACTGTCAGTTGGGGCGAACACGCCCACTGACCAACGAGCGCCGCGTGTATGTTCCGCTGCCGGTCATTCTGAGCGAACTCGAACAGGCGCTGGCGACTCGCGCTCCTGATGAGATCGACTGGGTAACGATCGTTGGATCGGGCGAGCCGACGCTGCACAGTGAGATTGGGGAACTGATCCGTGCGATCAAGCGCATCACCACGTTGCCGCTCGCTGTTATTACCAATGGCGCGCTGCTCTACCTGCCCGACGTGCGGGCAAACCTCTGCGCCGCAGATGCGGTGATGCCGACGTTGTCCGCTGGCTCGGCGTCGGTCTATCGTGCGCTGCACCGTCCGCACCCCGAAACGACGTTCGAGCGCCTGCTGGAAGGGTTGATGGCATTCCGCACCGAATACCGCGGGAAATTGTGGGTCGAGGTGATGCTGGTGCGTGGGGTGAACGATTCCGAAGCAGCGTTGCGCGATCTGGCGTCGGCGTTGCAGCGTATTCAGCCCGACCGGATCGATATCACGTTGCCAGAGCGTCCTCCGGCTGAACCATGGGTCGAACCGCCCGATGCTGGCGGGTTGATGCGCGCGACGGCGATTCTGGGCGCAGCCGCGCACGTGGTTCACCCGGCGGAAGGAAGTTTCGACCTGCGCGGATATGCCACGCCGGTTGAAGCGATCCTCGCCATCATCGCGCGCCACCCGATGCGGGTGACAGAACTGGAACGTGCGCTGACGCGCTGGGCGCCGGATCAGGTGCATGAGGCGCTGCGCACACTCGAAGCGAGTGGTGCAGCCCGGCTGATCGAACGTTACGGTTCACAATTCTGGTGCGCTGCCGATGCCTTCTACGCCCCGGCTGCTCCCGCGCAATGAAAGGGGGTAGCCGCCTCATGAGCGTTGACCGTCCACACGATGTTGCGCTGGAGATCGCAGTATGGGAGGCGCTCCAGCACGTGATCGATCCAGAACCCGGCATCAGCCTGCTCGATCTCGGTCTGGTGCAATCGGTGGCGGTCACGGATGGGCGCGCGATCATCGAACTGGCGCTGACAACGCCGTTCTGCCCGCTTGTTGACGTGATGGAGCATATGGTTCGCGCTGCTGCGCTCGACGTTCCTGGCATCCGGGATGCTGAGGTACGCCTGGTTGATGGACCGTGGAAACCGCCTGCCGCCGCTCCCTGGCGACGCTGGCTCGATGAGACGATGCCACCCTGATGGGACGATGGGGAGAGGGGTGAGATGAACGACAACAACGTGCTGCTCGATGTCCAGAGGGTGACGCTCGTCCGTGAGGGACGAACCATCCTGCGCGATGTCGATCTCCAGGTGCTGGCAGGAGAAATCCACGCCCTGTTAGGCGTCAACGGCAGCGGGAAATCGAGCCTGGCATACGCAATCATGGGGTGCGCGGAGTACCGTCCCGATACAGGACGGATCGTGTTTGCCGGGCGTGTTGTCAACGATCTGCCGATCTACGAGCGCGCTCGCCTCGGTCTGACGCTTGCCTGGCAGGAACCAGCGCGTTTTGACGGTCTGCCGATCGGTGATTACCTGACGCTCGGACGCCCGACAATGACACGTGAGGAATTGTGGGAGGCGCTGCACGCGGTAGCGCTGGCGCCGGAGGCGTATCTGCCGCGTGCACTGGATCGAACCCTGAGCGGTGGTGAACGCAAGCGGATCGAACTGGCGGCAGTGTATGCTATGCGCCCACGACTTGCGATCCTCGATGAACCGGATTCGGGGGTCGATGTGTTGAGTTTTGGCGATGTGCAGCACCTGGTGCGGCGTATGGCGCGCATGGGATGCGCCGTGCTGTTAATTACGCATCGCAACGACATGGCGGCAATTGCTGATCGCGCATCGGTGATGCATGCCGGTCAGATCATCATGACCGGCGCTCCTGAAGAAGCGCAACTGGCTTATGCTTATCCATAACCGCGCGAGTCTGGGCGCTATCGGGCGGGGTCTGGACAACCGCGCTGCGTGGAGAGGAGACGACAATGGAAACGCAACAACCGCTCGATGTTGCTATTGGGCGTGATTCGATAGATTGGGCGCGCGAATATCAGGCGATCCTGCGGGCATACGAACAGGCTGGCGGAGCGCCCGCTGCGCTGCGCGCTGGTCGGGTGGCGGCGCTGGTCGTCAATGCGAACCGCGTGCTTGGCATCATCAACGTGCCGGGAGTGACCATCGATGCCGAACCGTTGCCGGACGGCGTGCAGGTGCGGATTGTTGCAGCGCCGGGGG
>Ga0209162_1004500_pt1 | contig 10368 bp, 7 predicted proteins | sample YNPNPMetaG_FD_187121 | JGI IMG/M metagenome (GOLD analysis project Ga0209162, IMG submission 187121) | Anoxygenic and chlorotrophic microbial mat microbial communities from Yellowstone National Park, USA - YNP NP MetaG (SPAdes) (version 2) ...
TCCTTTCCGATGAGGAAGCTTCCATCAATCTTCTCCATCGTTTCCAGCCGGAACTGGAGGGAGAGCATCCTCGCTGCCTTCTCGGAAACATAAATGATCTCCTTCCCCTTAGCCGCCTTCACGTATGCCTCGGATGGGTTTATCCAGAGGTTTGTGACGCCGTAAATGGTCTCGGGCCGGTAGGTTGCCGCGACCAGCCACCCGTCCCCGAACCTGAACTTTATCCCGGCAACCTCCTCTATCTCAGGGTCCACGTCCCCCTGGGTGTCGTGTGCGCTGACCACGCTGGAATCAGAGGGGCACCAGGCGACCCGGTGGGTCCCCTTCACTATGTACCCCCTTTCCTTTAGCTTCCTGAACTGCCACTGGACGAACTTGTTGAAGTGCCTGTCAAAGGTGTAGAATTTTCTCCTCCAGTCTATGGCATACCCTATCTCCTTCATCCCCTCCTCTATCTCCTGGGAAAAGTAAAGCACTAGCTCGGTGGGGTCCGTGAGCGTTTCTGCCTTCTCCCGCGGAATCCCGTAAATGTTCTCAAAAACCCCCAGCAGCTCCGGGTCCCCGCCTTTAAGCCTTTTTGCCATCCCAAGGATAGGGGTTCCAGTGACGTGGAAGGCCATCGGAAAAAGAACATTGTAACCTTGCAGCCTCCAGTACCTTGCGCAGATGTCCGCAATCGTGTAGGTCCTCCCGTGCCCAACGTGCTGGGGCGAATTGGGATAAGGGAAGGCGGCCGTGACATACTTCTTTTTCCCCTTCCCCGCATTTGGGGAATAGGCTCCCGCCTCTGCCCATTTCTTCCTCCATTTTTCCTCAATTCTGCGTATGTCCATGAAAACCATCTTGTTTACAAGAAGTGTTGTTCATTCCTTCATTAGAATATATTTATATACGTTATTTAGGGAATAGGTAAGCATGCTCGGGAGCGGCGCGTTACTGCCACTGGTATTGGCGCTTGTGAGCCCACTGGAGGGGCCATTCAACGCGATGATCGCCGCCTCCCTCCTTCTCTGCATTGCCATCGTTGCGATGTATTATCTCTTCTCAAAGTTCCTGTCCTCGCCCCAGCTGGAGGCCTTCGCAAGGGAGGAACTGTCACAGCTTATCTTTACGGGCCTCATCTTCGCGTCCTTCGTATTCCTAAACGGCGCCATAGTGCTGGTGGCCTCAGCAGCAATATGCGGCGGTGCGAGCTGCAACCATATCTCCCTGGCGATTTATTCGCTTGAGAAGGTGCAGAGCCTCCTCGCGCTTACCTACGGCCGCCTCTACAGCTATGAGGTGGCAATAGGGCTGCTCTCCACGGTTGCTTTCAATGTGCCGCTATTCCCGTTCAACTCCCCATATTTCGCCGTATGGCTCCAGTTGCAGCCTCTGGGCGGCCTTGAGCCAATAAGCAACGCGCTCGTAACCGTAATAGAGAGCGTCGGCTACCTGTATGGCCTTGCGTGGGGAAGAGAGATGCTCGTTTATTTCTTCAATGACACCGCCTCAACCATACTGCTTCCCCTTGGCTTCTTCATGCGCGCATTCCCGTTCAGCAGGAAGACGGGCTCCAGCTTGATCGCACTCGCGTTCGCCGGATATTTCGCCTATCCGTTCTCAATCCTCCTGTCGCAGCATATGATAACTGTTTCAGCGATGGAAAAGGTGGAGGTTGTAAAACCCATGGCGCCTCCACTTATCTGCGACCCCCCAGGGGACGTCAGCGCGGTGGAGTACGTAAACATGACAAACAGGGAGCTTGCCGAAGATTGGGCCTCGGGCATATCCGGGGTCAGTGGGGATGAGAGCATCATAAGCATTTTCGCCGAGGGCATAACTGATTTCGTAAAATCCTTCTTCGGGGATGTCATAAGCAAATACAACTTTGACCTCCTCTCGCCGGATTTCGCGCCATTCATACATTTCGCATACTTCTACGTATTGTCCAGGATGGTCACCATCGCCCAGCTTGCGGTCCTTGTGCTCATAACTTTCGTGTTTGAAATCATTATAACGGTGACCGCGTTCAGGAGCATTTCCAGTTCGCTTGGAGGCGAGATAGAGATACTCGGGCTTACGAAGGTGGTCTGAGGATGCCTTATATGCCAGAAGCATACGCAACAATCGCGGGCGCGACGGTGCTCCTGCTCGTGCTCTATGTTGCCATCCTGCAGGTGGCCTCCCGCTTCCTCGGAAAGCCGGAGATGGCTGCATACGCTAATGTGGAGCTCCAGCAGCTCTTCATCTCTGCGGTAATATTTCTAATAGCCTTCGGCGCCGACGCCATGGCCTACGGGGCGGGCATGGCAATAACCGGAGGCGACCCCACCCAGGTGTCCCTTAGCTTCCTGCACAAGACCATAAATGGCGGCATAGTGCCCGCATACGTGCAGCTTGTATCGCTGGACATGGAACTGAGCTTCTGGTCTTCAATGAGCATGCGGTACGGCCCGACCGCATGGGGGTTTGTGGTCAAGCAGGTGCCAGGGCTTGAGCCGGTCATCAGCGTGGTAAGGGTCCTTTCATTCACCCTCACCGCCTTCCTTGGCACGCTCAGCGCCCAGGTTGTTGTATTCTACCTCATAGAGGCGCTCACGCCACTCCTCCTTTCGGCGGGCGTCATACTCAGGTTTTTCCCGGCGACGCGCGATGCAGGCATATACCTGATAGTCTTTGCAATCGCCTTCCACACAGTCTTCCCGCTGTTTTTCGCGCTCAATGCGCAAATTCTTGACGAGATGGCAGCCGTCCAGAGCGGCCCTGGCTCCGTTTACGACCCGTATGTGAGCCTTCCGGGCAACCTTCTTGGCGTGGAAATACCGGACTTTGCTCCTTCATGGATGGCGCAGGTAGTTGGGTTGGTCCCCCGCATGTGGTTTTTACGCTTCGCGGCGCTAAGTTTCTTTTTGGAGGGCATAGCCAGCCTTTCAATGCCCTCCCTGTTCCTGCCTACGCTCACAATGACGCTCACTATCTCTTTTATAAACGCCGTGACAAAATTCATAACCGGGAAGGGATGACATGCTGCTGTTCGCAATAGCAGATTATTTTGCGCGGTATTCCCCGGTTGCTGCAGTGGTAGTGCTTTCGGCCATATTCCTTGTGGTCCTGGCATATGCCATAGGCACCTTCCTCTCCAACGAGCAGGTCAAGGCCTGGGCAAGGATAGAGCTTACCGAGGCGTTCTATTCTGCCGTGATACTCGCCATGGCGCTCTCCATGTTTGCCCTTACCGACAGTTTGATAACCGTGGTGCTTGACTCGCCGGGTATCACGGGGGGCACGATGTGCGCCAATCTGCAGCCCGCGTATCCCGGAATGGCGTGCCACATAGTTGCCGCCAAGAGCTTCTTCTCCATGGTTTTTGAGCAGGGCAGCTATTACCTCTACACACTCCTCAGAGAATACTCGCGCTTTTCCTACATCGCAGGGATAAATGTGGAGACAACTTCGCGCATTGAAGCCATAGGCACGCTGTCAGCCGCCCCTTTCGCCGCTTACCTCCAGATTCCGATGAGCATCTATTCCTACCTGTTTGACTTCGGGGTGCGTTCGCTCATTCTGCTAAAATTCCAGGAAATGCTGCTAGTTTTCATAAGCAATTCCATATTCCCGGTGTTTTTCACAACCGGAGTAGTGCTCCGCACATTTCCTGCGGCGAGGAAGCTTGGCGGGCTGATGATGGCGATAGCGGTTTCATTTTACTATGTCTTCCCGCTTTTCTATGTTTTTGGTGCCATAATCTTCCAGGGCATGATTGACGCAAGCAGCAATGGGCTTGTGATGGCCGCCCCAGTGGTGGATTTTGAGGCCCTGCACATGCCGGTGGATGAGATGGGCGGCGACCCTGACTTATGGAACGGGTGGCAGTCTGCCCGCAGGCAAGAGTTCAGCAACGGCGCCCTCCTGCGCCTCGGGCCAGAGTCCAACGTATGCATGCCTGCTTCCGATATCCCAGCTGGCTATTCATCGTTTTCCTCCTCAGGCGAGTGGGCCGAGTTTCTGGAGCTGCTCTGGAAGTTTATCACGGTTCATGATATTATTTCCGGAGAGCAGTTTGATGAGTGGGTGTTCAGCGAAAATGGGGCCATAAACGGGGTGGCAAGGATGGTCTTCTTCTCGCTTTTCTTCTCGTTCCTGTCGGTGATGTCCACCATAGCGGCCATAAAGAGCCTCTCCCCGCTGCTCGGAGGGGACATTGAGATAGCGGGGCTTACCCACCTGGTGTGAGACATGAGAAAATTGCTGCTTTCCCTCATTTTCGTTTCCCTCCTTGTTGCCCAGGATGCCTCTTCGCGCCCGGTTGAGGACCTCACTTCGGATGTTGGCAACTTGCTGGAGCAGGAAGAGGTGGAGCTCATGAACGAGATGTATTCACCCTCCAGCCCGAACGGCGCCTGCGGCTCTGGGGGGGTGTGGAGCCTCTTTGGCCCATCCATAACCATGCTGCTCGTGATATGCCTTGCCATCACGCTGGTCTACCTGCTCGGCACAATTTTTGACTCGCCTACCCTTTCAGCGCTCGCGAAGCAGGAGGGATACGAGATACTCCTCACCGCAATGATTTTCGTCGGCTTCTTCTCCGTATGGGGTATGATGAACGGCATTGTTGGCAGCTTCGGCCTTGATGATACCCTGCTGGGCTCGGCCTCCAAGTATTCAAAAATAATGATAATCAAAATCTCCAAGGACATCACATCCCTTGGCATATTCAACACGATACTCTACATGTACCACAGCGCCCCCCTAAAGTTCGGAATAAGCATGTATTCCGGGATTTCACTCAACCTCGGGCAGGTCACGCGCCCCCTGATAGACGGCATAAGCTCGTCTGCCTCGCTGCTTTCCATCGCGTTGGGAGAATGGCTGGCCAACCTGAGCCTGCTTTGCTTCATAAACAGCGTCATGATTCCAGTACTGCTGCCCATCGGCCTCCTGCTTAGGAGCGTGCCGCAGCTAAGGGGCGGCGGAAATGCGCTCATAGCGTTCGCCTTCGCCCTTTTCGTGGTTTATCCTCTCATGATAACCATAAACTACTGGGCATATGAGATTAGGTACGGCTCCTACGACGTGGGCGCATCAACCCCCATACAGGATGCAATCAGGAACTTCATAGCTGAGAATGGCTTTGGGTCCCTTGCGCTCATGATGATAGGCATAAAGGTGGTGACAGGGAAGCTCGGCTTACTCTTCTGGATGGCTGCAATCTCCATATTCATCGCAACGCTGAAGGACGTTATATATACCGTTTTCGTGCTCAGCTTCTTCTTCGGCCTCGTCAACATATTCGTGACGCTGACATTTGCAAGGGAGCTTGCGCGCTTCCTCGGCACAGAAGTCAACCTGAGCGCTTTCGTAAAGCTGATATAGGTGGAAAAATGGCACTTGCGGTAACCAGCGGAATTTGCGCGGCCCAGTCGGCCACATCCATAATACCAGAGTGGCAGGCGCTCTGCGGCGTGGCGCTTTTGGCCTCAGTTGCCATAATCACCTTCCTTTACCTGGTCAACCGGTTTTTCCAGAATTCTGAGGGGGCGGGCTGGGCGAAGCTTGAGCTCTACGAGGCTTTTGTGACAATTGTCATATTCTTCGCCCTTATAGCCATCACAGGCCTTGCGTGCAACGTGCGCGCCTCCTGGCTTTTCCCAGCTGCCGCCCAATTAGGGGACGTGAACATATTTGAGGCGGCGGCAAGCTACCTGGACCAGTTCACCGACAATATGATGGTTATAATGAACTCCCTCTACGGGTTCTACGTGGCGATAGATCTTATAAGTTCAATGACGTTGAGCGGGAGGCCGCTTGGGTTCGGAACCACTATTATGCCCAGCGCCGGCTTCGCCAGCATGGTCAAGCCGGGCCTGAACAACGCCTTCAACATGCTTTCAATCAGCTACATAATCAACAGCGTGCAGATTTTCCTCCTGAATTTCATTTCTTTCGGTTTCCTCAAATATTACCTGCCTATCGGCCTTTTCCTCAGGAGCTTCACGCCGACCCGCAGGATAGGCGGGACAATAATAGGGCTTGCCCTTGGTTTCCTTTTTGTCTACCCCTTCCTGATAATAATGGAGGGCCAGTTCTTCACAAGGCCGCTGCAGCTCTTTAGCAGCGAGCTAATTAATTTCTCAGAGGACATTTCGTCAACTCAGGTGGGCACGGAATTCGCTGAATGGTGGAAGGAAAGCGTCTACGGCCTGGGGATATTTGACTTCGCAAACTATCTGCTGCGCTCAGTCATAGGGTTGTTTGCCTTCATGCTCCTTTACTTCAGCGCAAGCGCCGCGGGATACGCCTTCATGGTAGGGCTTTTGCTGCCGGCTTTTAATACTCTTTTGCTGGTTACAACGATAAGGTACCTCAGCAAATCAATGGGGGAGGAGATAGACGTGACCAACCTTACGAGGCTGATATGATGCCATTTGAACCGTGGCAGGTCTTTTCGGCCCTCATAGTCCTGCTGTCATTCGCGCTTTCAGGAGTCGCCATAATGGTATCCCGGCTCCTCTCAAACAGGAACCTTGAGCAGTGGGCGAAGGCGGAAATGGTGTTTGCATTCTCCACATTCGTGCTTGCGGTGTTCTTCTTCATCATGTTTGACTTTGGCCAGAAAACGGCCGTGAACCTCATGGAAAGCATAATAGAGGCGAACCTCCGCAATCAGGGTGTGAACGTGGAGTTTGACCAGATGTACCCGACAGGCCAGCACCCCACCCTGATAGGCCTTTCCGAGCTCTACATGGACGAAGTCTATTCCTGCCTGAGGGCGATATGCAGGGGAACCTACGTGTCTGCCTCCCCATTCTTTTTCGCAGAGACGCTTACGAAGGACGCTTTCATGGGCGACACGGGAAGCGGATGGGGGCTCAAGCCAATCACCCAATTAGCAATGAACGTAATGAACTATTCGGTTTTCACGGCGTTCATTTACATGGTTTTCCTGCATATTCTCCGGTTCGTTTCCGCCATGGCCCTGCCGGTTTTCTTCCCGCTGGGGATACTGCTGCGCGCGTTTCCGCCAACGCGGGGCGCGGGCGCTTATGTGCTCGGCTTTGTGTTCGGCCTGTATCTAATCTATCCTATTGCTTACCTCCTTGCCGTGAACCTTTCCATGAACCCATTCACATGCGGGGTGCCCGAAGCCATTGAACCGCCAAACATGTGCAACGCTGTCAGCCCGGGCATGGCCGAGCAAATATTAGCTGCCGCGGAAGCCAACAGTAATGACGTGATGGGGATTCTTGAGGAATACCGCAACAAGCTTGCAGGGGTTTTCGTCAACCTCTGCTGCCTGCCATTCCTCGCGATGGTGATGACGATGAGCTTCATCCTTGCGTCAACAAACCTTTTCGGGGCCAACCTTCCCGAGATAGGCAGGGGCTTTGTGAAGCTGATTTAGCCCGTTTCCATGTGCAGGTATCCGGATTTCTCAATCCCTGCAAGCAGGATGCCGATGTCGTAGCCCTCCTTCTCAAGCTTCTTCCGTTTTTTCCAAACCTCCCCGTATGAGTAATAGTCCAGCCTCCCCCCCACATCCACTTCCCACAAATCCATCCCAAGCGCCCTCTCCACATAATCCTTCTGCGGCTCTGTCCTGCCCCCTGCGGACATTTTCAGGAATGCGAAATTGACGTCCACTGTAACCTGCCCGGAAAAGCTGCGCACCACCGCCGCATTCCAAGCATCCCGCGGCATTCCGCGCATTTCTTCGGCATCCGCAAAGCCGTAATCAAAGATGTCTATCCATCCGTCCCGTGCCAGTTTTTTCTTCCAGCCAAGAACGCACTCCAGCCCCTTCTCCGGAACTGGGATCAGGTAGCCATCAGGCATCCCCTCCATAAACGACCAGGTGCCCTCTTCCGCATGCGCCTCCACTTCCAGGAACCCCCTGCCTTCCCTTGCAACCTCGTTCAGCCTTCTCCCTCTCCGCACCAGCATACGCGTCGGCAAATCGTCAAGCAGCTCGTTGCATTTTACGCAATTTGCATTCCTCATTTTTTTGGAATCCCACGCTGGTGACACGACCTTTTCGTGGGCGAACCCGGCCAGTTTTTCTGCCGCAAGATCCACACCCTTTTCGGAAAAGTCCAAAAGGAAGTATGTGGTCCGTTCCGCTGTTTCTTCGCACAGATTATGCAGCGCCTTCATGAAATTAAGCGCAAAGCTCCCGTCCCCCACCCCAACTTCATAGATGCGGAGCTTCCCTTTTCGGGGAGCCCTCCGCACAAACTCGGCCGCATTCGCCTCAGCGAACCTTTTGGAGTGCGCAAAGGTGCGGAATGAAGAATAGATGCGCCCCCCTCTGGAAGAATAGAATTCAAAGTTCCTGCGGCGCTGGAACTCCGCGAAGGTCTCCACGGATTTTTTTCGCATGCCGGATTTTATAAGGCTATGCCGGGCGGCCGGGCGAATCTGCCGCACCGTTCTCAAGGAACAGCTCCGAGTACATGCCAAGGATTGAAGGGTGGAGCCTGAGCTTCCTCAGCTCAAACATTATTGCCTTCCACTCCACCGGCTTCTGCCTGCGGTTGAGCTTGTATGCCTTGAGCTTCCTCATGGACTGGATTGCGCCGGAAGCGAGCACAACCTCAGCCGCAAGCGCGTCCGCCGCAGGGAGTTTCGCGATTTCTGTCCAGTCCGCTTTGTAGGAAAGGCTCATTATTATCTGCAAGACCCTCTGGCTGAACAGCTCGTATCCATATTCGGCCCTTGTGGTTTCATTCACCTCTTCCAGCAGCCTTGCGCTTTCAACGTGCAGGTTCAGCACAGCGTTCTTTATCTGTTCCTCCGCAAGCGTGAACGTGGATTTGTCCTTGCCGAGCCACTGCCCTATTTCTACTACTTTTCCCGCCCCCCCACCGTTCTCGCACCCAAGCCTGAGCAGCCCAACCTCGCTGAGCAGTGAAGGGAGCACGACCGATTCCGCAAGATACTCCGCGAGCCTTTCCTGGTCCAGCTCCCCTTTCCCGCTGAATACCCCTCTCGCGACAAGGTCGTCCTGCGCATTCTTCAAGAACATGTTCCTTTGCCTGCCCCAGTTATCCCTTATGTCTTCAAGCATGTGCAGCATCATCCCGACCGCCCTGCACGTTTTCTGGTAAGCGAAGTCGGGCGAGCCGGTTAGCTGCATCGTGGTCATTATGTAGAACGCTGCCCCTGGGTTGAAGTCCGCCCTCAGAGATATGTATCGGGCGTTTGCGACGGCATCTACGAACTCCTCTATCTTGCACTTCCCTTCCGCGTTGGCCCCGGAAAGGAACTTCTCCCTGAACCTGCATTTTTCAGGAGTGGACTGCACGTCATTGGCGAAGGTCTTGTAGCCAACAAGCTGGTACAGGTCCTTGAATGCTTCTGCCCCGTATCCCTTCAGGTGGAGCTTGCGCACCTTGTTGTAGGCCTCGGTGCTGTAGTCGCTCTCCACTCTCCTCTTCATCATGGTTACTCCTTTCTCCATGCCGAGTTTCTTGACCAAGTCAAAGTCGTTTATTATCTTCAGGAGCGCCGCATCGTGCTGTTCCATCTTTTCCCTGAACGGCGTCTTATTCCCTTCCGGGCCCGGCCCGGCAACAAGGTCGCTGTCCTCCAGGTTCGGAAGCTCAAATACGTCATGGAGCAGCCCATACAGCTTGCTGAGGCGGTAGTGGACCTCCACCAGTTCAAGCAGCCTTTTTTCCCCTTCCATGCCTTCTGCAGGGTTCTTCATAGCCCCTTCTAATTCAGCAAGCCTTCTCTCCAACCTTGCAATCTCGTCATCCACCACGCCCGTGATCCTTATCTTCCTGAGCTCGAAGTAAGGCATGAGGTACCTTGCGGTCTCCCCGTCAACCACAAGCTCCATCTCAGCCGGTATGCCAGAGAGCCTTGCAGCAAAGTTCATCTTCTCGCAGATTATTGTGCTCCTGATATCGTTCTTCATTATGGAAACATCGCCGGTCGCGAGCGAGCCCCTTATCTTGAGCCGCGAGTATATGCTCCTGCCCGCCTTTTCCTCTTCAATTTCCACGAGGCGGTTGTGCACTTCAAAAAGCGCTCTTAACGTGAGGAGGAACCTTGCACCCTCCACTGCGCTCACCTGGGTGTTGTCCTCCGGCGCCTTTATCACCCCGGAAACAGCATCCCCGACGAGCGTGTCCCTCATGAACCGGAATATGCCCATCGCCGCGAGGAAGTAGGTGTGCATGACACGCACCGTCGCGTCCAGCTCCTCCTGCCCCTTCCCCTTTGCGCTTGCGGTTGACCTCGCCTGGTCCACATAGGCTATCGTTCCCTGGAAATTGAGCTTGTTCTCCCCATCTGCTGCGTACTCCTCCACTGTGGGGACCTGCTCGCGGTCAATGCATTTTACGAAAAGCTGGAGCCTCCATACGAATTCATCCACCGGCG
>Ga0209162_1004504_pt1 | contig 10366 bp, 10 predicted proteins | sample YNPNPMetaG_FD_187121 | JGI IMG/M metagenome (GOLD analysis project Ga0209162, IMG submission 187121) | Anoxygenic and chlorotrophic microbial mat microbial communities from Yellowstone National Park, USA - YNP NP MetaG (SPAdes) (version 2) ...
CAAAAAGGTGAAAATCGAACCACAAAGACACGGAGACACGAAGCATCAGTAAATAAAAAGGGAACTTTGACTTCGTGCTTTCGTGGTAAAACTTCAGGGTTTTTGCAGGAGTCGAAGTATAATCTTCGCTCATGAAAACCTTTTCCTCCGCCCGCATCGGCCTGATTCCGCGCCCGGAGGGGGTCGGTGGGGTGGCTACGTTTCGCGAGAAATTCGAGAGGGCGCTCCAGGCGCGCTGTCTGGAGGTGGAATACGATCTGCGCCGCCCGGTAGATGCCGTGCTGATCCTGGCCGGCACGCATCGTCTGAAGGAACTCTGGCGCCTGCGCCGTCAAGGCGTGCGCCTGGTGCAACGCCTGGATGGGATCAACTGGGTGCATCGGCGAACCTGTACCGGCTGGAGGCACTTTTTGCGTTCGGAGTACGGGAATTTCATCCTGGCGACGATTCGCAATCGGCTGGCGCATCGCATCATCTATCAGAGTCGCTTCTCTCAACGCTGGTGGGAGGAGTGGTACGGCCCGGCGGAGGCGCCATCCTGGATCGTCTATAACGGGGTGGATACCCGGCTCTATACGCCGCAGGGCGCTCACGAACGCCCGACGGATCGCTGGCGCATCCTGATCGTGGAGGGTAGCTTCGGAGGGGGATATGAGATGGGGTTGTGGAATGCCATCGGGCTGTTGCGCGGTTTACAGGCGCAGGGGCTGAACGTCGAACTGCAGGTTGCCGGGCAGGTCAGTCGCAAGCTACAAAAGCAGGCGGAGGCCAGCGTGAAACACGGTCTGCGTTGGGCTGGGGTGGTGCCCCGCGCGCAAATCCCCTACCTGGCGCGCTCGGCTCACCTGTTCTTCTCCGGCGACATCAACGCGGCCTGCCCGAATTCGGTCATCGAGGCGCTGGCCTGTGGGCTGCCGGTGCTGGCTTTTGATACGGGCGCACTCTCCGAGCTGGTCGTCGGAGAGGCCGGGCGCCTCGTACCCTACGGGGGAGACCCCTGGAAACTCAGCCCGCCCAACATCGCCGGCCTGCTCCCGGCGGCGCAGGAAATCCTTTCTCGCCAGGAGCATTTTCGGAACGCCGCTCGCGCCCATGCAGAGAGCGCCCTCAACATCGAGAAGATGGTCGAAGGATACCTGAAGGTACTGTTGGAATAACAGGAGGAACGATGCGTTCCATTTGTGTTTACTGTGGCTCTGCAGACGGGGTTCACGCGGATTACCTGAAGGCGGCCTATCAGTTAGGGGAAACGCTGGCAAGGCGGAAGATGCGCCTGATCTACGGCGGCGGAAAAACGGGCCTGATGGGCGCGCTGGCAGATGGTGCCTTGCAGGCAGGCGGGGAAGTCATCGGCGTCATCATCCCCTCGATGAACATGCCCGCGCTGGCACACGCGGGTCTCAGCGCCATGGAGGTCGTCCCCGACATGCATGGGCGCAAGGCGCGAATGCATGAGCTGGCAGATGGATATATTGCGCTCCCCGGCGGCTTTGGCACGCTGGATGAGCTGTTCGAGACCATCACCTGGGCGCAAATCGGCCATCACCAGAAACCGATTGGCCTTTTAAACGTGCGGGGCTATTTCAACCATCTGCTGGAGGCTCTGGATTACGCGGTGCAGGAGGGATTTATCTTCCAGGAACATCGGGCCTCCCTGCATGTCCATGAGAATGCGGAAACGCTGCTCGCCCTGATGGGCAACCACCGCCCACCGCTTGAGGCCATTCGGCGATGGATGCGGGAGGGGTGAGGGACAATCGCAGCAGAGAAAACGCTCAGGCTACAATGCGCAATGCCACCTGCGTTCCACGACGATTGTAGGCCAGATATTCAAAAGAATGTGAAGTTTGTGCTATAAACTCAAAGAAAGCTCGATATTCCCCTTCTTTCCAGCCTGGATAATTGAAAAACTCATCAAAGCAGAGGATCGTTCCGGCTCGAATGCGATCGCGGCAATGTTCAAAGACGGTCTTTGTAGAACTGTAAAGGTCGCAATCTATATGAACGAAATCGAACGTTTCTGGGTGTTTTTGTAAAAAATCGGGCAGGGAATCACTGAACCACCCCTGGATTAAGACCACATTCGAGGGCACTTTTGGAACAGGCTGCTTATAAGCCCCCTTGGGCAAATTCGCCCAATTCTCTGGTAAACCCTCAAAAGAATCGAAGCCATAAATGGTGCGCTCAGGGAACAATTTTGCCAGGAAGCGAATACTTTTTCCACCAGCCACGCCAAATTCACACATTAAGCCGGAGCCGGCTTGGGGTACATAGCGAGCAAGATAGCGATACAGTTCATAACGACTTTCAAAAGAGGGGATTTGCGACAAGTTTGCTTCCACAAACAGAGCGGTTTCTTGCAGCGCGAGGATCTGACGCGCCCTCTCAATGTTTCGACTCTCCATAAAAAACACGTCTTCCAAAATGCGAGAAATCCAGCGTTTCAGGATGGTTTTGAAGATATTTTTGGGCATGCTTGAATTATAATAGATTTCATCCGTGCTGATCCCTGAAAGCCCGTGTGCATCCGTGTCCTGTTTCGAGCCGTCGGCAGCCAGACTTCTGCACTCCAAATTTCCTGAAGGAAAGATACACTACCGTCTGAGAGCATATCGTGTTGGGGACACCCTGTCAGCCAAAAACAACCAACTCCGGTAAGGAGAACCGTCAACGAATGGGAAACGAATAAACGAATATGGACAGCGGACGGCAGACCGAGGTATAGACGATGGACGGTAGACAATAGATGACTGTAGCACGGGCTTTCCAGCCCGTCAGGTAGGCAAACCGTCAACGAATGGGGGAACGAATAAACGAATATGGACGGCGGATGGCAGACCGCAGGACAGGCTTTAGCCTGTCAGACAGCGGACCGCAGATGACAGACGGCGGTTGGACAGTAGACGGTGGACGATGGACGGTGACAATAGACCGTGGACGGCGGCAGCACAGCCCAATCTTTCCGGCCTGCTGGGGATACCGTCAACGAAAGGGGGAACACACATCCGTTTATTCGTTGAAAAATTCGTTGACGGTATGCTCTAAGTTTTGCCAACCGATGCATTATCAGGGGACAATGTCCCCAAACCGTGACGCTCTCTCCGTCTTTTCAGATACTGCCGATAAACTGTGTTATAATCACGCCGTCACAATTCCATACAGACACCTTCGGGGCAGGGTGAAATTCCCGACCGGTGGTATAGCCCACGAGCCAACCTGCAACGCAGGGAGGCAGGATCCGGTGAAACTCCGGGGCCGACGGTATAGTCCGGATGGGAGAAGGTGCGAGAGCCTGTGGAAGGCTTTTCGACGCGCGCCCCGAAAACATCTTGTTTTCGGGGTTTTATGTTCCAGCAAAAGGGGAACCCTGACGCGCGGCGCATAGCCTTCCAGGAATATCGAAACAGGGTTTTGCTTCTCACTGCCTGCCGTTCCCGTCATGGCGGTCGCTGCTGGCGAAAAGACGATCCTCAAGGGGAGCGCCGGAGGCGTTCGCAACGACAAATTTCGGCATACTCCATCATCGCAGGCGGTGAGCGCTATATCCCATCCCCCTTTGCCATGTACCGCCCCGCAGGTGTCTTGCGAGGCGGTTTCTATGTTTTTACGGCGACATTCCACCTCTTCGTTTTCCCCTCTGCTCATCGGGAGCCTCTCGCTCCTCCTGGCTGTTCTGCTCTGGGAAGTGATCGCCAGGATGAGCGATCTGCCGACCTTCATCCTCCCTTCGCCTGCAGAAGTCGCGGCGCGCTTCGTCCGGGCAGTGCGAGCCGGAATGCTGCTCCTGCACCTGTGGACGACGCTCAGCGAGATCCTGCTGGGCTTACTCCTGGGAGCACTGTTTGCGACGATCCTGGGCTACCTGATCGCCCACTCTCCCCTGCTGGAGCGATTGCTTTCCCCCTATCTGGTAGCCAGCCAGGCCGTTCCCATGGTGGCACTGGCGCCGCTCCTGGTGATCTGGTTCGGGCCGGGCATGTTCTCGAAGGTGCTGATCTGCGCCCTGATCGTCTTCTTCCCCGTTCTGGTCAACACGGTCGTGGGCGTTCGCAACATCCCACGCTCGTTCTACGAGCTGATGGATGCGCTGCGCGCCACACGCTGGCAGGTACTTCGCTACCTGGAGCTACCCGCTGCCCTCCCCATCTTCTTCGGCGGGTTGCGCGTGGGAGCGACCCTTTCGGTCATCGGCGCCGTAGTAGGCGAACTGGTCGGCGCCGATCGGGGATTGGGATTTTTGATCAACATCGGCCGCGGACAGTACGATACCGCGCTGGTATTTGCCAGCATCTTTACCCTGATCGCCCTGGCACTGATCCTCTACGCAACGGTGTTGCTTTTGGAACGATGGCTGATCAAAGGACGATGAACATTCCATATATCCTACTACAAAAGAGGTTGTAACAATGCATTCCAAAAATCTCTGTCTGGTTCTTCTACTCTCACTCTTGATGGTTGCCTGCGGGCCAGCGGTATCACCTGCACCAACCGCCGCGACGCCCCCGCCCTCGACGGACACCGCCGCTCCCCCCCTGCACATCCGCCTACCGATGGGATACATCCCCAATGTGCAGTTCGCACCGTTCTACGTGGCGGTAGAGAAAGGTTACTTCCGCCAGGAAGGGATAGAAATTGAGTTTGATTATTCCTTCGAGACCGACGGTGTGGCACTCGTCGGGGCCAATCAACTTCCTTTCGCGGTGGTTTCCGGAGAACAGGTGCTTCTGGCGCGCGCCCAGGGACTGCCTGTGGTCTATGTGACAGCCTGGTATCAGCAGTTTCCGATCTCAGTCGTCGCAAAGGCCTCCGAAGGGATTCATGCCCCTGCCGATTTGAAGGGAAAGAAGATCGGCATTCCGGGGCTGTTTGGAGCGACCTACGTGGGCCTCTCGGCATTGCTGCACACGGCAAATCTCAAAGAAACGGACGTCACCCTCGATGCAATCGGCTTCACCCAGGTCGAAGCCCTGCTGAGCGGACAGGAACAGGTCGTGGTTGGATACACTACGAATGAGCCGATTCAGTTGCGCGCGCAGGGCGTGGAAATCACCGAGCTGCGGGTGGCTGACTACGTCCAACTGGCATCGAATGGGATCATCACCAACGAGAAGCAGATCGCCGAAAACCCGAAGCTGGTACAGGGCTTCGTGCGCGCTTTCCTGCGAGGGTTGCAGGATACCATCGCCAATCCGGATCAGGCCTACGAGATCAGCAAAAAGTACGTGGAGAATCTGAGCCAGGCCAACGAGGCGGTTCAGAAAGAAATCCTGAAACGCTCCATCGAAATGTGGAAAGCCGATCGCCTGGGCTATGCCGATCCGCAGGCCTGGAAAAACATGCATGAGACGCTGCTGCGCATGGGATTGCTCTCCCAACCGCTGGAAGTTGAAAAAGCCTTTTCGAACGACTTTCTGCCCTGAAAGAAGCGATGAGCGCTCGCGATCGGCTCCCGGTTGTAGAGGTGCATAACCTCAGCGCGATCTTCCCGGACGAACAAAACGGATCGCTCCAGGCGTTGAAGGATCTTTCCTTCGCGGTATACCAGCAAGAATTTTTGTGCATCCTTGGGCCTTCTGGCAGCGGGAAGAGCACCCTTTTGCGCATCCTGGCCGGCCTGCTCCCGCCAACCGCCGGCGAGGTGCGCTTTGCGCAAGGACATCGGCCGCGCATCGGGATGGTCTTTCAACAAGCCACCCTGATGCCCTGGCGCACCGTGTCAGGCAATATTCTCCTCCCCCTGGAGCTGATGGGCATCCCGCGCCATCAGGCCGAGGCCCAGGCGCGCGAATTGATCGAGCTGGTTGGGCTGCGGGGATTTGAGCACGCCTGGCCCAAAGACCTCTCCGGAGGGATGGCGCAACGAGTGGCGCTGGCGCGAGCGCTCATCCATGATCCCGACCTGCTCCTGCTGGATGAGCCTTTCGCCTCGTTAGACGCATTGACGCGCGAGCGGATGTGGGATGAGCTTTCACGCATCTGGCAGGCACGACAGAAGACCGTGATCATGGTGACACACTCGATTTCAGAGGCCCTCTTCCTGGCCGACCGTATTCTCATCCTGACGCCGCGCCCCGGACGATTGCGCATGACGCTGGAGGTGGATTTGCCGCGCCCTCGCAACAACGAGATGCGCTACAGCGTGCATTTCCTGAACCTGGCGCGGCGCGTCAAAGCCGTGATCGGCACCGAAAACTCCGATTCACCAGGCCCATAGCACCCACAGGAGGATCATCCCCAGCCCGATCAGGAAGCGCACTCCCTGCGCCAGCCCCCAACCGCCGAGCATGGCCTTGAAACGCATCCAGGCTTGCCCGGCATCGCGACCGGAGCGCACATATTCGGCCAGGAAAAGCGCCAGCAGGGTCGCCGGAAGCCCCAGGAGCGGCGTAAAGATCAGGCTGACGATCACGCCGACAGCGAAGGATAGAAACAGCGAGAGCCAGGAAGCACCCTGCTGACGGGTACGGGCGGCAATGATCACATTGTCTATCACGCTTCCCGTGATCATCAGCAGGGTGATCAGGCCAAAGAGCAGCATACCCTGCAGATCGAAGCGCCGGTTGAGCAGCCCCTCGATCAGCGCCATCAGCCAGATCACCACCAGCCCAGGGTAAATCGGCAGGATCAGGCCGAACAGGCTGAAGAGCATGATCAGCAGGGCCAGAACGCGGAAAATCGCCTGCGCCACTTCGGCAGGCATTTCTCAGGCCTCCGAGCGGATGACCTCGATGCCACCCATCCAGGGACGCAACACTTCCGGGACAACGATGGAGCCATCCGCTTGCTGGTAGTTTTCCATCACCGCGATCAGCGTGCGTGGCAGGCCGAGCCCGGAGCCGTTCAGCGTATGCACGAAACGCGCCCGTCCACCGCCCTGCGGCCGATACTTGATATTGGCGCGGCGCGCCTGAAAATCAGTGACGTTCGAGACGGAGGAAACTTCCAGCCATTCTCCGCAGCCAGGCGCCCAGACTTCGATGTCGTAGGTGATGGCGGAAGCGAAGCCAAGATCGCCGGTGCAGAGTTGCTTGACTCGATAGGGCAGGCCGAGCAAGGCGCAGGTCTCCTCCGCATCGGCTCGCATTTTCTCCAGGATTTCATTGGACTCTTCCGGGCGACAGAAGGCGTACATTTCCACCTTATCGAACTGGTGGCCGCGCTTGATGCCGCGCACATCCCGCCCCGCGCTCATCTTCTCGCGCCGAAAACAGGGAGTATAAGCGGTGTAGAAGAGGGGCAGTTGGGCCTCCTCCAGGATTTCATCCATGTGCAGGCCGGTCAGAGGCACTTCAGCGGTCGGCACCATCCACAGGTCTTCTTCATGGTCCTTGTAAAGGTTCTCCGCAAATTTCGGCAATTGCCCCGCGCCATAGAGTACCGCCCCTTTGACCATGAAGGGAGGGTACTTTTCCAGGTAACCCTGGCGGATGTGGAGATCGAGCATGAAAGCGATCAAGGCCCGCTGCAGGCGGGCGCCGGCGCCGCTCAAGACGTAGAAGCGTGAGCCGCTGATCTTCACCCCCCGCTCAAAGTCCAGGATGCCGAGTTGCGGCCCCAAATCCCAATGCGGCTTGGGTTCAAAATCAAAGGTGGGTAGCTCCCCGACCTGACGGATGACCACATTGTCATTCTCATCTTTGCCGATAGGGACGCGCGGATCGGGGAGGTTGGGGATCGTGGCAAGCACCCCCTGGAGCTGTTCTTCCACCCCTTTCAACTCCGCATCCAACGCGTCAATGCGTTCACCCAGGGCACGCATGGCCTGGATCTTCTCCTGGCGCGCAACCGCATCCTTCATGAGACCGATCTCTTTGGAAACCGCGTTGCGCTCCGCCTTGAGCTGTTCGACTTCGGCGATCAAGGCGCGTCGCCGACGGTCGAGTTCCAGCACCGTTTCCACTGCGGCCTCATCCATCTGGCGATTGCGCATCGCCATCCGAACCTGATCAGGATGTTCACGGATGAAATTCAAATCGAGCATAGGAACCTCCACAAAAAGAATCAAAAAGACGCCCGCTCGCGCAGGACGAGGGGCGTCTCGTGGTGCCACCTGCTTTCGTCGCAGCCAGGGCTGCGACCTCGTACGCGCGCTATCGGGCGCATCCCGTCTCCCTTACGGCAAAGCCCCTGCGGGAGCAGCCTGCCCTGTGGGCGCCGGAGTGGATTTCCCCGCTTGACCTCCTGCCTCGCACTGTCCGGCAGGTCTCTGAGGAAGGGAACGGGTACTTGGCTCCGGGCTGGCCTGGATGTCCTTATTATACCATGTAGCATGTCAGCTTGAGGCGCAGGTTTGGGAAGCATCACGGTTTTGAGGCCTCCCATCTGATCATGCATCTGCCGGCAAAAGGTGAGGAATTTTTCAGGAATCCGCTGCTCAATTTTCGGGTCATACCGTCAACGAATTTTAACGAATCAACGAATGGGCGCTCTCCCATCCGTTAATGGCCCCCGTCAGGCCGGCCGGAAAGCCTGGAGTGTGCTGTCGCCGTCCACGGTCTGTTGTCCACCGTTCATCGTTTGAAGGGCTGGAAAGCCCGTGCTACCCGTTACCGTCCATCGTCCACCGTCTACTGTCCAACCGCCGTCTGCCGTCTGCGGTCCACCGTCTGACAGGCTAAAGCCTGTCCTGCGGTCTGCCATCCGCCGTCCATATTCGTTTATTCGTTCCCCCATTCGTTGACGGTTTGCCTGCCTGCCGGACTGGAAAGCCCGCACTGCAACCGTCCACCGTCCATTCGTTCCCCCATTCGTTGACGGTTTGCCTGCCTGCCGGACTGGAAAGCCCGTGCTGCAACCGTCCACCGTCCATCGTCTGACAGGCTGGAAAGCCTGCCCTACGGCGGTCTGCCGTCTGCGGTCCAAATTCGTTTATTCGTTCCCCATTCGTTGACGGTCTGTCTCCCCAACCGGCTGGAAAGCCCGTGTTATTGCGGTCTGCCATCCGCCGTCCATATTCGTTTATTCGTTCCCCCATTCGTTGACGGTTTGGGTTTTCCAGAGAGAAAAACACGCAGCGATGCGCATCCATGCCAGTTTTCGGGTAAAATCCAACCGCTATGCAAAACGAAACCCTCTCGCCCGTGGCTACACGCTGAGATGAGAATTTGCGCCATCACCACCTCGCGCATCCCTTCGCCAAATGCCAACAGCATCCAGGCGTTGAAAGTGGCGCAGGCGCTGATCCAGGAAGGACATGATCTGACCCTGTTGGGATTCGATCCCTTGCCGGAATTTGCTCACCAGGATTTACGCGAATTCTACGGGCTCCAGCAGCCCCCCAACGTGCGAACATTCCACTTTCCACGGCGCTTGTTCCCCTACCTGGCATTCCTGCAGGGATTGCGTCTGCGCCCACAAATGTTCTATACCTGGGTGCCGCAGGTAGCCGTGATGGCCCTGAGCCTGGGATGGCCGGTGATTTTCGAGGCCCACCTGCCCCCCACTGGCCTGTTTGGGCCGCTCTGGTATCGCCTCTTCGCACAACTGCCGGGACGCAAGCGTCTGGTCTCGGTGACCTATGCGCTCTACCGCATCCTGGCCGAGGAATACGGGGTTCGCCTTTCCTCCGATCAAGTCGTGATCGCGCCCAACGGCGTAGACCTGGAACGCTACCGTGACCTGCCCACCCCGGCCCAGGCGCGTGCCCGCCTGAAGCTCCCGCAACAATTCACCGTGCTATGCAGTGGGCATCTCTATGCCGGACGCGGCGTGGAACTTTTCCTGGAGCTGGCCAGTGCCTTCCCCGATCTGCATTTTCTATGGGTGGGAGGGCGCACAAAAGAAATAAAATACTGGGAAGCGCGTCGCCAGGAACTTCGTCTCCCCAACGTCACCTTCTACGGTTTCGTCCCCAATCATCTTTTGCCCATGTTCCAGGCGGCTGCTGATGTGCTGCTCATGCCCTACGAGCAAAGCATCGGCATCTCCAGCGGGAAGATAGATTCAGCCGCCGTGGCCAGCCCGATGAAAATGTTTGAATACCTGGCGAGCGGCCGCCCCATCCTCACCAGCGATCTGCCCGTCATCCATGAGGTACTGGATGAGAAGACGGCGATCTTCTGCCCCCCTGCGGCCGCAGAAGCCTGGAAAATGGCGCTGCAGCGCCTTCGGGAAGATGACAGACTGCGCCTTCAACTGGGACGTGAGGCATCGCGCCGCGCCCAGGCTTACACCTGGGGGGAGCGTACACGCCGCATCCTGCAGGGCAGCGAAACCTGGTTTCGCCATCCCGCCACACGCAAACAGAATACGGCGGAGCGTGACCCCCAGAGGACCAGATAAAGGAGACGCAACCTCAAAAGAAACTCGTAACTGCCTACCCTAAGCGATGAAGAACTCTCTAACTCTTGTCATTGCGAGCGTAGCG
>Ga0209162_1004505_pt1 | contig 10365 bp, 8 predicted proteins | sample YNPNPMetaG_FD_187121 | JGI IMG/M metagenome (GOLD analysis project Ga0209162, IMG submission 187121) | Anoxygenic and chlorotrophic microbial mat microbial communities from Yellowstone National Park, USA - YNP NP MetaG (SPAdes) (version 2) ...
GTACTGCCCATCTGCTCGCCGATGTCGCGCACAAGGTCGGATATACGGTCGAGGGCATTGAGCTGTGGCGGACTCGACGTTCGACCGTGACGAAGCAAGACTTAGCAGAATATGTGCTGATCCTTAGAGCGTGATCAAAAAACCCAGATTTCTCCATTGGGCACGTACCGTACTCATGCGACCATTGCGTGAGGGGGCACCAACATTCTTTTGCTTCAGCCACGCTACGTTCCCCCTTCCTATCCCCACGTGAGAGAGGAAGGGGGCCAGGGGGAAGGTGAGGGGTGCCAGGCGTGCTCCGCAGCACAGGCCCTGAAACCGTTAAAACACTGTTCCATCGAGTAGCGGAGACGCATATGATGCCCGCCAGCGTTCCCATAAACATGATATTGCGTACCATTGTCAAGTCTCATCAAAAGCCCAAGTTTTTGATCACGCTCTTAGGCGACCGTAGAAGCACTCCCCTCACTCACCCCTCACCTCCAGCAACCGCATCACTTCAAACCGACTCGGAAGCGACGGCTGAGCGCCTGATCGGGTAACAGTCAGCGCACCGGCGGCATTTCCCCAACGCACCGCTTCTAGTAGGGATTTTCCTTCGGCGAGAGCGACGCAGAACGCCGCCGCGAACGCATCACCGGCGGCCACAGTGTCTACTACCGGTACCTGAAATGCCGGCACATGCGTCGTTTGATCACCCATCGCCAGCAGCGCGCCCTCTTCCCCTAACGTTACCAGGATATTACGCACACCCTGTTGTTGTACCCGACGAATTGCCGTCAGCAGATCGGTCTCCCCATCGGCCAGTACTTGCAACTCAAGCTGATTGGGCAGCAGGTAGTCGATCTGAGCCAGGAGTTCGGTTGGCAGCGGACGAGCCGGCGCCGGATTGAGCACAACCCTTACTCCCGATTGACGCGCCAGATGGGTTGCTGCTACAACTGCTTCGAGAGGGCATTCCAACGGCATAAGGAGCACATCAGCCCTGCGCAACACCGATTCGGCACGGATAACATCGGCTTCACTGACCTGCATATTCGCGCCGGGTGCAACGACAATGGTGTTTTGGCCATGTGCATCGAGCGTTATCAACGCTACGCCGGTAGCGGTATTGAGATCGCGTTGGACAAAGCTCGTATCAACGCCATCATACTGAACGGCTGCCAGCAGAGTATCGCCAAAAGTATCAATCCCTACGCGACCGATCATACAGACCCGCGCCCCTAGCCGCGCTGCGGCAACGGCTTGATTCGCCCCTTTACCGCCTGGAAAGGTTTGAAAATGACTGCCGATCAGCGTTTCGCCCGGTAACGGATGACGCGGTGCATGGACGACCAGATCCATATTTAAACTTCCAACGACCACGATGGTAGTCATAAGCATCTCCTGTAACATGCTCATCCTTGGGCACGTAGCTCGAGCAAACGACCACTGCTGATCTGCTCAAACCGATTGGTAACGTGATCACCGCCCAGGATGAACTGTTTCACAACGTGATGCGGAATCGCAATCACTTCCAACGGCGTGATAGCAACAACTGTTGCCACCGGTAACGTTCCGCGTAATAATTCCATCTCGCCAAAAAACTCGGCTACCCCCAAACGGGCCACTAGTCGGGTAGGGCCGCGTGGCCCTTGTGCAGTCTCTTCCTGCCGCAAGACTGCCGCCTGACCACTGGCAATGACATACAGATAACCACCTGGTCGACCCTGGCGGACGATGATCTGGCGTGCGGCTACAGTTTTGCGTTCGGCATGACGGGCCAGTTCGCGCAATTGAGCACGTGGCAGGTCGGCCAGAAGGGGAGTACGTTCTAGCAACCGCATGCGGGAAAGTAATTCGGCGCCTTCAGCAGTGTGAGGTGCAGCTTCACGTAGCATCCGTTGCAATTCACCTGGCGGCAGGTAGAGTAACTCGCTCTCGATACTGGCGCGGTATTCGCAGTCGGTGACTTCTGGCCCTTGCAATTCACCAAAATAGTCACCCCGGTGCAATTCCTGTACTGTATCACCGTTGCGAGCAAGGATTTCGCCCGTCTCAATCACCCAAATGCCACGTGGTGGCTCACCGGCGCGCAAGATGACTTCGCCGGCTGCAACCCGTTGGGGCGCAAATGCGGCTGCCAGTGCCTGCAACTCGTGATCCTCGCAGGTTGCAAAGAGTTCGATCTGGCGCAGGAGGCGAATGCGCGCTTCACGGGCATCGCCAAAGGCCCGTGAAATCTCATGCGCCCACGGCAGACGGGCCAGACAATGCCGGTCGAGCGCTTCACGCTCCGGCCATGGCAACGCATCATACGCAGCCAAAAACGCTCGCCGAGCAAAGGTTCGACCAGCCAACGTTTCAAGGATCGTTACTGCATAGCGCAAAATCTCAGCGTACCGCGCCCCTTGCTCATCGAGTGGCAATGCTAAGACGGTAGGGCCAATCCGTACCTGATCGCGGTCAAAGGTCACTTCCCAGTTCGCTGTGGCCGCTAATACATCCATCCGATCATCGAGCGTGCGCGTCCGCTGTGCACCGTAATTACCCCGTAACAGGCGGTACAAACCGACATACATGTGTCTGAAAGCGTCTTGCAGGCGCGTTGTCTCGCCGAGGGCAGCCTGAAGTGGCCAGCTCAATCCAATCAGACTGATACTGCGCAGCGTAACGAGATGAGTCCCCCATGCCGCAGCCCACAAACCGGCCGCAATGACGAGCAGTGCCAGTGTCAGTGGTGTGTTGCGCCAGGCCGGTAACAATTCGAGCAGATAACTGCCGATCTGGAAGAGGATTCCCATCCAGAGCAATAGCCAGCTCCAAAAGAGGCGGGCATCGTACAGACTGATCAGTAGTGGCAGGAGGAGAGCCTGAGCAATAACACCGCTGTAGACAGGCAGCGCAGCAATCAACGCCCAAAGCGCACTATACTCCGGGTGAGCAATCCGAATCAGCTCAGCAGCAATAGTACCGGCTGGAAACGCCAGAGTCAACAAAACCGCACTCGCCATCAGTTGACTGCTGCGCTGCTGCTGCAAATCAACGTCGAGCAGCGCAACAAATCCGGCAAACAAGAGCAGCGCGTAACCGGCAACCTCCATCCCCGACCAGAGACGCACCGCGTCAGGAAGTATCAAGTAGCCAGCCTGGGCGATCAACTCGATCACACTAATCAGAAAAAAATTGGTCAGAGCGCGTCCAATCCACGCACCTTCATAGTCGCGTTGCAGGTACCACTGCACAACGACCGTCGCGATCCAGAGGCTCATCAGCAACATGCCAGTTTCGACACTTAACCCAAATTGAAGTGGTAACCATCCCAGCGTCATCGCCAGCACGCCAAATCCACTTGCTACAAACAGCGGATCTCGCGTGTAGCCCCGCCGCACCAGCCAACTGGTAATGGCCCGCACCGCCCCCCAGCCCGCCAGGACCACACCAATCAACAGGGGAACGATAACCAACGCGAAGAGCGCAATTGCAACCAGTCGTCCAATCAATCCGCCTGACCAGAGTTCCGCGACCATGCTGGCGAACTGGCGTTGCCAGAAGAGTATCGCCATCACAACCGCCACACCGGTATACAGCGTGCTCAAGAGACCGTAGCCAGCGAAAATACGTTCTTCCCGGCTCAACGCAGTCCTGGCCCCTATCTTTTGCCATAGCGGCCCACCGATAAATGCCAGCGCCCGATTGCGAAGGTTCGGTAGGCGTAAGGCATCGACCAGGATAAAATAGCCGTCGAGTTCGAGGAGCGGGTTAAAGTTGAACAGCGCGGTCAGATACGACGCCGTTGCGATCCGTCGCATCCAAACACCGCCCACCGTCTCCGGAGCAGACCATGCGATGATTGCAGCCAGCGAACCGATCAGCAGATCGCACAGTGGGCCAGCCAGCGAGACAAGGATGCGTGCATGGCGCGGAGCCAGCCAGATGTCACTGGTATCGACAAAGGCGGCAGGCATACCAAAGTAGAGCATGATTCCAGCCCGCGGCACCTGTTTACCAAAATGTTTGACAGCCAATCCATGGGCGAGTTCATGCAGCGTGAGGGTTAAAAACAACGCCACGCCTAACATGAGAACGTCGAACGCGAATTGGTCGCTGCTCATCAGCTCGCTACCGCTCACTCCTGGCAGGAAGTAACAGATCACGCCAACGACTGTTAGCAGACCAAGGATGACCGCAAAGGGGAGAGTAAACAGCCAGCGCCCGATCCAGCGGTATAGAAGATCGAAGAATCGATCTACATTCGTTATGACGAAACTACGACCATGGGTCAGGCTCAACAGACGCTGCCCTAACCCTTCAGTAGTACGCTGCTCGAGATGATGACGGAGATGGCGATAGACCCCAACCGGTTTATCGGTGAGAAAGCCCTGAGAGCGCAGCGACTCGACCAATCCGGCTACCGGTAACAACTGTTTGAAGCGTACAAAGCCCATCGTTGCCAGTTGGGCAACTGTCTTTGTGCCGTCCATAGCGTGCCAGAGTTCGCGTTCGGCAGGACTGAGACGAAGATAATGACCGCTGGGGCTACGCAAGACCGTAATCTGCTGCTGACCTTCTTGCAGCGTTTCCTCAATTACGCCCTCAATCTGCTGCGGCCGGTACTGCGCCGGATCGGCCCGCTGGCGGAGGATACTCCATACACCACCTTCGCCAGCCGGATGGCTTTGCAGGCGGCGTTGAATGCTCTGGTAGAGCGAATTGCGCGGTGCAGATGGCACGGCTACCTGCTCAGCCAGTGTCGTCCAGAGATGGTGATGAGAGGGCAACAACTGCATCATAGATCAGGCTCACGGTTGTATCTCATCGCTATTAATGCAACGTCGCGATGGTATTTTCATCATAGCAGGTCTGTCCAGGTGTCAAAGTGCATTTGACCGCACTCCTTCGTTCCTGCATGTAAGACGATTTCCGACCTACGCGATTGCCCAGGGACAGGCAACCCATCGGTTGGCGCATCACCCCCTCAGTTTCCCTGCTTGCGGGGAGGTGACACTTGAGGGAACATAGCGTTGTCATCTCAGGGGATGATCAACAACCCGGATTTCTTGTTGGGAACGTACCGTGCGCCCCCTCACCCCCCGGCCCCTCTCCCGCGCTGTGGGAGGCCCTCACCCCCGGCCCCTCTCCCGCGCTGCGGGAGAGGGGTGATCTGGTTCGTGAGATCGCTACTGCTACGCTAATCCCCCCTTCCTCTCCCCGTGGATGAGCAGAAGGGGGGCTAGGGAGAAGGTCAGGCGGAATAATCCCCCCTTCCTCTCCCGCGCTGCGGGAGGCCCTCACCCCCGGCCCCTCTCCCGCGCTGCGGGAGGCCCTCACCCCCGGCCCCTCTCCCGCGCTGCGGGAGAGGGGTGATCTGGTTCGTGAGATCGCTACTGCTACGCTAATCCCCCCTTCCTCTCCCCGTGGATGAGCGGAAGGGGGGGCTGGGGGGAAGGTGAGGGCCGCCACAAGTTTTTGATTACGCTCTCGCACTCCTCGCACTGGCTTGACGCTCATTCAACACGTCGGCTACAATAGTTACCCTGACACCTAGTGTATCTGCAAGGGAGCACATTAATGACGACTCAACCTGATACGGCGCGGTTGCCGAGCGATTACATGCCTGAAGCAGTGCCTGGCCCACGTGCGCAGGCCATTGTCGCCCGTGACAATGAAGTTATTGCTCCACTGGGACGGGTGTACCCTCTGGTCATCGATCACGCCCAGGGTTGTGAAGTGTGGGACGTTGACGGAAACCGTTTTCTCGATATGAACGCCGGGATTGCCGTCCTGGCTGCCGGTCATTGCCATCCACGCCTTATCCGCGTCGCCCAAGAGCAACTCCAACGGTTTACGCACATGGCCGGCACCGATTTCTACAATGAACCAATGGTACGTGCCGCCGAAAAGTTGGTTTCGCTCATGCCCGGTGGCAAGGGCTGGCAGGTTTTCTTTACCAACAGCGGGACTGAAGCCGTTGAAGCGAGCATCAAACTGGCGCGCTACGTTACCGGTCGGCAGAATATTATTGCTTTCTACAACGCTTTTCATGGACGCAGCTATGGCAGCCTCTCACTCACTGCCTCTAAGCCACGCCAGCGCATCGGTTTTTTTCCCCTGTTACCCGGCGTCAGTCATACGTACTACCCGAATTGTTACCGCTGTCCGATCAACCTTCAGTTTCCAGCGTGTGATATTGCCTGTATTGATCTGATCGAACGCACCCTGTTTAAAACCACAACTCCCCCCGAAGAAGTAGCGGCAATTATTATTGAGCCAATTCAGGGCGAAGGTGGGTACATCGTCCCGCCACCCGGTACCCTCGCACGCCTGCGTTCGATCTGTGATCGTTACGGTATCTTGCTCATCGTTGATGAGGTGCAGAGTGGTGTCGGGCGTACCGGCAAGATGTGGGCTTTTGAACACGAGGACATCGTGCCTGATATTGTGGCCTCGGCCAAGGGGTTAGGTGGCGGTTTGCCACTAGGGGCAATGATCGCCCGTAGTGAACTAACCCGCCAGTGGCAGCCCGGTTCACACGGAAATACGTATGGTGGCAATGGTCTAACGTGTGCAGTTGCCTACGAGCTGCTCACGATGGTCGAAGAGGAATTAATGGCGAATGCCGCCACCGTTGGCGCCTACCTGCTTGAACAACTACAGGCGCTTCAACAGCGCTTCCCACAAATTGGCGCCGTCCGCGGACGTGGGCTGATGATCGGGGTCGAATTTGTTGATGAACACGGGCATCCTGCTTCGGCGTTGGCCGATGCGGTGATGGTCGAAAGTTTTCGTAAGGGGTTACTGGTTCTAACTTGTGGTACTTCCACGATCCGTTTCTGTCCGCCGCTCATTCTCACGCAAGCGCAGGCCGATGAAGCGGTCGCTCGCTTTACGTTGGCAATTGAAGCATGCCTTGATGTGAAATAATACGAAAACAGACAGTGCATATTTTGGGCGACGGCGTTATACTAAAGAGTAGGGAATCGTTGTCTGGCATATCTTTCCCGGCGCTGGCTCATATCTAGACGGTTTGAGCTAGCGCTAGGTGAATGAAGGATTGACCGGTTCGACACATGACCTCTCCGGGAACGACCAGGCCACCGGTCATCTTTGACCGTTATCAGGTGCACGAGGCACTCGGCGAATCACGTCTTGCAGTCGTTTACAAGGCGACCGATCTGCGTCTTCAGCGCCCGGTACTAGTGCATCTCCTCCGCAAAGCGTTGCTTAATAACGAGCAGAAGCGCCAGCAATTTCTCAGCGAAGCCGCCCAAAGCGCCCGCCGCTCGCATCCCGTATTTCTGGAAGTGTTTGATAGCGGCGAAAGTAACGGGCGCCCCTTCTTGATAACGGAGGCTGTTGATGGTCGGCCCCTCTACGGGATGGGCGCTCTCAGTGTGGCACAGGCGATCAGTATTGTACGGCAGGTGGCCGAGGCGGTTGCACTTTGTCAACGTCAACGATCCGCGGAATTGCCGGTTGGCCTTTACCATCCTCCGATCAGTAGTGCCAACCTACTGCTGGTTGGCGACGGACAGGTTAAGCTCGTGGAAAGCTGGCTGTTACCACTACCGCTTGTTCCTGCCGATCTCGCCCACTATCGCGCACCTGAGCTAAGCACCGGCCAGGGGCTACAACCGGCAAGCGTCGTCTATGCGCTTGGCATTCTGCTCTTCGAGCTGATCACCAGTCAGCGTCCGATCCACGCTGATGACGCCCAAACAACCGCACTGGCCCATCTCACTCAGACTGTACCCTCCTTGATCCAGATACGGCCAACCGTATACCTGCCCTCGGTTGATCGGCTTATTGCCCGTGCTACTGCTCGTGATCCAAATCAACGCTTTGCCGACGCGCAGACATTTGTACTGGCTATGAATGATCTGTGGCATGAATTGACCGTGCCAACCCGCAAGTTAGTGATACAGCCGGTTGCGACTCCGCACGCAGCAGATGCGGGACAGGGCAGACGGCCATCACCAACCCCCACGGTGCAGCCTTCAGCCATTGCCTCGCCCCAAAAGAGCCTTCGTGCTCGTATGGAACGGGCGTTGACGACTTCATTCGATGTTGATCAATTCCGGCGCCAAAATTGGCAACGCGGGTTGGTCGGTTGGCTCATCATGATGCTCCTACTACTGGCCGTAGCCGCCGGATCGTTCTGGATGGTCAATTGGGCTATCAACAGACTGAATCTCAACGTGCCCCAGCTTGAACTACCTTGGTGGCAACTCCCTGATCTAAGCCTGCCGGGTCGTGCCAGTACTGAACTCTACGTCGTAAATATCAGCGAGGGCTTAAATCTGCGTTCAGCGCCAAATGCACAACCTGATAACATCTTGATGGTAGTCCCCAACGGCACCGTTGTCCGTCGTCTTGAAGGCCCGGTGGTGGCCGATAATATTCCTTGGTTAAAAGTGCAGTTTGAATTGAACGGTCAGGTCTTTGAGGGTTGGATGTCGCTGAATTATCTTCGTCGGCAAGAGTGAGAGGGCAAGCGCAGCAACATCTTTGCTGTAGCCTCTCGCATCCGCCTGCACCCTAGTAAGGGAGGATATGTGAGTCGGGAAGCGGAGATGCGCGAATTGCTCGGCGAGCGAGTACGTATTCGCCCATGGCGACGGGCCGATACGCTGATGCAAGAGCGCTGGCCGCGCTACAGTGAACCGTTTAGCTCGTTGTGGAACATCCCGCGTCCGTACCATTCCAGTTATGACGACCAGTTCTGGACGGGAGCAACCGAAGCGTGGGCGATTGAACTCCGGTCGGGGCAACTTATTGGTCGGCTTTCGCTCCGCGAGATCGACCGTAAGCAGCAATCGGCACGGTTAGGCATTTCGCTCGCTCAACCGTATGTTGGTCAGGGATTGGGCGGCGAAGCGTTACGGCTCTTTCTCGCTTACTACTTTGGATCGCTCGGATTTCAGCGCATGGTGCTTGATGTGGCGGCGTTTAATCAACGGGCGGTTCGCTGCTATCAACGGCTGGGGTTTGTTGAGTTGAGGAGCGAATGGCGCTCCACGGGTAATGATCCTGTGCTACGATTACTAGATGAAGAGCAGTATCAGCACTTGCGCCCATTCTTCCGCCGCAATCGCTTTGATACGCAGGTTGAGTTTTACGAAATGGAATTAACGCGCGAGGCATGGCTGGCTGCCGGTGGCGCATTGATTTAAGAGGAAAACCCATGTCACTCATCGCCGGAAATCTCGCTATCGTCCAACGCTTGTTAGATGGCGACCAGATACCGTGGGTGGTTATTGGTGGTGCGGCTGCCCATTTATACGGCGATCGTCGCCCACTAAACGACATTGACATTCTGATAGAGCGTCGTGCATTACCACGAATTGTCACCCTGTTACAGCAATCTCACAAGGCGGTACAATCTGATGGAACACGGGTCATCTGGCGGGGTATCAAGGTGTTTGCCGATCTCACCGTGCGGCTAGATGGGGTAAGCCATCCATTCTGGCTTGACGAGCCGATGCAGCAGCGACGACGACGAATGCCATTGCTAGGCACACAAGTATTTCTTGCCGCACCCGAAGACATCGTTGCGCATAAGTTACTACTGCGACGTGGGCCAGAACAGGGGAAACACGACGTAAACGATGCCGCCGGCATTATTCGTCGCCATCGGCTTGATGTAGACTATCTGATGATGCGATTACAAGCGATGAATGCCCTCAATATTGTACAACCGCGGCTGAGCGAACTGGGGGTCGTCTTACCGTTATGAGGAATCCAGTCAGGAATCATCGATCCGGCGAGTAAAAACGGTTTCTGCTTCAATTCGCCCGGCACCGGGCACAACGCCCAAACAACTGTAAGAGATGACCTTCAATGCTAAAACCGGTTGCCGCAGCAACTCGGTTCAGAAGGCTATCGAGATCACACCCTTCAAAACTGGTAACAGCCCCGCATTGCGTACAAACGAGGTGGTGAAGATGACCAGGCTGACAGGGTACATATCCCTCTTCGCCTACCGGCCCATGAATACGAGCCAGCCAGCCACTGGCGTGAAGCTGCTCAATAGTACGATATACAGTTGCGCGCCCCGGCGCTTCACTGTGTGCACAGAGATCGGCGTAGAGTTGTTCGGCACTAAACGGTGCCTGATACGAAATTATCGTTTCAATCACACGCAAGCGTGGCGCGGTAATCCGTAATCCAGAGCGCTGCCAGGATGCCCGGACACCGTTTAGCCAGGCCTGTGTATCAAGAGGAGTTTGAGGTGATGGCGAACTGTTTGTTGTCATACGATCTTACGAAATACGAAAGAAGATGCGACCCGCCTGCTGGCGTGCCGCATCTCCCAGGCTCATTTAGCGTGTATGTGCCGGAGCCATTGGCAACATCGCAAGATGGCGTGCGCGCTTGATTGCAACT
>Ga0209162_1004507_pt1 | contig 10358 bp, 6 predicted proteins | sample YNPNPMetaG_FD_187121 | JGI IMG/M metagenome (GOLD analysis project Ga0209162, IMG submission 187121) | Anoxygenic and chlorotrophic microbial mat microbial communities from Yellowstone National Park, USA - YNP NP MetaG (SPAdes) (version 2) ...
AGTGCTCCACCAGTTCGGGAAGTTCCACCAGCGGAAACATGGTTCACCTCCGTCTGTTGATGATACACGTCTTTCCGCTGAATGTCTACCGGGCTGCTTTGGGTTATTCACCTGTCAAGGTACTGCACAAGTCGAGTCTGTGACACCTGTCAAGCCTCTTCGGGGGCCCGGGTGTCCGTCGTTTTCCTGGACTGATTGTTAGAGCGCGCCACCGGGCCGCCCCTTCTCGTCTCCTGATACACCCCTTCTTGTGTAACTGCTCAGGTCTCCACTTCCACCCGTCATTGCGAGGGCGCGAAGCGCCCCAAGCACTGTCCAAAAGCACTTTGGAGATTGCTTCACCGCCCTTCGGGCGGCTCGCAACGACGGAAGGGTGAGCAGGTGCCTTCTTGCAAGGAAAACCTTTCGGCATATAATCCCAAGTGATGGGATTCCAGATTTTGGGTTCCATGTTCTTCCCGGTTCTCGAATGGCCTGAGCGCTGGGAAGCCATACTGGTCCTCGCTATCTATGCGGCGGGACTCCTGACCCTTTGGGTGCTGAGATGGCGGGACTTCCTCCTCTTGCGCTGGCAACGGCTGCTGCTCTTCCTGGCCCTTCTGCTCGTCGCGCCGGTGCTCAACAGCCTGTTCGTCCTGAGCATTTCTCCCCCCGGCCTGTTGCCGCCCCCCTATCTCGCCGCAGAGCCTCTCCCGCCAGCGTTGCCGCTCCTGGGCCTGCTGCCCGTCGTCGTCGCAGCCGTGTGGACGGGCGTGGGGCCGGCGGCGATGGTGGGGTTGACCGCCGGGCTGTTCCGTGCTGGCGCCACCGACCACACCCTCTTCTCGCCGTTTGTCCTGGCTTTCTACGCCGCCCTGGCGGCGTACCTCCTGCATCAGGATTACCGGGGCCGGCTGGCCAGCGTGCTGCGACAGCCGCTGATTGTCCTGCCGCTGTCCTGCATGCTGGTCTGGCCGCTGGCCCTCTTCGCTACCTTCATAGCGGCCTATCGCCCTGGTGGGGCGATCGCCGCGATGGACTATTCCTGGACCCTTCAAAAATACAGCCTCGGGTTGGGCTTGCTGGAGGCGCTGGGGAACGGTCTGTGGTTGCAACTGCTCTACTTTTGGCGGCAGGTTCGGCCAGTGCAGGCAACCACTCGCCCTCCCCCCTACAGCATCAGCCTCAGCCGCCGTTTCCTCTTTGCCCTCACCCCGATATTCCTGCTCACGATCGGGGTGCTGATCTACGCCGTGCTGAGCAGCGCCGTCACCACAGCCACCGACCAGGCGATGGAGGCCCTCGTCCGTGACGCGGCCAACGGCGCGCAGGCGATCTCGTCGTTCATCTCCAATGGGCAGAGCCTGATCCGCCAGTTCGCCTCCGACCCGGCCCTGTGGGGGGGAGACACGATGGGGTGCCAGGAGCGCCTGCGCAGCGACCTGCAGATGCTCCCCTACTTCAGCCGTCTGACCGCCTATCCCCTCCAGGAGAGCGAGGAAGTTACCGCCACACTGGTCCCTCTCTGCTCCTACCCGTCCACCACGGAGGCCGTTGTCCTCACCGATGAGGAGCACCAGATGTTGGAGGTCGCCCAGGCCACCGGCGCGCTGATGACCACGCCAGTGCACCGCGGTCTGGACGGGGAAGTGTACATCTCCTTCCTCAGCCCGATAGAGGACGCGCGCACGGGCGAGCGCTACGGCACACTGGTGGGCCGCGTGGACATTCAGATCAGCCCGCTGATCGCGGATGTGCTGAGCAGCCTGCAGCAGACGATGGGCCGCGGCGAAGGGTTTGTCGTGGATGAGAACGGGCATATCGTGGCCCACCAGGACGCCGATCGGTTATTGGAGACCTGGGTCGTGGACCAGAGCCGCCCGCCGCTGATGGCGCTGCAGGAGGATCGCGGCTGGGTCCGTCAGGCCTACGATAGCCGGAGCAATGCCCGCCAGATGGTCTGCTATTACAGGGTGGACGGATATCCCTGGGCGGTGGTGTTGCTCCTGCCCTACGAGATCGTGCTGAGCCTGGCGATCAGCATTGCCACCCCGCTGCTGGTTTTGCTCCTGGTGCTGATGGTGATCCTGAGCCTTGTGGTGCTGTTGGTCGCCAACCAGTTGACTCGCCCTCTCAATCTGCTGGCTGACGCCGCCAGCCGTATCGCTATGGGCAACCTGGACATCCCCGTCCACGTGGCTGGTGATGACGAGGTGGCCCGCCTGGGCAGCGCTTTCGAGCAGATGCGCGTGAGGTTGAAGGGCCGGCTGGATGACCTCTCCCTGCTCTTGCGGGTCAGCCAGCAGGTCTCCGCGGCGCTCGACCTGGCCCGGGGTATCCCTCCGCTCCTGGAAGGGGCGCTGCAGGGTACGGGAGCCTCTGTTGCGCGGGTGGTGTTGCTCTCCGCCTCCGGCGAACCGCAGGTGGCGATGGGCCGCGGCCAGAGCGTGGAGGGGATCGGCATGCTCGACCGCGCCCTGGCGCTCGGTGTTTGTGAGGGGGATCGGCCGCTGCTGTTTGAGAACCTCAGCCGCGCCCGCTCTATCGCCGACTTCAGGCCACCGTCAGCGGTACAGGCGGCCATCGCCCTGCCGGTGCGTGGCAGGGGACGAGCAGCGGCGATCATGTGGGTGGGTTACCCGGAGCCCCACCACTTCGACCCGACAGAGGTAGATCTGCTCTCCACCCTGGCCAGCCAGGCAGCGGTGTTGGTGGAGAACGCCCGGCTGTTCCAGATGGCCGAGGGCGGCCGGCAACAGCTGGCGGCCATCCTCGCCAGTACCCGTGATGCCGTGCTGGTTACCGACCGGGATGACTGCCTGGTGCTGATCAACCCGGCAGCGGAGCAGGCGCTGAACCTGGTGGCCAGCGAGGTGATGGGCCGGCGGGTCAGCGAGGTCCCTCTTGAGCCTACGCTCGCCGCGATCCTGACCGAGCCATTGGGCCGCGGTGGGGCGCTGGTGAGGGAGGTGCCTCTGCCCAACGGCCGCACCTTCTACGCCAGCGTCTCGACCATCCTCAGTTCCGATGGCAAAAACACCGGCCGCGTCGTCGTGCTGCGCGACATCACCTACTTCAAAGAACTGGATGAGATGAAGTCCGAGTTCGTTGCCACCGTCTCCCACGACCTGCGCGCCCCGCTGACCTTTATGCGCGGCTACGCCACCATGCTGCCGATGGTCGGTAGTCTGAGCGAGAAGCAGCAGGAGTACCTGGACAAAATCATGACCGGCATCGAGCAGATGGCCACCCTGGTTGAGGACCTGCTCAACCTGGGGCGGATCGAGGCTGGGGTAGGGCTGGAAAAGAGCCCCTGTCACATCGGCGCGGTGGTGGTGGAAGCCGTGGACGGGATGCGCGCCCGCGCGGCGGCAAAGGGGCTCACGCTGCGCATGGAGGCCTCAGACCCTGCCCCGGTGATCCTGGGCGACGCCGCCCTGCTGCGTCAGGCGGTGGCCAACCTGGTGGACAACGCGATCAAGTACACGCCATCAGGTGGAACCGTGACAGTGGGCCTGCGCGCTACCCCCCAAGAGGTCTTCATCAATGTGACCGACACCGGCATCGGCATTGCCCAGGAGGACCAGGTGCGGCTTTTCGAGAAGTTCTTCCGTATCCACCGTCGCGAGTCGGAGAACGTGGTCGGCACCGGTCTGGGGTTGGCGATCGTCAAGTCCATCGTCGAGCGACACGGCGGTCGCGTGAGCGTGGAGTCGGTCTTGAACGAGGGCAGCACCTTCACCATCGTCCTCCCGATCACCGCGCCTGTGACCAACGGACAACGACAATGACCAATGACCAATGGCCAATGACTGGCAATTGAGGGGGCCCCCACAGCCGTTGGTCATTGTGCATTGGTCATTGGTCATTCATTGCACATTGGTCATTGCCACCAAGTCATTGCTGGTTCGGAGTCATATCTCATGTCCCTCCAAATTGGCATCGTTGGGTTGCCGAACGTCGGGAAGTCCACCCTGTTCAACGCGCTGACGCAGGCAAGCGCGGCGGTGGCCCCCTATCCGTTCACGACGATTGACCCCAACCGGGGGATCGCCGCCGTGCCGGACGAGCGGCTGGAAGCGCTGGCCCGCCTGGTGGGACCGACGCAGGTCACACCGGCCACGGTGGAGTTCGTGGACATCGCCGGACTGGTGCGCGGCTCCCATCACGGTGAGGGGCTGGGCAACCGTTTCCTGGCGCACATCCGCGAGGTGGACGCTGTGGCGGTGGTGGCCCGTGGCTTCACCGACCCCGACGTGCCTCACGTCGAAGGCGACCTTGACCCCCGGCGGGACCTGGAGGTGCTCGACCTGGAACTGGCCCTGGCCGACCTGGAGACGGTGCAGCGGCGGCTGGAGCGCACCCGCGCAGCGGCCAAGGCGCGTCCGAAAGAGGTCGCCGGAGAACTGGCGCTCCTGGAAGGGCTGGAGGCTCATCTCCAACGCGGCGAACGGGCCCTCACCTGGGCACGCACGAACGAGGCGGCAGCGCTGACCCGCGAACTCCACCTGCTCACCGCCAAGCCCCGCCTGTATGTCGCCAACGTCGCTGAGGATGACCTGCCCGATGGCGGCGAGAAGGGAGCAGCGGTGGCACGTATCGCGCAGCAGGAGGGGGTGCCCTGCGTGGTGCTCTGCGCCCGCCTGGAGGCCGACCTGGCCTCCTGGCCTCCCGATGAGGCGGCGGAGTACCGCGCCGCGGCGGGCCTGGAGCGCTCCGGCCTGGCCGAACTGGTCTGGGCCGGCTACCGCACCCTCGACCTGATCACCTTCTTCACTATCGTCGGCGGACGGGAGGTGCGCGCCTGGTCGGTACGACGGGGGGCTGCCGCGCCGGAGGCCGCCGGCCGCGTCCATACCGACATGGAGCGCGGCTTCATCCGCGCCGAGGTGATCGGCTGGGCGGAACTGGTCGCCGCTGGCGGCTGGGCTGCGGCACGCGAGCGGGGCCTGGTGCGCACCGAGGGCCGCGACTACGTCGTGCAGGACGGCGAAGTCTGTCTCTTCCGCTTCAACCCCTGAAGTCGTTTGCCAAAACTCGCCCCTTGTGTTATGATAGGCCCGCTGCGCGCCCTGTGACGGGCTTTCTGCTCCTGGCGGAGACCGGGGGCAATCCCATAGGAAGGAGGTCAACCGTCTGCGATGCGCAAGTATGAACTCACATATATAGTCCACCCCCACGTGGACGCAGAAGGGCTATCCGCTCTGAATGAGACTGTGAAAGGTCTCATCCAAAACCAGGGCGGCACGGTCGAACGGCAGGACGTGTGGGGGTTGCGCCGACTGGCCTATCCCATCAAGAAAGAACGGGAAGGCCAGTACGTTTTTATGGAGTTCGCCCTCGAACCGGCCGGCCTGGTCGAACTGGAACGCTCGTTGCGACTGAAGGAGTCGGTGCTTCGCTATCTGATCGTGTGCACGGAAGAGGATTGAATCTGATCGCGTGTACGGATCGAACAGAGTGGGGGAATGATGAGCAGGGGGCTGAATAAAGTGATGGTCATTGGCCACCTGGGGCGAGACCCGGAACTGCGTTACACCCCCAGTGGCCGACCGGTGGCCTCGTTCAGCGTGGCGACCTCGCGGGGCTGGACCAACGCGAACGGCGAGCGCCGGGAAGAGACGGAATGGTTCAACGTGGTGGCCTGGGGCAATCTGGCGGAGGTCTGTAAGCAGCATCTGCACAAAGGACAACAGGTCTACATTGAAGGTCGCCTGCAGACCCGTGGCTGGGACGATCGGGAGGGGAAAAAGCACTTTCGTACCGAACTGGTGGCGCAGGAGATGATCATCCTGGGCGGACATGCTCCCGCGGAAGTCGGTGAGGCTCCCTTCTCCGCCGACGAAGAGGAAGCGCAGGGGGAAGAGTTCCCCTTCTAGCACGTTTCAGGAGGTTGCATTGGCTGAGGAAAACGATCGCATGGATGAGCGGGACCAGGAACGCGGTGGACGCGGCGGTCCCCGCAGGTGGCGCCGCAAGGTGCGACGCTGCCATTTCTGCACTGAGGGAGTGCCGAAACCTGACTACAAGGATGGGGACCTGCTGCGCCGTTTCCTGAGCGAGCGGGGCAAGATCCGCCCGCGCCGCCAGACCGGCACCTGCGCCCGCCATCAGCGGCAACTGGCCCGGGCCATCAAGCGCGCCCGTCATCTGGCCCTGCTGCCTTACACTGCCGAACACATCCGCGGCGCCTGACCCCCGCCCGCCGGAGAACAAAATGGCGAAAAAGGGCACAACACCGACCACCCGTAAGCCGACACGCAAGGAGGCCTCCCGCGCCGCGCGGGACGCGCGCTTCAACCGTTGGGTCATCAGCATTGCCATCGCCGTCGGCCTGCTGGTCGTCGGCATCCTCGTCTTCGGCTACCTGAACGAGGTGGTGCTCGTGACTCGCCGGCCGGTAGCCACGGTGAACGGGACTCCCATCTCCCTCGCAGACTGGCAGGCCAGGTTCCGTGAACAGCGCGTGCGGATGCAAATGCAGCTGGACAGTTACTCCGCCCAGCGCATGGAGGTGGATCCTACCGACCCCAACGCAAGCGCGCTCCTGCAACAGCTGGACCAGGCGATCAGCCGCCTGCGATCTCAGATGGAGCCCGAGACCCTCGGTCAGGCAGTGCTGGAGCAGATGGCCCAGGAGGAGATCATCCGCCAGGAGGCCGCGCGACGGGGTATCTCGATCGCTCCGGAGGAGATTGACCGCGCCATCGAGACCTTCTTCGGCTTTGACCGCGAGGCTGCCCCGACGGCTCCTCCCTTGACCACCGGCCCGGTGACGCAGACCGAAACGGTCACCCCCACGACGCCCGCCGCAATGACCGAGCAGGAGTTCCAGGACACCTACCAGAGCTACGTGGAGAACGTGCTGAATCCCAGCGGCCTGGGCGTCGAGGGCTTCCGCGCGATGATGGAGGCCATGCTCCTGAGCAACGAGGTGCGCACAGCGATCGAGAGCGAGGTGCCCACGGCCACGGAGCAGGTGCAGATGCGTTACTTCTCCTGCAACGACGGGGAAGTCGCCGATACCCTCCATCAGCGGCTGGAGGCCGGTGAGGCGTGGGACGACATCGCCGCCGACCTGGAGGAGAACCCGATCACTGGCACCTACGCCAGCGAACCGTGGTGGGTTACCCAAGGCTTCGTCGCTGAGCAGTTCGGCACGGAGATCAGCATCATCCTCTTCGCCACGCCGGTGGGCTCCTACACCATGCCGATGCTCAGTTCGGCGACCGGCGCCACCTACGTGATGCAGGTGCTGAACCACGAGGAGCACGAACTGGACTCGCTGATGCTGAATTACGAGCAGAGTCACGCCTTCAATGAGTGGCTGAACCAGCAGATGATGGGCGTGACCTACAGCGAGGATTGGCGGAATCACCTGCCAACCAATTGACGCTGGCTCTGACACCGCGACCACGAAGAGACCTCCGAAGTCTTTGAGACTTCGGAGGTCTTTTTGCGGCTCGTAGGGGCGGCATCCCGATGCCCCGCCCGCCGACGCATAGGGATGCGTCGGCTACGGGGGCACACCATTGGGCGGCATCCCGATGCCCCGCCCGCCGACGCATAGGGATGCGTCGGCTACGGGGGCACACCATTGGGCGGCATCCCGATGCCCCGCCCGCCGACGTGTCGGGATGCGCCGACGCCGCAGGGGCGGGTCATGTAGGAGCGCAGCGCTGCTGCGCCCCTCGGAGGTCTCTTGTTCTGTGGTATAATGCCAGGTCGTATGAACGGTATCCTTCGCCTCGCCTGGCGTGCACCGGCCCGGCCATCCGGTGCGGCCGGGGCCATCGCCGGACTGTTTCTGGCCCGCGTCGCTCTCGAGGCCACAGCGCGCCCCTGGCCGGCGGCCACGGTCATCGCTGTGGGCCTGCTGGCGGCACTGGGCGGGTTCGGGCTGAGCCGCTGGCGGGCAGCGCGCGGCCTTCTCTCCTGGCCGTTGCTCCTGCTGTTGGCTTACGTCCTCTGGCCCCGGCGCGACCCCACCGTGGCTGTCGCTGTGGCGCTGTTGGCAGTGCTTCTCCACCTGATGACCGGCCCGGCCCGCGCGCGCCGGAACCTTCCCCTCCTGCTGGATGGCGCGCTCTTTCTCGCCGCGCTGCTTGCCTACGCCCTCACCGCCAATCCCGACATCCTCCCCGCCGATGCCGGCGAGTTCCAGTTAGTGGCAGCACGGTTGGGCGTGGCCCACCCGCCCGGCTATCCGCTCTACACCATGCTGGGCCACCTGGTCATTCGTTTGCTCCCGTGGGGGACGCCAGCCGGGCGGTTGAACCTGCTCAGCGCGCTGCTGGCCGCGGCGACGTTGCTCTTGCTGGCCCAGGCCACCCGCCGCTGGGCCGGGCGGCTAGGGGCGTCTCCCCCAGTGGCGTTGGCTGGCGGACTGGCGGCAGCGCTGGCGCTGGGCACATCCACCACCTTCTGGGCGCAGGCGACGATTGCCAACATCCGCACGCCGACCCTCTTCTTCGCCACCCTGGCGCTCTGGGCTCTATCCCGCTTCGCCACAGCCGCCTCGCCGCGTCAGGCCGACCGTGCGCTGCTTCTCTTCTCTCTGGCCCTGGGACTGGGGCTGACCCATCACGCCTCGTTGGCCTTCGTAGCCCTGTTCTTCGTCGCTTACGTGCTGCTCTGCGACCCGCGTCTGGCGCTCCAGCCGCGCCGCTGGTGGAAGCCGGCACTGGCGGCGCTGGTCGGCCTCCTCCCACTGGCCTATCTGCCCATCCGCGCGGCAATGGGCGCGCCGCTGGCCCCCGAAGGGCTGACGACACTGGCGGGTTTCCTCGAACACGTCCGGGCGAGCGGCTTCGCCGGAGATATGTTCGCCTTCGCCAACGCGACCGATCTGCCACACCGCCTGGCGCTCCTGCCGACGCTCTTCCCCTTCCAGTTCAGCGGGCTCATCCTCATCGGGGCGGCAGGGGGACTGCTGGGGCTGTTGCGGCGGGACTGGCGGCTGTTCGTCCTTCTGACCGGGAGCCTCCTGCTGCACACCTTCGTCGCCATCACCTATCGCGCCCCACAGACGGTCGAGTACCTGATGCCCGCCTATCTGCCCATCGCCATCACTTTCGGGCTCCTGCCCGCGGCCGTCTCTCGCCGTGCGTCCCATGCCCTTCGGTTCCCAGCGTTCGCTCTCCGTCCTCTCATCCCTCCCGCCCTCTGTGGGCTGGCGCTGTGGGCGGCGCTGCTGAACGGCTGGAGCCACGCCCCCAGTTTCGCCGCCCTTGCCGGGGATCAGTCCACCCGGCAGGCGATGGAGCCGCTGCTGGAGAGCGCGCCGTCCGGTGCGCTGATCCTGGCCGACTGGCACTGGGCCACGCCGCTGTGGTACCTGCAGCAGGTGGAAGGGCTGCGACCCGACGTGGAGGTGCGCTACGTCTATCCCCTGCCTGGCGTGGAGTACCGTGAGGTCTGGCGGCAGTGGGCCGAGGAGGCAGTGACGGAGCGGCCGGTCTTGCTGACCCATTTCTATGAGTTCGACGGCTTCACCACCGAGCCGTGGGGCGCCGGTTTCCGCGTCCGCCAGCGGCCGGTTACCGGCGCGCTGGCCCCCCTCAACGGCCTCAGCGTGCCCTTCGGCCGCCAGATCCGGCTGCTGGGCTACCGGTTGCCGGAGGGCACACTCTACCCGGGCCAGGTGGCCGAGGTCGTGCTGGCCTGGCAGCCCGCCGAGCGGCTGGAGCGCGCGCCGTCATTCACTCTGCGCCTGATGGACGCGGCGGGAAACCTGGTCGCCCAGTCCGACCGGACGCTGAGCAGTGACGCGCTCCCCGGCGAGGTGCGTTTTGAGCGGCTGTTCCTGCCGCTCCGTTTCGACCTGTCGCCTGGGCGGTACCGGCTGAGGCTGGGAGCCTACGTGGCCAGCGACGCTGGCTTCGAGCCGCTTCTGCCCGACGGCGGCGAGGAGATGCTCTTCATAGCCCCGGTCGAACTGACGGCCCGCCCTGCTGCCCGTGCCCCGGTCACCCTCCACCCTCTCTCCGTGCCCTTCTCCGGCGGGCCGGCGCTGCGCGGGGTGGACTATGACCGCAGCCAGGCGGAGAGCCTGCGGGTCATCCTGCAGTGGCGAGGGCCGGCGGAGGAGGGGCTGGTGGTGCACGTGTATGTCGCCAACGGCGCCCAGGCGAGCGCGCCGCTGCCTGCGCTGCCAGCGGGCACCGTGCAGGCGGTGACGGTGGACCTCCCAGGAGGCTCGGGTGGAGCGCTGAGGCTGGCGCTGACGGACGCGCAGGACAGGGCGCGGCCTGCTGCCGGCCCGTGGGGCTGGCCGCTGGGGGAGGTGCGCCTGCCCGCGCCCTCAGCCGACGCGCGGTTTGTGCCGCTGGGGGACGAGATGGCGGTCATCGGGGCGCGGACACACCGCGTGGGGGAGG
>Ga0209162_1004509_pt1 | contig 10353 bp, 6 predicted proteins | sample YNPNPMetaG_FD_187121 | JGI IMG/M metagenome (GOLD analysis project Ga0209162, IMG submission 187121) | Anoxygenic and chlorotrophic microbial mat microbial communities from Yellowstone National Park, USA - YNP NP MetaG (SPAdes) (version 2) ...
CGAGTCGCCGTTGACGTAGATTTCGTCCGCGCTGGCGGTCAATTTTTGCTCCGCGACGAAGGCCGCCTCGCGTTCGTAATCCTCCACTCCCCAGCCGGTGATGTCGCGCCAGAGGACGACGACGGTGCGGCCGTTGCGGAGTGTGCCGCGATAGACGAGGTAATGTGCAGGCGAGACGCCTGCGTTCCCAGGATAAACGCGCCGCGTCTGCACGTCCAAGCCCAAGAGATAGTTGAAGGTTTCGGGCAGGTCCACGGGCCGCTCGCGCGTCTCGCCGTCGCGGTGGAGGTGGAGTTTGTAGGAGAAGGGCGATTGCAGTTTCTCCACGTTGAGCAGGGTTTCGCTGTGCCGCGTCTCCCACTTGAGCATGTAGGAGAGCAGGTAGTCGTCGCGGAAGAGGTCCAGCGCCTGCTGGCTGCTTGCGTCGTCGAAGGTGAGATTGTTGAGCGCGTCCTCGTAGGATTCCAGGCGGATGACCTTGACGATGCGCGGGGAGCGTTCAGCTTCTTCGGCGGTAGCCATCCGTTTGGGCCTGCCGTCCTTCCACTCCGGCGTGAAGGTGACCTTTTTGATGCGCGGCAGGAGCACGGTGTCAAAGTAGTCGGCCATCTCCACCAGGATGAACTTGCGCCGCCCGCCGTCCTCGCGGTTGAGGTTGATGACGGCGTGGCCGGTGGTGCCGGAGCCGGCGAAGAAGTCCATGCACAGAACCTCTGGCGCAGTCATACCCATCGCCAATAAGGCGTCGCGCGTGGCATAAATCGACTTCGGGAACGAGAATGGATTGTATTGGGTGAAAAAACTTTTCACCAAGTTAGTGCCGTGTTCAGTCGCAGAGTACTTTGCATCTATCCAGGTCGTTGTTGGTAAAACACCTTCCGGAGGCCTATATTTGTAATAGATGGTTATAAGACCGCTTTCATCTCTGACTGCTTTGAGCTCGGACAGACTGTTCCTAATGGTCTCGACGCTCCATCTCCACCGGCGATGGATACCGTTTTCATCTATCGGATAGGCAACCGCTTCCCCCTTTTTCGGTTTCTCCTCGACAATCCATTCTTTTCCACGCTCGTCCCAAGTCATCTTGGGTACTCGTATATAATCCGGCCCCACATACAAGGGAAAATATAACTTCGGACTATCCTTCCGCTCCGAGCCAGAGCCGCGCTTTCTCAGCAGCTCCCACATGTATTGACCCTTCTCATCGGCACGTTTGTATCGGCTATTCAGTCGTTCGCTTCTGGCTAACGGTGAAACCGCTGCTTCTGGTGAGCGGGCGGCAAAGATTAGGTACTCGTGCGAAGTGCTGAACCCTTTCTTTCCCGGTCGGCCCGATGGGTTGCTCCTAACGACCACCGTTCCCAGGATGCTATCCTTTCCAAAGACGATCTCGACGAGATGGTGCAGTTCCTTCTGTTGAAAATCGTCTATTGCAACAGCAAGCATACCTTCGGACCCCAGGAATCCGCGGGATAGGCGGAGACGGTCGCTCATCATTGAGACCCATGTGGAAGAACGGTAGTCATTTTTGTACACAATCGGACTTGCATCTGTATTGAACGGCGGATCAATGTAGATGCACCTCACCCGCTCCCGATACTTTTCCTGGAGCAGATTCAGCGCCTGCCAGTTTTCGGCGTGCACCAGCAGGCCGTCGGTCATCTCATCAAGATTTTCGAAGGAAGCCAGCAGGCGGTCGGTAAAGTCTTGGGGAAAATGGCGCGTGTCCAGCACCAGGGTGGGGTGGGCTTTGAGGAAGGCAATCCTGGGATCGCAGGCGTCCCGCCTGCTGATGTTGGATAAAGCACCCGAGACGGATGTGTCCCCAGGATTTTCAGGAATGAAGCCAGACCAGTGCCACTTCTCCGGAGCATCCACCAGCCCTGCCTTGACAGGATTTTGTAAAATGTAATCAACCGTTGCCCGAAAGTGATCTTCATCGCGAATATAGCGGTCAAAGTATTCCGGCGACCAAAATGCGCCTGTTCGCCCAAGAAGTTTGTTCGCCTCATGAGCCGTGTATGACTTCCAGCTATGGATAATACCAGCGAGCGGCTCATGCATCGTTTCGATGAGCACGTGGACGTGATTGGGCATGATGCACCAGGCAATCAGACGGTAACGCTCCCCATTGAACCGTTTTAGCGCGTCCTCGACCAATCGGGCAATCCGCTCGTCGCGGAGATAGCAGGCGCCTTTACCACTATCCTCATACTTTTCGATCCTTTTGCGCAGTTCGACAGCCTCTTTTGAAGCAGCATCCATCCCCTCATGCCAGCGGAGTTCCTGTTTCCACTGGTCAATCACTTCAGAAGGAACGGAATCAGCGAGACGGAAGGTGATGAATTGAAGTATATTCCCTGCGTCAAAGTGAGGCAAGTAGCCGCGGGTGTGCCAGCCCTTGTGAAGGTTTTTCTCCGAAGAGGCAGGCGTGACGTCTGCGTTCTCAGCGGACGTGACGTCCGCGATCCCAGGTATTCCGAACTTTTCCCACTCCTTCCACTGCGCCTCGCAGGCAGCTATCTCCGGGTAAAAGGCTTCGGGGATATTGCCCACCGTGACGAGATAGAAGGTCTCGGTGACAAACTTTTTCTTCTCCCAGAGCATCTTCTGGAAGTCCTCGATCTGCGCCAGGAACTCGATGATGCGTAGCCCAATGCGCTTGATCAGCCGCATGAGTTGGAACCAGCCCTCGGCCAGGTGCTCGCCGGCGGCTTCCAGTTCGTCCAGGTTGAGCACTTCGTTCTTCAGGTAGAAGTCCAGTTCGCGGGAGAGAAAGCCCTTCAGGTCTTTGTGGATGAAAAAGTCGCTGGTGTTGCGGCGGGTGTACTGGCGCAGGTGATATTCCAGGGCGGACGAGACGTCCGCGTTCCCAGGATAGCGCCGCTCGGCGGTGAGCGCGGCAAGAGCCTCGGGCACTTTGATGCGCTTGGGAATCTCCGCGACGGCCTTGGCGATGATGGCTTCCTGCTGGTTCTTCTGGCCGTAGGTGATGGTTTCCTGCTCGGTCAGCGGGCGGTACTCGAAGGGGATAACCACCTGACGCGCCGCCTCGTCCCAGGTGATTTCGTCCAGGCGCGGCAGGAAGAAGCGCTTCTCACCCTTGACGTTGTTCTGCTCCACATCCGCCTGGCGCAGTTTGAAGTGCACGGTGACGCCGTTGGGGGCTTTGTAGGTGTAATCGGTGAAGTACTCGCCGGTCTTGATGTAATACTGGTCGTGATTCGCCCAGTAGAGATACACTTCCTCGCCGTTGTAGGGGATGGCGTAGCGTTCTTTTTTGGAATAGCGGCGTTTGGAGATGAAATCACCGTCCTGCCAGTAGCGGCTGAAGAAGGTGTAGAGGTGGTTGTAAACGGCGGCTTCCAGAGCCTCGCGGGAGCGGCTGCCTTTGGCGCGTTGCTGCGCTTCCAAATACTCTTTGCCGGCTTTGGTCTCGCGATATTTGTCGACCAGGTTGCCCTCGGCGTCGAGGGCGTCCTCACCCAGGGCTTCCAGTACCTTTTTCCGCGCGCTCTCCAGCGTCTGTTTGGTCTGCGCTTGCTCCGCCAGCGCGTCACGCTCCAGTTCCGCGGTAATGGCTTTGGGCAGGTCTTCGGTGATGAAACGTTCGATGACCGCCCGCTTGTAGTTCATGATGCGATAGATGCCGAAGTCCAGGTCGGCGCAATCGAACTGGAATAGTTCACGTAAAAGATTCTGGAACTTTGCCTTCATTCCGTCGGAAGGCGGCACACTGACTGCGTTAGTCGTACCCGCATCCACCTCTGTATCTGCCAACATGAGCGCCTCCTTTGAGCCATGCTGTGTGTGAAGGTCTCTGAGCAGTCCAGGCTTTGCTGTAAAATGATAACACAACCAGCAATAGACGTCAACAATGGTGTCAACGTCGCGTAATCACAGGGTTTCGCTCTCTTGCGGTGTCTCGCGGACAGGCTGGTTATGTTCCCTTCGGGCAAGCAGTACGCTCTCCTGCATCGCCCGCCGCAGGAAGTGATTGCCCTCGGCAAGCATCTGTTCTAACTCGCGACGGGTGTAGGGAAACACATCCACCGCGACCGGCATGGGTCTGCGCGGCAGGAAAAGAGAGATTCGGTGGTGGAAAGGCAGAGAACTCTCACGAAGCACGACCAACAGGTCCACATCGCTGCCCGGCACACACTCCCGCCGAACCAGTGAACCGAACACGCGCACCTCCTCGACCTCGCTGAACTGCTGCAGCAGCTCCTGCGCGAAGCGGTTTACCTCTGCCCACACCGCCGTGTAGTCAAACCAGGTGACCTTCACAGAAGGCGATGACTCGCTGAGCATAGTCCCCTGCCCTTTCGGCTTCTGCACGAGTGTAGTAGTCCATTTCAAGGTCTCGACGCGCCTGTCTTATCCAGTCCAGGTATCGCTGGGACATCGACGTTTCCTCACAAGTCAATGCGCTCGCGCCGCTCTTCTGCAGGGTTCGCCCGAATCCCCTTCTCCACCTGCTCCAGTGCTTTCAGCGCGTCTTCGTACGGCTTGCCCTTCTGGATGCGCCACAGGTTTGCCGCCTTGCGCAGCTCCACCCGCGCCTCCGGCAGCCGTCCCCGTCGCCAGTACGCCATGCCCAGATGATAGCGCAGTTCGGGTTCCTGCGGGGCGTCCTGCACCGCCTGCTCCAGCAACTGCACCGCCTGCTGATACCGCCCCTGCCGATAGTATATCCAGCCCAGCGTATCCAGATACACGGGGTTTTTCGGTTCAGCAGCAAGCGCACGGTTTGCCATCGCCTCTGCTTCGTCCAGTCGGGTGTTTGCCTCCGCCAGCAGGTAGGCATAGTTGTTCAGGGTCAGCGGGTTACCCGGAGTACGTTTCAATACCTCTTCGTAACACGGAATGGCTTCTTCGTAGCGCTTGAGGTATCCCAGCGAGTCCGCCCGTATCTGCCACAGCTGCGCCTCTTCCAGCGAGTTCAGCCGAAGCCGAGTATCCTTAAGCGCACGCTCCGCGTATTCCGCGCTGAGCTCGTACTGCTCGTTGCTGCTCCACAGCGCCAGTACTCGCAGATAGGACTGGAAGGTGGGCGATGCCTCCAGGTAGGAATCGACAAACCGCCTTGCGGCAGCAACGTTGCCATTGCGCAAGTGCTGCTCCGCCTGTTGCAAGGAGGCAGGCAGAGTGCCCGGCATCATCGCTGTCTTCTGACAGCCTGCCAATAGCACGAGCATGAGGATGACAATACCGATACGCCCCATCCACCGCATGGACTAACCTCCCAGGATGATTGCTGCCATTGCCGAAAGGAAGTTGAACGTGCCGTGCATGACCACGCTACTCCACAGCGAGCCTGTCCGCGCGTACAGCCGTGCCAGCAACACTCCTATCACCAGAATGGGCAGAAAGTTTTTGACCGACGCATGAAGCACCGCGAACAGCGCCGCGGAAAGCCATACCGCCGAGGTGAAGTTGGTGCGGTGACGCAGCAGATTAAACACAAAGCCACGGAAGAACAGCTCCTCCCCAATGGGTGCAGCCACTGCTACCACCAGTATAAACCCCAGCATGGTGATACCGGGCTGAAGTGTCTCCAGCCACGGATCGAGAGCAACGGTCTGTTTCTCCCAATCCATCAGGCGGGTAAACGCAGGGGCTCCCAGCACCAGCCTCAACACACCCATGCTGAGCAGTTCCACCAGCGGAGTAATCAGAAACGCCACGCCACCCCACAACACCCCCTGGCGCACCGCCTGCCAGTTCCATACCAAACCGAGCCTGCCCGCATCTATCCCGTATTTGCCGACGGTGTACCATATCGCTACCGATACGAAGGCGGCGTTCTGCACCAGCAGCACAAACAATAAGCCCGCCCAGAACAACGGGGCGTTTCGGTCCGCGGTGTAGAACATACGCTGTAACGCAGGGATACTCCGGGGAGAGAAAAGAGCCAGCAAAAGCCCCATCCAGACTGAGACCGCCGCCAGCGACGCAAGTGTCAAAAACAGCGCGAGATGAAAACCAATCCACAGGTCTAGAAAACTCCATCGCTCGGCGAGAAGCCCAGGCCTCCCCCGACGTACGTAGTAGGTGTGTACGCCCCACACGGCAAGTATGCCCAGCTGCACCGCCGCGTAAGCCATCAGCAGAAGAAGGGCAATCAGTTCGATGAATGCTGGCATCCCCATGAACCTCTGCCCTGATTATACCGCGAGAGCACGCCGAGTGGGAAGCTGGGCGAACCGCAGGGTTTAGTCCGCGCTACCGGCACGCATGCTTTGTCCGCCAAGGGGAGTCGCATCGCGGTAGCCCAGCGACACGATGTGCCCATTTACCGAAGATGATAGGCACCAGACGCTGTGCCATCACCCGCACCAGCGTGGCGGCAATCAGGTAGTCCTCCGCACCCATGTCGATCATGCGGCTGATGGTCTCCACTGCGTTGTTGGTGTGCAACGTGGTGAAAACCAGATGCCCCGTGAGCGCGGCTTGAATGCCAATCTGCAGCGACTCACGGTCGCGGATTTCGCCAATCATGATGACGTCGGGGTCGTGGCGCAAAATCGCGCGCAGTGACTTGGGGAATGTCACCTTCTCGGTGACGTGGATCTGCATGATGTTGTCGGGGAACTCGTACTCCACCGGGTCCTCCACGGTGATGATGTTGCGGTGCTTGCGGTCGAGCAGGTTGATAGAGGCGTACAGCGTGGAGGTCTTGCCCGCGCCGGTGGGACCGGTCACCACCATCATGCCGTAGGCGGTTTGCAGGGACTGTTTCCAGTCCGCCAGCACGTCCGGCGGCATGCCCAGCTTGTCGAGGTCCACGCGCATCTGCGCCGGGTCCAGCAGACGGATGGCGATGCGCTCGCCGTTGAGCGAGGGGATGCACGAGACGCGCGCGCTGAGCTTGCGGTCGTTATACTCCATGTCGATGCGCCCATCCTGCGTCTCGCGCTTCTCATCGATGTGCATATCGGCGGCCAGCTTGACGCGGGTGATGATAGCCTGAATGAGTTCGGGGTCGGTGACGGTCTGGAACTCGTGTAGCAACCCGTCGATGCGGAAACGGATGCGCAGCAGGTTACGTTCGGGGTGCAGGTGAATGTCCGACGCGCCCGCGTCCAGCGCGCGCATGAACATCAGGTCTACCGCCTGCACCGCCAGCGACAGCTCCTGACCGCCCATCTCGCGCATGGTGCCCGGCTGGCGCATCAGTAGGCGAAACGAATCTGGTCATGTTTTTAGCGAATTTAGAGACAATTTCCTGTCATGCTGAGCATCAGCGAAGCGTTTCAGAGCCCCAAGAGAGATTCTTCGCTTCGCTCAGAATGACAGATGATGTCGTTGTATATTGCAAATTCCCGCACAGTCTTTTAGCTGCGTAACTCCTACTTTATTGACTCTGGCGCGTATCCATCATATAATGGGAACACCTGTGATATGGAAAGGGGGAAACCGTCATGCGGCACCGAGCAGTGTGTTGGTTACTTGCACTTTACGTGCTGTCAGCCTCCCTCGCGCAGGCGCAGCCAGAAGTTCTCTGGAGAAGAGCTTCGCCCTCACGGGGGCTTTCCGTCAGTTTCTCCGCCGACGGCAGGTGGCTCGCGCTGTCGCGCGTATGGGGCTCCGTGCTGGTGTACCGGATGCCGGAACGGGAACTAGTGCGGGCTTTTCATGGCGATAGTGCGGTTTTTCTCGGCAGCAGGCTACTGGCTATCTCGTCTGGGGACACAGTGACCATTCGCCACGTGCCTTCCTTCCGCCCCGTGCGGCAGCTGCCCACTGGCGGCTGGTTGCTTGCCTCGCGCGACGGCAAGGTGCTGTTGGTTGTGCGCCAGCCAACGCCGGGGCCACCCACAGTCGAACTGTGGACCGGCACGCCTCTGCAAAGACGCATGGTGTTTGCAGATGCGGGTATGCCCAGCCTGTCAGCCGATGGACGGTTCCTCGCGTATGCGCAGCCATACTCATCGGGACAGAGGCGCATTGTGGTTCGGCGTACGCGTGACGGACTGGTGGCGCGCCAATTCACCCTGAACCGTGTGGACGCGCACGCCTTATCCGCCGACGGGAGCCACATTGCCGTGGTTCGGCTGCACGAGGTGGACGTCTACCGGATGGCGGACGGGCGGCTGGAACGGACACTGCGCAGCGCGGGACAATGGCCATTGTACACGCTGCGCTTCAGCGATGATGGACAGTATCTGGCTGGGGGACACGGACCAGATTACGAAACTGGGGTCTGGCAATTATGGCGGGTTTCCGACGGCGCGTTGCTCAGCGGGCAGGAGCTCGTTTATCCTGACGAGGCATGGACGCTGGAGTTTTCGCCCGACAGCCAGCAACTCTACGTGGTTCATCAGCGCTGGATTCGGGTGGTGCACACCAGCAACCTGCAGGAAGAAGAGTGGCGCGAGCCTGAGCCGTTCAGTTTTCTAGGGTTTTTGGATGGCGGTGATCGGGTCGCCATCGCCGACAGGAAGGCGGTTCGTTTCCTGAACAGCGCAAACGGGACGGCGCAACGGGAGGTGTCGCTGCCCGAGGAGATATGGGGCTATCTGCATGTCCATCTGACGGCTGCCGTCTCTGCAGACGGGCGCGTCTTCGCTACCTACCCCTCTCAACATGGGGTCGGCGTGCTTGACCTTCCAGACAGCGGTCGCGCGGTGCTTCGCTACACGATACCTCTGGGACAGCTCACAGCCATCGGCGAGCCAATGCAAATGAAGTGGAACCGCGACGGTTCACGCCTCTACATCCTGGACTTTGACTATCTCTTGCATATCGTTAACGGAGCGGACGGCTCTGTCATGGAAAGCCTGCGTGTCGATTACGGGTTTGACATCAGCCCCGACGGGGATTATATCGCATACGATAGCGGTACCGAACTGGTGGTGCGACGCTGGCAGAACGGCGCCTCTGTGGTACTATACACGCTGCCCGTGACTGTGCGTAGCCTTCAAATCGTGCAGAACGGAAGCGCGCTGGCGGTGCTGGAGGAAAACAGGGTCGCCCTCTACGACCTGCCCACGGGTCGACTAACGCGGTTTCTTCCTGTGTCTTCACCATCACTCAGGCGCGCCGTGTTCTCGGAAGATGGGCAGCTGATAGCGCTATACTATGGGGATGATTGGAGCGGCGACACGCGTGTCGATGTGGTGAGTTGGGATGGCAATAACGTGGATAGCTGGCGCCAGCCGGATATTCCGCGGCGGGTTGCTTTCTCGCCCGACGGTCGGTATCTCGCAACAGACCGCCATGGACTGGAGATGCGGCGTGGATATTCCAGCCTGCATTCCTACGAACGTACGTTCGTTCTGGCGGGCTGGATGGGCCTCGCGCCAGAACATCTGCGCTACACATGGCGGCGGATTTCCACGGGGGAGGTGCTGGACAAGGGCAGTGCGCGGATTACCTCCGGGGAAGCTCCGGTATACCGGTTCCGGGTGCCGCACCCAGACCCCTTCTCAGCCGACCTGTCCCTAACCGTCGAGGGACCTCCCTTCCTGCGCGGTCGAGTGGGTTTAAGCGGATTCACCGTGGGATACCTGTTCACAGGTGATATCGACGGTGACGGAGAGGTCACCCTGTTCGACTTCGGCAGGCTGGTGGCGGCGTTCGGCAGTATCGCCGGCGACGAGCGATACGACATCGACGCCGACCTGGACGGGGACGGCGAGGTGGGACTGTTTGACTTCGCGTGGCTGGTGACGCACTTCGGCATGACGGCGGAGGAGTGACCTCACGCCATGCCGGCGAACACCGCCTTGATGACCTCATAAGGGGTCGTAACACCCCGCAGCACTTTCTCGCGCCCGTCCTCCAGCATGGTGCGCATTCCTTCCTGACGGGCGATTTGCAGAATCTCATCTCCGGAGGCGCGTCGCAGGATGGCTTTGCGGATTTCGGGGGTAACTTTCAGCAGCTCGAAGATGCCCGTCCGCCCACGAAATCCCGTACCGCGGCACGCCTCGCACCCCTTGCCGATGTAGAACTGCTGTTTCGCAGGGGCGTCGAGCGGTAGCCCCAGCGCTTTCAGCTCCTCCGGATTAGGCTGGTAGGGCACGCGGCAGTTGCCGCAGATGATAGGCACCAAACGCTGCGCCATCACCCGCACCAGCGTGGCGGCAATCAGGTAGTCCTCCGCACCCATGTCGATCATGCGGCTGATGGTCTCCACCGCGTTGTTGGTGTGCAGCGTGGTGAACACCAGATGTCCCGTGAGCGCGGCCTGGATGCCAATCTGCAGCGACTCACGGTCACGGATTTCGCCAATCATGATGACGTCGGGGTCGTGGCGCAAAATCGCGCGCAGTGACTTGGGGAATGTCACCTTCTCGGTGACGTGGATCTGCATGATGTTGTCGGGGAACTCGTACTCCACCGGGT
>Ga0209162_1004510_pt1 | contig 10353 bp, 7 predicted proteins | sample YNPNPMetaG_FD_187121 | JGI IMG/M metagenome (GOLD analysis project Ga0209162, IMG submission 187121) | Anoxygenic and chlorotrophic microbial mat microbial communities from Yellowstone National Park, USA - YNP NP MetaG (SPAdes) (version 2) ...
CCGGGAGCCGCGCCCCGGCGAAACCTTGCCGCCGCGAAGCCGGCCTCCACGTCGCCGGGAACTCCGGGACCTCCGGAACCGGGCGGCGAGCCGACCGGCCGGTCAACGGGCCGCCGCCGCAGCGGCCGCCTTCGACTCGCCCGACGAACCGGCGGAGGCCGACGAGGACTTCCCGGACGACTTCGAGTCCTCCTTGCCGGCGCTCCCGCCCCCGTCCGAACCGCGCGCACCCTTGCGGGCGTAGTCGGTCACGTACCACCCGGACCCCTTGAGAATGAACGTGGAGTGGGAGATCAACCGGTGGACCGACGAACGCCCGCAGGCGGGACAGTTCTCGAGGGGCGGGGCGGTGATCCGTTGGGTTTCCTCGAACTCGTGCCCGCACGCCTCGCACCGGTACTCATAGACAGGCATCGGCAACCTCCGTTCGCGCGGGCAACATAGGCTCGACTCGTCCCTTGTCAACCGCTCCGCCTTTCCCGGCCCCCCGGCGTTGCGGTTCCGGGGCGCCGTTGTGCGTTGATCGACCCATCGGGCCGTGGCATCGTGCCGCCGTGCAGGAGCGTCGGGTTCGGCTGGTCGTGAGCGATTTTCACATGGGGACGGGGAACCCGCGCGGCAGCTTCAACCCGTACGAGGATTTCCACGAAGACGCCCGATTCGCCGAGTTCCTCGAGTACCACACGCGGGACCGGTTCGAGGACGCGTACGTGGAACTGGTGCTCGCCGGCGACATCCTCGACCTGCTCAAGGTCCGGGTGGGCGGGATCTGGCCGGACCAGATCACCGAGACGGTGGCGGTCGAGAAGGTCCGCCAGTGTCTGGCCGGCCACCCCGTCGTGTTCGACGCGCTGCGGGACTTCCTGCGCCGCGGGCGCACGCAGATCACGTACATCCCCGGGAACCACGACATCGAGCTGCTTCTGCCGGGTCCCCAGGAGGCGCTGCTCGAACGCATCGCGGGCCCCGCGGAGCGGCACCGGGTGCAGTTCATCACGCGCACCGAGACCTACCACCTGCCGGAGGGAATCCAGATCCGTCACGGCCATCAGTGGGAGGCGATCCATCGCTTCGACTATCGCAACCTGATGGTCTCGCGGGCGGGACGCGAGCCGGTGATCAACCTGCCGTGGGGCTCGCAGTTCGTGCTCAAGGTGATGAACCCGGCGAAGCTGGAGCGCTACCTCATCGACCACATCGTCCCCCTCCGCCGCCTGCTGCTCGCCGGGATCGTGCTCGACTTCCGGTTCGCGGTGAAGTTCCTCCTGAAGACGGCCTACCACTTCGTCCGCACCCGCTTCAGCCCGCACGGCAACATCTTCCGCCGTTTCCTCGACACGCTCCGCATTTTCCGCGACGAGATCTCGCCGCTGGCCGAGTTCGACCGGCTCGCGATGCGCGCCCTCCGCCGTACCCAGGGGGTGCACACCCTGATCGCCGGCCACTCGCACGGCGCCCGCTGCCGCGTCCTCGAGAACGGCAAGCTCTACGTCAACACCGGCTCGTGGGTGAAAATCATCAACATCGACCTCCAACATCTCGGCCGCGACGACGGGCTCACCTACGCGACGGTGGAGTCGGCGGATGGCCGGGAGCCCCGTACCACGCTCAACCGCTGGTACGGCAGTCATCGGCGGACGCGCACCGTGGAATACCTCGGCTGAAGTGGGGTTGGTGAACTTGGCATACCGGGTGCAGGACAGGACCGACCGCGATGGTCGGGGAGGGTGTCGTGACGGACGAGGCGAAGGACGAGCGGAGCGGCCGGGAGCCGGTGGGGGGCGCGCCGCTGCTGCTGATCGTCGATGACGAACCGGGAAATCTCGAGTCGTTGCGGCGGATCTTCGAACGGGAGCCGTTCCGGATCGCCACCGCCCCGGGACCCAGGGAGGCGCTCGAAGAGGTCCGCCGCGAGCCGCCCGCCGTGGTGCTGACCGACGTCCGCATGCCCGGCAGTGACGGAGTGTCACTGCTGCGCGCCGTCCGGCAGATTTCGCCCGGCACCGAGGTGGTGCTGATGACCGCCTACGGCACCGTCGAGACCGCCGTCGAGGCGATGAAGGAGGGAGCGTACGACTTCGTCGAGAAGCCGCTCAAGCGCGCCGGGATCGTCCGCGTCGTCCGTCGGGCGGCCGAGCGGGCGATGCTGTTGCGGGAGAACGCCCGCCTCCGCGCGACCCTCGAAGGGGTCCAGGAGGACGGCCGCACGTTGGTCGGCACCAGCCCCGCCTGGCGGCGCACGGTGCAGATGGCGATGCAGGTGGCCACCAGCCAGGCCACCGTGCTGCTGCTCGGCGAGAGTGGCACGGGCAAGGAGGTCCTGGCCCGCGCCATCCACCGCCACAGCAATCGCTCGGAGAAGCCCTTTATTGCAGTAAGTTGCGCTGCAATCCCTGAGACAATCTTGGAAGCGGAACTGTTCGGCTACGAGCGGGGTGCGTTCACGGGCGCGGCCACGCGGCGGGACGGCCGGTTCGCCGTCGCGCACGGTGGGACGCTGTTCCTGGACGAGGTCGGCGAGATCCCGCCCTCGGTGCAGGTCAAGCTGCTGCGGGTGCTGCAATCCGGCGAGTACGAGCCGCTCGGGTCGGGCGGCAAGGTGCGCCAGGCGGACGTGCGACTGATCGCGGCGACGAACCGCGACCTGGCCGCCGAGGTGGCGGCCGGGCGGTTCCGAGACGACCTTTACTACCGCTTGAACGTGGTCGCGATCACCTGCCCGCCGCTGCGGCACCGGCACGGCGACGTCCCGCTTCTGGCGCAGCACTTCCTCCGCAAGTTCTGCCTGCGCGACGGACGCGCCCTGAGCGGCTTCACCCCGGCCGCCCTCGAGGCGCTCGAGAGGCACGCGTGGCCCGGGAACGTGCGCGAGCTGGAGAACGCGGTCGAGCGGGCGGTGGTGCTGGCGCGCGGCGATCGGGTGGACGTCGGGGACCTGCCGCCGAGCGTTCCGGCCGAGCGGGCCGATGGGTCGGAGATCGTGATCCCGATCGGCACGCCGTTGGAGGAGGTGGAGCGGCGGTTGATCGAGGAAACCCTGCGACGAACCCGGGGAGACAAGAAGCTCGCCGCCCAGCTCCTCGGGATCGCCGCCCGGACCATCTACCGCAAACTCGACCTGTACGCCGCCGGCAAGCCCGGCGACGGCGATTCGCCGGCGACCGGAGGGGCGGAGGGGCAGCGATGAGCCGAACCGCTGAACGTGTTGCCAGAATGTCAAGGCTCCAGGTGGCCCTCGCCTCGGATTGCCGGAATGTCCATCCCCGGCCGAATCGGGCGTCGGGGACGGGGAGGAAATCATGGGGCGGCGTGGAGTTGCGCCCCTTGATCGGGCGTCCATTCTCCGCTAGGGAGGACTCGCAACCGGGTGGGGAGAGGGGATGCCGGCGACGGTGAAGCGATACCTGTGGCTCCTGCCCGCCGCGCTCACGGTGCTCGTGGCCTGGTTCCTGGCCTCGGCGGCAGGGGAGCTGCTGCTGTCGTCGCTGGGCGACAAGGTGGACCTGGCCCAGCTTCCGCCGGGGAACATCGACCGGGACGCGGGTCTCGCCCCAGGGTATGCTCCGGCCGACCGCCCGGTCCGGCTGGACGACCTGCTTGCCGGCAACCTGTTCGACCTGCCGCCGGAGGAGCCGGACGCCGACAAGACGGAGGGGGCGGACGCGGCGCCGGAGGATGCCGGCCCGGCCGAGGCGATCGAGGCGGTCCAGGAGCGGATTCCGCCGTGCTCGCTCAACGTCAAGGTGCTGGCGTTGGTGGCCGGGCCGGAGCAGCATCCCGAGGCGGGTTTTGCGACGCTGGAGCACGAGGGGAAGCAGCAGGAGTACCGCGTCGGCTACCCGCTCGGCGACCGGCGTCTGACGCGCATCACGTGGAACCGGGTGTATCTGGCGCAGGCGTCGACGGGCGAGGAGTGTTTCGTGGACATCCGGTATCCGGATCTGGCGCGGGCGGGCAACGCGTCGCCGCCGCCGCCGGGGGAACCGCCGAAGCCCGTCGAGCCGGGGACGCCGGTGCCGCCGCCGCCAGGCCCGCAGAGTCGCGAGGAGCGTTTCGCGGCGGCGGTCGAGTCTTCGATCGAGGTGGTGAGCGACACGGAGCGCAACGTGCAGCGGTCGCTGATCAACACGATCCTGGACAACCAGGACATCGCCATGCGCCAGGCGCGGGTGATGCCGCACGAGGAGAACGGCGAGGTGGCGGGGTTCAAGGTTTACGGCATCCGTCGCGACTCGCTGTTCGGCAGGCTCGGACTGGAGAACGGCGACCTCGTGCGCGCCATCAACGGCATTCCGATGACCGGCGCGGACAAGGCGCTGCAGGCGTACGGGCGGTTGCGGATGGCGGACCAGATCTCGGTTGCGATCACGCGCCGGGGGCAGGACCTGACGCTGAACTACACGATCCGCTAGCGCGGCGGAAACGGCGGTCGGATGACGACGCAACGACGGACGGGACGGGCGAGGCGGGGGGCGGGCGGGCGCGGGGCGGCGGCGGTGGCGGCGCTTGCCGTCTGTCTGGTCGCATCCGGCACGGCGGCCCAGCCGGCGGAGCCTGTGCCGCCCGGGCCGACCATCGTGCAGGGCGCTCCGCGTCCGCCCGGTCTGACCTCCGGGCCGGCCGGGCGACCGTTGCTGCCGGCCGCGCGCCAGGTGGCGGCCCAGTCGCCGCCCGCCGGCCCGACGACGGCCCCCCCGCCCCCCGCGCCGCCGACCGCGCCGCCGGTGCCGCCGCCCGCGGCTCCTCCCGCCTCCGCGCCGGCCACCGCGCCGGTGGAAAGTCCCGTGCCGGAGGAGGCGCAGCTCCAGTCCAACATCGACTACGAGCCGCTCCCGTCCGGCCAACGCATCCAGTTCAATCTCCAAGACGTCGATCTCCCGGTGCTCGTGCGCATCATCTCCAACCTCACCGGCCGCCGCTTCATCCTCGGCGCCAAGGCCCGCTCGATCAAGGCCACCGTTTTCAGCCCGGAGCCTGTCACCGCCGGCGAGGCCTATCGCGCCTTCCTGTCCGTCCTCCAGTCGAACGGCATGACGGTGGTGCCGGCGGGGCGCTACTGGGTGGTGACGGAGTCGGCCGGAGCGGCGCAGGAGGCGGTGCCGGTCTACCGGGACGGCGAGTCCACGCCGGCCGAGGCGCGCATGGTGACGCGGATTCACCGGCTGCGGCACGTGGGCGCCGAGGAGATCGCGAACCTGCTCAACCGCTTCAAGTCGCGCGACGGCGACGTCACCCCGTACCCGCCGACGAACACGGTAATCCTCACCGACTTCGGCACCAACGTGCAGCGGCTGCTGCTGATCCTTCAGGAGCTGGACGTGGCGGGGACGGGGGAGCGGATCTGGGTCGAGCCGGTGCACTACGCCGATGCCGAGGAGCTGGCGCAGAAAATCCAGGAGGTGTTCGAGGCGACCGGGATTGCGGCGAGCGCCCAGCAGGGTGGGCGGCGCGGGCCGCAGGAAGAGGTGAAGCTGCCGCCGCCCGGCGGTGGGAGGGAAGCCGGCGGCACGGAGACCGTGGTGACCCGCCTGACAAAGGTGCTCGCCGAGCCCCGGACGAACACGCTGATCATCGTCGCCACCGAGCCGGCGTACCTGCAGGTGCTCGAGCTGGTGCGACGGCTGGACGTGCCGGTCTCCGGGGAGGGCGAGATCCACGTCCATCCGCTGCAGCACGCCGACGCCGAGGAGCTGGCCGGCGTGCTCAACTCACTGGTCACCGGATCGGGAATGAGTTCCACGCGCCGGGGCGGACGCACCGGCGGTCCGGCGGCCCAGGCCCAGCCGGCGCAGGGCGAGGCGTTCGCGGGGCAGGTGCGGATCCAGGCCGACACCGCGACCAACTCGCTGGTCATCGTCTCCAGCCCCCGCGACTACGCCGCGCTCCGCCAGGTCATCGGGCAGCTCGACATCCCGCGCCGCCAGGTGTTCGTCGAGGCGGTGATCATGGAGGTCAGTCTGGAGCGGCTGCGCAACCTCGGCATCTCGTTCCACGGGGGGGACATGGTCGACACCGCCGGCGAGCAGTCGCTGGCTTACGGCGGGTTCTACCCCCTATCGACGATCGCGGTGGACACCAACGCCCTGCAGGGATTGGCGGTCGGCATGCGCGGCTGGGAGCTGGAGGGGTCGGACCAGACGCTGCTGCCCGGCGTCTCGATCCCGGCCTTCGGCGTGCTGCTCTCGGCGCTGCAGACCGACAACGACGTCAACGTGCTCTCCACGCCGAACATCCTCGCCACGGACAACGTGGCGGCCGAGATCATGGTCGGCGGCAACATCCCGGTGCAGCAGGGCGGCTACGGCATCGGCGCGCTCGCCTCGCTCGCCGGCCAGACCGCCGCCGCGAACACGGGCGCCCTCTCCAGCCTGCTCGGCGGCCTCAACCCCTACGTCAGTGTCGGCTACCAGAAGGTCGGCATCACGCTGAAGATCACACCGCAGATCAACGAGAGTGACCAGGTGCGCCTGGAGATCGAGCTCGAGGTCAGCGAGGTCACCGGGGAGAGTTCGCTCGGCCCGATCATCGGCCAGAAGACGGCGAAGACGACCAGCGTCGTGCGTGACCAGCAGACGGTGGTGATCGGAGGGTTGATGACCGACTCCGAGGTCGAGACGACGGAGAAGGTCCCGTTCCTCGGGGACATCCCGGTCCTCGGCTGGTTCTTCCGCCACACCCGCACCCGCACGACGAAGCGCAACCTGCTGATCTTCCTCACGCCGTACATCATCCGCGACCCGAGCGACTTCCGGCGGATTTTCAACCGAAAGATGGAGGAGCGGCGGGAGTTCGTGGAGCAGATCTCGGCGTTGCGCGAGCGGGAGTGGAGGCCGGACATCGACTACTCGCGCAGCAACGGCCTGTTCGAGGAGATCAACCGGACGATTCGCGACCTGGAGGGGGAGGAGGAGCTACGCCGCCAGATGGAGCAGGCCCCGCCGCCGGAGCACCGGCCGAGTCCGCCGATTTCGAGCGAGGCGTTGCAGACCTCCCCGCCGGAGGGCTACGTCGAGATCTCGCCGGGGGAAGAGCGGCCGATGGTCGACGCGGCGCCGGTCGGCCTCTCGCCGGGGATGCAGCCGCCGCCCGCGGTCGTGTACTGAGCGCGATGGACGACCGATTGCTGGCCGAGATCCTCACCTCGCGCGGCATTCTCAGCGCCGAGCAGGTGGCGTTGCTGTCCGCGCAGGCCCCGGGGCGGCCTCTGCGCGAGGTGCTGGTGGAGCAGGGGGTGCTGGACGAGGACGCGATCGTGCGGCTGATGGCCGACGAGTTCTCGATGCCCGTCCTGCCGCGCATCGAGCCCGACCAGATCCCCGCGGACCTCGTGCGTCAGGTGCCGATCCGGTTCGCCAAGCAGCACCGGGTGCTGCCGGTCCGCCGTGTCGACGGCGGCGTCCTCGTCGCCCTCGCCGACCCCCTCGACTCCACCGCCCTCGACGACCTGCGCGCCGTTCTCGGCGTCGAGCCGCTGCCGGCGCTGGCCGAGCCGGACCGGATTCTGGAGGTGATCAACCAGGTTTACGACCGCGAGGCGTCCGACCTGGGAAGCAAGGAGGAGGAGCAGGCCGACGAGCTACAGGACATCCTCGACGTCTCCGACGAGGCGCCGATCATCCGCTGGGTCCATTCGCTGTTCTTCCAGGCGGTCCGCGAGCGGGCGAGCGACATTCACATCGAGCCCGGGGAGCGCGAGGTGATCGTGCGGTACCGGATCGACGGCGATCTGTACGAACGGAAGCGCGCGCACAAGGGGTTCTTGCCCGGCATCGTCTCGCGGGTGAAGGTCATGGCCGGTCTGAACATCGCCGAGAAGCGCCTGCCCCAGGACGGGCGCATCGCGCTGCGCATCGCCGGCAAGCAGATCGACGTCCGGGTCTCGACGATCCCGACCAGCCAGGGCGAGCGGGTGGTGCTGCGGCTGCTCGACAAGACCACCGTCCTGCGCGACCTCTCGACCCTCGGCCTCGCCCCCGGCACGCTCGCCGTTCTCGACGCGCTGATCCACCGGCCCCACGGCATCCTGCTCGTCACCGGCCCCACTGGCTGCGGCAAGACCACCACGCTCTACGGCTGTCTGCAGAGGATCAACACCCCGGACCTCAACATCATGACCGTCGAGGATCCCGTCGAGTACGACCTGCCGGGGATTTCGCAGATGCACGTCAATCCGAAGATCGACCTCACGTTCGCCTCCGGGTTGCGGGCCTTCCTGCGCCAGGACCCGGACGTGATCATGGTCGGCGAGATTCGCGACCGCGAGACGGCCGAGATCGCCGTGCACGCCTCGCTGACGGGTCACCTGGTGCTCTCGACGATCCACACGAACGACGCCGCCGGCGCCATCACCCGTCTCGTCGAGATGGGCACCGAGCCATTCCTCGTGGCCTCGTCGATGATCGGCATCCTGGCCCAGCGCCTGGTGCGCGTGCTCTGCCCCCGCTGCGCCGAGCCCATCGCGATCCGCGACGACGACCTGCACGAGCTCGGGTTGGACGCGGCCCGCATCCAGGGCCGCCGGGCGCGCCGGGTGTTGCCGGCCTACCGGGTCGATGACTCGCACCTCGCCCCGCTGCTGCGCGGCGAACGGCCGCAGATCCGGCGGAATGTCGGCTGCCCGAACTGCCTCCAGACCGGCTTCCTCGGACGGACCGGCATCTACGAGCTGCTGCTGATCACCGATCGCATCCGCTCCCTGGTGCTGCAGCGCGCCGACTCGACGGCGATCCGCCGGGCGGCGGTCGAGGAGGGAATGGACACGCTCCGGGACGACGGTGCCCGCAAGGTCCTCCAGGGAGTCACGACGCCGGAGGAGGTGCTGCGGGCGACGGAGCAGGACATCGAGATGGAGGGGACCTAGCCCGGCGTGGGCGGGCGAGACCGGGATGCCGACCTACGAATACCGCGGACTGACCGCCTCCGGTCGCAGCGTGCGCGGCGTCCGAGAGGCCGACGGCTTCGAGGGGCTGCGGGCTGTGCTCCGCCGCGAAGGGATTGTTCCCACCGAGATCCGAGAGGCGCGCGCCGACGGTGGAGGCGCCGCGGGGACCGGCGTGGCCGGCCGCGAGGTCCGGCTCGCCGGCTTCCGCGAACGGGCCAAGCCCGCCGACGTCTCGCTCGCCACCCGCCAGCTCGCCACCCTGATCCGCTCCGGCATCCCGCTCGTCGAGTCGCTCACGGCGGTCGTCGAGCAGACACAGAAGGAGCAGCTCAAGCGCGCCCTGGCCGCGGTGCGCGACCAGGTCAACGAGGGCACGGCGCTGGCCGACGCGCTGCGCGCCCACCCCCGGCTGTTCCAGGACTACTACGTCAACATGGTCCACGCCGGCGAGCAGTCCGGCACCCTCGAGATGGTCCTCGACCGCCTCGCCGACTTCACCGAGGCGCAGGGCCGGATGCGCTCCAAGGTCGCCGCCGCCCTCGCCTACCCGATGATCATGGCGCTCCTCGGCACGATCATCGTCGGCATTCTGATGGTGGTCGTCGTGCCGCAGGTCACCACGATCTTCCGCGACTTCGGCAAGGACCTGCCGTGGTACACCGAGCTGCTGATTTCGATCTCGCACTTCGTCGGCCGCTGGTGGTGGGCTGCGGGGCTCGGCCTGGCCGGCGCCGTGCTGCTGTTCCGGCAGTGGAAGCGCAGCGCGGCCGGCCGCAAGGTCTGGGACCGTCTCGTGCTGCGCCTGCCGATCGCCGGCGACCTCGCGATGAAGGTGGCCATCGCGCGCTTCGCCCGCACGCTGGCCACGCTGCTGCGCAGCGGCGTCCCGATCCTGCGCGCGATGGAGATCACCCGCAACGTCATGGGCAACGCGGAGCTGGAACGGATCGTCGAGGAAGCGCGGCGGTCCGTCCAGGAAGGCGAATCGATCGCCGTGCCGCTCAAGCGCAGCGGCCGGTTCGACCCGATCGTGACCCACATGATCGCCGTCGGCGAGCGTTCCGGGCAGCTCGAGCAGATGCTGCTGTCGGTGGCGGGCAGCTACGAGATGCAGGTCGAGACCCGCCTCGCCGCGCTGACCTCGCTGCTGGAACCGATCCTGATCGTCGTGATGGGCGGCGCGGCGGCCGGGATCGCGGCTTCGATCCTGCTGCCCCTGCTCCAGCTGTCGGACTTCATGGGATGAGCGGGGAGGTGCCGGCATGAGCCTGTGGGACCGCTGGCGCGTCCGCCGGGACGACGGCCTGCGGCTCGGCCCCCGCCGCGTTCCCCCGCCGCTGCTCGGCGGCGTGCGACGGCCCGTCCGCCGCAGCCCGGTCGGGCGCGTCGTCCGCCTCGCGCTGCTCGCCGCCGCCCTGCTGATGTTCGTCACCGCCTCGATCAGCTACTCAAACAACAAGCTTCGCCGGCGC
>Ga0209162_1004516_pt1 | contig 10347 bp, 9 predicted proteins | sample YNPNPMetaG_FD_187121 | JGI IMG/M metagenome (GOLD analysis project Ga0209162, IMG submission 187121) | Anoxygenic and chlorotrophic microbial mat microbial communities from Yellowstone National Park, USA - YNP NP MetaG (SPAdes) (version 2) ...
GCAGCCTTTTCATGGGGGAAGAGGCGGGATTTACAATGGCCACTATCCGTTCCGCCACCACTACATTTCCAAAGCCTATGTTCAGTATCCTTTTAGAAGCCATTATTGTTATCCTGCTATTTCATTTTCAGTCACTGCGGATCACCATATCCATAAAGTATTACCCATTCCTTTAACCCCACCGTGGCCATACTCTTATTCCTTCATTACCATGTTATGGGGGTAATACAAATTCGCCGGTTAAGTTCAGGAATAGAGTATGTTTTTGACAAATTAATTTCGTCGAAAGAATGCATAAAACATTTTATATTTTTCCCTTTACACCATAAAAGGGCCTTTTGGGAAAATTCTTTGGCTATTAACACCCCTCGTATGCATTCATCTCCTAACTCCTTCATATAACCTTCTAACTGGCTTATATCTTTTGGCTGACACTTGTTTAATTTAACTTCTAAAATGATTTTCCTGGAAACTCCTGTGGGAAAGGCATCCTTGATCAGAATATCTATATGACCTTCAGGTAAAGCCTTTTCGCTAAGTACCTCGAAATCTTTTGCTTGCAAATCATCTAACTCAATCAAATTAAATAAGGTTTGCAAATTCTCACTCTGAGATAGCCATTGCTTTATTAAAGACTGAAGAATGAATTCCTGAAAAGGAAAGACTTCAGGTATGGACATAAGAGTCCTCTTCCATGTAACCTGTGGAATAAATGTTTCATAATTATTGCTTGCAAATCTTTCTATTGGTTTATCATAGAGATTCCCCATTTGAGAAACTGATTGCAATGTGGTTTGGTCTGCTTGAAAGTGGGTTTTTCTATAGCCACCCCTTAAAAGTAAATTTTCTGCTACATAGGCAAATTCCGCCCTAACCATAGGTTCAATCAATTCGCGAAGTGGTTTTAAATAAAGACGAAAAGGGAAATAGTAAGTTTTTCCAGACATTCTAAAAGTTACTGGGGGCCATGGACCAACTTTATCTGCATGCCGTATGGCTTCCTTCTTTACAACTTTATAGAGGTTGAAAACTTTGGCTCCATATAAAAACGAAATAAAATCACCCTCATGGATTTCTGCATATGTCCATAATCCATTTATATTATTTGTAAAACCTGCAAGTCCAAATGTTATACATAATTCTAAATTAGTCCTATTTGAAACAGAGACTAAAAAATAAGCCATTTGAATTTACTCCACACCAAGATCCTGCAATTATGCTGTCGTTTGACAACAAGTTTTCTTAAGCTAAGTTCAGCACCCAGATAAACATTCATAAGTATAAGTTTAAAGCCCAACAGTTTAATTTTATTGCAGCTCCTCCAGTTGTGCCAATGCCTATAAAAATTATATACTATACCACATTCTGCACCTGTTCACGGATCTTTTCTATCTCACACTTCATCTCTACTGTTAGATGAGACATCTCCACATCAGCACACTTGGAGGCCAGGGTGTTCACCTCCCGAAAGAGCTCCTGGCACAGAAAGTCCAGCTTGCGGCCCACGGGTTCATTGGCCTGCAGGCATGCCTCAAACTGGCTTATGTGGCTAAATGCACGGGCGATCTCTTCACTTACATCCATTCTATCCAGCAGAATAAGGCATTCCTGCGCTAAACGGTACTCATCTACAGGCATCTCCTTTGCCAGGGCCTCTAACCGTCTTTTCATGGCTGTTTTTGCCTCTTCTATTCGTATAGGGGCCCTTTCAGCCGTCTTTTGTAGCAGGGCCTTTAGCCTGTTTAAATGTTCCAAGACATCCTTTGCCAGGGCCTCGCCTTCCAAAAGTGCCATCTGTTCTGCCTGGTCCAGCAGGTTTGAGAGGGCCTTAGAGAGAAGGTCCCAGAGTTCATTCATATTGGTGCCGTTCTCTTGAGTGCGAATTAGCCCTGGAAACAGGTTTAATAGGTAACGGACATCGTTTAAGGGGGTCAGACCTAATGCACGGGCTATGCGGTTTGAGGCATTCAAGTAGGCCTTTGCCATCTCCATGTCAGGATTCACCAGGTTTGTGGCCTGATTTAGGCCTTCCATCTGGATATTCAGCTCTATGCGTCCTCGGCACATACGTTTTTGCACCAAGCGTCTCATCTGGTCTTCCAAGGGAGTCAGCCAACGGGGTATGCGCAGGACCACCTCACAAAATTTGTTGTTGACAGACTTCAATTCCGCCTTGAACAGCCACGTTGGATTCAGCTCTTCCCATTTTGCAAAGGTTGTCATGCTTTTGATCATATTCTGTCCCTTCTCGCTTATTCTGCCTTGTTTTGAGCAGAATAACTGGTTGTGAGAGTCATTGCACTCGGTTGAGCATTTTTTTATAGATGCTGCGCCAGGTATTCCACATCTCTATGGAGGACCTTTCCCTGTAATCAGGAAAGGTCCATGCAAGCGGTTGATAGCTGCCCCCTTGAAATATGAGGGTGAGGTCTGCAAACACGCCCTGTCCCAAGTATATTCTATGAGTAAAGTTCTTACCAGTGGCCAGCACCAGGCGTTCCAGGGTCAAAAGCCCTGGGTCTATGTTGATCAAGCGCTTTTCAGACAGAGAAAAACGGCGTTCCAACTCCACTGCAAAGAGCTTGGCCTGCACCAAAATGTCCTGAGGGACCAATTCGTCAAGGCCTACGAATAGCCGTATGAGCCCAGGGCCGAACTCCTCTTGGTAATAGTCTGTGTGAGAAAAGGGCAATATACCGCTTTTCAGGGCTATCCTTCCATATCGGGCCTGCAGCAGGCCTAAGACCTCCTCAATAATGGACTCATGCCTGGCCATCAGGCTGTAAATCAACATGGCAGGCAAAGGGGTCTTTAGTTGACTCACAGCGTCTGCATCAGCTCCTGAATAGAGACTGTAGCGGTCCCCACTTTGCTCACCACAACGCTGGCAGCAGTATTGGCGAGGTATGCCGCCTCTTGAATCCCTGCTCCCTGGGCCAACATCCAGGCCAGCACTGCTATGACCGTATCCCCTGCGCCTGTGACATCAAAGACCTCCTTGGCCCTGGTGGGTAGATGAATGCCTTGAAGCTGCTGAGAGTAGAGCACCATGCCCTGTGGCCCCATGGTGATCAGGACTGCCTGGACCTGTAATCTTTTTAAGATGGTCTCCCCTGCCTTTTGTGCGGAGGAAACATCGAAAATGGACATGCCAGCCATGGCCTCTGCCTCTTTTAGGTTTGGGGTCACCAGATATGCGCCTTTATAACAGGCCCAATTGGCTGGCTTGGGGTCCACCAATACAGGGGCATTGAGGCCTTGGGCCATATGCAGACATGCCTGCACCAACTCATGAGTGACGAAACCCTTGGCATAGTCTGAGATCACCACCACATCTGGTGGGTCAATGGCATTGAGCTGTTCGTTCACAAGGCTTAAGATCTCCTTGCTCATTGGAGCGTGGCCTTCACTGTCCACTCGAAGCATCTGTTGCCCCCTGGCCAAAATGCGGGTTTTCACTGTAGTGGGTCTCTTCGAGTCAGCAAAGAGCCGCACATCTATGGCCAGGTCTTGTGCCATGGAACGCAGGCGCCAGGCCATCTCATCCTGCCCCACCAGGCCAAATAGAGTGACACGGGCCTGCAGTGCCCGCAGATTGTTGGCCACATTGGCAGCACCTCCCAGGGTCCAGTGCTCCTTTTCCATGTTTACTATGGGAACAGGGGCCTCTGGTGAAATGCGCTCTACATCCCCGAAGATGTAGTGGTCCAGCATCACATCCCCCAATACCAGGATATGGGTAGAAGGCGGTCTTGTAAGGAACCTTGCAAGGTATTCAGGTGTGAGGTGTGTAATCGGTGGCTGTTCCATAGCTTATGACTGCAGATCGTCGTTTAGAAAGGCCTCTATGCCCTGGGAATCCTCTATCTGATAAACGGCATATGTGCCTTCAGCCAGGGTTTTTTTGATGAGGTTGGTCAGCACATTTTTGGGGCCCAGCTCAAGAAAACAGCAGGGGCTGTGATTTGAGGCCATGTTGACCACTGTTTCATACCACCTGACAGGACTGTATATCTGCTCTACCAGCAGCCTTTGAATGCGCATGGGGTCGGTCTCCGGCTGGGCTGTGACATTGCAGTAAACAGGTATCCGTGCAGGATTGAAACGCACATCCTTCAATGCCTCTGATAGTTGCACCGAGGCCGTCTTCATAAGCGGGCTGTGAAATGCGCCGGTGACCTTGAGGGGAATGGCCTTGGCCTTGGTTTCGGCCTTGATTTGCTGCACCAGCCGATTTATGAGCGCAGCCTCTCCGGTGACCACGATCTGCTCAGGGCTGTTGTGATTGGCAAGGCTGATCACGCCCTCTTTCTGCAAGGGGGCTGTCATGGCTTCCAGGGCGTTCTTGTCCAGGCCGATTACGGCTGCCATGGCCCCCGATGTGCCTGACCCTGCCTCTTCCATGAGCCTGCCTCGCAGATGCACGAGGCGCAACGTGTCTTCGATGCCCAGAACACCGGCCACCCACAGGGCGGCATATTCACCGAGGCTGTGACCAGCCACTGCCACCGGAGACACGCCGTGCTGCATCATGGCTATGGCGCAGATCATCTCCACTGCGGTGAGACACGGTTGTAGATTGGATGTGCGAGTGAGTTCCTCCAGCGGGCCTTCAAGACAGAGTTCTGTGACATTCAGGCCCGTCACATCCGATGCCAGCTCAAATATCTCCCTGGCTTCAGGCATATTGTCGTAGAAGTCCTTGGCCATGCCCACATACTGGGAGCCCTGGCCTGGAAATACAAATATGGTGTTTGAATACATGCAGTTATCCTCCTATTGTGGACATACGGCGCTGGCAGGAAGGCGTTTTTCCGGTTTCCGTGCCGCCTTCAATGGACTTGTCCAGCCCGGCAGGTTTACGGCGTATGGTGTCCTGCAAAAGTTTTGTCAGTTCGTCATCGGAGATGCCGTTTCTCATGGCGGCCTTGAGGTCCAGCTCATTGTCCGAGAACAGGCAGAGTCTTATGTGGCCGTCCGCGGTCAGGCGCACTCTATTGCACGTAGCGCAGAAGTGGCGGCTGATGGGGCTGATGAATCCTATGTTCCCAAGGGCGTTTGCAAGGGCATATACCTCCGCCGGGCCGGCGTTTCTACCCTGCGCCACAGCAGTCAGGGGGCCGAGCCGTTGCTGAATGCGGTGTTTCATCTCTTCACACGACAGATGCCGAGAGGCATTCCAGCTTGTGTATCGTCCTATGGGCATGAATTCGATGAAGCGCACCTGAACCGGCCATTTTAGTGTGAGAGCGGCCAGATCAATGAGTTCATCGTCATTTACACCTTTTATCATGACCACGTTCAGCTTGACGGGGGAAAAAGACAGCTCCAGACAGTGCAGAATGCCGTTCCATACCCTTTGAAATGCGTCATGCCCAGTGATGGTCCTGTATCTTTCCGGCTGCAATGTGTCCAGACTGATGTTCAGGCGTCGAATGCCAGCCGCCTTGAGCCCCCGGGCCTGCTCCAGAAGGAATATGCCGTTTGTGGTGAGGGAGATGTCGGTGATGGATGGTATCTGCGAGATGGACTGCACTATGCCGGACAGGTTCGGGCGCAGAAGCGGTTCGCCGCCGGTCAGTCGAATCTTCTGCACTCCGAGTTTTGCAAAGGTCTCCACCACGCGCAGTATCTCGGCATCGGTGAGCAGCTCCTCTTGAGGCAGAAAACGGCAGGTTTCCGCACAGTCCTGTGTGGCCTGCTCAGGTGTCTGTGGATGAGAGGAGCAATAGAAGCATTGCAGATTGCAGCGGTCGGTTACTGATACGCGAAGATATGTGATGTTTCTGCCCAGGTCGTCTGAAAGTGTCATGCAATCCTCTTGAATTGTCTTGTAGATATTCTCAATACGGCATTTCCGCCCTGATGCGCTGAATGCGCGCCCCTGCCCCTGCCAGCTTCTTTTCCATGTGCTCATAGCCCCGGTCTAAATGATAGATGCGAGAGATGGTGGTCTTGCCCTTGGCAGCCAGACCTGCCAGTACCAGACACGCGCTGGCCCTCAGGTCAGTGGCCATCACAGGCGCGGCTGTGAGCTCCTTGACCCCGCGCACTATGGCGCTTCTGCCGTCCACACGGATGTCGGCCCCAAGACGGTTCAGTTCAGGTACATGCATGAAGCGGTTTTCAAAGATGGTCTCGGTGATGACGCTCAACCCCTCTGAAATGGCCATCAAGAGCATGAACTGGGCCTGCAGGTCCGTGGGAAACCCGGGATAGGGCAGGGTGGTCACATCAGCGCTTTTGAGCCGGCGCTTGCGCCGTACCCAGAGCTCTTGGCCTTTTGATTCGATCTCAAGTCCGATCTCCCGTAGTTTGGCTATGACCGCCTCCAGGTATTCGGGGCAGGCATTTTGAAGCCTGAGTTCTCCGCCTGCAGCGCCGGCAGCCATGAGATATGTGCCTGTCTCTATGCGGTCCGGAATGATCTCCCATGAAACTGGTTTTAGTTCCTTTACGCCTTCGATCTCGATGACCGAAGAGCCCAGGCCCTGTATGCGGGCGCCCATGGCCTGAAGCATTTGCCCCAGGGCTGCCACTTCAGGTTCCCTTGCAGCGTTTTTCAGCGTGGTCTTGCCCCGTGCAAGGGAGGCGGCCATCATGAGGTTTTCCGTGCCGGTGACAGAGGGCACATCGAAATATATCTCCGCCCCTCTTAGTCGAGAGGCCTTGGCCTCCACATATCCAGCCTTTAGCGTGAGTCTTGCGCCCATGTGTTCCAGGCCTTTGAGATGAAAGTCTATGGGCCTTGCACCGATGGCGCAGCCGCCTGGCAGGGAGATGCGGGCGGCGCCTGTGCGCGCCAGAAGCGGCCCCAGAATCAGGACTGATGCCCGCATGGTGCGTACCAGGTCATAGGCGGCCTCGTGGTTCGAGATGGAGGTGGTGTTTAACACGACTCGGCGGCCTTTTCCTGGTTCTTGTGCTTCAGGAGAGTTCGTTACGCCCAGCCCCTCCAACAGGCTCAAAAAGGTGCGGATATCCCTCAACTCAGGGAGATTTCTGATTTCAAATTCGCCGCCTGCAAGCAAAGTGGCGGCCAGCGCCGGCAGGGCGGCATTCTTGGCCCCGCTGATGCGTATCACACCCTTCAGGCTATGGCCGCCTTCTATGACCAGTTGTTCCATAGGGTGTTATCGCCTCGAATTGGCGCCAGGCGCTGCGTTTATGGGGCCGTGTACGGCCACTATCTTTGGCCCTGGTGCCTCTATCATGGGGGTCTTGCCCTTGTGCCAGAGATATACTATGGGGCTTGCCACGAAGATGGAGGAGTATGTCCCCACTATGACGCCCCAGAACAGGGTCAGGGCAAAGTCCCGAATCACCACACCGCCGAAGAACAGCAGGGCCAGAATGGTCATGAAGGTGGTGCCGCTGGCTATGATGGTTCGTGAGAGCATCTCGTTTACGCTCAGGTTGATGATCTCCGCAAAGGAAAGCCTTTTGTGCTTATGAATGTTTTCCCGAATTCGGTCAAACACCACCACCGTGTCCGTAAGTGAATAGCCTGCCAGGGTCAGAAGTGCTGTGACTATGAGCAGGGAGATCTCCAGGTTCATGAGATACACCAGCCCAAGCACCAGTATGACATCGTGAAAGGTGGCTATGGCCGCCGCCACACCGAAACTGAAGTCAAATCTAAAGGCCAGATATGCCAGAATCCCCAGAAGGGAGATGGCAATGGCTATGACGGCCTTGCTCTTCAGTTCGCTGCTTACGGATGAGCCGATCTCGGACTTGCTCTCCACTATGAATTTGTTGTCAGGCAGGGTCTTGGAAAGGGCATCAGAGACCAGGTTTTCCACATTGCTCACACTGTTTGAGGACTGTTTGTGCCGCAAAATGAAGATGTTTTCTCCGGGGACATCTTGCAGTGTGTAGCCTTCTAAGTGAATGGACTCCACCGCCTTTCGCACCTCATCTAAGTGAAACGGTTTTTCCGCCTTGTACTGCACCATGGTGCCGCCTGAGAAGTCCACACCCAGATTGGCTGTGCCCAGCACGATCTGCAGAAACGCCCACAGCCCCAAAAGACACAGGGCGGCCGAGACCCCGAATGCGATGTTTTTGCGTTCGATGAACCGGATCTTCGTGCCGTGCAGTATCTGAAGAAATGAGATGTCCTTTATTGAGCCCTTGCTCAGCATCCAGTCATACACCACGCGAGTGCCGAAGATGGCCGTAAAGAGGTTGATGATGATACCTACCGAAAGGGTCACGGCAAAGCCCTTGATGGGGCCTGTGCCAAACAAAAACAAGGCGAATGCAGTGATGAGGGTGGTGACGTGGGCATCCACGATGGTCCAGAAGGCCTTGTCGTAGCCGCCGTCTATCAGGGCCTTGATGGGCTTGCCCAGGGCCTTTTCCTCTCGCATTCGTTCAAAGATCAGGACGTTGGAGTCCACACCCATACCTATGGTCAGGATGATACCTGCTATACCGGGCAGGGTCAAAGTGGCGTGGAAAAGGGCCATGGCGGCCATGAGAAACAGGATGTTGAGCATTACGGCAACATCGGCTATCAGGCCCGATAGCCTGTAATAGAACACCATGAAGAGCATGACCACCGCTGCCCCGATAATGCCTGCCATCAGGCCCTTTTGAATGGAGTCCTTGCCGAGGGACGGCCCTACGGTGATGTTCTGTATGATCTGCACAGGCGCGGGAAGGGCGCCGGCCCTCAGCACAATGGCCAGGTCGGATGCCTCGGCAGGGGTAAAGGAGCCGGTGATCTGGGCATGGCCGCCGCCGATCTTCTCGCGAATCACAGGGGCCGAGCGCACAACGCCATCCAGTACAATAGCCAGGCGTTTGCCGATATTTTCCTGTGTTATCCGCTCAAACAGACGCGCCCCCTGGCTGTTCATCTCCATGGCTACGTATGGTTCGTTGTACTGGCCGCCGATCTGCACCATGGCGGTCTTGATGGAATCTCCGGTCATGACCGCCTTTGCCTTGAGCAAGATGGGCCTTTTGACCTCCTTGCCGGTCTTGTTGTCCTTTTCTTTCATTACAGCGGCCTCGTCATCCTTGGGTAAAAAGGGCCTGAGGGCTGCATTCAATGCCTTGGAGTCGTAATCCGCAGAAAGCCTGCCCTCCTGAATGGCATCGGAGGTGAGCTTCATGAGGTCTATGGAGGCTGCGTCGTCCACCATCTTGAATTCCAGTTGCGCTGTCTGGCCTATGAGTTTTATGGCCCTTTTCGGGTCCTTTACGCCTGGGAGCTGCACCACGATGTTTTCATCGCCCTGCCTGACGATCACAGGTTCCGAGACGCCGAACTGGTCTATGCGGTTGCGGATGATCTCCAGGGACTGTGTCACCGCATTTTTACGAATGTTGTTCTCCTCTGAGGAGGCAAGTTTTAGAGTGAGGAGTGGAAAGTTACCCTCCATTTCTTCCTTGACTATCTCCAGGGATGGAAATTCGTTTTTGAGCAGTTCCTTGGTCTTGTTCAGGGCCTCAGGGTTGGGAATCAGAAACTGTAGGACATCAGGGGCCGTCTGCCTTCTGACCAATGTGATCTGTTTTTTTGCGGCTGTGTCCTTGAAGTCCTTGGCCGCCATCTCCTGGTAGTTCTTGACCGCCTGGTTTACATCCACTCGTAGAATCAGGTGAATGCCGCCCTGTAGGTCCAGACCTAACTTCAGGCCCTCGGCCATGACATATTTTTTGAACCATTCAGGGGTTTCCTTCAAAAAGGATGGATATACCAAAAGACAGGCCAGGGCTATGAGACCGGCCAACAAAGTAAACTTCCAGCGCAATATCTTGGACATGGTGACCTCGCTTTATAAATATGAAATGTGAAGGAATAAATAGTCAAATATAAGAGATTTTGCAAGAAAAAAGAGGCTTCAAGTCCAATCAATGTCAGATAAGGCGTTATTGCTTTTATGGCGAATTTGTGTCAGCTTTTTCAGCAACTGTGCCGTCACACCGCACGCATTCAGCTTGGCGCCACCTTTGCCCCCTTTTTTGCTCTTGTTTTTGCTCGACAGTGCAGTAATCCCATGATAATTTTTAGAAAACCTGTAAGGTAGATAAGGAGCTAATGAAGATGGCTTACGGAGAGGTCAGTGAATAGGCGTATAACAACCGGTTCCACTGTTCCCATCTTGGACATGGATGCCGAATGGACTGACGAGAAACTCTATAAATGTTATGGTGTTACGCAGGAAGAGGTTGCCTTCATCGAAAAGATGATTCGTCCGATGGATACCGATACTGAGCCAAGCGATGAGTAATCCCCTTGCCACCAGTCATTACCAGCACCTCAAGGAACAGATCGGCCAGTTACTGCGCCGCGGCAGGGAGCAGGCAGGCCGGGCGGTCAACACCATTTTG
>Ga0209162_1004518_pt1 | contig 10338 bp, 5 predicted proteins | sample YNPNPMetaG_FD_187121 | JGI IMG/M metagenome (GOLD analysis project Ga0209162, IMG submission 187121) | Anoxygenic and chlorotrophic microbial mat microbial communities from Yellowstone National Park, USA - YNP NP MetaG (SPAdes) (version 2) ...
CGAGCGGGAATAACTCAGTGGTAGAGTGCGACCTTGCCAAGGTCGAAGTCGCGGGTTCGAATCCCGTTTCCCGCTCCAACCCGACGATCGCCTCCCTCGCAGGCCCTGCGCCTGCGTTTTTCGTGCCTCGGCGAAAGCCCAGCGCTGGCTCAGGCGGAACCTGAGACCTAAGCTGCCCGCGGATCCTCGCGACCATCGGTTGCTTTGACCCGCCAGCGCCGACACTCCGGGCCGCTGGGTTTCCGTTGGTGACGTGCAGGGCAAACTGTGCCCCCGGTCTCCGGCGCGTTCCACTCTGGGGGCTTGACAGGTGGGCACGCTGAAGCTAACTAACTCGTGCAGGACCGAGCTCGCCCAAGATGGCGGAGGCAGGTGCTGCTTTTTCATGGGCGGATGATGCCACGCTGTCGCGGGTGGTGGCCTCGAGGACCAGGATGGTCAGCACAACCTCGAAAGCCTCGTGCAAGCCGTAAGCGCTCTTGGACGCCAGCGACCGCTCGCGGCGCAACAGCGCATAGGCGCAAAAGTCCACAAGCTGAATGAAGGAGGACTGATCCGAACGCTTGAAGAACGGGTCGTCCAGAATGCGCTCGATCGGGATGTTTTTGTAGGCCCGGCCGCTATCAAGCCACTGGTCGTACTTGCTAGCGATTGGGTTGTAGCGGTGGAGCCGCCCCGCCAAGCGGGTGTACCTCGCCTCCTTCCCGGTGTCGCAAATCAGCACCGCGTGGCTGTCCCAAGATTCCATCGTCCGGTTGATACGGTTCAGGAGGCGTTCGAATGCCAACTCATCTTCCTTTTCCGGAAAGACGGCATTGAAAAGCCGCGCTCCAGGGAGCCTCGCCAATAAATCCAAGCTGTCCTTGAAGGGCTGGCAACGCCTTCCCTTGGGGACCACGGACGCTGCGATTTGGCCTCGGCCGGAAAAGCATTTCGACGGATGGAGCTCCTCCTAGGTGTAGATGCCGTCGGTCTCTCGGAGTTGCCTGCGAAAATCACGGAGGCGAGCGAAGGCCCTCTGTCAAGCGTTCGCCCGGGATGGCCAGGGCAGAGAAGACGCAAACCGCCTCGTCGCGGGCGTCGTCAACCTAGATCAGGTGCATGGCCCAATCGCCCCTTACCTTGGCCAGGCGGGCGCGGACAAGCTCCACCACCGCCTCGTACACCGCCTCCCGCTCCCCCGCCGAAAGCCCCAGCACCTCGAACACCACCTTGTCCAGCCCCTAATTCTATGAATCACTGTCCTGACGATCCGTATCTGACGAGGGTGATTCATGGGCGGTTGAGAGTGATTCATAGGCCTTGGGTGATATGTAGTAGCGTGTCCATCGTCTCTCTCCACTCTTTTCCACAAACCCTGAGCGGGCCCACTCTTGTAACAGGCGAGTTGCTTTGACTCGATTGACTCCAAGAACCTGTTGGACCGTGCTATTAGTCAGATATCCCTCTTTGGGCAAGCTTGCGATACATCTTTGTAATTCATCTGGAATTGGAATCTTCCGGGTTGATACCTCCCGTCGAGGAAGAATTTTGTAGATCCGGCCTCCCTTTTTCGTGAGATGGACGATGCCCTTGCGGATGAGATCCTTGATGTCTCGAGAGGCCGTATACAGATGCACTCCGACCAACTTCTGGTAAGACCGACTTGTAAATTGACCGCCATGCGCGTGCGCGTAGGCAAGCAATCGCCTCTGATTGGGACTGAGGTCATATCCATCAAACTGCTTCAACCAACGCAGGGTCTCCGGGGGGTAAACCGGCGTGTTGCGTAGGATTACGGCGAAGATCGCCCCTGCTTCCATGTGGAACTCCGGCGGCTTCAACCCTTCGCGCTCCATCACCTCGAACATGCGAGGCACGCCCTCCCCAAGCTCGCGCATATAGCCCAGATCTGTGAGGACACGCACAATCCGAGGGTTCCTCGAAGCGTGGACGCGCTCGCGGCGAGCGAGGCGCTCGAGCGTCACCGGCTCAACCAGTTCTCCGGGGCTGCGCACCTCCAGTCGGTCATCGAAGATCCAGATTTCAATTGGCGTTCCTTCTAGGGCATAGTCTCGATGAGCCACAGCATTGATGATCGCTTCTTGCCAAGCGAAGGTGGGATACTCAAACCGTTCCTCGAAGAACAAATCCACGAGCTGCTGGCGCTCCCGGATGTGAGGCCAGATAGTAGCGAACGTCTGTTCAATGAGCTTGGGCAGAGGCGCCTCAACTCGGGCGCGCTTCACCACGTTGAGCTCGGCGCCAAAGCGCCGTTCCGTCCCTTCCCACTTGACGAAATCCACATAGCAGGCCGGATGCCAGCGGATGGGATCTTTCGCGAACAGGAGTAACGCAGCCAAGGAGAGCACAAGTCTGCCATTCCGCGCTTCTGCCAGACGGTAATGCTCAAGGAGTTCCTCGCTGGAGAGAGCAAGCCCCGTTTTCTGTCGGAGCTGATCCAGAAGCGTCGGGTCCAAATCCTGGAGACAAGCATCCGTAATGAGCCGAGATTCGGTGACCCGGCGGCGCTTCCCCTCTTTTATTGATGCGATATCTGAAGCCGGAAACGGCAGGTTCTTATCCCCTACACGCAAGAGATACCGACCATCGGTTAGTTGATGAACCTCTGGACTCCAGTCCACTTCAAATACCAGAACCTGCACAGCCCCGAGGACTACCCACCGATGATGAACCTTCAAAGGCGGCTTTGCGAGTCGCTGGGGAGCTTGGAGGATGACGTCCAAGCGATCCGGAGGATAGTCTACACCCGTTGGTGTGCCGTCGTCTTCGATTCCTAGGACAAGCGTTCCCCCATCCGAGTTGGCCATCGCTGCCAGAGGCTCAGCGACATCGTGAGCTACCTCGCGAGCCGGGCGCCGTTTCGGCCGCTTCCCGGAGCGGTCATAGCAAGACTTGCGCTCAAAGAATTGGCCCTCTTGTTGACTCTTCAACCACTGCCAATCTTGCATCTCTACACGCTCCGTGCCTTCTCCAGCCGCTTCCTCACCAACTCCACCACCGCCTCATACACCGCCTCACGCTCGCCTGCTGTTAGCCCCAGCACATCAAACACCACCTCGTCCAATGCCCGACGGTCGGGTTGGTGGATTTCGTCTACAATGCTCAGGATGGCTCTTTTGCGCATGGAAGAAAAGGCTTCGTCAAGACGCTGCTTGTCTTCTAAACTAAGCACGGCTGGATTGATAACGGTTAGTCCTCGTATTTCGGGACCATAAAGGTACGCAACACCAATGCCGTAGGTCTTTCGAGAGGTCACTTCGGCTGCTAAGAGAGAGATAATGCTATTGAGCAGTGCAGTTCCGATCAAGCCATCCACGTTGGTAAATGCGCCGACAAAAAACACGTTGCAAACGAGCGCGTCGTGCAAATATGGAAAGCCCAATCTTTCGCCAAGAAATTGATTGGAGACACAATGCGGGGGATTTTGTTCTGGAATGACATACCACAACCGTCGTCCTCTCACAGATGGTCTCGTGTTAAAACCTTGCCTTTCACCATACTCTATGTAGGAAAGCACACCTTTTTTGCCTTTTCGTCGCAAATCTTCTCTTACGTGCGAGCATACGAGTACTTTGCGCTCAAGATTCAATGCATCTACCTCGTAGCGCTCGACCTCCTTGAGCGAGAATAAAAACGGCTTCAGGAACTCCTCCTCGATCTCGCCCTCCCAGCCGGCGCCGTTGCACACGTGCAGGTAGCCTGCAGGGGCGGGTTTGCCCGTCGGCTCCAGGTAGAAGAACTCGTTGGCGCCGGTCTTGATCCCGTAGCGCACCTCGGCGATGTCGCCCAGGCGCACGAGCTTGCCTTTGCCCTTCTCCAGGATCGTGAAGAAGATGTCCGGGGGGCGCAGGTATTTGCCGCCCCATTTGTTGCCGATGTAGCGGGCAGTCTTGATGAAGGGTCCGTGCGATTTGCGCTTCTGCGGCGTCGGGCTTTCCTCGTCCGTTTCGCTTTCCAGGCCTTCCTCCAGCAGTTCGCGCTGCGGGCGAGCGGTGACGCGGTAGACTGGGGTGCTCTGGCGCTCGGTGACGGCTTCTATGGCCTTGAAGACCTCGGCGCGGGCGACCTCCTCAAAGGGCTTCTTGAACATGACGAAGCGGGCGGTTTTGCTCAGCCCGTCTTCGCGATGGTCATCGGGCGGAGCCAGGAGCACGATCACGGTATTTACATCGGCTTGCGCAAAGGATCGCTTGACTTCGTTATCTAAAATGAGCTTCACATGACTGTGCTTGAGCAAGAACTCCTGCAGGTCAGCCCCGTAGCCCACATCGAGCCAGGAGTTGGAGGTGATGAAGCAGAAGCTCCCCTGCGGGTTGAGGAGTGAGAGGGCGTGGAAGTAGAAGTAGACGTAGAGGTCGCTTTTGCCGTCCAGCTTGCGGAACTTGGCGCTTCCTGGCTTGTACTGGAAAAACCTGGGCCACGCGGCTGCCACCGAGCGCTGGAGCCTCTCCTTGTAGTTCTTCTTGTGCTGTTTCCAAGCTTCGGAGCTTTCCCCGCCGAACTCCGCGGCCTCGCGCAGGGGCGCCGCGATCATCTCCTGGCGCACGTACGGCGGGTTGCCGATGACGATGTCGAAGCCCTTCGTGTCCCCTTCGAAGACTTCCACGAAGGCGATGTACCACACGAACGGCACAAGCTCGTTGGCCGAAAGCCGCCTGTGGAGCGCTTCGATTTCGTGGAGAAGGCGTTGGAGATCGTGGATGCGGTTTTCGAGCTGTTTGTCGGCGGTTTTCTCGCGCTCGAGCTCCTGGCCCTGGTAGAGCTGCCCCTGCTGTTGCTCCAGCCGCCGGCGAAGGGCTTTCAGCTCCTCCGAAAGCTTTTTTCCCCTAGCCTCGACGATTTCCATGAAGAGCTGGCGTTCTACCCGCTTGAGGTCTTCTTCCTTTTCCGTGGACCGGCCCTGGAAGAACTTGCGTTTTCTTGCCACGAACGCGGTCATCTTCCCCTTGATGGAAGGGTCCAGCTCGATGCTCCGGTCTCGGTGGAGCCCCAGGTCAATGTCCGCCACTTCCTGCACCAAGCTGTCGCCCTGGCGGATCTTGAAGCTGAGGTTCGGCAAAAGCGGCTGAAGGTGGAGCTCTCCTTGGGAAAGGTCGGTCTCGATGACGAGCTGCAGCCAGAGCCGCAGCTCCGCCACGTGCACCGCCCAGTCCATGGCGTCCACGCCGTACAGCTGCTCTCGGATGATGCGGTGCCTTCGCTCGTAAGGCCGCTCCTCGGTGCCCAGCTGCCGCTCCGCCCGGGCCTGGAGGTCGTCCAGCACCAGCAGCATCCCCACGAGGAACGACCCGCTGCCACAGGCCGGGTCGCAAACCCGGATCTGCTTGAGGTGACGATCCAGGGCTGGCCAAAGGTTTCGCTCGGCAAGGGCCTTGTCGGCCTTTTCCTTTTCCTCGGGATCCTTGGCGAACACCGCGTCGTAAAGCAGCGAGCGGCAGTCCTGCCCCAGGCGGTTGGCGAGGGCATCCACCAGGGCCAAGCGACACATGAGGTCTATCTCCACCCGCGGGGTGTAGAAGATCCCCAGCTCGGCGCGGGTGTCGCTCTCCGCCAAGCGTTCGGATTCTACGTTCACCAGGTTTTCGTAGATCCTGCCGATCATTTCCGGGTCCACCGCCACCTCGAGATCCAGGGGGGTGGTTTCGGAAACCGTGAAGTTGTAACGCTCGAAAAACCCTGGTTCGGAGCCCTCGAAGTTGTCGAACAGCTTCTCGAAGAACTCGTCGGAAATGGTGAAGGGGTACATGTCGTCCAGCTTGTTGCGGCAGTAGAGGCCGCCGTTCAACCGCGGGAAGAGCATCATTGCGTTTTGGAGCTTCTGGGGGAAGTAGGTCATGCCGTTGTGGAAGGTGTTGTTGAAGGCGTCGAAGAAAAGCACCGAGAGCCAATGGTCGAAAAAGGTGTGGTCCTGTTGCTTGGTGTCTTTGTAAGCCCTCCAAAAGTCCCTGAGAAAGTTCGGGTTGTCGTCGAGCCACCCTTTCTTTTGCACGAAGTAGAGGAACATGATGCGGCCGAGAGTCTGGAGGGCTTGGTCGTGGGCCCAGGTGGGGTCGTCGTGTTGCTGGCGGAGGATGCGCTCCAGCTCCCGGAAGACCCGCAGGAATTCCTGGAAGAACGTCTGGGTGACCTTCTGGACATCGAAGGCCTCGTCCAGGCGCTTTCGCACCTCTTGCAGCGGGGCTCTGCCCTCCGCGTCCAGCTCCTCCCAGGAGAAGGCCAGGTGCGAGAGCCGCTCCGGCGTGGTGTAGGCGGGGGAGTTTTGCTCGAACGGGAGCGTGCGCAGCTCCGAGGAGGCTTTCCCGAGCGGCCGGGCCCACACGAAAGCAGCACGTTTTTGGTCCTCGGTGACGTAGCACGCGAGGTGGCAATAGTGGGCTGGAGCGAGGTGGCGGTAGAGTGCCCTCCTGGCGGTGGCGGAGGGAAGCTTCGCTTCCGGCCAGCGGATCAGGAACACCGGCACATCCCCGAGTTGCGCCAGAGGTTCCACCTTCACGCGGTTTTCCCGCGGGTGCTTGAGAAGAACTTCCCGGGTAGGAAGGCCCCAGGGGTTGCCCCAGCCCAGGTCCTCGATGAAAAGGTCGCGAAGGGCCTCGGGAAGCGGGGAGGCGTTGAGGCGCTGGTAGATTTGCTTCCTGTCAGGCTTGGCGTTCGCGCTCATAGGGTCTTACCTTGTTCGCCTTTGACCAGGCCGAGCGAGCACAAGACCATGGGCTCGGCGCTCTCGGCTTCGCCGTCCTTGGGCAGCTGGCAAAGCTTGCCTTGCTCCATCCGTGCCTCCAGCATAGCAAGAAGCTCCTCGTCGGAGATTCCCAAGCGCAGCTGCCGGCCTACCGCTTCTTCCGCGCCCTCGGTGAGCGGGTAACGCCAGACCAGCTCGCTCACCTGGTCGAGGCGCTGGAGGACGGGTTTCGCATCTGCCTGGGGAAGGCTTTCCAACCTTTTCCGGAAGGCTTCCAGCCGCCGCCAGAGCCGCTTCCGCGTGCTCTTCCCGTGGCCCAGCGAACCAGCCAAGAGCTTGCGTTGTTCCTCGAGGATTTCGAGCCCCTTGGCCACCAAGGCGTGATGATCGGCGCGGGCTGGGGCAGGGGGGGTATCCGGTGGGCAAGCGGCGGCACGGAGGGCCACGGAGACCGAGCGGGATACCGGCTCGCCGTTGCTGCCGATGTGAACCAGGGCATCCAGGCCGTCCGGGTAGCGGTAGTAAGCCACTACGCCCTCCGCCACCCCGTCCTGCTCCTCAGTGGGCGGCAACATCCGCGTGGCGTAGACGGCCTGGGGTAGCGCCAACGCGGCTTTCCTGTCTTCCTCGGAGGCGCTGTTCCAAATGTTCAGGGCAACGCTGGAGATGTCCACGTCCTCGTCCTGGTCCTCATCGAAGACCCCAGCTTTTTCGGTGTAGAGGTCCTTGACCACGCTGAGGGTGCCTTCGCCGAAAAAGCTCTCGTCGGTGCCGATGACCTCCTGGTTTTCCTGGAGCCGCCGGTAAAGTCGCGCCCGCAGGCGGATGATTCGCTCGACCCCTTCGGCGGGAAGGAACGAGTACACGAGGATCGTGTCGTGCTGCTGACCGATGCGGTCCACGCGGCCAGCCCGCTGGATCAAGCGGATGATCGCCCAGGGCAGATCGTAGTTCACCACGATGTGGCAGTCCTGGAGGTTCTGGCCCTCGGCGAGGACGTCGGTGGCAAGCAAGACTCGGGTTTCTTTTTCGCCCTCCCGCAGGCCGCCGTTGGTGCTGGGACTGAAGCGCCGCGCCACATCCACGGGTTTGGCACTTTCCCCGGTGACCACCTCCAGGTCTTCCAGGCCGAGCTTGCGGAGCTCGTTGTAAAGGTAGGAGGCGGTGTCTGCGAACTGGGAGAACACCAGGACCTTTTCGTGCCGGTGGACCTGCTGCACGAGCTCGGCCAGGGCTTGGAGTTTGGCGTCGTTGCTGGGTTGCCAGGGTCCGACTTTCTGAAGAACTGCGAGGAGCGCTCGGGTGTCGGCCTCTAGCGCTGCTTTCAAGTCCTCGTTGAAGAACTTGGGCGAAAGCCAGGCGAAGCGTCGTTCGAACTCCGTGCGGTAGTGCTCGTACACGGTTCCAGCGTGGGAAAAGAACGCCTCGAACGTGGTGGCGCCTTCAGCCTCCCGGGCCTCGAGATCGTCTACGGTGCTGGGCTCGAAGCCCCCGTCGGTTTCCACGAGCTCTTCGTCCTGGTCGTTGATGGCCTCGTCGAGCATCGCCGCGTCCTGGGTGCCGATCGGCAGGGGAAGGCCTTCCAGCAGCGCGTACAGCGTGACGCAGTTGCGAAGCACGTGCCTTCGCAGCGAGAGGAGGAAGCTGTGGCCGCTTGACTCCAGCCGCTTGAAGAGGTTGCTGCGGCAAAAACCCACGAGCCGCCGGCCAGCTCGGTTGAGATTTGCCAGAAGTGCCTGCTCTTCCCCGTTCGCCTCGTTCTCCGCCTCAGGCTTGAGGTAGTTGGCCAACCCGTACCGCGGCAGCGCCAAGGACTCGATGACCTGGACTACCTCGTCCGTGTAGAGCTTCGCGTATTGATCTTGGGGGTCGCTTTCGTCTATTTTGAAGGTGGCCTTCTTGGGTTGCCGAACGGGGAAGTAATGGGGCTGGCCGTTGAGCAGAACGTAGTACCTCTGCCTTTCGGGGTCCCATTGCGCGTAGTTTTGCTTGATGAAGGCCCGGGTGCGCCTCACGAGGAACAACCTCATCAGATCGCGCCAGTCCTCGGGGTGCTCGCTCTTTTCGAAGGCACGCAAGGAAGAGGGGAGGGTCTGGAAGCGTGCGATGAAGTCGTGTTCGGTTTTCCCCGCCGCGAGCCAGTCCCGGAAGAAGCGTTCGGGGCGGATCCGCAGATCTTGCTCCTCGTCGAGGAAGAGGCGTAGCTGGTTGGCGATGTCCAGATACTGCTTGTTGTACGGCGTCGCCGTCACCAAGAGCACCTTGGCATCGTTCGCTTCGATGTAGTCGGCGATGGCACGGTAGCGCTTGCCTTCCCGGTTGCGGAGGGTGTGGCTTTCGTCGATGATCACCAGCCGGTATCTGGGAAGCCGCTTGAGTTCGCCGAGGGCCTTTCCTATGGAGAGGGTCTTGCCGGTCACTTGGAAAAGCTGAAAGTGGTAATCCCAGAGATCCTCGAGAGCCGGGGGGCAGATCACCAAAGTATTGAAGCCCTGGTCCTCCTGGAAAAGGCGCGCAACGGCCGTGGCCATCAGCGTTTTGCCCAGTCCTACCACGTCGCCCAGCAGCACGCCGCCCCGTTGATGGAGTATCCTCGCAGCCAAGCTCACGGCAGCTTTCTGGAAATCCAGGAGTTTCCCATCGAATACCTTCGGGAGCCGAAACTCCCGCAGCCCTTCCCTGGCCTCCTCCGAAAGGTGATACGCCATCTTAAGGTAGACGAGATAGGGGCGAACCGCGCGCTCGCTGGCCCAGGAGTTTTCGAGGAGCTCGAGTAACCTTTCGGTGAGGTCGAGCGCGAACTTATCCTCCCAGTGCCGGTCGAACCAGCGTTGGAGCTTTTCCGCCGCGTCTTGCTCCACCACGTCCACGTTCAGTTCTCCCTGGTTGGAAAGCCCGGCCATGGTGAGGTTGCTGGAACCCACGAAGCCCACCAACGGCGTAACCGGGTCGCGCCGGCGAACGAGGTAAAGCTTCGCGTGCAAGGGGTAGCGGAGGAAAACCTTCACGAAGAGTCGTTTGTGGCGGAGCTGCCTTTGAAGAGTGCGCAGCGCCTGCTCTGCCTCCGCTGTGGGGACGCCGAAACGGAGCTGATCGAGGAAGCTCCGGACGGTTCGCTCCAGCAGTTTCCTCGCCGTTGGCCAATCCAGGGGTGCTGGCTGTGCGGGGGGGTGAAGGAGAACTCGTAGCTCCTCCTCGGGGGGGCGATGCATGCCGATGAGGAGGCGGCAGGCTTTGTCCTCTTGGCCCCCTTCCAGAGCGTCAACCAGGTGGGCAAGAGACTGCCAACCCCGCAAGTTGAGGTAGCCGACGCAGAAGGAGGCGGCGACGGCGTCCGCCATGGCGGCAGCGAGCCCTTCGCTGAGCTTGGTGGTGACGTTGTCGAAGATCTGGGGCACGGGCACCTCCAGGTGCGGATGATTGTAGACCGGGGAGGCGTCGCAAGATGGACGAGCCAGGGGGCACGGGGCCCGGGGTCAGGGCTCTTAGAATGGGACGAACGAGGAGGTGGGGCATGCTCTTGGAGCTTTCCGAGGAGGAACGGGAGACCTTGGAAGCGGTGCTGGAGAACGTGCTGCGGGAGCTGCGGGAGGAGGTGTACCATGCCGAGGACACCTATTTCAAAACGCAGCTCAAGGGGGACGAGGCGCTGATCC
>Ga0209162_1004519_pt1 | contig 10338 bp, 9 predicted proteins | sample YNPNPMetaG_FD_187121 | JGI IMG/M metagenome (GOLD analysis project Ga0209162, IMG submission 187121) | Anoxygenic and chlorotrophic microbial mat microbial communities from Yellowstone National Park, USA - YNP NP MetaG (SPAdes) (version 2) ...
TCGTCCGTCTGGCGTGGCCCTCGCCCGTCGCGATCGACCGGGTCTGGCTCTTCGACCGCCCCAATTCCTCCGACCAGATCACCTCCGGAACGCTCTCCTTCAGCGACGGGACCGAGATCGCCACGGGGGCGCTCCCCGACGATGCGAAGCAGGGGCTGGAGGTGCGCTTCCCGCCGAAGGCCGTCACCTGGATGAAATTCACCGTCACGGGGGTCAGGGAGGGCACCCGCAGCGCGGGACTCTCCGAGATCGCCGTCTTCCGAACCCGCTGAACCGCCGGGGGGAATCATGGGAGGCATCGTGCGGATCGTCGGCATCAGTGGAAGTCCCCGCCGGGGGAAGACCACGGCGGCGGCGGTGCAGGCCTGCCTTGAGGCGGCACGGGGGGTCGGGCCGGGGATCGAGACCGAGTTCATCGATCTGGGCGGGATGAGGATCGACGGGAACGCGGCGGCGGGACTTCCTCCCGAACCGGGCCGCCCCGACGACTTCCCCGCCGTGGCGGCGCGGCTCTCCGCCCCCGAGGTGGGGGGGATCATCCTGGGCGTCCCGGTCTACATGGGCGGTCCCCCGGCCCACGCGAAGGCCTTCCTGGACCGCTGGACGGACTTCCGCCGGAACGGCTTCGCCCTCCGGGACAAGGTGGGGGCCTGCCTGGCCGTGGGCGGCGGGCGCAACGGGGGGCAGGAACTCGCCATCCTCTCCGTCCTGACGGCCATGCTCTACCAGGAGATGATCGTCGTGGGGGACGGGCCGCCGGCCTCCCATTTCGGGGCCGCCCTCCTCCAGGACGGCAAGGACGACGTCTCGCGGGACGAGGCGGGACTGGCGATGGCCCGCGCGCTGGGCCGGCGCGTCGCGGAGGTGGCCCTGCGGCTCCGCGGCCACCGCACCTGAGGCGTGACTTCCCGCCGGGCTTCGTTACAATCCGGGAACCTCGAAGGAGGAATCGCCATGGCCGCCCCGTTCTCCCCCGGCGCGGATCTCGAGCGCCTTCGCCGCAATCCCTACCCCGGCCGCGGGCTGGTCCTGGGCCGCTCCGAGCGGGGGAACTCGTGGCTCCTCCTCTACTGGATCATGGGACGCAGCCCGGGGAGCCGCGCCCGCCGGCTCGTCGCCGAGGGCGGCCTGCTGCGCACCGTACCCCTGGAGTCCCGGCCCGTCCCCGATCCCTCCCTTCTCCTCTACGAGGCCATGCTCGAGCTCCCCCCGCGGTTCATCGTCGGCAACGGGGACCAGACGCGGACGGTGTTCGAGACCCTCCGCTGCGGGGGCCGGTTCGAGGACGCCCTGGCCGGACGCGAGCGGGAGCCGGACGCCCCCAACTACACCCCCCGCATCACGGGCCTCCTGGACCTGGGCGGCGGCACCGGAGAAATCGCCCTGAGCCTCCTGAGGGCCAACCCCCTGGATCCCCGCCTCACAGATCGCTTCACCTACCGGCCGGCCCCGCCCCCGCCGGGGATCGGCTGGGGGCTGACCACCTATACCGGCGACGGGACCCCCCTGCCCGCCTTCCGGGGCGACCCCCTCCTGCTCCCCCTGGCGGGGGAGGCCGAGGCGGTCCTGGACGCCTACTGGGAGGCCCTGAATCCCGAGCACCGCGTGGCCCTGGCCGTCAAGGAGGTCCCCGCCGGCGGCGGGCCTTCCCGGATCCTCGTCCGAAACCGTTTCTGAGGAGCTCCGCATGCGTTCCGACGCGATGAAGAAGGGCGTGCCCCGGTCCCCCCACCGGGCGCTGCTGAAGGCCATGGGCTACACCGACGAGGAGATCGCCCGTCCCCTCATCGGGGTGGCCAACTCCGCCAACGAGATCATCCCCGGGCATGTTCATCTCGACCGCATCGTCGAGGCCGTCAAGGCGGGCATCCGCATGGCCGGCGGCACCCCCGTGGAATTCTCCACCATCGGCGTCTGCGACGGTCTGGCCATGGGCCACCTGGGCATGAAGTACTCCCTCGGCTCGAGGGAGCTCATCGCCGACTCCATCGAGGTCATGGCCACGGCCCATCCCTTCGACGGGCTGGTGGTCGTGCCCAACTGCGACAAGATCGTCCCCGGGATGCTCATGGCGATCCTGCGCCTGAACATCCCGGCCCTCGCGGTGAGCGGCGGCCCCATGGAGGCGGGCTTCTTCCGCGGCCGCAAGGTCGACCTCATCACCTCCTTCGAGGCCGTGGGCCGGGTGGCCGCGGGCCGGATGTCGGAAGAGGAGCTCCGGGCCCTGGAGGACGCCTCCTGCCCGGGATGCGGGTCCTGCGCCGGGATGTTCACCGCCAACTCCATGAACTGCCTCAGCGAGGCATTGGGGCTGGCCCTTCCGGGCAACGGGACCTTCCTGGCCACGTCGGCACGAAGGATCCGCCTGGCCAAGGAGGCCGGCCGGAGGATCATGGAACTGGTGCGTCGGGACCTCCGGCCCCGCCGGATCGCCACCCTGGCCGCCTTCCGGAACGCCATCGCCGTCGAGATGGCGCTGGGGGCCTCCACCAACACGGTCCTGCACCTGCCCGCCATCGCCCACGAGGCAGGAATCGACTTCAACCTGGACCTCTTCGACCGGATCAGCCGGCGGACGCCCAACCTCTGCCGTCTCTCCCCCGCGGGAGAGCACCGCCTGGAGGACCTGGACCGCGCCGGCGGCATCCCGGCCGTCATGGCCCGCCTGGCGGAGAAGGGTCTGCTGGATCTCGGGGTCCTCACGGCCACGGGGAGGACCTTGCGGGAGAACCTCCGGGGCGTCCGCGTCGCCGACGACTCGGTGATCCGGCCCCTGGAGGCCCCCTACTCCCCCTCCGGCGGCCTGGCCATCCTGAGGGGGAACCTGGCCCCGGAGGGCGCCGTCGTCAAGGTCTCCGCGGTGCCCGCCGCGATGAGGAGGCACGCGGGGCCGGCCCGCGTCTTCGACCGGGAGGAGGACGCCATGCGGGCGATCCTGTCCCGGAAAATCCGCCCCGGCGACGTGATCATCCTGCGCTACGAGGGCCCCAAGGGCGGCCCCGGCATGCGCGAGGGGCTCTCGCCCACCGCGGCCCTGGCGGGCGCCGGGCTGGCGGATTCGGTCGCCCTCCTGACGGACGGCCGCTTCTCCGGCGGCACGCGCGGAGCGGCCGTCGGCCACATCTCCCCCGAGGCGGCCGAGGGGGGTCCCCTGGCCGTCGTGCGGGACGGGGACCGGATCGTCCTGGACATCGACCGGCGGAGGCTCGACGTGGATCTCCCGGCCTCGGAGATCCGTCGCCGCCTGAAGCGCTGGTCCCCTCCGCCGCCGAAGATCCGCTCCGGGTACATGTACCGCTACGCGAAGATGGTCCGCTCCGCCAGCCGGGGGGCCGTCTTCGAAGACTGACGGGACCCGCCGGAGGAGGCCCGATGGGGAACGGCTCCTTCCACCTCGTGGGGGTGGCCGGGACGGGGATGAACGCCCTGGCCCAGGTCCTCCTCGGGGAGGGCTTCGCCGTCACGGGCTCGGACCGGTATCTGGACCAGGGGCGGGAGCTCGGGGTGACCGCCAAGCTCCGCCGGGCCGGGGTCCGCCTCTTCCCCCAGGACGGCTCCGGCGTGGGTCCGGAAACGCGCGCCGTCGTCGCCAGCACGGCCATCGAGCCGGGCAACCCCGACCTGGAGGCCGCGGCCCGCCGCGGGATCCCCGTGCGCCACCGTTCCGAGGTGCTGGCCGAGCTCGCCGAGGCCGGCCGCCCGTCGGTGGCCGTCGCCGGCACCAGCGGGAAGAGCACCACCGCCGGCCTGGCGGGCTGGCTCCTGGAACGGCTGGGGGCGGATCCCACGGTGGTCAACGGGGCCGTCCTGCTGGACTGGGAGACCCCGGAGGCCGTGGGGAACGTCCGCCGGGGGCGGTCCGGCCCGTGGATCTACGAGGCCGACGAGAGCGACCGCTCGCTGCTGCGGTACCGGCCCGACTGGGCCGTTCTGACGAACGTCTCGGCCGACCATTTCCCGCTCGAGGAGGCCCGCGCGCTCTTCCGCCGGTTCGCCGCCCAGGTCCGCCGGGGGATCGTCGCGCGGGACGACGCGGCGGAGCCCTGGAGAGGATTCCGTCCCCGGCTGGACGCCGCGGGGGGGCGGTTCGTCTACCGGGGGGTCGAGTTCCGCGTCCCGCTTCCCGGTCGGCACAACGCGGAGAACGCCCTGGCGGCGGTAGTCCTCTGCGAACGCCTGGGATATCCCCTGGAGCGGATCGCCGAGGCCCTTCCGGCCTTCCGGGGCCTCCGGCGGCGGCTGGAGCGCGTGGGGTCCGCCCGGGGCGTGACGGTCTTCGACGACTACGCCCACAACCCCGCCAAGATCCGGGCCTCCTGGGAGGCGGTGGCGCCGCATCATCGCCGCGTGCTGGCCGCCTGGCGCCCCCATGGATTCGGGCCGCTGGCCGCCCTGGAGGGGGAACTCCGGGGGCTCTTCGGAGAGATGGTCCGGGCGGGGACGGTCCTCCACATCCTCCCGGTCTACTATGCAGGGGGGACGCCCTCGGGGACCGCCGATCCGGAGGCGTTGGCCCGGGACGTGGGGGCCCGCTGGGTGCCGGGCCTGGGGGAGCTCGTGGAGCGGATCGCCGAGGAGGCGCGGGAGGGGGATGCGGTGCTGCTCATGGGGGCCCGGGACCCGGACCTGCCGGAGGCCGCCCGGCGGATCGTGGGGGCCCTGGGGACCCGCGCCCCCGACGCCATTTGACAGCCCGCGGCCGGGAAGGATAAGATGGGACGGCCGTTGGGAGCCCGCCCGCTCCACGGTCGAGATCCCAATGAATCCCGAGAAACGGCCCCTTCCTGCCGAGGTCCTCCCCTTCGGCCCCGAGGGAAGCCCCCTGCGCCTGGAACCGCTCCTGGCGGAGGAGGAGATCCTCCAGTCGCAGGAGGACCCTTTCGTCCCGCTGAGCGACACCGGCCGCTTCTCGCGCGTCCTGCTGGGAAGGATTGCGGCCGGGGAGCGGACGCTCCTGCCGGTGGCGCTCAAGATCCAGCGAAGCACCTGCCGCCCCTCGGCGGCGGGCCCCCATAAGGACGTCCCCTCCAATCCCCAGAGGGATCGGCGATGGCGCCGGGAGCGGGAAATCCTGAACCTCTGCGCCGGCACCGACGTGGTTTCCCTGATCGACCTGGGCGACCCCGTCCTTCACAGCCGGCCCGTGACGCTCTGCCGCCGGAGGCGGGCGTACTTCCATCCGGCCTGCCCCCGCTGCCGGACGCTCCTGGAGGACTGCCGCGACGACGCGCTCCTGCGGGACTGCGGTCTTCCGGAATACGGCTCCTCGGCGGTCCGCTACCTTCACTGTCCCGCCTGCACGCGATCCGGGGTCTCCCCGCAGGTCTTCTACACGGCGGCCCCGGCCGGCGAGGAGCGCCCGAAGGGGACCGTCCAGGTCCGGCGCCGCCCGGAACTCTACCGGGACCTGGGGGCGCTCCTCCGGGAGCGCCTTCCGGAGGAGGAGCGACGGCGGCTGGCCGGCATCTTCCCCTGTCTGGACTGCCCGCACCGGGAGGAATGCTACCCCTCCTCCGCCGCGGCGGGGGAACCCCTTCCCGCCGAAACGAGGCTCGTCCCCCTTTCCTTCCACGAGTTCTACCTGTTCCCCCTGGAGGCCTGCGAACTTCATTACGACGAATTCGCGGACCTCCTGGGGGGGGCCTCCTGGGAAGAGGTCCGGGCCCGGGCCCGACGGCGCGGGGGGGCGGGCCGGGAGCCGCTCCTGTCGGGACTGGACGCCCTCTTCGCCTCGCCCCGGCAGTGGCTCTTCCGGGGGGACGGTTCGGGACGGTTCCCCCTGGAGGTCCTGAGGCTGAAACTGGCCCTCTTCGGAAGGCTCGTCCGGGCCGTCCGGGACTACCACGCCCGCGCGCGCGAACCGCACCTGGGCCTGGAGCCGGACCACGTCATGGTCCGGCCCGGAGGGCTGCCGGAGGGCCTCCCGCAACGGTGGGGCTTCCGCGTGAAGCTGTGCGGCGCGGCCGGGGCCCGGCGCTTCTCCGCCGAAGGAGGCCCGGAGCTCCTGGAGCCCGACCCCGACGCCGATCCCCTCTTTCTCTCGCCGTTCCTGCGCGAGGTCGAATTCGGGCGGGAGGAGACGATGCGGATCGCCGTCCAATCCGTCCAGGCGGAGGGGCCCCGGGTGCGCCTGGAGGGGACGGCCTCCTCGGAGCGCGTCCGGCTGGAGGCCTTCCAGCCGGGAGACGTGATCCGCGTCATCCCCGTCAATGCCGGGGGAGGCCTGGAGCACCTCACCTTCTGGGGAAGCCTCGGGGAGCGCACGGAGGGGGGCCTCCGCTTCACGGCGGTCCTGGAGGAGGGCCGGATCGCCTCCCCGTCCTCGATCCGGATCCAGGAGTTCGACGCGGGGGTGGCCTTCTACCGGCGGTTCCACGCGCCGTGCGATCTCTATCCGCTGGGCCTGCTCCTGTTCCGGACGATCCTGGTGAACGACGCGCGGGACCTTTTCGCGGTGGAGGCCGCCTTCCAGCGGGTGCTCAAGAAGCTGACCCTGCGGCTCGAGGAGCGGGGGACGGCGGCCGCCCCCCGGGTGGCCGCCGCGCTCCGCGAGTTCCTGGAGGCGGAGGAGGAGGTCTTCGGTCCCGCGGCGCTCCTGTACCGTCGCGAGGAGCGGGACGGGGCGAAGGCCGCCCTGCCGGGGCGGCTCTGGTTGGACCTGCTGACGCTGGGGTTCCGGCTGGCGACGGCCGTTCCCGGGTTCAGCTTCTGCGCCCACCACGCCGACGTCCCGGCCGACCGCCCCGAGGAGGCGCTGGACCGGGTCCTGGCAGAGCTCGGGGAGCTGGAGGCCCGCGCGGACGTGGAGCTCTTCGGCCGGGCGGTCCGCGACGGGGAGATCCACGAGGTCTGTCGCGAGCTTCTGGGGGAGATGTCGGGGTTGTCGGGCCCCTGAGGATTGCCGATGGCCTTCTACAAGCTGGTCGTGGCGGTGGCCGGGAGCGAGGACAAGCCCCTGGCGGAGCACTCCGGCGAGAAGGAGCAGACCACCATCGGGCGGGCGGCGGCGAACGACGTGGCCCTTCCGGACGTGGAGAAGCGGGTCTCGGGGCGGCACGCGCGCATCGACCGGTCGGGGGGGAAATTCCTCCTCGTGGACCTCGGGAGCACCAACGGGACGTTCCTCAACGACCGGAAGCTGGAGCCCCATGTCGGGGTGGAGCTCAAGGATGGCGACCGGATCGCGATCGGGAACTACGTCCTCCGGTTCCTTCTGGAAGAGGAGGCCATCGAGCAGACGGTGGTCCTCGTGGACCCCTCGCGGCTGACGGCCCAGCTGTCGGAGGAGCTGCCGGTGCTCTGGGCGCGGAACGCCGGCAGGCCGCCGGAGGAGCGCCGGAAGATCCTCCGGGAGGCGGTCCGCCAGGCGGTCGGGCAGGCCGGCCCGGAGGCGGCCCGGGCGGTCCTCGCGCAGCTCCAGGCCCGCTTCCAGCCGGGAGAGGCGGGAGGGGGGGCGGCGGAGAAGGGAACTCTGGTGCGGCGGCGGGACGCGGAGATCCGCCGCCGCGAGGAGCTCTTCCAGGCGGGGGCGCGGATCCTCCGGGAGATGTCCGAGCACTTCCTGGGAGAGGGGACCTTCGAGACCGTCGAACAGGCGGAACGTTTCGCGAAGCTCCTCACCCAGGCGATGGATCTCACCCTGGAATGGATCTCCCGGAGCCTCAAGGGGCGCAAGGAGTTCGAATCCCAGTTCAGCGCCGACCTCACCATGGTCTTCTCCCAGGAGAAGAATCCGCTCAAGGCGGCGGGCGGCCCGCAGGAGATGGGGCGGTTCCTCCTGGATTGGCGCACCCCCCGTTCCCTCACGGGGGTGCGGGACTGCCTGGACGGGGCCTTCCGGGATCTCACGATGCACCAGCTGGGACTCCTGGCAGGGGTCCAGGAGGCCCTGGGGGCGGTGCTCCGACGCCTGGATCCCAAGTCGGTCGAGGCCGAGGCCCGCACGTCGGGAGGGGTCTTCGCCAGCCTGGAGAAGCGGGCCTGGAAGCGCTACACGGAGATCTTCCAGGAGATCTTCGCGGAGAACAGCCGGCTCTTCAACGAGCTGATCTATCCCAACGTGCGCAAGGGGTATCTGGGGTCGCACCAGCCGGCGGAGGCCCGGCCGCCCCTGCCTCCCGCGGCCGATCCCACGGTCCCGAAGAAGGAGGAGGAATCCCCATGAGGGCGAAGGTGCTTCTGGCGGCGTCGCTGGCCGGGCTCCTGTCCGCCTGCGGCGGCCCGCTGACGCTCCGGATGCGCGGGATCAAGCCCCTCAACGAGAACGACCGGAAGGAGAACGTGCCCGTCGACGTGCGGATCTACCAGCTCAAGGACGACGCCCGGTTCGATCGGGCCACGGTCGAGAACCTCTGGGTCCGGGACAGGGAGACCCTGGCGGAGGACCTGGTGTCCGTGAAGACCGTCACGGTATTCCCGGGCGAAGCGGCGGACCGGCCCCAGGAGGTGGATCTGGGCCGCGTGGACGCCTCCGTCCGGTTCATCGGCCTGCTGGCCCTCTATCCCCGGGAGGAGCCGGGGCAGCCGCGCAAGGTCGTGGTCCCGGTGGCCGAGGCCGGCCGCGCGATCTGGGAGTTCACGGGATACCGGATCCGCAGGGTGAACTAAGTACCCCCGAGGATTTTTTTCCGAATGTGAGAAGCACGGTGACGCTGGCCCAGCACGATCGTCATCATGGCCTTCGGATCGCGGTTGATCGCGTCCAGGAGCTTGATCACATGGTCGCGCAGGTTGTCGCGTCCAGCGAACAGCACATTGGCGACCCCATGCTCCTTGACGAACTTCCAGACCCGTTCCTGGTCGTTGAGGTCCGGCGCGTACTTGGGCAGCCACTCTACCTTGATGAGCTTCTTGATCGCGGGCTCCTCAAGGAATGCCTCGACCTTCTTGGCCGTGTGGATCGGACCGTTGTCGATGAGGAGAATGACCTTCCTGCGCCGACGCCGGGCATGAGCGACGAGCTTCCACAGCCCCACGAGGAACTGCGCGGAGTTCTTTCCTCCCTTGGCGACATTGGGGACATGCGAGAGGGATTCGCCCGTGGCGTAGTTGATGCCTCCGAAGGCGGCGACCTTTTGGTTCTGGCCGGGCGAAGGAACCTCCACCTGCTTCCCCCGACGCATCCACATGCGCGTCAGGTGGGGATGCAGATGGAAGTCGGCCTCGTCCTCGAACCAGACCTCGGTCCGGCCGGAACGGCACAGAGCCCCTTTTTTAGGGCCTCCAGGCGCCTTTTGGCGGATCGGACCTTCCGGGGATTCTGACGGGACTTGAGCGTATGCTTGGGACGACCGTAGACGTAGCCCCGTTCGTCGAGCAACTCCCGCAGACGATCCTCGCCGAGCCGCACACGGGTCTTCAGCGCCATGTGGGCGGCCAGGCGAGCCACACTCCACACCGTGAAGAGGTAGCCATACGCCTGAGGTCCTCGATCGACGGCTTCCTTCAGATGTTTCCGGTAGCGCGCATCGGCCTTGGACCTGCGCCCGGGATGGGCGCGATCCTGAAAGCGGAAGTGGCCCCCCTGGAGCCACCGCCGCTTCCAGTTGGTGATCGTATCCAGGCACACGCCCAGGAAGGCCGCCAGCTTCCTGGCGGGCACTTGGGCCGCCAGCATGAGGATGGAAGTGATCCGGGCCCAGACCCGGGGCGATTTCGCAGCGGCACGCTGACGTTCGAGGGCTTGTCGCTGAGATGCGGTGAGACGGATCTCGATTGGGGCAGGCATGGACAGTTTCCCCCTGAAATCTCTCCAGGAGGAATCTTACCACGCAGCTACCCACTATCGGATCCCATTCGGAAAAAATTACCCGGACCTACTTAGGGGCCGTGCGGCGCGTCTGGCTGGCGACCGGACTGGCGGTCCTGGGGGCGTGCGGCCGGGGCGAACCGGAGCCGTCCGCGGGAGCCTCTCTCGAGGTTCTCCATCCTCCCTCCGGCGGCGCGATGGTCCGGATCCCCGGCGACGACGCCCTCTCCGTCGACCGGACGCCCGTGACGCAGGAGCATTACGAGCGCCTGATGGGGGTCAATCCCTCCCGGCGGAGGGATCCGCAATGTCCCGTGGAGCGGGTCCAGTGGACCGACGCGGCCCGCTTCTGCAACCGCTGTTCCGAGCGGGAGGGGCTGTCCCCCTGCTACGATCCGGACACCTGGGAATGCGACCTCCGGGCCGACGGCTACCGCCTCCCGACGGAGGCGGAATGGGAGCGCGCCTGCCGGGCCGGGGCGGCGCTGTGGACGGGGGCGCGGGCGGTGGCGCGCAGCGAACGCGGCGCGCTCGTCCGCCGCGGCAGCCGGGACGTGGAGCTGGCCTGCCGCGTGCTCGTCGGCGCCGAT
>Ga0209162_1004520_pt1 | contig 10337 bp, 10 predicted proteins | sample YNPNPMetaG_FD_187121 | JGI IMG/M metagenome (GOLD analysis project Ga0209162, IMG submission 187121) | Anoxygenic and chlorotrophic microbial mat microbial communities from Yellowstone National Park, USA - YNP NP MetaG (SPAdes) (version 2) ...
CGCCGGGCGATCTCGGTGGCTCCGGCTTCGTCAATCGGCACGTCCAGGATGCGCGCCGACCGGCGCACGATGGCGAGCATGGCCGCCTCGTCGTAAAAGTCCAGCCGGTAGATGACCCCGAAGCGATCGCGCAACGGTGAGGTCATCAGGGCGATACGCGTGGTGGCTCCCACCAGGGTGAAGGGCGGCAGTTTCAGGCGGATGCTGCGCGCCGCCGGCCCCTTGCCGATGATGATGTCCAGGGCGAAATCCTCCATCGCCGGGTAGAGGACTTCTTCCACTATCCGGCCCAGGCGATGGATCTCGTCAATGAACAGGATGTCGCCTTTTTGGAGGTTGGTGAGGATGGCAGCCAGGTCGCCGGGGCGCTCGATGGCCGGGCCAGAGGTGACGCGGATGTTCACGCCCATCTCGTGGGCCACGATGGCGGCCAGGGTGGTCTTGCCCAGGCCGGGCGGGCCATAGAGCAGCACGTGGTCCACCGCCTCCTGGCGCGCTTTGGCCGCGTCAATCAGGATGCGCAGGTTGTTCTTGACCTTGTCCTGGCCGATGTACTCGTCCAGGCGGCGGGGGCGGAGCGTGGCGTCCATGGCCGCGTCTTCTTCCCGGCGCCTGGGGGTAACCATACGGTCATCGGCGCGAGGGGTGGGGTCGCTCACGAATCCTCCTGACAGCGAGTATGGCTGGATTATACCCCATGCCTGGTGTCATCGCAAGGGGCGACTGAGTGACCCATCACCTGGTGGTGGGTTGTCTTTTCTGCCGAAGGTTGTTATAATACAGCAAGACCCATGCTCCGGGTGTGCCACCCGTTGAACGCGGGGGTCACAGACCCCCGCTGAGCAAGGGACCCGGTTGGACGCGGGGGGCACAGACCCCCGCTGAGCAAGGGGCCCCGTTGGACGCGGGGGTCACAGACCCCCGCTGAGCAAGGACCCCGGGAACAGCCGCAAAAAAGAAAGGAGCGCTCAATGACCAGGAAACCCTATGGCGTCCTCATCATTCATGGTTTTACGTCCAGTTTGAATTGTGTGAACGGATTGCAACCCCCCATCGAGGCACTAGGTTTGCCGACGCGGATGCCGGTCTTGCGTGGCCATGGGGCAGCTTCGCCGGAAGCCCTGCGCGGGGTCAAATGGCCGGCCTGGGTGGCCGATGCCGAAGCTGCTCTGCAAGACCTGCTTACCGAGGCCGACCGGGCCATTGTCTTTGGCCATAGCATGGGGGGCCTGGTGACTCTGACCCTGGCCGCCGATCACCCGGATGTCATTGATAGCATCGTGGTGGCCGCCGCGGCCCTGGTGTTCACGAATCCCCTGGGACCGGGTCGGCCGCTCAACTTCCTGACCCCCCTGGTCGTCCGGCTGGTCAAAAAGGTGGACATGCCCCTCAAATACGCCGACCCATCGTTGGCTTACGCTACGCGCGACACCAACTATCGCTACGCGCCCACCGATGCCATCGCCTCGCTCTTTGAGTTCGCCAGGGTGACCCGCCGCCGATTACCGGAGGTGCGGGTGCCGGCTCTCATCATGCACAGCCGCAAGGATACCACCATCGCCCCAGAGGCATCGGAGATTATCTACCGCCAGATCTCCACTCCCCCTGACCAGAAGCGGCTGGTCTGGTTTGAGGTCACTGAACATGAGATGTTCTGCGATTGCGAGCGCGAGGCGACCATCAAGACCGTGGTGGACTATGTGCGGGAACGAGCTGGCTTGAGGGGGAACGAGTAGGACCCGCCCCTGACCCATCGGGCTGGAAAGCCGGGACTGCTGACGTGTTTCCGCCCAGGCTGGTGAGGCTATAGTGACCTATCCCTTGCTCTCGCCAGTCCCGGCATTGACGCTCCCAGGCGGTCGGCATCTGGTCTGGTGGGGATTTCCCTCCGTAGCCCCCGGCCGGCCCGCATGTGCAGCATATCCGCAAAGGCTTCCAGGCGCGTCACCAGCCCGGCCCGGGCCGTCTGCTCGTCGAAGGTGAGGGAGAGGATGGGGATCTCGTCCTGCAGGCGGCGCAGCACGTTGTGGGCCACCACCTCTGGCACGCACTCGAAGGGGGCCAGGTGCACCAGTCCATCGAACCCGGCCCGGGCAAAGAGCACCGCGTGGCCGACGGTCATCCGCCCAAACCCGCCGATGTCGCGCCCCACAAAGGTCTGGGCCGCCTCCCGCACCGGCTCACCGTGGGGATTCGGTGCCAGGCCGGCCAGGATGTCCCACCGCGTCAGGTCGCCGATATAGAGCCAGCGGTGGACCTCCACCCCCAGGCGGCCCAACTCTTCTTCCAGCCCCCGGTTGAAGAACGGCTCCAGCATCGTGTACGGATCGCCGATGATGCCCACGCGCACCACCGGCCGGTCCTCGTCGCGGGGCACGGCCTCGAACCGCGCCAGGATAGTGGCCCCTTGAGCCTCCAGGGAGGGGGGACCCGTAGGGGGCAGCGCATCTATGCGGGCCAATACGTCGCGGAGGACCTGGTCGGTGGCCCCGGGCCTCGTCTCACGGGGCCGCAAACGCTGGGCCTGCCGCTCGGCGGCGTCCGTCAGGCGCAGCTTGGCGAAGGCGAAGCGCACGGCTTCCAGCGTGTCCAGCGGCGAGGCACCGCCAGCGGCCGCGAAATCCCGGATGCGCGCCAACAGGTCCTCGCGGATGGCCCGCAGGTTGAACGAGTAATCCCGGAACTCAAAGCCCATCTCGCGCAGCAGTTGGGCCTGCCAGGGCATCGAATAACCCAGGCGACAGGCGTCATAGCCCCCAAAGAACAGCACCGCATCCGCGCCTCGTTCCAGGGCCTCCAGGTAGTTGCCAAAGATGAGCTTGCACGGCGCGCAGGTCATCTCCGGGCAATAGCGCGCCCCCAAATCGAGTGTGCGTTGCGAGGAGAACGGTGGCGGCACGGCTTCCAGGCCCAGGCCGCCCAGAAGTGCCCGCCAAAAGATGTAGAGCTGGCCCAGATGCGGGAAAGTGATGCGCATTGATCACCAGACCGCGATGAACTTGCTGACCAGGGCCACGGCCAGCGCACCGACGCCAGCCCACAGCCCGGTGAACACCGGCCGCGCGACCAGGTCCAGCAGCATATCGGCCAGGGTCAGGGAGTCAGGACCCATCCACCACGTCAATGCGCTGCCGGCCAGGGAACTGATCAACCCGCTGCCCAGCCCGAACATCGCCCCGGCCAGGAAATCGTCACAGGCGGCCCCGCGCCAGCGGAGCGCCATCCACCAGCCGATGACGCCACCCAACCCAAAGACCAGCAGACACCCGATGGTGGAGACCTGCAATGTCGCGCCATAGCCCTGATCCATGGCCCGGGGGATGGTCGCGATCACCTCGTAGGCGGCGCTGATCAGGATAGGGATGGTCGCCAGTCGCACGTAATCGCGGACCGACCTGTGCCGGACCAGGATGTTGTAGCCTTGTGGCAGAGCCATGGGACTTGCTCCATAACTGTCGGCCTTCCCGCAGGTTCGGGCGCAATGACCAGCCCAGACGCCGGTGGGCGTGCCCCAATGACCGGTTGCATCGGTTGCCAGGACCTTTCTAACCTGCGGGAGGATTCGCGGCTCCGCTCCTATCAAGTGTGACTCGCCGCTTCGCGCTCGGCGGTCTCAGACCGCCGAGGAGCACAAATTTCCATCTGCTAATCATACCAGATTTGCGGCGAAAAGACCAGAGGTAGCTGCCTGCCCTCATGGTTCTTTCAAAGTGCGCCAGGTAAACCGAATAACAACATTATATTCACTGCTGCTGGCTCGTGGCCTCGAACCGCAGATCCCAGGTATAGGCTGTTCTGGCCCCGGCCGCCCGGCGCGAGAGGGGAACCCCCCAAAAACGTAACCGGCGGGGGGTTGATGCGTATGGTATACTGAGGTCAGGTCGAGCAAGCAAATAAACAATGAAGGAAAGGAAAACGCCCATGAGTGAAAACGAGGAGATCGTGAGTGAAGAGCCGATCGCAGAAGAGCCGTTGGCAGAGCCGGCGCCGGCTGAGGGAGTTGCCCGTCAGTTGCCAGGTCCACCGCCCCCGCCACGTATGGTCGGTCGCTACACGCAGGACGAGGTGACGATGGCGGCCATCGCCCACGGCAGCGTGTTGTTGGGCCTGTTCACCAGCGGCATCGGGGGCATCATCGTGGCCCTGATCATCTGGCTGGTGAAGAAGGAGGAATCGGCTTACGTGGCCTTTCAGGCCTTACAAGCCCTGGTCTTTCAGATCGCCGTCCTGCTGGTCACATTCATCGCCAGCCTCATCGTCTGGGTCCCGACCGCGATACTGATGATGTTCTTCGTGGGGATCTGTTTATTTCCCTTTGCCCTGTTCGTCACCGTGGGCCTCCCGCTGGCCGGGCTGATCTACGGCCTGTATGGAGCCATCGAGTGCTATAACGGCAAAGACTTCCAATACTGGTTGGTGGCAGATTTCCTGCGGGACCAGATGAGGCAGTAAGGCAAAGTTGCCAAGTGGCGGCCGCAGGTAGTGCGACCCGCTGCTTCGCGCCCGGCGGTTGAAGTGGGGCCGGGGGGCGGACCGGGTGGGCCGGGCAGGCCGCCGAGGAGCACAGGACATAGGGAGACGGAGATCATGTCGTATCATCGCAAAGACCCGCTGGCGGCGTTCCTGCTGGAGTTCCTCATCGGTGGATTCCTGGGCTTTTTGGGGATCGGGTGGATTTACACAGGCCGCGTAGCCTTGGGATTGATCATCCTGGTCGCCTACTGTGCCCTGTGGTGGACTATCGCTGCCGTGATGGTCGTTCTGACGGCCGGGGGCTGGATCGTGTGCATCCCATTTCAGAACCTGTTTTTCGGGGCCGTCTCAGGCTACTTTGCCTATCGCGCGGCCCAGAGCACATGAGGCATGAAACGGAGAGTAAAACGACCCCCGCCGGCTTAACCGGCGGGGGGTCGTTTTACGGGCCACGTCCCGCGCGCCAGGGCCGGGCTTGACCGGCCAAGCAACTCCTACGCCGCCCGGCGGATCGCCTGTACGGTCTGGCGCGTGCGGTAGCGCACCATGCCGATGGGGGTACTGGCCTCGTAAGCGATGGTGAGGATCCGCCCATCTCCGACCGCAAAGGAGTATACGTGATAGGCATCACCCTCTTGAGAGGTGTGGTGTGGTTTCTCTCGCTCACCCAGCAAGGCTCCGATCTCCTCGGCCACGGCGAAACTGCGCCAGGCCAGGACGCATAGTTGGCGGGCCTCCCGTTCGCCCAGTGTGCCCCGGTACAAAGCCGGGTTGCCTTGCTCGTCGGTCAGTAGCACGCAGGCGGCGTTCAACTCGCGGGCCAGATCGTCCAGCAAGCGACCGGCGTCCACTGGCTGGGTCGGTTGGGGAGGTGGTGGGGTCTTCGGGGCGGGTGCGGCGGCGGGCCGGGGCGGCTCCGGTGGCGGTGTCACCACCCGGGGCTGCGCCAGGGCCTTGTTCACCGCCTCCCGAAAATCCATGATGTAAAACGGCTTGCCAAAGATCTCGAATACGCCCAGGCGTTCCGCTGTCGCTTCCAGCTCCTCGTCTCGATAGCCGGACACGACGATGAACTGGGTGGCGGTATCCAGCTCCCGGATCGCCGCGATCAACTCCAGGCCATTCATCTGCGGCAGCTTGTAATCCACAATCGCCAGGTCGAAGGTGTTCTCCTGAAAACGCTCCAGAGCCTCCTCCGCGGTCTCGGTGACGACAAGTTCGTGGCTGCCCTCGATAGCGACGCCTTGCTTGAACAACTCGGCCAGGGCCGGGTCATCTTCTACCACCAGCACACGTTTCGGTGCTGCCATGATCACCTCCTCATCCCGCGCTGTCTATTATAACACGTTCCTGGCATTATTACAATGCCCTCAGCAGGGGTGTTGACATCCGTGCGTAGTTAAACGCATGAGGGCCTGACCCACTCCCCACTTCCGCTACGCGATGCGGGGAGGGGAAAGAATGCCCCGTAGGGGGTTTTTGCGGCGGCGAAGCCGCCGCAAAAACCCCAGAAAGGTTTTCTCTCCTTGTTCCCTCCCTGACAGAAGTTATGCCCGGATGTCAGCAGGGGTGACGTTGACAATTCTACCGTTTGCTGGTATGATTCCGAGGAGGGCGCGCTCGAAGGCCTGGTGGCGTGGTGCGTATCAAATGCTGGTCAGGCCGGAGGGGCCAGCAGTAATATTTGGACCGCTAGTTTTTGGAGGTGACACATGAAACGCTTTTTGGCGGTGGTGATCCTGGTATCAGTTCTCATGAGCCTGTTGGCCCCGGCCGCGGCGGCGCAGAGCGGTAGCCGGGAGGAGGTCATCGCCTGGTTGCAGGGCGCCGGTTATACCGTGTACGCCGCAGACTATGATTATAATGGCCAGGTGGCTTATGCGATGATGAAGCTCCAGGGCGTCACCTGGTCCCAGGTGGAGGCCCAGGTGGCGGACGGGTTCTATGCCCTGGCAACCTATTATCCGACCCCGCCCACCAAGACCCTGGCCGTGATCCTGGCTTACAACACGCGCTATAGCTATGTCTTTACCGTGGCGGCCGAGCGGTACTCGATCCGCACCGAGTGGGCCTATGCGGTATGGGACGCCGCGCAACAAAAGTATCTTACCACGACCGAAGGCAAGGATTTTACCACCAAGACTTTCCACCAAAAGACCCCCGCCAGTGGGGGGCAAAAGCCTTCGTGCGCCATCAAGCCGACGGGAGCGTTTGGGGAGGTATGGAATAGCTTTAGCGACGTGCAATCCGGCCTGAAATGCCCCACGCAAGCCCCACTCACGGTCTGGGGTGCGGAACAAACCTTTCAGTACGGCTACATGTTCTGGCGTTCGGATACCAACAAGATCTATGTGATGTACGGCACCGGGGCCTGGAAAGAGGTACCGAACACCTGGAAGGAGGGTGATCCACAAAAAAACGACCAAATCTATCCCCCGGCTGGCCTGTATCAGCCGGTGCGTGGCTTTGGCAAGGTCTGGCGAGACTTTGAAGGAGCCAACCCGGACAGGGTGCCCATCATCGGTTGGGCCACGGCCGAGGAGCGCGGCTTCAATTACGTGTACCAGGCCTTTCAGGGTGGGCACATGATCTTAACGGACCGCAACGTGGTGTACGTTCTGTATCTCAATGGACAGTGGCGCGGCTATACGGCCACGCAGAGCGGTAAGCCAGTGGCGGAACGCCGGTTCGGGCCGCAAGTCGGAGCCACCGAGACCACGGACCAGCCGTATGCCTCCATCAAGGGCCAGGTCCGAGACCGCGACGGCCGGGGAATGCGCGACATCACGGTGCGTATCTACACGGACCGGACCCTGGCCAGCACAACGACCGATACCGCCGGGTACTATCGCTTTGATGCCCTCAGCCCCAGCCCCTATAATGTGGCCGTGGTGAACTATGCCTGCCGGGCTGCCGAAGGCGTCAACGTCCAACGGTTCCAGGTTGTCACGGTGGACTTTGTGGAGCAGAAGTAGTCGGACAGATACAGCGTTGGGTGTGCCCACCCGCTGGACGCGGGGGGCATAGACCCCGTGTGAGCAAGAGGCGAGTGCTCGCGGTGGCGACCACATCTGCGACCTCACGCTGGCGCCTGACTTCGTGGCAGGCCGCAGGGAGTGCCACCCCTCGTTGGACGCGGGGGTCACAGACCCCATGTGAGCACATATTATTATGAGGAGGTATAACTATGCCACGCATGTTAGCAGTCGTTGGGTTGGCGCTCATCGCCCTGGTGCTGGGAGCCTGCCTGCCAGGCGCAGGTGGCAAAGAGATCACCAGGGCGGACAACGGCAAGACCGTCGAGGTGGCCAGGGGCAGTGAGGTGAAGGTGGTGCTGGAGAGCAACCCCACCACCGGGTACAGCTGGCAGGTTAAAGAAGTGGATACGGCGATCCTGAAGCAGGTCGGGGAGGCGCAGTTCAAGGCTGATAGCAGTGCCATCGGGGCCGGCGGCAAGGAGACCTTTACCTTCAACGCCGCAAGCGTCGGCCAGACCACGCTCAAGATGGAGTATCGCCGGCCCTGGGAGACGGATGCCCCGGCCGCGGAGAGCTTTACCGTCACGGTGGTCGTCAAATAGCGCGTTGTAACTGCTCACCCTGCTCACGGATTCTGACAGGATTGACAAGATTGATCTGGTCTGGTCATTGCGCCCAAACCTGCGGGAGGGTAGGTAGCTACGATTTTCACTCCTTGCCGGGCCTGATCAGCGGCATGAAGACCAAACCACATCCTGTGAATCCTGCCCAGCCCAGGCTGGACTGGGTAAATCTCGTCCATTTCTGGATGCCTGAGCAGTCACGGCGTGTTACTGGAGCAGACAGGTATGGAAGCCAAAGTGACGTTGGTCGAGGGGTTGCAGTTCGTGGGCGTGGGGGACAGCGGCCATGCTGTGGTGCTGGACGCGGCCTCGGAAGAGCGGCCTCGGTCCACGGCTGCCAGTCCCATGGAGGTCGTGCTCATCGCCCTGGCAACGTGTTCGGCGATGGACATCGTGGGCATCCTGCGCCGGCGACGCAAGGAGCTTAAACGCTTCGAAGTGGTTGTCCATGCAAATCGGGCCGCAGAGTATCCGCGCATCTTCACGGACATCGAGCTGGAGTTCGTTATAGCTGGCGACTTTACCCCGTCCGAGGTGGAGCGGGCCATCAAGTTGTCGCAAGACAAATACTGTTCGGTGGCCGGGATGCTCCGGCCCACGGTACGCATCACCACCACCTATCGCCTCGAGGCGGTGTAGCGCCCGCGTTCTGGATTCACGTGCGTGACACCTGACCGGTCTTGTAGATCGGTCAGGTGTTTTTGTCCCCAGCGATGAAGAATACGTTAGCCCCCGTCAGGGGACTTGTTGTGATCGTCCGACCCTAACTGCCTCTACCACCTACCGAGTGCAAAAAGATGGGGGGTACGCCCTGGAACACACCTGCGGTCAGAATCAGGTCTTCTACTTGCTGCTGCAACACATCTGTAGTACCTGGTGACGGTGCTGGCCTGGGCCGGGGGAGCAGAGGAGCAGGGGAACGGAGGGGCCGGCGGGCGAACCGGCGCCGCCAGGCCGGGGGCAAAGGGGGAGTTTGGAACACGAAAGCCGCGAACGGGCGCGAAAAACGCGAAAGGCACGAAAGGCGCGCAGGGCAGGCTCCCTTTCGTGGGTTTCGCGGGGGTTTCGTGGGGTTCGCGGTCCAACTCCCCGCTGGCTCACGCCACGAGACCGGGGCGGGGCACCGTGGCTGAGGGCGGTGGGGTCAGGCGCCGTCCACGAATGCCTCACGAATCCACGAATACTGCGCCCCGCATTCGTGGATTCGTGGCCCGATTCGTGGATGGCGCCCGTCACCAGGAGAACCGCCGCAGTGCCTTCAAGGTGTTCAGTGGCTCAGTGGTCCGGGCATGACGCGCGGTGTTGTGGGCGCAGCCTATCCTACCTGCTACTTGTTATCGGGAAACCCAGTCCACTCTGTCAACTCACCCGCAAACTGCGCTTCTCGGTCTGACCAGCCTATTCGAGGTTGCACGCCCCAACTTGACCAGTACTCGTCCCAGGTCATGGGTTTGTAAAACCACTCGGATTGTATTTGATCGGTAGGTTTGATATTTCGATAGCCCGTTGCTTGGACACTAAACCCTTTCTCAGGGTAGAAATAGCTCGTGGGAGTATCAGCAAATTCCGACCATGGCCCTGTCTGTCGTCTATACATCCACCTCGGTTCCCCATATTTGGCAAACACAGCTCCTAATGTGTGCCCCGGCTGCAAGCTGCCCCACAAGTGAACCAAACGTACAACGTTATCGCTATCCAATATAAAACTCACCAAAGCGGGTCCACCCAGTGGATTGTCCCACTGCACATGCTGGGGCACACGGTAGCTAAGCACTTCCAGCTCATCCCTGGCCGGATCATAACCCGGTGGATAGCCCCAGCGGTCCATGGGGCCTACGTAGTCTGGTTCTCCATAGATTCGCAGGATATCCTCCTTTCCGGATTGGTCGGGGACGATCCCCACGTCCATAGGATGGCCTGGGAAGCTGATTGGAAAGGGCGTATCGCAAGGGTGAAACCGCCCCCAATGCGTTCGGTAGTCTTCGGCGGACATCGGCACGAAATACTCGCTGGCAAAGATATCGCCACCAAAGGAAACGACAGCCAATCCCCGGGTAGCAAAGACGTAAACATTGGGGTAGTATCCCCCGTGTTCTATGACCGTGTCATATGCACCTATCCTTTGCACAACTTCTGTTAGCGTAAGTTTTGTGCAACTGTAGCCCAAAGCATCGAAAACGGCTCAAAAACCGAACTTTTACAATCTAACCCAGGTCTGGTATTCTTTGGTGGCATCTGACTAAGGAGGAGTCACCATGAGCCA
>Ga0209162_1004524_pt1 | contig 10334 bp, 8 predicted proteins | sample YNPNPMetaG_FD_187121 | JGI IMG/M metagenome (GOLD analysis project Ga0209162, IMG submission 187121) | Anoxygenic and chlorotrophic microbial mat microbial communities from Yellowstone National Park, USA - YNP NP MetaG (SPAdes) (version 2) ...
GTGGCGGCGAACTCGATGACCGCCGCCAGCCCCATGGCGCCAAAGACCAGCGAAGCGCCGCTTGCGCCTTTCTGACCGGCTTTTACGATCTCGGTGCAAGCTTGGCTTTCCGGAAAGGGCAGCGACCGGTCTTCCATGAAGGTGCGTCGCAGAAGAATTACCAGCAGTACGCCCAGGATTCCACCCACCAGCAAAAGCAGCGTCGAGGTAAGGTAATCGAAGCTGTCCCAGATGCCGGTGATGACGAAAGCGGGCAGGGTGAAGATGGCGCCGGCGGCCAGCGCTTCTCCTACCGCGCCGGTGGTACGGGCGATGTTCTCCTCCAGTATGCTGCCCCGAAAAGCCCTGAGCACGGCCATGGAAATGACCGCCGCCGGGAAGGTGGCGGCCACGGTCATTCCGGCCTTCAGGCCCAGATAGGCGTTGGCCGCACCCAGCACCACCGCCATCAGGACGCCCAGTACCAGGGCTTTGATGGTCAGCTCAGGCATGGAGGTTTCAGCGGAGACATAAGGCTTAAATTCTTTTTGTTCTTCCATGGTTCACCTCGTAAGAATCGACGTTTTGTGGGATAATTACTTATGCTGTTCAAGGCGTCAAGGATATTCATACAGTATGCGATGGATGAAGCTGGAACAAGTGGTCTGTCGCAGCGAGTCACGTGCCGATCAGCGTCCACAAAAATTTAGACTGAACGGACGCTGGTTCGAGGTTACCGAAGTTCTGGATGAATGGCTGGAACGACAGGCCGACACCGCCTCTTACACCTGGCGGGTGTTCAGAATAATCTGCCCCCTCGGCAGGTGCCTGCTTAGAACCATGCCCGAAAGCTGGTTCTGGGAACTTGCCCTAGAGGAAAAAAACCGGGAAGGAAGACCGAATGGACTCTAGCGATAACCGCCGCGCCGACCCCCGCCCCGCCGATCGCCATTGTGGCGATCTTCACGTGGTTTGGCCTCATTGACGGTGAGGGTGCGGCCGCCGACTTCCGAACCGTTTATCGATTCAATGGCCTTGCGGGCCTGGGCATCGTCCGGCATTTCCACGAAACCGAAGCCCCGTGAGCGTCCGGTGTCGCGATCGGTCACTACTTTGGCTGACTCCACCTGACCGTGGCTCTCGAAAAGATTCTGCAGTGCGCCGTCGTCCATGCTGAAGGGAAGATTACCGACATAAATTCTCACTTCTACTGTCTCCTTGCCCGAGGCTTTCAGATCACAGAACCAAGGCCCATGCTCGGGCTGTCAGGGTATGGTCCTGGGAGGTCCACTAGCGGAGCCAACCGAAGGGTATTATGGACGAAAGTTCCAGTGAAAGTAAAGCATTTAATTCTTTTTTTGTACCGGGCGGAAAATTTGGTTGTTAATGCTGGACAAGCTGTGGCCGATGTTTAGAATAGGGCAGCGAGGTGAGACGGTGGCTAAAGAGGATTATCAACAGCCAGTAAGCTGTTCTTTCTGCGGGCGCGCGCAGGGCGAGGTGCGTAAGATCATCGCCGGGCCGATGGTGTTCATCTGCGATCAGTGCGTGAGACTATGCAATCAGATAATCGCCGAGGAAGTACAGGCGCCGGCCAACGAGGATTTTTCCACCGACCTGCCTACCCCTGAAGAGATCAAGCGTTTTCTTGATGCCTACGTCATTGGTCAGGAGCATGCCAAGAAGATCATTTCGGTAGGCGTTTACAATCACTACAAGCGGCTGAACAACAAACAGGCCGGCAGCGAAGTCGAGCTCTCCAAATCTAACATTCTTTTGCTCGGTCCCACCGGTTGCGGCAAGACCCTGCTGGCCGAGACCCTGGCCCGCTTTTTGAAGGTTCCTTTCACCATCGCCGACGCCACCACCTTGACCGAAGCCGGTTATGTGGGCGAAGACGTGGAGAACATCATCCAGGCACTGCTGGCCAACGCCGAAAACGACGTGGAAAAATGCCAGCGGGGAATCGTCTACATCGACGAAATCGACAAGATTGCCCGTCGCACCGGAAATTCGCCCTCGGCCTATCGTGACGTTTCGGGCGAGGGTGTGCAGCAGGCGCTGCTGAAGCTGATAGAGGGCACGGTGGCCAACGTGGTGCCGCGGGGCAGCCGGCGCCATTATCAGCAGGAATACGTGCCGGTGGACACCACCGATATTTTGTTCATTTGCGGCGGAACCTTCCACGGCCTGGACAACATTATCCGGCGTCGGGTTGGGGAAAAAGCGCTGGGCTTCGGCGCCCGGGTGACCGGCAAGAACGACTACTCCATCAGCGACCTGCTGGCCCGGGTGGAGCCGCAGGATCTTCTGGAGTACGGAATGATCCCCGAATTCGTGGGGAGAATGCCGGTGATCGCGCCCATGCGCGAGCTTACCGAAGAAGAACTGGTGCGGGCTTTGTCCGAACCTCGTAACGCCCTGGTGAAACAGTACGCCAAACTGTTCAGCCTGGAAGGAGTAAAGCTGGTTTTCGAGCCTGACGCCTTGCTGGCTGTAGCCCAGGCCGCCCGCCGACGCCAGGGTGGGGCGCGCTCGCTGCGCACCATTTTGGAAGAAGTCATGCTGGACATTATGTACGAGGTGCCCTACCTGCCCGGCATAAGCCAGTGCATCATCACCCGCGAGGTGATCGAGGGTCGGGATAAGCCACGCCTGAAGTTTTCCGAGAAGAAATCCGCCTGAGGTAAATTTTCCAGGGGCGCGCTCAGGGGGTGTAGACGCCCACCAGAGTGACCACCACCGCCGCTTCGTCCGGATCGTTGGAATGAATGGTTAGGTAGCAATTGTCGCCGAAGGTTTGCTCATACTTTTCGAAGCGCACGACTATGGAAATTGCATCTGGCCCAGGCGGAAGGTCTGCCGGCAGATTGGGTTGGGAAATCAGGCTGAAGGACCCCTGGGGATTGGAAAAATCCAGGCGGGAGATGGTGAGCGTGTCGTCGCCCCGATTGTAAACATTTATCTCCGCATCTTGCTGGTGAGAATCATGGGCCAGCCGCAGGGTGAGATGATCTGGGACTACATCGATGTCTGGAGTGGGGGTGCGGCCATGGAGCGTTATAAAAAGCTGAGGACGAAGCGGATCGTCGTGCTGGATGGCGATCTGACCGTTGTCTTCTCCGGCGACGTCTGCCAGATAGGTGACCGTGATTTCTGCCTGGCCGAGGGGTTCGATGGGCGAGGCCAGCGCCGGTGGCGAAAGCTCGAAGCGTTGACTGCCGGTGGCCGAAAGGCTCATCTGCTTTACGGTTAGCGGGTCGTTGCCGCGGGAGCGTATGAAAAAAGAAAGCTGCGGATGCTGTCCCAGACCGACCGTTCCGAAGTCGAGCGCCATGGGTTCGGCCTCGATGGCCGGAGCATGCGAGGAGCCTTTCAACGGCACGCTTAACTGCTCCTGCTCGGGGGCATCGCTTATTACCATTAGCTCGCCTCGATCCTGGTCGTCGATGGCCTGCGGGGTATAGGCCAGGTGCACCAGCATTTCCTCCTGCGGGGCCAGCTGCCTGGGAAGCTGGGGCGGCTCGGCGAAGCGAAAGTCGCCGGCTCCGTCGTCGACCAGATTGATGCCGGTTATCTGGACATTTTGCGGTTGGCTGCCGCTGTGGCGGATAGTCAGAGTAGCCGGCTGGGTGGCTTTAACACGCACCGAGCCGAAGTCCACTGGCACCGGCTCTACCAACAGCACCGGTTGTACCGCCTGGCCGAGCAGTAGCAGCCGGTACTCCGGCGCCTGAGAATCGGTGCTGGAAATGAGCAGTTGGCCTTGGTCATTCTGAGGAAATTGTTGCGGCCGGTAGCCTACGCTGAAAATCAGCCGCCCGCCGGGTGGCAGGGCCTGAGGAAATTGCAGCCCCTGTGGCAGTTGCAGGGAAAATTCTTCGGAGTTTTCCACCACCGAAAGACCCTTGATTTGCACCACGGCGCTGCCTACGTTCTTCAGGGTTACCTCTTGTCGGTGGCTGGTCAGCACCGGTACCTGGCCGAAGTCCACCGGATCCGGTTCGACCTCTAAATCGGCCAGACGCTGGCTCAATCCACCTTGTTCGCACTCGCAACCCCCCAAGGCCAGCCAGCCGGCCAACGCCCAAAAATAAATTTTGCTGCTTTTCATAGCTACTTTCCTTTCTCAAAAGATCTATCTTCTACAGCGGTCGTCAGTCAATATGAGTTGACAATTGGCGGGCAACCACTAATGCTGGTGTAAGGTCATGAGAGGAAGCTGGTTGTTTTGGTTATGGATTTTCCCCGCGGGCTCAGCGGCCGGCCCTGCCGAAGACTGTTTCTGCCGGCTGACGCCGCCGCAAATAGAGCAACGCTTGAGTGAGATTCACCGCAGCCATCCGGATTTTATCGGCCGGGTGGAAGCTATTAGCGCAGCTTTTCTTGACACCCCTTACGGGTTTTCACCGCTGGGGGAAGGGCCTGGACGAGAGCCCGATCCCGATCCCCTTATCAGATTCGACCGGGTGGATTGCCAGACTCTGGTGGAACAGGTGCTGGCCCTGAGCATGAGCCCAGAACTGGAACGGGCGCTGCAGGTACTTAATCGCATACGTTACTTCGGTGGCCTAGTGGAATATACCAAACGCAAGCACTTCGTGGCCGCCCAGTGGCTTGCAGACAATCAGCGGTTGGGATTGCTTATGGATATCACCGAGCGCATCGGCGGCCGCTTCACCGTCTGGCGCACGAAAAAACTGGATGTTTTAGCCTGGCGCAGGCGCCGGCCCCAGGGTGTATGGCCGCTATTGAGCGAGCGGGAAATTCCCCTGGTTGAGGTGCGGTTGCCAGTGGTACCGCCGCTGCGCGCGGTCGAAAATTTGCATCTCTTACCATCCGGTTCGATAATGCTGGTTGTGCGCGAGGATAGGGCTGACAAACCGGTTCTGGTAAGCCATATGGGACTGGTGATAGATAAAAAAGGAAAGCTTTTTTTCCGGCATGCCTCCAAAAAGGCGGGCCGGGTGGTGGACGAAGAGTTGCAGGTTTATTTGACCCGTCTGGTAAGTTTTCGCTCCTGGCCGGTGGCCGGGGTTAATTTCCAGCTGGCACGAGAATTTCAGCCGGTAGCAGGGGGCTTGAATAAGGCTGCAGGCCATGATAATAGATAGTTTGAGGAATTTTCTTGGAGGGTGTGGTGTTCAAACTTATCATCGAGGATGACGAAGGCCACACCACTATTGTTCCGCTGGTCAAGGATGAAATCACCATCGGGCGGAAAGAGGGTAATACCATCCGGCTTACGGAGCGCAACGTTTCCCGGCACCACGCCCGGCTCATCCGTTCCAATGGTTCATTTTTTATAGAAGACCTGGACAGTTACAACGGGGTCAAGGTAAACGGAAACCGCATAACCACCCGCACCACGCTGCGGGAGGGAGACCTGCTGGAAATCGGCGATTACCACCTGGCCTTGCAGAAAGTGGCCGAAAAAGCCGAAGACGAAGCCCCGCCCCTTCCCGCGCCCCAGTCCGCGCCGGCAGCTGAAGGCGCCACGGCCATACTGAAGCTTCCGGTAGACCAAAAACCCAGCGCGGAAAAAGGCCGGGTGAGGCCCATTCCCAACGACGTAGCCTTCCGTCTGGAAGTGATCAGCACCGATCTAAAGGGAAAGAAGTTTGTTCTGAATCGCACCGAAATGACCCTGGGCCGTGAAGAAGGCAACGACATCGTAATTCCTCACCGCTCGGTAAGCTCGGTGCACGCCAAGATAGTCTTCGACGGCGGTGTCTATCGTATTCTGGATCTGGACAGCGCTAATGGCGTGCTGGTAAACGGAGAGGAATACGTCCGGGTGGATTTGCGCCGGGGTGATGTCATCGAACTGGGGCACGTAAAGCTGCGTTTCCTGGCCCCGGGCGATCCCTCCAGTGTCACCGACGAACAGGCCACCAGGCCGGACATACCCGCCTATGTGCCCGGTGCCGGCAAGGCCAAGTTGCTCAAGAAGGCACTGTTCATTGGCCTGCCCCTGTCCGCGGCGTTGATAGTATTCATTCTGTTTCGGTCGGGTGGTGAGAAAAAGCCAGAAGAGGCAGTGGGCGAACCTGTCGTTCAGCATTCTGAGACGCGGCCCGAGGCCAGTCAGGGGCGTGAGCTTTACCAGGAAGGCATGTCCCTTTTTTCCCAGCGCCGCTATACCGATGCCATAGCCAAATTCGAAGCTCTGAAACAACAGCAACCGGGCTATACCGGTTTGGATACCATGCTGGAAAAAGCCCGTCAGGCTGAGGCCGACGAGCAGGCGCTGGCCGAGGCCAGGGCCGCCATAGAACAGGGCGATTTAGACCGGGCTTACGAAGCCTATAGCCGGATAGTTGATTGGGAAAACTTTGGCGACGACGTCAAGCGCGAGCGGGATGAGGCAAAGAAAAGCGCCATCACTCGCCATCTTAACCTGGCCAACATAGCCATGAAGTCTGCGGATACGTTGGCCAAGGCCGAAGCGGAGATCAAAAGGGTTCTGGAAATCGATCCGGAAAACGCCCGGGCGAAAAACCTGCTGGCCATGGTGCGCAAGAATCGCCAGCCGGTGGCCGTGGTGGCGCCGCGTGAACCGGCGGCTCAAAAAGCTGTTGCGCCCAAGGTGCCAGCCGATCCCTGGCAGGCCACCGGCGTAAACATGGAAGAGGTAAGGAAGGCGCTAAGCAGTAAGACCAATCTCAACTGGGCCATAACCAGCCTGGACAAGGTGTTGAAGGTAAGCCCCAAGGACTGCAACGCGCTATATCTGATGGGTTCGGCGCATATTTATGCCCAGAAAAAGTCGACGGCCATTCAGTATCTGAAATCTTTTGTCAACTTCTGCTCCAAGGACCCCCGGGTGGTGCCGATAAGAAATGCTTTGCGCAATTATGAGGAGTCGCCTTAGGCCGCGTCCGGTTGGGTTGGAATAGCGGCTAATCCTCGGATAAGCGTCAGAAGTGAACCACTCTCACCGTGGTTTGCGCCGGTTTTATCTCAACTTCTATTTTGCGATCCAGGCCCGCTTCTTTGTTGACCACACGCAGCTGATGGGTGCCGGCCGGCAGTTCGACGTCCACCAATGGAGTCGGCCCCAGTTCGCGATCACCTAAATACACCGTACCCCAGGGCTGGGTGGACAGCCTGAGCTTTCCCGTGGCCGCAAACGCAGGTTGAGCAGGCGGCGGTGTCTGAGGAGGGGGCTCCATCCGGACCGCCTTCTTGATGGCTCCGCCTTTTTGCCCGGCGGTTGGAGCCACCTTGCGTGGCGGTGATGGTTTGATCTGCGCTGGCGCAGGTTGCTGCGGCGCTGGCGGCGATTCTGTAGAAGGAGGGGGTGGCGGGGCCGGCGGTACGGTGGTTGGCGCGGGTACGGGTGCGGTAGCACCGCCGAGCGGTGCGCGATAATACTGCCACAGGAAAAACCCGGCCGTGCCCAGGACCAACGGCAAAAGAACCGCAGCCAGGGGAAATCTTTTTTTCTCGGAGAGGGAAGAGATGTTCTCGGCAGGCAGTATTTCTCCCGCCGGCTGCTGGGAGGAATGCTGTTGTACCGCCTGTGTCTGCGCCACCCGGTTGTAGGTAGGTGTCTCGGGCAGGATGGATGGCTCGGTATCCGGCCGCAGGGGCAGGAGATTGCCGAAGATGGCACCGTCTAGTTGCGAGCTGCCCACGGCCTGAGCAGCTTTGATGGCTTCGCGCTTTTTCTCGATGCGCTGCTCAAACAGCAGCTGCATGAACTCGCCCAGATTCAGGGCGTCCGCGGTAACCCCGCTGTTTTTTAAAAAATAGGCCAGGTCCATTTTCATTTCCGCCGCAGTCTGGTATCTGGCTTGGGGGTTTCGAGCCAGGGCCTTCAAAACCATGCGGTCAATTTCTGGTGGAATGGAGGGATCTACACTGGAAGGTGGCGGAGCGTCGGTTTCGGTGATGGCCTTGAGTATTTCCAGTTCGCTGTTTTGGCGAAAAAGTTTGCGGCCGGTGAGTATTTCCCAGAGCACCACCCCCACGGCGAATATATCCGACCGCCCATCAAGGGGAAGGTTGTTGATTTGCTCGGGTGACATGTAACCATACTTTCCCTTTAGATAGCCGGTTGCGGTGCGAGAAAAACCACCCTGGGCTTTGGCGATGCCGAAGTCTATGAGTTTCACCACTCCCGAGTAGAGCACAAAGATATTCTGCGGAGTGACATCTCGATGGATGATGCTGATGGTCTTTCCGTCGGGGCCGAGAAACCTGTGGGCATGGTGCAAACCGTCGCAGACCTGCATGATAATGGACAGGGCCAGTTCATGAGGGAGGCGCCTTTTTATGCCGCGCAGCGCCCGCATAACCGCCGCCAGGCTCTCTCCTTCAAGGTACTCCATGGCGATGTAAAGCTGATCGCCTTCCTGCCCGAGGTCGTATATCTGGACGATATTGGGATGGCTCAAGCGGGCCGCGATCCTCGCCTCATCCAGGAACATGTCAACAAAGGTCTTTTCTCGGGCCAGATGGGGCAGTATGCGCTTTACGACCAGCAGTTTTTCGAAACCGGCAATTCCCGACTGGCGGGCCAGGAATATTTCGGCCATGCCTCCGGTGGCCAGATGAGCCAGCAGCTGGTATTTTCCCAGTCGTTGAGCGGGCGCGTTCACAAAGGGTATTATTCGATTTTCTGGATAGATAAGTCAAATTGAGTGGCGTGGTCTGTTCTTGACCGGGGTGGCGGGCCAGAGCTATAGTGAGCCTGTGTTGAACGGAGGTGAACGATAGTGATTAAGGAAAAAACGCAGGACGAACCAAGTTTCAGTAAAGACCGGCGTCAGAATCCAGACCGGCGTCAGAACCCTTATCGGGGTCCGGAGCGGCGTATGGGTGATAGGCGTGAGTCGCATCGGGTGCCGATACAGATAGAAATACGCCAGGGCAATAACCCCTTTGAAAGTTATTCGGGAAACATAGGAATCGGCGGGGTCTTTTTTGAGAAGGCGCTGGATCTGCCTATAGGCGCGCTGGTGCAGATGCGTTTTCGGCTGCCGGGGCTGGAAAGAACCCTGCTGGTAAAGGGCGAGGTAGTCGAGGTTTCGCTGGTCAGCAAGCCTCAGGAAAGGGGCACCAGGGTGCGCTTTGTCGATCTAGATGTAAAGAGTGAGCTTTCCATTGCCCGATTCCTCGACGAAAATAAAGCCTGAATTCCCTTTTGCTTGTCCTTTAGTTAGAGGTCATTCCACATGCCATTGATTTTTGTTTTGCTAGTAAGAGTGTCAGCCGGCTTTTTACTGGCCGGGATTTCAGAAAAGGCACCGGGGGGCCTTTTGGAAATGGCCCAGGAATGTCAACTGCGGGCGGAGAAGGTCAGACAGCTCAAGGCGAAAAAACCTATTCGATGGAAGGTCTCCTCTCGGGATGGCATTCTCGAATACGTCAAAAAAACCTTAGACAAACAGTACGCTCCAGGTGAGCTCGAAGCTGAGGGCTTGTTTGCGAAGGCGCTGGGGCTAATTCCGGGTGACCTGGAATATGGAAGTTTCATGCTAGAGCTGATGCAAGAGCAAATAGGCGGAGTATACGACCCATTCGAAGAAACCTTTCGCCTGGCAAACTGGTTGGCGCCGGCTGTTCAGGAAGGCGTCATTGTTCATGAAGTTACCCATGCGTTGCAGGACCAGCATTTCAACATCGATAGTTTCCTGGAGCGTATTGAGAACAATTCTGATTTCATGCTGGCGCGTTCGGCGGTAGCCGAGGGAGACGCCACGCTGGTCATGTTAGTCGACAGCCTGGAAAAGAGCCAAGCGGGCATCAGCCTGGAAGATCTGGCGCAGAACTTCAGCGCCATGGACCGAATGATCAACCTTTCCATGGTGGCCTTCCCCTCTTTCGGCAAGGCGCCAAAGGCTATTCGCGAAACCCTGGTCTTTCCGTACATTCAAGGTCTTTACTTTGTGATGGCCGCGAAAAAGAGGGGAGGCTGGGAAGCGGTGAATCGATTGTACGGCAAACTTCCTCGCTCCACCGAACAGGTGTTGCATCCGGAGCGCTATTTTGACGACTACGACCAGCCGACGGAAGTTCAGTTTCCGGAAGTAAAAAAGCTGGTGGGTGACGAATGGCAGGAGATTTACAACGATGTACTGGGAGAATTCACCATTCGTTTGTTGTTAGCGGATCTAGGCGAGGAAGAAGCCACCAGGGCGGCCGACGGTTGGGATGGCGACCGCACCTGGGCTTGGAGGAACGGTGACCGACTGGTCTGGCACATGCTTTCTGTCTGGGACAGCGAAAAGGACGCCGTGGAGTTTTCCGCTGCCATGGCTTCGCTGGTCCACAAAAAATACGGCGAGTATGTTGCTGACCCGCTTAGCGGCAAGCCGATGATGAGCTGGACCAAGAGCGATGGGGAA
>Ga0209162_1004528_pt1 | contig 10328 bp, 10 predicted proteins | sample YNPNPMetaG_FD_187121 | JGI IMG/M metagenome (GOLD analysis project Ga0209162, IMG submission 187121) | Anoxygenic and chlorotrophic microbial mat microbial communities from Yellowstone National Park, USA - YNP NP MetaG (SPAdes) (version 2) ...
TCAGCAGGCGAGAGAAAGGGTCATGCGAGCTCGGCACAGCCATCAGCGCATACCTTCGTAAACGATCACACCCATGGCTCGGGGGCCGATATGCACCCCCAACGATGGAGGATAGCCGATTACCGGGAACTCGCGCTGGGGATAGACGAGCTCGAGACGCTCAAGCAATTGAGCGGCTTCGGTTTCGAAATCGTGCTGCAACAAGTACATCTGCTCAATGCGCGAGAATTCCACGATAAAGTTGTATAGCTTGTCCACGGCGCGGGTATAACTGCGCACCTTTTCAATGGGCAACAGGTCGCCATCCTCCATCAAGGCAAACGGCTTCAGCCCCAACATGGTGCCCAGCAGCGTTTGAGCCGGCCCCAGGCGCCCCCACGCTTCCAGATACTCCAGGGAGTCCGAAAAGAAGAGCGCGTACATGTGGGGTATCATGCCTCGCACGATGCGGATAATCTCTTTCTGCGGCGCACCTTCCGCCGCCGCCTTTGCCGCGGCCTCTACAATCAGGCCCAGGCCCACAGAAGTGGTAGCCGTATCCAGCACCACAATCCGCTGGTGTCCCATGAAACCTTCGGCTGCCAGACGAGCCACCTCGCTGATATCGTTCAAACCACTAGACACATGAATACACACGATCCGGTCGGTGGCCTGGCCCAGCCGCTCGAAGAGCCCCCTCATATAGGCGACGGAAGGTGCCTCCACCGAGACATTCTTGGAATCCTGGGCCAGCTTTCGGAAGAAGGTCTCATCGGTCAGGTTGACACGTTCCTGATAGACTTGCTTGCCAATGCGAACCCGCAGTGGCACAACTTCGATGCCCAATTCGTTGATCAGCTCGGGATTGGGAAAGTATGCGTTGCTGTCGGTAACTATCTTGACCTGTGCCACGATAACTCCTGCTGTTGGGCCTGCACAGCGATTGGGCACCCGTCACAAGATCCCAGGGCCAAGGGATGAGCGCCCCCTTGAGTTCTCGCTGTGCATGCCTGGTGTTGAAATCGCCTTATGGTGAGTCACTCCGCTGAGATAATATAATGATAGAATGGCTGTCCGCCGTTGATGAGTTCGATCTCCTGGTTGGGAAACAGCTCATTGAGCCGGGCACGCAGCCGCTCGGCTTCCTCTGGGCTGACCGGCTGGCCATAATACAGGGTGATCACCTCCAGCTCGGCAGCTCCCATCTGCTCCAACAGCTTCAGCACGACCTCCTCACTGCTCGAGCCTTTAGCAGTCAGAGTATCATTGAGCAGCCCAATGACATCCCCCGCTTTGATCTCTATGCCGTTGAAGTGCGCATCCTGCACCGCGACGGTCACCTCGCCGGTCTGGACGTTGTCCAGGGCGGCGGTCATCCGTTCGACATTGCGCGCCAGGTTCTGTTGCGGGTTGTATGCCAGCAGGGCACTGATCCCCTGGGGGATACTGCGGCTCGGCACCACGGCCACTGACTTGGGCTGACCTGAGGGCCCGGCCGAAGCGCCCAGGGCCTGGGCTTGCTGGGCTGCCATGATGATGTTGCCGTTGTTCGGCAAGATGATCACTTCCTGCGCAGGAAGCTGCTCAACCGCCGCCAACAGCTCCTGGGTACTTGGGTTCATGGTCTGGCCGCCGGAGACCACGATATGGGTGCCCAGGCTCTTGAACACCTCTGCCAGCCCTGCCCCAGACACGACCGCGATGATGCCTGGCCCTTCAATGGGCGGAACCGCAGGAAGTGGCGCCACGGCCGCCTGCCCTGTTCCTTTTGCGGGCAGGGTGGGTGGCACGGCCGCAGCCCTCTCTGGCCCGGCAAAGCGCGGTGGAAGCGGGTCATAGCCCCTGGGCATTTCTGGGATGTACATGTCGTCCATGTTCTCGACGATCACGTCGGTGACGAAGCCCAGGCTGACCGCGTAAGAGAGGACCACGCCAGGATCACGGACATGCACATGAACCTTGACCAGGTTCTCGTCGCCCTCGACCAACCCGCATTCGCCCATGGCGGTGATCCGTTGGCGGATGGCCTCGACATCCAACCCTCGGCCTTCAACCAGGAACTGCACGTCAAATCCATAGACCAGAGGCGGGAGCTCGCGCTGGCCCTTGATAGGGCGGGCCTGGGGCGGGGCTGGCACGGCTGGCGCCTCTGCCCGGGGCGGCGGGGCGATAAGCACTTCGCCTAACAGGGCCCGATACATGCCCTCCAGGATGAAATAGAGGCCCTTGCCGCCACTATCTACCTTACCAGCCTGGGCCAGCACTGGCAGCAGATTGGGCGTATTTGCCACTGCCTCATCAGCGGCTTTTAGGGCCCGCGCCATGACGAAGCGCAGATCGGGGTCCACCTCGGCCGCGTTCCGGGCAGCTTCTGCTGCCTCTCGCACAACGGTGAGGATAGTCCCTTCCACCGGCCGGCTGACACCTCGATAGGCGATCCGGCTGCCTTCCGTCAGGGCTTCGGCGAAGGCCGGGCCAGTGAGCACAGACTGCGCTTCCAGCTCGCGCGCCATCCCACGGAAGATCTGCGAAAGGATAACCCCCGAGTTTCCGCGCGCGCCCATCAAGGCTCCCTGCGCAGCCGCTTTGGCCACCTCGCCCACAGTCCAGCTATCCTGCGCCTCGATCTCCTGACACGCCGACCTCATTGTCAGCAACATGTTGGTGCCCGTGTCGCCATCGGGCACAGGAAAAACGTTGAGGGCGTTGACGATTTCGTGGTGGCGGTCCAGCCAGGCCAACCCTGCGTTCAGCAGGTCGCGAAAGGCAGGCCCATCCACAATGGGGCGTCCTGGCCCAGGCTCACCCTTTGGGCCTCCACCCCCAGATAGCGAGTCCTGCTCACCCCGCGGCTTGCTCTGCCCACCAGAGCCAGGTAGCACTACCAAGAACGGAATCCTCCCCCACAACTAAAAAAGAAGTGGAAGCCCCCTGGGCCATCCTACTTCACATCATTGGGCATACGCAGTCCCTGCACATGGACGTTGACCTCGGCAATTGGTATGCCCAGGGACTGCTCCAGGGCATACTTGACGCTATTCATCACCCCATGGGCCACTTCTGAAATCCGCGTGCCGTACTGGACGATCACGTAGAGGTCCACGATGACCTCGCCATCGCGCACGCGCACCTCAACCCCGCGGCCCCAGCGCTCGGGCTGGAGAAGATCAGCGAGCCCTCCGATCAGGTTCTTGCTGGCCACTCCCACCACCCCATAACACCGCAACACTGCATCCCCCGCGATGGCCGCGATGGCATGAGGTGAGATCTCGATACGACCCTGGGCCTTCTTCTCATTCATACCCACTTACCTCGCAGACCAACCCTTCGCGATGCTGTATCTGCCAACCGGCCGCCCTGCCGGCCTGGCACACACTCATCTCTATCGCTGCCCGGCCCTGGTTTTGCACAAATCATCCTGCTGTGGTAGGATAAAGCCCCTGTGGCCGGGCTCCTTAGTGGCTCGGTCACTTATCTGTTTGTGACAAGAGTGAGCAGGGGGTAATAATCCAATGGCAAGATGTTCAGTTTGCGGCAAAGGGCCACAGTTCGGGCATAATGTGAGCCACTCCATGCGCCATACCAAGCGGCGGTGGAATCCTAACATCCAGCGCGTGCGCATTGTAGAGGGCGGGGTCGAGAAGCAAATATACATGTGCACCAAGTGCATTAAGACACGCCAGAAGACGCGCTGATCTCTCCCCTGATCCTGTGGTCAGCAGCCGGCCTCCTTCAGGTCGGCTGTTTGTTTTCCTGGGCACGGCGCAGCGCGGCGATCCCCGCCGCCACGCCGGCCGGATGTTGGAAAACTGCTGTGCCTGCCACCAGCACGCGTGCTCCCGCTGCCACCACCGCCGGGGCCGTTTCGCCGTCAATCCCCCCATCCACCTCGATGTCTACATTCAGGCCGGCTGCCTCAATCATGGCTGCCAGACGTGCCACCTTCTCGGTCATGGTAGGAATATAGTTCTGGCCACCAAAGCCCGGGTTGACGGTCATTACCAACACCTGATCCACGTAAGGCAAGATTTCCCGCACGCTCTCCAGCGGAGTGGCCGGGTTCAGGGTCACGCCTGGCCTGACCCCCAGTTCCCGGATCTGCTGCACAGTGCGGTGCAGATGTGGGCACGTTTCCACGTGCACGGTCAGGATATTGGCACCTGCCTTGGCAAAATCAGCCAGATAGCGCTCCGGAGCCTCGATCATCAGATGCACATCGAGGGGCAGGGCCGTCACCCGGCGCACCGCGGCCACCACAGGGGGTCCTACGGTAATGTTGGGCACGAAATGGCCATCCATCACATCCACGTGAATATAGTCAGCCCCTCCTGCCTCAGCGGCCTGGATGTCGGCAGCCAGATTGGCGAAGTTAGCGGCAAGGATAGACGCTGCGATCTTGATCAATGCCAGGCTCCTTGAACAGGCAACGCACCTCCATGGGTGCGCCGCTTGCCTGTGATGATACAACGGAACAGACAAAAAGGCAAAGCGTTCGGGGTGAATTCCGTCAGGCTGCAGCCTGATAGCATGTTTATCTCGAAGGCAGGATACGGCGTCGCAATTGGCCGCACCCGGCATCAATATCCAGGCCGCGGCGGCTACGCACGGTGGTTGGAATCCCGGCCTTCTCCAGGATCGCCTGAAAGGCCGCGACACGCGGTGGAGGGGAAGGGCAATAAGAAGAATGAGGTACCGGGTTCAGGGGGATCAGGTTGACGTGACACAACACCGCGCCGGTCGCGGCCCGCAAAGGGCGCAGCAGCCCGGCCAGCTCCCGGGCCAGTTCAGGGGCGTCATTCACCCCGTCTATCAGCGCGTACTCGAAGGTGACTCGGCGGTTGGTTCTGGCGATATAGTCCTGCACCGCCGCCATCAGTGCTGCGATGGGATACCGCCGGTTGACAGGTACTAACTGGCTGCGCAAGGTATCGTTGGGCGCATGCAGGCTGATAGCCAGATTGATCTGGCCGGCCGACACAGACGGGTGCAATGGCTCCTCTGTCATGCGCCGGATGCCTTGGGGCAGGCCAACGGTGGACACGGTGATGTGACGTGCCCCCAGCCCAAAACCGCGCGGATCGGTGATGCGTCGCAGTGCCTCCCATAGCGCTTCGAAGTTCGCAAACGGCTCCCCCATCCCCATCACGACAACGTGTGTCAGCCGACGGGCACTCCCGGCTCCGGATGTGGAAGCCAGGCTAGAAGCCCCGTCACCCTCGCCTGGCCTCTGACCGCCAGCATCGCGCAGCCAACGCGCGGCAGCCAACACCTGGGCCACGATTTCGCCAGCGGTCAGGTTGCGGGCCAGGCCACCCTGGCCTGTGGCGCAGAAGGCACACCCCATGGCGCAACCGGCCTGCGTGCTGATGCACACTGTGCGCCGGTCCCTGGCCGCTATGCCAGCCTCGTCGTAGAACATCAACACCGTTTCGATGGTAGCCGCCTCCGCAACCGGGGCATCCAGGACCGGCAGCCGGAACAGCCATTTGATAGTCTGGCCATCAGCCGAACGCTGCTCCAAGAGACGCTCCAGGGGATCTATAACCGTCAGCGCGGCCAGGCGTGCCCGCAGCTCCCCGGGCAGGTTGCTCATCTGGCGGGCATCGGTTGCCAGCTTGCGATATACCCAGTCCCAGATCTGGTCGGCCCGATAGCGCGGCTGACCCCACTCTGCCAGCAACCCGACCAGATCCTCGTAGCTGAGATCGAGGAGTGAGCTCACGCGGTCCATGCGCGCTTCACCCGAGCGGCAGTTGTGCCTGGCCGCTTTCCAGAGCCAGCAGCCGTGCCTTGAGGAGCAGGCCACCGGCGTAGCCGTGCAGGCCTCCATCGGCGCCAATGACGCGATGGCAAGGGATGATCAACGGGATGGGGTTGATGCTCAGCGCCACTCCCACCGCCTGAGCGGCGCCTACACCGCCAATCTGCTCTGCGATCCAGGTGTAAGTCCGCGTCTGCCCATAGGGGATGCGAGAGGCGGCAGCCCAGACGGCCAGCGCAAAGGGGTTATGGCCACGCAGGTCCAGTTCCACAGCAAATGTGCGACGCTCACCGGCCAGATATTCTCGTACCTGGCCGGCCACATCGCTCAAAAAAGGATCTGCTGGCGTCAGCGGCACCTCTGGATAGTGCTTGCGAACCTCAGCAAGCGCCTCATCGTGAGAGGGCACAGGCAGGGTCAGCAGCCTGAGCCCACGGCTTGAAGCCACCAACCCTATCCACCCCCAGGAGGCCCCCTCAGCAGCCTCTGGCGAGGTGGCATCGAAGAGTAGCGCCCGAAGCCTATCCGTCATGCCCAACTCCGCGTCCGCAACTTGCGCCATCGCTGGGGACAACCAGGGCGCTCAGTCGAAGCGGCCTCGGTGACGGGCCAGCCAGATGCGCCACACCATTTTCAGGAAGAGCCAGCTATCGCGAACGGTGCGGAAGTGGCTTACCTTCTCACCGTAAATCGTCTTGATAGGGATCCAGACCACCCGCAACCCGGCCAGTTGAGCCCGCAACAAGATCTCCACCTCCGCCTCAAAGCGGGAGGAGGTGGGCCGCACAATGCGCATCGCCTCCCGGCTCAGCAGGCGGTAGCCACACTGGTTGTCCGGGATATACTGCCCCATGGCCTTGCTCAGGAGCCAGGTTCCCACGCGGTTGCCAAACTGGCTCCTGCCGGGCATCTGAGAGAAATTACGCCGACCAATAACAATGTCGGCCTGGCCCGAACGAAAGGTGCGGATGAAAAGTGGTATCTCATCGGGGTCATGCTGGCCGTCGGCATCTATGGTGAGCGCCGCCTCTACTCCCCGCTGGACCGCGTAGTTAAAACCGGTGCTCAGCGCCTTGCCCTTGCCCTGGTTGACATTGTGCACCAACACCTTGGCGCCGGCCATCGCAGCAGCCGCGCCCGTGCCGTCGGTGGAGCCATCGTCAATGACAACCGCAGGAACATACTCGAGTACACGCCGCACCACATCCGTTATATAGCGTGCCTCATTATAGGCCGGTATCAAGGCGATAATCTCGCCAGCATGACGTGACATGGTTTCCTTCCCCCTTTTGGCCCGGCATGCGGCAAAGGCAGGCGCCAGAAAAATACCCCCGCTTGCAACTATCAAGCCTTCATCCCACCATTGCCAGTTTACCGCGGGAAGCGTCACGCGTCAAACCGTGCCGGCAAGCAAAAGCACGCCCTTCTCCCACATCAGGATAGCCCGCCGTTTGACAACTCTACCCCAAGGCGGCACAATAGGGATAGTGGCAAAGAAGCCTCTTCACAGGAGAAATCCCATGAGCTTGATGCGGACCACCCTCATCGCCCTTTCCAAGAGCACGGCCCTGCGCGATCTTATCGTGCAGGTACCTGTCACCCGCTCCATGGCCCGCCGCTTTGTGGCCGGCGAAACCCTGGAGCAGGCCCTCTCGGCTGTGCGCCAGCTCAATATGGCCGGCATGCTGGCCACGCTGGATCATCTAGGCGAAAATGTCACCAGCGCCACCGAAGCTGCAGCCGCCGCCGATGAATACCTGAGAGCCCTGGAAGCCCTGCACAGGATGGGAGCCCACTGTAACGTCTCCCTTAAGCTCACTCAGATGGGGCTCGACCTGGACGAGGAGTTATGCTATGCCAACGTCCGTAAGATCGTGAGCAAGGCCGCCCTCCTGGGCAACTTCGTGCGCATTGACATGGAAGGCTCTCCCTACACTGGCCGCACTATTGCGCTATACCGGCGCTTGCGCAAAGAATTCAACAACGCAGGCATTGTGATTCAGGCCTATCTCCATCGCAGCCGGGCCGACGTCACCTCTCTGATCGCCGAAGGGATTGGCCACTTTCGGCTGTGCAAAGGCGCCTATGACGAGCCGGCGCAGATCGCCTACCGAGACCGGGCGAAGGTTACCGACGAGCTGAACGAGCTGATCCACCTCTGTCTGACACCCGAGGCGCGGGCCAAGGGCACTTACGTTGCCGTAGCCTCGCATGACGAGGCAGTTATCAACTTCACGCGCGCCTACGCCTACCAACACGAGATCCCACCCACAGCCTACGAGTTCCAGATGCTGTACGGCATCCGCCGCGAACTGCAGACGGACCTGGTGCGCCGAGGCTATCGGGTGCGCGTTTACGTGCCGTACGGCACCCACTGGTACCCTTACTTCATGCGGCGTCTGGCCGAGCGGCCGGCGAACCTGCTCTTCTTCCTGCACGCCCTGGTGGGCGACTGACTGGCGATCTTGCTCATAGAACTTGGGCCGATGCCCTGCATTTCAGCCGCGACCAACTCTCGGAGCGGGTTTTAAGCAGCAAAGTAGACAGCCAGCACCATACAATACCTCTCGCGAAAGGAATTGCTCCATGACCAGCACTTCAGGTGCAAACAGCGCTTACACTTCGGCACAAGAGGCCCACAGCCGGCCTCTGCAGGGCAGGTGGGCCCTGATCCTGGGCGCTTCCAGTGGTTTTGGCGCGGCCACCGCACGTGCGCTGGCCGCGGCTGGCATGAACATCGCCGGCGTGCATCTTGACCTGCGCGCCACCTTGCCCGCAGCCAGGGCTGTGATTGCCGACATCGAGGCCACCGGAGCGCGGGCGCTCTTCTTCAACACCAATGCTGCCGACCCCGACAAGCGGACCGCCGTGCTGGACGAGCTGGCCAAAGCCCTGGAGCCGGGCCAATATATCCACGTCTTCATGCACTCGCTGGCATTTGGCACCTTGCTCCCCTACATCGCAGACGAGCCGGAAAAGGCAGTCAGCCAGGCTCAGATGGAGATGACCCTCAACGTGATGGCCCACAGCCTGGTATACTGGACACAGGACCTGGTGCGCCGTGGGTTGCTGGGCCGCGGCAGCCGCATCTTCAGCATGACCAGCGAGGGCAGCAGACGGGCGGTTCCTAACTACGGGGCCGTCTCGGCAGCCAAGGCCGCGCTGGAAGCCCACACTCGTCAGCTTGCCCTGGAGCTGGGCCCGCGCGGCATCCTGGTCAACTGTATCGAGGCCGGCGTCACCGATACCCCGGCACTGCGCAAAATCCCCGGCCACGAGATGATGATAGAGGTGGCGTTGCGTCGTAACCCCAGCGGCAGGCTGACCACCCCCGAGGATGTGGCGGCCACCATCGTCGCCCTCAGCCACCCGGACATACAGTTCATCAACGGCTCGACGATCTTCGTTGACGGTGGTGAGGCGGTGGTAGGATAAGATGGCAACTTATGAGACCGTCATTGGGCTGGAGGTGCACGCCCAACTCCTGACCGAGTCTAAGATGTTCTGTGGCTGCAGCGCCGCCTATGCTGCTGCGCCCCCCAATACCCATGTCTGTCCCGTGTGCATGGCCCTGCCTGGCACGTTACCTGTCATCAACCGCGCCGCGGTAGAAAAGGCGATCATGGCCGGGCTGGCATTGCACTGTACCATTGCCACCCATTCGGTTTTCGCGCGCAAGAACTACCACTACCCCGACTTGCCCAAGGGCTACCAGATCAGCCAGTATGAACTGCCCCTCTGTCGCGCTGGCTGGCTGGAGATTCCGGGGGATGCCGGGCCCAGGCGCATCCGCATCGCGCGCGCCCACCTGGAGGAGGACACCGGCAAGCTGCTCCACGTCGCCGGCTACAGCTTGCTAGACCTCAACCGGGCCGGCGTGCCGCTCCTGGAAATCGTCACCGAGCCAGACCTGCGCTCGCCCGAAGAGGCTTATGCCTACCTCACCAGGCTCCAGCAGATCCTGCGCTATCTGCGCGTCAGCACGGCCGACATGGAGAAGGGTGCCATGCGCTGCGAGGCAAACGTCAGCGTGCGGCCAGCCGGCCAGGAAGCACTGGGCACCAAAGTTGAGATCAAGAACCTCAACTCCTTCCGCGCCGTGAGGCTGGCCCTGGAATACGAGGTGGCCAGGCAGAGCGCGCTGCTGGAGCAGGGCCAACCCGTGGAGCAGGTGACCATGGGATGGGACGAGGCACGGGGCTGCACCGTTGTACAGCGCAGCAAAGAATCAGCCCACGACTATCGCTACTTTCCCGAGCCCGACCTGCCTCCGCTGGAGGTCAGCCCGGAATGGGTGGCCGAGATACGCAGCCGGTTGCCCGAACTGCCAGAGGCCAAGCTTGAGCGCTTTGTCAGGGAGCTAGGAGTGGATCCCCGTGAGGCTGCTGTACTGACGGAAGACCGCGCGGTGGCCGAGTATTATGAGGCAGTGGTGGCGCAGGCCAGGGCCCTTAGGGCCGATATCACCCCCTCTGTGGTGGCCCACTGGGTGGTAGGAGAGCTATTTCGCGCCATGAACGAAAAAGGGGTGGGAATCGAAGCAGTTCAGATCACCCCTGACGCCTTTGCCGAACTGCTGGGCCTGGTT
>Ga0209162_1004530_pt1 | contig 10324 bp, 5 predicted proteins | sample YNPNPMetaG_FD_187121 | JGI IMG/M metagenome (GOLD analysis project Ga0209162, IMG submission 187121) | Anoxygenic and chlorotrophic microbial mat microbial communities from Yellowstone National Park, USA - YNP NP MetaG (SPAdes) (version 2) ...
CGACGAGGCGAGCGGGTTGCTGGCGGTCGAGGAGACGGCCGCCGGCGGGGGCTCGTCGCACTCGTACTGGTTCTTCTACGACGCCAACGGCAACGTCGGCCAGTTGATCCGGGCCTCGGACCGGTCCTTGGCGGCCCGCTACGAGTACGACCCGTACGGCAACACGATCGTGGCGACCGGGCCGGACGGCGGCGTGCTTGCCCGGGCCAACCCCTTCCGCTTCAGCACGAAGCACTATGACGCCGAGTTGGACGACCGCGGGACCCCCGCCGCCGAGGGGCTGTACTACTACGGCTACCGCTACTACAGCCCGCGGCTGGGAAGGTGGCTGAACCGCGATCCCGTGAACGAGAGTGGCGGAGTGACTGTTATCAAGCTGTACTTCCGGCGTCAGAGCGAGGCAGCTCAAACCTCGCCCGCTGGTTCGGACGTACGGGCAACATCGCTGCCGAGTGGAGCCGCCGGGGGGACCGAGCGGGCGTACGGGTTTTGCGCGAACGCGCCGGTCATGCGCACGGACGTGTTGGGGCTCGACGAGATATGCGGTCCGGGGTGCTTCTACGTGCCCCTCGACGGGGGGTGCATCTGCATCGGTGAGCCGCCACCGCCACCGCCCCCACCCCGGCCCCCGCGCATCAGGCCTCCATCGCTCCCTTGGTGGGCGCGCGGCAACTTCCGGCTCACGGTGGCGGAGACCGACCGTCTCTGCCAAGTTATCGGGGGTGTTGGAGCAGGCGCCGCCGGTGCCGCCGTGGTCTGCCCGATGCTTTGGCATCGACGCGCTCTGGTTAGGAGCGATTGCGTTCCACGAGGCTCATGCAGGCGACCCTCATCAGTACCCCCATCTGCAGGTCATGATTCGGTGGGCCGAGAGTGTGACCAAGCACCTGCGATGCCGGCTACCCGACTGGAGGCCGTGGTATTTCAAGTGGTAAGACCACGAATGGGTGCCGACCGCGGGGTACCCTACGTAGATCCTTGTCTCGATGTGGCGGATATCGGCGCGCAGATACACGACGCGGCGCTCGACCTTGAGCGTATTTACTACGGTGAATCCGCCGAGATGCTTACGCTCGTGTTTTGGCAGGAAGATACCTCGCGGGAAGCTGTTCGCGTGACACGTGTCATGCTCTTTTGGGAGAGGGTACGTTACCCTCGCCGGGAGGTCATTCTCACACTGGGTAAGGTCAAGTCCTGGCGAGTTGTCGGGGACGGACGCGTTCGGTATCCGATTGTCGTCGACGTGAGGTGGGATAACCAGAAGCGGTTGCTTGTATTTGACACCGCCGGGCTTGCTGATGTCCTGGTCGTCGTCCCGTCCAGGCATCTCTCAAGTACTCGGGGAGGGAATCACTTGACGATTTCGGGGTATCGACGATTCGGCGGACGGCGGGCGCGGCGCATGGGGCTTGACAGGGGGACATAGTGTAAGCGTCCTGTGAACGCCGCGTGGCGTACGGCGAAGCGGTGGCATGCGGACTGTGCGCGTGTGGGAAGCGGGAAGAAGAGGAATCACTCGGCCGCGGCGGTCGGGAGGGGGCGCGACCGGTGGTTGCCCGTGGCGTGAGTCTGGACCCCCGCTTTCGCGGGGGTGACGATACGCGGCATGATGGGTCGTCAAGGGCGCCAACGCGGGCCCTGCGTCATTCCCGCGCAAGCGGGAATCCACGACCCGCCCCCGCCTCCGCGTCATTCCCGCGCAAGCGCGAATCCAGGGGAGGTGGGCTCCGCCCGGCCGCCTGCCCTCGACACCTCGCAACATCGCGCACCTCCGACCGCATCCTCGCGAATCCGAGGCGGCGAAAACAAGGGGGGGTTCACAGGACGCTTAAGGCCGTCCCGTTGTCGCCGCGCCCATCCATCAGCCCCTCGACGCCGTGTTGGCGGAACCGCTGCTGCACGTGAGCGACCGTCTGAACGCTTCAGGCCAGCATCTGGGCGATCTGCCGCTGGCTGTGGCCTTCCGCTGTATGCAGAACGACCAGGAACGGAATGCGGGTTGCCGCGTCCTTGATCTGCGACACTTGACTCCGGAACGCCTCTTTCTCCTCCCGCCTCCATGCGGTAGGATTGCGTCCGATGGTGGTGCTCCACCCTGGGCTCCGCCGAGGTTGCTACAACCTGCAAGGAGCACGTCTTTATGCGCATGACAGAATCGTGCAGGGTCATTTAGGCCCGGGGCGGCTACATCGTTTCCCTGCATCCGGCTACGGACCGGGGAGGTACCTGTGAGCGCGCTGTTCTGGCTGGTGATGTCGGCGTTTCCGGCGGCGGGGTCCGCCCGGGACGTGCGTGCGGGGATCGGCGTCGTGGACATCACGCCCCCCGTCGGCTTTCGAATGTCGGGCTACTTCAGCGAGCGGCTCAGCACCGGCACGCATGATCCGCTTCAGGCCAAGGCGCTCGTCCTCCAGCAGGGCCAGACAACATTGGCCCTGGTCTTGTGCGATCTGATCGGCGTGAGCCGCCGGGTCACCGACGGCGTCCGCCGGGCCGCTTTCGGCCGCACCGGAATCCCGCCGGAGAACATCGCCATAGCCGGCACGCACACTCACACGGGACCGCTCTACGAGGGCGTGCTGCGCGAACACTTTCACAAGCTGGCGATCAGCCGGGAGGGGCGCGATCCCTGCGAGTCGGTGGACTATCCCGCCTTCCTCATCGAACGGATCACCCGCAGCATCGAGCAGGCGAAGGATTCCCTGCGGCCCGTGAACCTGCGAGTCGCGGTCGTGGAGCAGAACCCCCAGATCTCGTTCAATCGCCGCTTTCACATGAAGGACGGCTCGGTCGTGTTCAACCCCGGCCCGCAGAACCCGAACATCGTCCGCCCCGCCGGCCCGATCGACCCGGCCGTCACCGTGATCGTGCTGGAGGAAGGGAACCGTCCGTTCGCGACCCTGACGAACTTCGCGATGCACCTGGACACGACCGGCGGAACGCTCTACTCGGCGGATTATCCCGGCTACCTGGAACAGGCCCTTCGCCGGGACTTCGGCGCAGCGTTCGTCTCGCTCTTCGCCACGGGCACCTGCGGCGACATCAATCACATCGACGTATCCGTGCCGGGGCGCCGCACGGCCGAAGAACTCGGCACACTCCTGGCCCGGACCGTCCGGGACGCGGTCCGCCAGGCCCGCCCGGCCTCCCCGGACCTGGCCGCGGCCTCCGCGCGGGTGACCGTCTCCCTCCAGCGATTCGCGCCCGATGAACGGCAGCGGGCCGAAGAGCAGATGGCCCTGGTCGGCAGCCGTGAGCTGCCCTTCCTCGATCAGGTCCGGGCGTACAAGATTCTCTCATTGGCCGCACGCGGACCCACAATCGACCTGGAGGTGCAGGTGTTCCGGGTCGCCGCGGATACGGCGGTCGTACTGCTGCCCGGCGAAGTATTCGTGGAGCTCGGTCTGGCCATCAGGAAGGCCTCCCCCTTCCGGACGACGCTCGTGGTCGAGCTGGTCAACGACTGCCCGCATTACATCCCCACACGGAAGGCCTTCGCCGAGGGCAGCTATGAGACTGTCAACAGCATCGTTCAGTCCGGCGGGGGCGAGGCAATGGTCGACGCGGCCGTTGATCTGCTCAAACGCCTCGCGCCGGCGCCCTGACCCGGGCTTTGGGAACCGTCGGGCGTATTCCTGCGGCAACCAGCCCGAGCGGAGCGCGGGACGGCGATCGGGAGACATCCACATGGTATCGTGGTTCCGCCGGTCGTCGTCGGGCGATCGGACGCGCGGCCTTCAAGGTCGTGAATGGAGCCGAGGGATGGGCACACTCACACGCATCGGGGCTGCGCTGCTGGGAGCATGCGTGGCCGTCGGCGCGGAGAACGGACGCGGACCTGCGGACCTGCGTCTCATACCGTTCCCGAAGGAGATCCGGACAACGGACAGTCGGTTCGCGCTGGAGGAGGGTCTCCGGATCGGCTATGCGCGGTCCGACATCGCCGAGCAGGCCGTGGCCGAGCTTCGTGCCGAGATCGCCGCGATGGGGGGCGTGGAGTGTCCGACGGCTCCGGGATCGGGCCGGGGCGAGCAGCCCGGTCCCGTGGTGTGGCTGGGAACGGCGCCGCCCGCCGCGGAGGAACTTGCTCAGGTCGTCAGCGATCTGCCGGAATCGCCCGAGGGCTATTGGCTGGTCGTCAAGCCGCGACTCGTCCTGGTGGCGGCCCGACAGGACCGTGGTCTGCTCTGGGGCGTGCAGGTGTTGCGTCAGCTTGTCCGGGCGAACCTGCGCGACGGCGCGCTGCCCTGCCTGGAGATCCGGGACTGGCCGAGCATCCGCTATCGCGGTTTCCAGGACGACCTGACCCGCGGGCCGAGCACGAAGTATGACGTGCTCGTCCGCGAGGTGCGCACGGGCTCGTTGCTGCGCCTGAACTTCTTCACCTACTACCTGGAGCACCAGTTCGAACACGTCAAGAATCCGGCGATCAGCCCTCGGGGGGGCTGTCTGACCCAGACCGAGCTGCGGTCGCTGGTTCGCGTCGCCCAACGCTTCGGGGTCGAGATCATCGGCAACCAGCAGTCGTTCGCCCACTTCCATCACATTCTCAAGCACGAGGCCTACAAGCCGCTGGCGGAGCTGCCGCACGTCCTGAACCCCACGGTGGAGGGGACGTACAAGCTGCTCGACGAGATGTACTCGGAACAGATCCCGCTGCTGGAGTCGCCGTTCTTCAATGTCTGCTGCGACGAAACGCAGGGACTGGGCACCGGCCCGGCCAGGGCCGTCGCGGAGAGAGTCGGGCCGGCCGGCCTGTACACCATGCACATCCGGCGCGTGCACGAGCTCGTGACGAAAAAGTACCGCAAGCGAATGATGATGTGGGGCGACATCATCCTGGCCCATCCGGACCACCTCGCCCAGATCCCCAGAGACGTCGTGATGCTCTCATGGGGCTATCACCCGGCCGAATCGTTCGAGGCCGCAATCCTGCCGTTCGCGAAGTCCGGATACGAGTTCTTCGTCTGCCCGGGCACGAGCGGCTGGTCCCGCATCCTCCCCGACTTCGGGGCCGCCGTGGTCAACATCCGCAACTACATCCGCGATGGGGCCAGGCACGGGACTCTCGGCGTGCTGAACACCACGTGGGACGACGACGGCGAAAGCCTCTACGCTCCCAACTGGCACGGCATCGCCTGGGGCGCCGAATGTGCGTGGAACGGCTCGGCGGTCCCCTACGAGGATTTCAACCGGCGTCTGGGCGGTGTGCTCTTCGGCGAGCCGGGCGATCACTTCGGCCGCGCGATCGACCTGCTGGGCCGCGCCCACCGGCTGGAAGGGTTCGACGGAATGACGGACGGCCGGTTCTGGAAGCACGAATTCGCGTCGCCCGTAACCGAAGCCGTCGCCTGCAGACAGGCCCAGACCCTGCTGGCCCTCGTCGACCCGGCGATCGCTGAACTGGAGGCCACGCGGGCCGCCGCGAGGGTCAACGCGGACTGGCTCGACTTCTTCCTGTTCGGCGCGAGGCGAATGCGTCTGATCGCAACGCGCACCCTCGACCAGATCGAGGCGGCCAAGGCCTACGCCCAGGCCGTCTCGGGACCGACCGCCCGGCGGAAGGAGGCGGTGGCCAAGGCTCGCTCACTGGTGGAGAAGGTCCGCAACGAGCACGCCGTCCTGAGGCAGGAGTACGCCGCCCTCTGGTGCCGGGAGAACAAGCCATACGCCCTGGAAAACGTCCTGGGCCGCTACGACGCCCTGATCGCACAATACGACAAGACTCTCGCCGTTCTCGACCAGGCCGGGCGGGCCGTCGCCGCCGAGAAGCCGTTGCCGCCCCCGCGAGAGGCAGGCCTGGAGCTAACCCCATAGCCGCACAGGCGTGGGGGGCCGCCGCCGTGATCATTGCCCAGACAGACCCGGCGGTGCTGGGTGCGCCGTTCCGCGCCCTGTGAGCGGCTGCCGAGCGGTATGCTACTGGCGGGCCGGAGCCAACACCCGCTGTGTCGCCCCCCGGGCCTGCGGAACGGACCGAGGACGCCCTCCGTAAGTGATCGCCCACCCATATCTTCTCACTGGCGCGGGTGGAAGCGGCGGTGGACGTCCTTGAGTCGGTCGCGGTCGACGTGAGTGTAGATCTGCGTGGTGCTCACGTCCGCATGCCCCAGTAGCTCCTGTACGATCCGCAGGTCGGCGCCGCCCTGCAACAGATGCGTGGCGAAGCTGTGTCGGAGCGTATGGGGCGAGACCTGGCCCGGCAACCCCATCCGGCGGGCATACTTTACGACCAGCCGCCACACGTTCGTGCGTTCGAGCGGCCGCCCCGTGCGGGACAGGAACAGCATCCGGGAGCCGCGGCGGTCGAGCCGGGGCCGGAGGGATTCGAGGTACTCCCGGACGCTCTCGATCGCCGTACGTCCGATGGGTACGACCCGCTCCTTGCGACCCTTCCCGAAGGCCCTCAGATATCCCATATCCAGCCGCACATCGTCGAGCGTCAGGCCGCACAGCTCGCTCACGCGGAGCCCGCAGGCGTAAAACAGCTCGAGGATCGCCCGGTCGCGGACGGCATACAGATCCTCCCCGTCCGGGGTCGCGAGCAGGGCATCCACCTGCTGAACATGCAGGACGCGGGGGATGAGTTTCCACTTCTTCGGCGACTCGATGAGGGCGGCCAAGTCGCGCTTCAGGTGGCCGGTGGCGTAGAGGTGTCGCAGGAAGATCTTGATCGCGACGAGGTTCCGGGCGATCGAGGCGATGGACAGACCCTGGTCCTTGCGATGGATCAGGAACCGCTGCACGTGCGTGGGGCACAGCGTGGCGACCGTGGCGCCCGAGTCCGTCACGAATCGGTCGAACAACTCCAGATCGTGGCGGTACGCCCGGAGCGTACTGTCCGCCAGACCCGCCTCGACGCAAAGGTAGCCCAGGAAGCGGTCGATCAGCGTAGCCAGGCACCCGCGCGGCCGCCCGTCCGCCTCAGCACGCGCAGGCCGTGACAACCCCGGGAGCATGAAACGCGGGTTCCTGAAGCTGAATCAGGTGGTAGACCGGACACAGCACCGGCTGCCCGAAGCAAAGCCGAAAGGTCTCGCGGAGGTTCAAGAGCGTCAGGCACTCCGCGCAGCGCGGGTCGCCGCGATCAATGAAGGGGCATACTGTCGGCGTCGGATTCACGACGTGACTCCTGCGGGGGCTTCCCTGCCGCCCACGTCGCCTCGAAGGGTTATCGGCGGCCCGCCGCGCGACGCTTGAGGCGTTTCCCCGGGATCCGGTCCGCCTACCCGCGCTGGGGTTGCGTTTCGGCAGGAACGGTGGCCGGCGGGCCGGCCGGGCGGGTGGCGGGTTGCGTCATCGCGGCGCGAAGCTCTTCGACGCGCTTGCGGAGGGCGGTGCGAACCGCCTCGGGCCAGCGACGGACTTCAAGCCCGCCGGGACGCGATGCGTCCAGACGCAGGGCCATTTCGTAGTGTTCCACAGCGGCCGCCAAGGCCTCCGTACGGGCCGGTCCCAACTCGAGCCGCGAGACCAGGGCAAGGGCATCACCGAGCATCGCGTGGTCCCGGGTCGATTCCGGATACAGTTCCACCGCCTTCATGGCCGCTCCAACCGCCGCCCGGGCATCCACCAGGCTCTCGAACGCATCGGCACGCAGAGAGTAGGCCGTCGCGAGCGTCCTGCGGATGCCGACTTCACAGGGATCCCGGCGGGCGGCCCTGTTCGCAAAGGCCACGGCCCGCTCCAGCCACGGCTCGGCGGTGTCATCCGGGGGCCCCCCCTGCGTTGCGATTAGATAGTCGAGGATCATGTCCGCCGCTTCTGTGGAAGGCGTGGGATCCATCGGATCCGCGCGATCCGCCCGTTCATAAGGTTGCATCGCGGAGGCCAGTCGCTCGATCCGCAGGAGGCCCGGGGCGGTCCGGGCCGCCGATAGGTGCCACTGAGCCTTGGCTGCGGGCAGCCACACGCAGGTCAGATGTACGACCCACCCGATCGCGAACGCGACGGGGACAAGTGCCGCGGCGGCCAGCCGCCGGGAGCCGGCTGATGGAGAAACCTGCCCCGAGTCGGGTTCGTCGACGAGTCGCCGGGCAACCACCGCCGCCCCCAACACGGCGAAGAAGGTGGCGGCCGTGCCCGGGTAGAACATCGGGACATCAATCATAGCGTGCAGCAGGAACGCGAGGACGGCTGCCACGAGAACGCAAGCCGTCGCCGGGGCCAAGGGGCCGTCGGAGAGTGTGAGGCGGTTGGATTCGACCGTCGCCGCGAGGAATGCGATGCACCAGACCATGAGGGGCAGGCCTAGCGAGTAAGCGAGGAACGCCGGCGAATGTCCCCAGAGCGAGCACGCCCGCAGGCAGAAGACACCCAGCCCGAGTCCGGCCATCCACAGCAGAGGGGAGCCGGGGTCGGCGCCGCTGGGATGGGGGACCGGGCCGGATGGTCCCGGCGCTCGGGCGCGCCGGACCAGGTGAACCGAAGTGCCGAGGGCCATCACGATCAGCCCGGCGACCCCGGTGGCCCCCCACTGGCCGAAGGCGGCCAGCAGGAAGTTGTGCGGGTCGCGTATCTCTTCGGGGCTGGTGATCGGCTTGTAGCGGAGGTAGAAGCGGCCGAAGTTCTCTGACCCCACGCCGGTCCAGAAGTAGTCGCGAAGCAGACGGCTCGTATTCCGCCAGTAGTCCCATCGTACCCCCATGGACGTGTAAGCCGGCTGCGAGCGAGCGTAGAGGACGACCCCGAGTGCCACCGCCGTCACGGCCAGCCAGCCGAGTCCCAACCGGGCGCCGGCCGACAGGCGGCTCCGCCGAACCAGTGCGGCCCACGCCCCCATACCCAGGCCCGCAACCAGACCGGCCACTTCGGCCCCGCGGCTGCCCGTGAGCGGGAGGCACGCCGCCAAGCCCGCGGCCAGCACCACCATGGCCCCGCCGAACAGGATTCGGAACGGCCGGTCGCCCTCGGGAGAGGGACCCGTCCGGAACTTTCCGAGCCCCAAGGCCAGCGCCGCCCCGACGGCCAGAAGCAGCAAACTCGCGGCGACGTTCGGGTGGGGAAAGTAGCCGCCCGTTTCCATCGCGTAGAGCCGCCGCTCGTACAGGATCACCGCGGGGTCGTCGAGCGAGATATTCTGGGCCGCCCAGAAGTGTTCCCGGTCAGCCTCGTACTCGGCGATCGTCTCGGGAAACTCCACGAACCGCTGCACCAGACACTGGGCCGCGAACGCCGCTCCGCTCGCGGTGAGCACCGCCAGCAGCAGCCGCACCTGCCAGGGGCGCCGCATCACTCGGATCAGCAGGATGCCCGCGACGGCTGTGAGCACCCAGTCGCTGGCCGCGTTCAGAGCCAGCCGCCGGTTGCTGGCCACCTGAAGCGACAGGGACGCACCGATCACGACGAGCACCAGGCCGAGCGCCAGGCCGCCGGGCGCGATCCGGGGACGGCCGTGGCCGCGCCCGCTGAACGCCAGAACGCCCGCCAGGAGGATGAGGCCCCCGAACGTGAGCGTGAGCACCGGCCCGGGTCCGGCCGGCAGGCGGAGGGGCTGCGCCATCGACACGAGCGCGGACTCGTACGTCTCCGAGACGAGCGGTCGCGCGGCTACGATCACGAGCAGCAGGAAGAACGCAATCTGGGAGGCCACCGGGTTCGGCGGCACGTCCGACGGGCACTGTTGCGCCGCTCCGGACGCCGGCACTGTAGACCGTCCGACGAAGGAGTCGGGAGCCTGGGTCATGGTTCCTCCGACGTCAGCCGCCCGGGTGATTCCAGAATCGCCACGATGAGCACGACGCAGAAACACTGAAGCCCCACCAGAATCGCCAGCGGCCATGTCAGAAAGGGCAGGATCAGTGCGGAGCAGCCCGTGGCGGCCGTGGCGAGGTAGATCGTCAGGACGGCGGACCGTGGCTGCATCCCGCGTCGGACGAGGCGGTGGGAGAAGTGGCGGCGGTCGCCCCGGAACGGGCTGACGCCCACCCGGATCCGCGCGACGACCACGGAAATCACGTCGTACAGCGGCACGGCCAGCACCACCAGCGGCGCCAGAAGGCCGAACGGCGTGCCTTGCTGCTGCGGGTTGTAGTAGGTGGTCAGGATGGTCAGGATCGCCATGAAGTAACCGACGACCAGGCTGCCGGAGTCGCCCATGAAGATGCGGGCGGGCGGGAAGTTGAATACAAGGAAGCCCAGCACGGCCCCCGCCAGCATCACGGCCAGCCCGGGCACAAAGAGCTGACCGGCAATGAGCGCCGCTGCGGCGAACACGAGAGCCGCGATCGCCGCAACGCCGGCGCTCAGGCCGTCCATGTTGTCCATGAAATTGAAGGCGTTCGTGATCAGGACGATCCACAAGCAACTCAGCAACGAGGCCGGA
>Ga0209162_1004531_pt1 | contig 10323 bp, 8 predicted proteins | sample YNPNPMetaG_FD_187121 | JGI IMG/M metagenome (GOLD analysis project Ga0209162, IMG submission 187121) | Anoxygenic and chlorotrophic microbial mat microbial communities from Yellowstone National Park, USA - YNP NP MetaG (SPAdes) (version 2) ...
GGCCTCCGTGGCCACATCCGTGTCATGCGCTCGCCCGACACGGAGAGCACGGAGGCCACGGATCACGAGGGACATGACACTGCATAGGCCGCGACCGCCGCAATGCTATCCGTGGCCTCCGTGGCCACATCCGTGTCGTGCCCATCCGTGGCCTCCGTGGCCACATCCGTGTCGTGCGCTCACCATCGCGTCGCCTGGAACTTCCACCCCGGCTGCACCTTTTGCATCTCCGCCTCGTCGTCCCGTCTGGTCAGTCCGCAGCGCAGATAATTCTCGTGCAGCTTCGCCAGCGCAGCCCGATCCAACTCGATCCCCAGCCCGGGCTCGCGCGGCACAGGCAACGCGCCGTCCTCGAACCTGAACCGACCGCCGACCAGCACCTCCTCCGACTGCCAGGGGTAGTGCGTATCGCATGCGTAGGTCAGGTTCGGCACCGCGGCCGCCAGATGAGTCATGGCCGCCAACGAGATGCCGATGTGGCTATTGGAGTGCATCGAAAGCCCGCGACCGAACGTCGCGCAGATGCGCGCCAGCTCGACCGAAGCGCGCAGCCCGCCCCAGAAATGGTGATCGCTGAGAATGATATCTTCTGATCCCAGCTCGATGCTGCGCGGCAGATGCTCGAACGCGGTCGTACACATGTTCGTCGCCAACGGCAGCGAGACCGCCTTCCGCACAGTCGCCATATTCTCCTGCCCGCGCACCGGATCCTCGAAGTACTCCAGCACCCCCTCCAGCCGGCGGCCAACCGCGATCGCCGTCTCCACCTTCCACACCGCATTGGGATCGAGCCGCAGCGGCGTGCCCGCGCCGAACGCCTCGCGCAACGCCAGGATCGCCGCGACCTCCTGATCGGGTGGAAAAACGCCCCCCTTCAGCTTGATGGACTTGAACCCGAACTCCCGGCGCATCGCCTGTGCCTGCGCCACGATCCCGGCCGGATCGAGCGCGGCCCGTTGTCGGGCCGCGGCCCAGCCGATTGCGGCCGGATCCACGCCGAACCCCAGCTCCCCGCCCGCGCCCTCGTACTTATAAAACAGATAGGCCGAAAAATCCACCCGCTCGCGCACGCGGCCGCCCAACAGATCGCACACCGGCCGGCCGGTCGCCTTGCCCATGATATCGAAACAGGCCACCTCAATCGCACTGTACACATGCAGGATGCGGCGATGCTCCCAACCCACCAGATTGGCCGGCGCGCGGCCCGCGCCGAACCGCTCCACCAGGCCCCGGTAGATCGCGTTCAACTGAAACGGATCCTGGCCGATCACCACCTCGGCCGCGGCTTCCAGCGCGGCGGTCGTCTCGGCGCTGCCGGGCACCTCCCCCAGGCCGCTGATGCCATCGTTCGTCACGAGCTCCACGATCGTGCGCAGCGCGTAAGGCGCGTGCAAACCCGCCGCGTTGAGCAACGGCGGATCGCTGATCGCGATAGGGGTCACGCGCATTTCCTGGATATGCATCGCTCAACCGCCTTTGATCGCCCCGGCCGTCAGGCCGGCCACCATGAACTTCTGCGCCGACATATAGATGATCACCACCGGGATCGAGATCACCAGCGCCGACGCCATCAGCAAGCCCCACGGGTAAATATCGCCGTAGATCGTGGTCGCCATGCCCACCGTCAGGGTCTTCAGGTTGTCGCTGCGGATGAACACAAACGCGTAGAGGAATTCCTTCCAGGCCGAGGTGAAGGCGAAGAGCGCCACCGCCAGCAGCGCCGGCTTCGTCAGCGGCAACGTGACCTTGAGGAACGCCTGGAGTCGCGTCGCACCGTCCACCATAGCCGCGTGCTCCAGGTCTTCCGGGATCGAACGGTAATAGCCTAACAGCAGCCAGGTCGAGAACGGCATCATGAAGGTCGGATAGACCGCGATCAATCCGGCCAGCGAGTTGATCAACCCCAGATTAGTGAGGATCTGATAGAGCGGGATGAACATCAGCGCGCCCGGAATCAGGTAGGTGATCAACAGCACCGCGTTGAGGGTATCGGCCCCACGGAAGCGCAGCCGCGCCAGCGCATAGGCGCCCAGCGCCGACAGGGACACCGAGAGCGCCGTACTGAAGATCGTCACGATGACCGTATTGCGCGCCCAGGTGAAGAACGGCTGCTCGAAGAACAGCTTGCGAAACTGTTCCAGCGACCACGGCGCCGGCCACAAGATGTTCTGGCGCATGGTGATCTGCAGCTCGGTCTTGAACGCAGTGATGATGATCCAGTAGAAGGGGAAATAGATCAGCGTCAGCAACACGATCATCGTCGCCGCGCGCACCAGGGTCAGGGTGCGGCGATGGGCGCTCGTGCGCGCCGCACCGGACTGCCAGCCGATCGCTCGACGGACCGCCCTGATCGCCGCGATCAATCCGTTGCCGATGATCCGCAGCGGGAACAGGACCAGGCCCAACACAAAGCCGATGACCCGGCCCAGGAAGCTCAACAGCTTCGTCTGCCAGGTCTCTTCTATATCGGTGCTCACGTCGCGGCGCATGTAGCCGGAGAGGAGCAGGATCAAGAAGCCCAGCACCGGCGTCATGGTGAGCGCGATGGCCGCGGCCGGGCCGAAGCGCAACCCGATCATGCCGTACTGATAGGTCAACACCGAGTAAACGCGCGTGGTACCGGCCGGGCCGCCGCCGGTCAACAGGAAGATCACCTCGAAGCTGTTAAAGGTCCAGATCGTCGAAAGCAGCACGGCCACCAACACCACAAAGCGGATGCCCGGCAGCGTGATATGGCGAAACCGTTGCCATTCCGACGCGCCGTCCACCTCGGCCGCCTCGTACAGCTCCTGGGGAATGGATTGAAGCCCGGCCAGGATGTTGACCGTAAAGAACGGAATGCCGGCCCACACATTGGCCAGGATCACCGCCGGCAGCGCCAGCCGGGGATTGCCCAGCCACGAGATCCCCTCGCTGATGATGCCGAGCTCGAGCAAAATGTAATTCAGCGCGCCGAATAGCGGATCGAAGATGCTCTTCCACGTCAGCGCCTGGACGACCGAAGGGATGATCCACGGCAGGAGCACCAGGCCGGTGAGGATGTTGCGGCCGCGCACCTGCGCGTTGATAGCCAGCGCGGCGATCAGGCCGAAGATGAACTTAAGGATGATGCACGAAGCCGTAAAAACGATCGTGATCCGCACTGCCTGCCAGTAGAAGGGATCCTGCCACAGGCGGATGTAGTTATCGAACCAGACCCATTGCTGTTCTCCGCGGATCGTGCGCGCGGTGAAGCTGATCAGCACGGCCTCGACCAGAGGCCAGGCGATGAACGCCACCATCAAGATGACGACCGGCGCGATGAACGGCAACGCGACCTGCCAATCGCGGCCCAGGATGCGGTCGAGGCGACGCCATCTGGAGACCTGGGGAAGAGGATAGGTTATAGAAGTCATGCAAGCTCCGCTTCGCTCATGTCGGGGAAAAAGCCGCGGCGGCAGCTTCCCATGCCGCGGCCAACTACAGGGCCGACTTGAGCCGACCCTGCCGCCGAAAACACGTGTCCGGCACCTGGCCGATGCCGGACACGTCAGATGGAACCGGCCCGCTTACTTCTTCTGCTCGCCGATCTTCATCTCTTTGGCGATGGCTTCCATGCGCTCATGCGCCTGCTTGACGGCCTGGGCCGGGGTGGCCTGCTTGGTGATCGTGGCCGCCATCATATCGTGCAGGATCGCGGCGGCCTGGACGGCATCCCAGAACGGATTGGGCTTGGCCGGCCACGAGCCGCCCGGATAGTCGCCGAATGCCTCCTTGCCCATCGCCTCCAGGTTCGGATCGGCCTTGAACGCCTCCTTCACCTGTGGCATGTCGTAGTAGCCCGCGTAGCTCGGCAGGAAGAGGCCCGCGCTGATGAGCGAGATCGGCAGGAAGACCTCCGGCTGGAGCATATAGAGGGCGAATTCCTTCGCCATGGCCACGTTCTTGGCGCCCATGTAGATGTTAAACTGGCCGCCCGAAGCCCCGCGCAAGACCTGTCCGCTGGGGCCGACCGGGTTGGGCAGGAAGACCGTGCTCTCAAAGACCGGGTTCTTGTCGGCCTTGGCCTTCGCATAAACGCTTGCCGCGTTGATCGTGTAAGCGATGCTGCCGGCCAGATACGCCTCGTTGTTGCTGGAATCGGTCCACGTCTCGATGCCGGGCGGCAACATCGGCTTGTACTTGGGGCTCGAGTAGATCTCGGTGAGCCACTCGACCGCGGCCACGGTCTCCGGCGAGTTGAACGTCACCTTGGTCACGTCCTTGTCGGTCACCGCGCCGCCCCACGAGTTGATCACTCCCATGATCAGGCCCAGGCCGTCGCCCGACTTGTTGACCGTCATGCCCCAGCCGTAGATCTTCTTGCTCGGATCGGAGACCTCCAGGCAGGCATCGCGGCGTTCGTTCCAGGTCTTCAGCTTGGTCACGTCGATCCCCTTGGCCTGGAAGAGATCCTTGCGCGCGAAGTGGCCGCCGCCGTGCACCATGTAGGGGATGCCGACCCAATGGCCTTCGATGAAGTTCAGGTCTTTCTGGAGCGGCGTGACCGGGCCGTAGAGCTTCTCGGCCTGTGCCACCACATCGTCTACCGGCTGCAACAGTTGCAGGAAGTACAACTGTTGCACCATGCGGATGTGATAGCTGATGTCGGGCGGATTGCCCGCGCGCACGGCCGCGGCCATCTTGGGCACGAAATCCTCGGTTGCCTCCGCCGCGATCGTAGAGATATCCAGCTTCCAGCCCGGTTTGGTGGCAATGAACTTCTTGGCCGCATCTGCAAAGAGGGTCTCCATCTCCTTGAAGTACTCGCGGCGATGGAGGACGACCAGCGTGCCGGGGGTGGGCGTGGGGGTCACGACCTTTTCCACGACCTTCTCCACCGGCTTCTCGACGACCTTCTCGACGACCTTCTCGACCGGCTTCTCGACAATCTTTTCGACCGGCTTTTCGACGATCTTCTCCACGACCTGCGGCGTGGGTGCAGCGCATGCGCCGACGGCAACGGCGGTCCCGGCCAAAACGGCGCCCTTGAGGAACGAACGACGCTTCATCGAATCGCCTCCTGTAAGATAGATGAGAAATTGAATGGAAAACCGGTTCCGGCGAGGAGCAACTTTAGTTTAACGGATTTTGCGTCGGGTGTCAAGCCATTCACTCAACAACCCGACACCTCGACACGCCAGGATTTGACAATTGAAGCCATGCCGGATATAATCATTTAGGACTACTAAATAATATCCGAGGGCCCATCATGCCGGCTTTTGACCCAAGACACCGTCACGCTTCGCCGGCGGCCGCCATCGCCATCGCCCTGTATCGCATTGGCCAGGCGATCGACCGCCTGCTCCGCCTGCGCGGAGAGGCCTGCCAGCTCTCTCCGACCCAGATCCAGGCCCTGCTCTTCCTGCAACACGCCCGGCCGGAGGCTCACACGATCGGCGGACTGGCGCAGCGCCTGGCGACGACTTATGCCACGGCCAGCGGCGTAGCCGATGCCCTGGAGCGCAAGGACCTGGTGATCCGCCAGCCGTTGGAAGAGGACCGCCGCGTCGTCCTGTTGAGGCTCACCGAAGAGGGCCGACAAGAGGCCCAGGCGCTCGCCGATCTCCTGGACGAGATCGAGACGGTCGTCGCTTCCCTGCCGGAGGCCGACCAACACGCCATGTTGCGCGCCACCCAGGCGATCGTCAGGCGGCTCCAGGCGGCCGGCTACGTGCATGTATATGAGATGTGTTGGAACTGCCAGTTCTTCCGCCGAAATGCGCATCCGGACAACCCTCGCGGTCCGCATCATTGCGCGTTTGTGGACGCGCCGTTGGCCGAACCCAACACTTATTTCGAATGCCCGGACTTCGTTGCCCGCGAATTGCCGGAGGCGATGGCTGCTCAGCCGGCCGTCGGCTCCAAAGCTGATAGCAATGCCAGCACGACGAGGAGGTGATGCCCATGTCTCTGTCCCTCACCCTTTACGGCGCGACCGATTGCGATGACACCGAACGCGCGCGGACATATCTGCGTACTCGCGGCATACCGTTTCACGAGATCAACATAGACCACAACCCGGAGGCCGAACGCTTCGTGATCTTCATCAACGATGGCTATCGCAGCACGCCGACGCTCGTGCTGGGCGAGGGCAGGCGCAAGACGATCCTGACCGAACCGACCGATGCCGAACTGGATGATCTATTCTGCCAGTATCCCGCGTTATGACTGACTTGACGATCGAGAGTAGCTGAGGAGGTTGTGCCATGTCTACCGCGACTATTCCGGGCTATGCTTATGGATCAACAGCGACCCGTTCGCCCCTGACCATCAAGGAATTCGAAGAACTCAAGCAGGCCGTATTGTTCGGACCCGAGGACGAACAGGCCCTGCGCATGGCCGGCGAAGTATTGGCCGATCAGATCGAAGACGTGCTCGACCTGTGGTATGGCTTCGTCGGCTCCCACCCCCACCTGGTTTACTACTTCACCGACGGTCGGGGCAACCCCAACGCGGACTATCTGGCCGCAGTCCGCAAGCGCTTTGGCCAGTGGATCCTCGATCTCTGCAACCGTCCCTTCGATCAAGACTGGTTGAACTACCAGCAGGAGATCGGCCTGCGCCACCATCGCGCCAAAAAGAACCGGACCGATGGCGTGGATGCCGTGCCTTTCGTGCACCACCGCTATATGACCGCCTTCATCTACCCCATCACCGCGACCATCAGGCCCTTCCTGGCCAAAAAAGGCCATAGCGCCGAAGAGGTGGAGAAGATGCATCAGGCCTGGTTCAAAGCGGTGGTGCTCTCGGTGGCGTTGTGGAGTGCGCCTTATGTAAAGGAAGGAGACTTCTGAAGCCACGCGGCGGGCGCTTCGCGGATGCCCGCCGCCTGCTACTCTTTGCTTTCTCTCGCCGCCCTGGCCGAGGCCACCACCGCCTCGGCCAGGTGCACTTCCTCGCCGATACTCTGTCCCTTCACCGGGCATTGCCCCCCTGACCGGAGTTCTCCGATCTGCCTGAAAGCCAGGTCGGAGAATTGTTGCCTGTATCGTCCGAATGGTCTAGAATAGGCGCAAGCAATCGGACCGATTGACCGGGAAATAGAAAGCCAAAGGCATATCATGAGCGAAAGGCAGGTTGACATCTTGATCGTCGGCGGGGGGCTGGGGGGCGTGGCCGGCGCGCTGGCCGCGCTGCGCCTCGGCCGACGCGTCATCCTCACCGAGGAGACCGACTGGATCGGCGGCCAGCTCACCCAGCAGGCGGTGCCGCCTGACGAGCATCCATGGATCGAGACGACCGGCTGCACCAATTCCTATCGCCGGCTGCGCCAGGGCATCCGCGACTACTATCGCCGCAACTACCCGCTGCGCCAGGAGATCCGGGAGCGGATGCTCCTGAACCCCGGCAACGGCAACGTCAGCCGGCTGTGCCACGAGCCGCGCGTGGCGCTGGCCGTGCTCGAAGAGATGCTGGCGCCCTACCGCGCCGGCCGACAGATAGAAGTGCTCCTGCGCCATCGGCCGGTCGGCGCCGAGACGGACGGCGACCGGGTGCGGGCCGTGCGGCTGCTGGACGAGGAGACCGGCCAGGAGACGGTCATCGCCGCGGCCTACATCCTCGACGCCACCGAGTTGGGCGACCTGCTGGAGCTGGCCCGCGTCGAGCATGTCATCGGCTCGGAGAGCCAGGCGCAGACCGGCGAGCTCCACGCCTTGCCGGCCGCGGCCGATCCGCTCGACCAACAGGCGTTCACGGCCTGCTTTGCCATAGACTACCTGCCCGGCGAGGATCACACGATCCCCAAGCCCCCTGACTACGAGTTGTGGCGCACTTATCGGGCGCCTTTCTGGCCCGGGCCGCAATTGGGCTGGCGTGACGTGGACCCGATCACCCTGGAACCGCGCGAACGCGGCATCTTTCACTCCAAGCCGCTCGCCAGCGGCCGCGATGTCGGCACCTTCTGGCTGTACCGACGCATCTTCTGCAAGGATTACTATCCCGCAGGAATGTATCCCAGCGATATCACGCTGGTCAACTGGCCCCACAATGATTACTGGTCTGGGCCGCTGGTCGGCGTGAGCCGGGAAGAAGCCGCGCGCCATATTCAGGCCGCCAAGAACTTGAGCCTGGCGCTCCTCTACTGGATGCAAACCGAGGCCCCGCGCCCCGATGGCGGAGCGGGCTATCCCGGCTTGCGGCTGCGCCCCGACGTGGTGGGCACGGCCGATGGGCTGGCGAAACAGGTCTACGTTCGGGAAAGCCGCCGCATCGTGGCCGAGTTCACGGTGTTGGAGCAACACGTCGGCGTGGAACAGCGCGGCAGATTGATCGGCGCGGAGCAGTTCCGCGATAGCGTCGGCATCGGCAGCTACCGCATCGACCTGCACCCCAGCACCGGCATGCGCAACTACATTGATGTGTCGAGCTATCCGTTCCAGATCCCGCTCGGCGCGTTGTTGCCGGTGCGCGTCGAAAATCTGTTGCCGGCGTGCAAGAACCTGGGCGTGACCCACATCACCAACGGCTGCTATCGCTTGCATCCGGTCGAGTGGAACATCGGCGAGGCGGCCGGCGCGCTGGCGGCCTACTGCCTGGCGAAAGGCCTGGTTCCGCGCCAGGTGCGCCACAACCCGACCCACCTGGCCGATTTCCAGGCCATGTTGGTCGAAACGTTGGGCTTCGAGCTGGCGTGGCCAGAGTATGCGCGCATCACACCGCGCTGACCGCGGCAAGCAGGGGCCGTTCCGATCGCGCTCGATCCTGTACGCGGTTCGGCTCCCGAGTCCTGATTCGCGTCATTTGGCAACACACATGCGCTTGTGATATACTGTACTTGCTTTCGATCTTCTTCTGCCGGTCATTGCTGTGGGGAAAGGAGGTGACGCCATGATCTTACTGCATCGCCGGACATGAACCGCGGTCGGTGCGATGCACGGTGTGCATCGGCTGAATCCCATGGCGTTCGCCTCCTCCCCGACCTGCGGCGTGTCTTCCCCAGTTTCTGCTTAATTCCCTCCTGGGTTCCACCGTTGCCGGCGGGCGAGGTTGCGCGGCGCCCCATCATCACAACCTGCAACGGAGGAACCAGCCATGTCTTCTCTCGGTCGCTTCTTCGCGTCACGCTGGGGCCCGATTATCACGGGCATCGCGGTGGGCGTGCTCGCGCCCATCCTGGTCAAGCTCGGCAATCCGGGCAACATGGGCATCTGTGTGGCCTGCTTCAGCCGCGATATCGCCGGCGGCCTGGGGCTGCACCGCGCGGCCGCCGTGCAATACATCCGGCCTGAGATCATCGGTTTCGTGCTCGGTTCGCTGGTGGCGGCGTTGCTCTTCCGCGAGTTCCGGCCGCGCACCGGCTCCGCGCCGCTGGCCCGCTTCCTGCTGGGCATGTTTGCCATGATCGGCGCACTGGTCTTCCTGGGCTGCCCGTGGCGCGCCTACCTGCGCCTGGGGGGCGGCGACTGGAACGCCATCCCCGGCATCCTCGGCCTGTTTGGCGGCATCGCGCTGGGGGTCGTGTTCCTGCGCATGGGCTACAGCCTGGGCCGCAACCGGCCCGCGCCGGCCGCGCTCGGCTGGCTGATGCCGGCCCTCATGGTCGCGCTGCTGCTGCTCCTGGTCTTCGCGCCGCAGTTCGGCCGCGACGCGAACGGCAAGCCGGTCGGCCCCATCTTCTTCTCGACCACCGGCCCCGGCAGCCAGCACGCGCCTTTGCTCATCTCTTTGGCCGTGGGCCTGGTCATCGGCTTCCTGGCGCAGCGCAGCCGCTTCTGCACCGTCGGCGGCGTGCGCGATCTGATCCTGGCGCGCGACCCGCACCTGTTCGGCGGCATCGTGGCGGTGGTCGTCGCCGCGTTCATCACCAACCTGCTGTTGGGGCAGTTCAAGCCGGGCTTCGCAGGCCAGCCGGTGGCGCACACCGACTTCCTGTGGAACTTCGGCGGGATGGTGTTGGCCGGGCTGGCGTTCACCCTGGCCGGCGGCTGCCCCGGCCGGCAGCTCATGATGTCGGGCGAAGGGGACGGCGACGCCGCGATCTTCGCCCTGGGCATGATCGTCGGCGCGGGCTTCGCGCACAACTTCAACACCGCGGCCTCGCCGGCCGGGCCCGGCCCCTACAGCGCGGCCGCGGTTATCGTGGGCCTGGCGTTCTGCATCGCGCTCGGCCTGACCATGCGCGAGCCGGCCAGCGCGTAAGTGTTCTCACGTGCCTGGCACCTCAGAGGTGCCAGGCACGTAGAAAGGAAATCAACCATGAGCGACATCATCACCGTGGACGCCCGCGGGCTTTCCTGCCCCGAGCCGGTCATCCGCACCCGGCAGGCGATGAAGGCGGGCGTCTTTCCCATCCGGGTGTTC
>Ga0209162_1004533_pt1 | contig 10319 bp, 9 predicted proteins | sample YNPNPMetaG_FD_187121 | JGI IMG/M metagenome (GOLD analysis project Ga0209162, IMG submission 187121) | Anoxygenic and chlorotrophic microbial mat microbial communities from Yellowstone National Park, USA - YNP NP MetaG (SPAdes) (version 2) ...
AGATTTACCTGGCGCTGGACAGTAGCAGCTTGTGGGACGAATTTGTCATTGTGCGTATTGCATTGGTCTATCGCGGTCGAGCTTTGCCGCTGAGTTGGATTGTTTTGAAGCAACAGAGTACAACGGTTCAGGGCGTGGCCTCTGGGCCGTTTTATTTTGATCGTCCGATGGAATCTGAACAGCTCCTGAAAACCCACTTTGCTTAGGAGGCAAATTCAATGTCTGGTAACTATTCAGCCATCCACTCGAAACAGGGGTGTCACTGCGAACGAGCGCTTTTTGCGAGTGAAGCAGTCTCCCAAAGCATGGTTTTTCCTGTTCAAGACGAGATTGCTTCGGGCAGAGAACGCCCTCGCAATGACAGCCTGAATAGTTACAATGTCTGAACGTATTATCGGCACGGTCAAATGGTTCAATGGCGGTAAAGGCTACGGTTTCATCAGCCGCGAAGGCGGCCCGGATGTCTTCGTCCACTACTCGGCTATCCAGAGCGATGGTTACCGCAATCTGCAGGAAGGCCAACAGGTTGAGTTCTCGATCGAAAAAGGCCCCAAGGGCCTGCAGGCCGTCAACGTCATCCCCCAGTAAGATAACCTGTCAAGTCTGAAGACCCCACCTCTGCCGGGTGGGGTTTTTCGTTCCCCCTTGGCACTCAAAGCGAGGGGAATCCGAGCCACGCCTCTACCTCGTGAGAATCCCCCGCCAAGCCGGCAGGGATCAGGTTGCCCGCTATCTCCTGCCCGTCCACCACCAGGCGGCGAAGGCCGCGCGCGACGTGCTGCGGGTTGTGGATGCGCAGGCGGTATTCTTGCCCGCGAAAGTGACGCACAGCCTCGAATTCTTCCCACTCTGGCGGAATGCACGGATCGAGACGCAGGCCGTCGTAGTCGGGGCGAATACCCAGAATCCACTGTGTGACAGCGACATAATTCCACGCCGCGGCGCCGGTCAGCCAGGAATTTTTGGCCTCGCCGTAGGTGGCAGCGTCTTTGCCGGCAATCATCTGGGCATAGACGTAAGGTTCGCAGCGATGGATTTCGCTCAAATCTTCGCGCGCCGAGGGGTTAATGCGCAGGTAATAATCATGCGCCTTGCCGCCCCGCCCGATCTTTGCCTCGGCAATCATGATCCAGGGGTTGGTGTGGCAAAACACCCCGGCGTTTTCCTTGTAGCCGGGCGGGTAGGAAGAGATTTCACCCAAATGCAGATAGTAGCGGCTGAAGGCCGGTTGAAGCAGGACAATGCCATGCGGCGTGGCCAGGTGTTCGGCCACGGCGTCTAGAGCTTTTTCGGCGCGGCCGTCTTCCACACCCAGCCCGGCCATCACGCATATCCCTTGCGGCTCGATGAAAATGCGCCCCTCGTCATTCTCCTTTGAACCAAGCGGACGGCCGAAATCATCGTAGGCGCGGCGAAACCACTCCCCGTCCCAGCCGTGCGCCCAGATGGCTTTTTCCATTTCCGCTGCTTTGGAAAGGTAAAAAGAAGAGGGCAAAAAGGAATTCCCTTGCGGCTCGTTTTCTGTTCTCTTCGCAAATTTCTCGCTTATCTTGGCCATCTCCTGGCATGCCAGCACAAACAAGCCGGCGATGAAGACGCTTTCGGCTACCTTGCCATCCTTGTTGGTGGTGGTCTGGAAGGATTGACCGGGCGAAGCAGAGAAGCAGTTCAGGTTGAGGCAATCGTTCCAGTCGGCGCGGCCGATGAGCGGCAGCCCATGGGGGCCAAGACGGTCGAGCGTGTACTGAACGGCGCGCTGAAGATGCTCGAGGAGCGGGGCCTCACTGCCCGGCTGATTGTCATACGCCGCCGCTGCTTCCAGAATGCTCCAATCGGCGGTTTCCTTCAGGTAGGCGGCTGTGGAAAGCACCAGCCAGAGCGGGTCATCGTTGAAGTTCGAGCCAATGTCGTTGTTGCCGCGTTTGGTCAGCGGCTGGTACTGATGGTAGGCTCCGCCATTGGGCAGTTGCGTGGCGGCCAGGTCGAGAATCCGCTGGCGGGCGCGCTGCGGCGCCAAGTGCATGAAGCCGAGCAAATCCTGGTTCGAATCGCGGAAGCCCATCCCCCGTCCCACGCCGCTCTCGAAATACGAGGCCGAGCGACTCAGGTTGAAGGTAATCATCACCTGGTAGGCGTTCCAGATGTTCACCATGCGGTTGGTGTGTTCGTCGGGAGTGCGCACGCTCAACTTGCTCAGCAGGCCATCCCAATGGCCGCGCAAATCATCGAAGGCGCGCTCCACCTCCTGCGGGTTCAGCCAGCGGGCGATGAGCGGCGAGACGGTGCGCTTGTTGAGGGTTTGCGAATCGGGCGGGTCGAATTTGGCGTCTGGCGGGTTTTCGTGATAGCCCAGCAGAAAGACGATTTTCTTCCGTTCCCCGGCCTCCAGGTGGGTTTTTACCTGCAGCACCCCGACAGGCTGCCATCCGTGCGCCACCGAACCGGACGTTTGGCCTGTTTCTACAACCCAGGGCGAATCCCAGCCCCGGTAGGGCCCCAGAAAAGCCTGGCGGTCGGTGTCGAAGCCGGCCAGTGTTTCAGAACAGGCAAAAAAGGCGAAGTGATTGCGTCGCTCGCGGTACTCGCTCTTGTGGTAAATCACATTGTCGGCGATTTCTACTTCGCCGATGGAATAATTGCGCTGGAAGTTGGCGGCGTCGTCGAGGGCGTCCCACAAGGCAAATTCGACCGTCCCAAAGACGGAAAGGTCGGCTGCGGTGCGGCGCCGGTTGGCGAGAGTCAATTCCCAGATTTCGAGGGCTTCTCCCGGCGGGACGAAATAACGCGTCTGGGCTTCGATGCCATGCTTCCGCGAGCGGATGATGGTGTAGCCCAGGCCATGGCGGCATTCGTAGAAGTCCAGCGGGCGGCGCATCGGCATCCAGGTCGGCGACCAGGCGCGGGGGGCGGCAGCGTGCGGCGCGTCTTCTCTCAGGTAGATGTACCGTCCGCCCATGTCCAGCGGGGCGTTGTTGTAGCGGTAACGCGTCAAACGGCGCAGGCGGGCATCGCGGTAAAAGGAGTAGCCGCCGGCGGTGTTCGAGATCAGGCCAAAATAGGAGTCGCAACCGAGATAGTTGATCCAGGGCAAGGGGGTATCGGGCCGCGTGATGACATACTCGCGGCGTTCATCATCGAAATAGCCGTAGCGCATGGGGTCTCCTTTCTGACGCTGCTCGTGATGGTCTGCCTCTCTGGCCATCAGGGAGATGCAAATGGAGAGCGGGAGTTATCCGCCTGTTTGGGTCACTTTCCAGCAGGCAACCCAATGCTCCGGTTCGATTTCGATCGGCAGGGGCCTGCTGCGCTTGCATTGTTCGAAAGCCAGCGGGCAGCGGCTGGAATAAACACATCCTTTTGGCGATCCGACGACATCGGCTTGTGTTTCGACATTGGTTTTCTGGTCCCATTTTTTGTCCAAGCGGGGGACGGAGGCCAGCAGCATCTGCGTATAAGGGTGGGCAGGCCGGGTGAAAATCCTGCCGACCTCGCCGCTTTCGACCACGCAGCCGCGATACAAAATCACTGCCCGTTCGCTGATGTAATTTGCCAGCGACAAGTCATGGGTGATGAACAGGATGGACAGGCCGCGCTTTTTAAATTCGGCGAGCAGATTCAGCACGTCAATGCGCGTCGAGGCGTCCAACATGCTGATGATTTCATCGGCCACCAGAAACTTGATGTCGAGCAGCAGGGCGCGGGCAATCAGGAAACGCTGCAATTGTCCACCGCTTAACTGATGCGGGTACTTGTTCAGCACATGCTCCGGGTTGAGACCCACCTCGCGCAGGGTGTGCTCTACCTTCTCCTGCCATTCGACAGCGCCGACCTGGGGGTAGAACTCATCATGCACCACCTGGAAAATGCGGTCGGCCTTGAAGATGGGATTATAGGAACTGAACGGGTCCTGGAAGACGCCCTGTACCTTGCGATAGTACTCTTTCAGCGCCGCGCCTTTGAGGGCGGAAATATCCACACCATCCAGAGAGATCGTGCCTGATGTAATCGAAATCAGGCGCAGGATCATCTTGCCGATGGTGCTTTTGCCGCTGCCGCTTTCGCCGATGAGCGCCACTACTTCCCCGTCGCGCACCTCGAGACTGACTCCGTTGACGGCGTAGAGTTGCCTGCTCCCAAAGGCGCCCACTTTGTAGGTCTTGGAGACGTTGTCGAGTTTAAGCATGGCCGTCGGTCTCCTTCCAGCAGGCGATGAAATGACCGGCGCTGACTTCGACAAAAGGCGGGACCTGGTAGCATTTGTCGAAGGCCAGCGGGCAACGTTCCCTGAAACGGCAGCCGGCGGGCGGGTCGAGCAAGAGGGGCGGTTTACCGGGGATACCGTTCAGTTTCCGCTCGGCGTATTTGACGCCAATCTCGGGCAGTGAGGAGATGAGCAGTTTGGTGTAGGGGTGGCGCGGGTTGCGGATGATTTCCGCTGTTGGCCCTTTTTCGGCCAGTTGGCCGGCATACATGATAAGAATGCTGTCGGCCAGTTGATACAGGATGGAGATGTCGTGGGTGATGACCAGGGCGCTCTTGCAATAGCCCTGGTTACGGAATTCGACCAGCATTTCGGCCACCGCCTTCTGGCTGGATACATCCAGGGCGGAGGTGATTTCGTCGGCAATCAGCAAGGAAGGATTGAGCAGCGAGGAGATCACCATCACCATGCGCTGTTTCATCCCGCCCGACAATTCGATGGGATACATGTTCAACACGTCATGCGGCAACTTCACCAGGTCGAGGCGGCGCTTCAATTCGGGCAGCAAGGCCTGATAATCCACTTTCCTGGCGATCAGCAGTTCTTCGATCATCTTTCCGATCTTGCGGATGGGATTCATGGCGTTCATGGCGTATTGCGGGATGATCGAGATTTTGCGGAAGCGGAATGCATCCATCTTGCGGCTGTCCCAAATGGGCAGGGCTTCTCCATCGAGCAAGATTTTCCCGGAGATGTACTTCATGGGCGGCGCAAGCGAAATCAGGCCGTGAGCGAGCGTGGTCTTGCCGCAGCCCGATTCACCGGCCAGCCCCATGATTTCTCCATCGTCAATCGTAAAGGTGACGTTTTCGAGGGCGTGCACATCGCCGCGCAGGGTCTGATAGTAGAGGGTGAGATTCTCGACTTGTAAACCCATGCTTACATCTCCCGCAATTTGGGGTTGAAGACTTCGTCCAGACCAACGTTCATGATGTAAAGCGAGCCGACGATGGCGGTAATGGCCAGTCCGGGCGGGACGAACCACCACCAGATTCCCAGTTGCAGAGCGCCCCACAGAACGGCATACTGCATCATCAAACCGAGCGAGATGGCATTGGTCGGCCCCAGTCCAATGAAGTCCAGTGTGGCGGCGCTCAGAATCGCCCCGCCAAACTGCAGGATGAAAACCAGCAAGAGGTATGACATCATATTGGGGGCGATTTCCTGGAAAATGATTTTGGTCGAACTCACCCCACTCATGCGCGCCAAGTCCACGAAATCGCGCGTCCGCAGGGAAAAGGTTTGGGCGCGGATAGCACGCGCCGCCCACGGCCAGGCGGTCAGGCCGATGAAGATGCACTCAGTGGCAATGCTGCGGACTTCGAGATAAGCGGCAATGATGAGCAGGACTGCCAGGGTGGGGATGACCAGCACGATATTGGTGAAAGCGTTGAGGATCTCATCCAGCATCCCGCCTCGATAGCCGGCGATGAAACCGATGAGCATGCCGAGCAAGGTCCCCAGCCCGCCGCCGATGAGGCCAACGATGAATGTGGCGCGCAGGCCATACACAAACTGCGAAAAGACATCCTCTCCGAAGAAGGTCGTCCCAAACCAGTATTGGGCTGAGGGCGCTGCGGGGCCGAGCGGATTGGCGTAGTCGAAAGGCTCGTTAGGCGTGAGCGCAGGGCCAACCAACGCCAGCAGGAGGAAAACAAGGATGATGGAGAACCCCGCCAACAGTTTTTTGTTCCGCAGGGCAAAATAGAGGGCTTCGTTTTTCTTCTTTGGCGCGTTCATGCTGTCTCTCCAGTCATGCCGCGGCGGGTGCGTGGATCCACCAGCACGTAGGCAATATCAATCAGGAAATTCGCCAGCAGGACGCCGATGATGATGAACAGGAAACATCCCTGGATGAGAAAATAATCCTGGTTTTGGATGGCCGCCAGCAGCAGATAGCCGATTCCCGGGTACGAGAAGACCACTTCCGTCACCAGCGCACCAGCCACCACCACTCCCAGTTTGAGCGCCAGGCCGGTGATTTGCGGCAAGACAGCGTTGTTGAAGGCATACTTGCGGATGAGTTTCTGGGGCGCGCCCAGGGCGGCAAGATAGTGGGAGTAATCGGCTTCCAGTTCATAGATGATCATGTTGCGCATGCCAATTGCCCAGCCGCCGAAGTCTACCAAGAAGAGCGAGGCAAACGGAAGGAACCAATGATGAAAAACACTGCCGATGAATGCAAGCGTGAGACTGGGGCGCAGGGAAAAACTGTAGGCCCCGGCAATGGGGAACCAGCCCAGGACGATTCCAAAGAACCAGGCCAGCAAAATGCCCAGCCACATATACGGTGTGGCCGTGAGAATGTAAGAAAGAGGCGAGATGGTATTGTCCAGCCACTTCGAGCGGGCGGCAAATGCGCCGAACTTGTTGCCTGCCCACCAGGACAACAGGATGGAGGGGATGAGCAGGAAGAGGTCGTAGGGCACGGCGCGTTTCAGCACCTCGGCGACAGGGGTTGGGAACATGTATACGCTGACGCCCAAATCGCCGTGGAAGAGGGCAATCCAAAAGTTCAGGTATTGCTGCCAGAGCGGCACATCCAGCCCGAAAGCCTTGGTAAAGTAACTGCGCAGGGCTTCGGCGGCTTCGGGGTGCAGGGCAACGCGCGCCAGCATGTTTTGCACCGGGTTGCCGGGCATGAAGCGCGGAATGAGCCAATCAATGGTGACCGCCAGGAAGAAGGTCAAAAGATAAATCAGGATTTTCCTGCCAAAGTAACGCCGCACGCCGACCTCCGAGAAAAGTATCTCGCTGTTGATTGCCCCTCCTCCTTCGGGGGGAGGGGCAATCGTAGATGGAAAATCCGCTTACGGGGCGACCGGTTTCAACTCGAGGAGCGTCTGCATGCCGCCCATCTGCCAGTAGCCAGACCAGGTGGTCGGCAGGGCCGAGGAGCCGGAACCATCCACTGGCCAGTTGGTCCAGGTGGAGGTGCTGAACTGCGCCCACAGGCCATTGTACCAGAGCGGAATCACGGGCATATCGGTCAGCATGAGTTCCTGGATCTGGGAGCAGACAGCCTTCATCCCTTCGACATCGTCTGTAGGGACTGCGGCAAGCGCATCAACGAGATCGAACATCTGCTGGTTGTCGTAGCGGCCAAAGTTGCCGCTGCCCATCGTCTCCTGGATCGGGTGCCGGAACAGCAGGTTGTAGAGCGTCCAGGGGGTATTGCTCATCCCGGCCCAGTTGTTCAGGGTCATGTGGAAGGTGCCCTGGGTGAGGGCGGTGTTCCAGGCGCCGTAGTCGGGATAGGCGGCTTTGACGTTGATGCCGGCTTTCTGACTACTGCTGGCGATGATGTCAATGGCAGCCATCCAGTCAGTCCAGCCGTTCGGGCAGGTCACTTCCAGTTCAATCTTGGAGCCGTCGGGGGCTTCGACAAAGCCGTCGCCGTCAACATCAACGTAACCAGCGTCGGCCAGCATCTGCTTGGCTTTGTCGGTGTCGAAGGAATAGCCCAGGCGGGCAATCACATCCTGGTCATCGAACTGGCTGAGGGTCGGCAGCAGACCGGTGGGGCTGGCGGCCTTGACCAGGTTGGCGTAGGCGACGTTGACGATGGAGGGCACATCAATGGCGAAGGCCAGGGCGCGGCGGAAGGCCGGGTCGTCCATCGGCTTGATGGTGGTGTTCAGGAACAGGACGGCTGTATTGGCCGAGAGCATGTAGGGCGCCTGCGGATAGTAGGTTTTGATGTAGCCCTTGTCCACCAAAGTGGCCACACCCGGCAGGAAGTTGTTGCTCAGGTCCACCTCGCCTTTGAGCACCGCGCCGAGCGCAATGTTGTTGCTGGAAAAGCGGATGTCCACAATGTATTTGGGGGCCGGTTTGCCAAAGACGGCGTTGCCCCACCAATTCTCGTTGCGTATCCACACATTGCGGTCTTCGCTGTGGGTGTAGTACAGGTAAGCGCCAGAGCCAATCGGGTTTTCATTTGCGCCGGCGGTGATTTCTTCCTCAGTCCGATTTTCCCACAGGTGCTTTGGGACAATGGCGATGTTGTAAAGGTTGTTGGTCCACTCCTGGTAGAGCGGGTCAGTGAAGGTGAATTGCAAGTGCGTGTCATCGCTTACGGTAATGCCGGTGAGGTAGTTCCATACCGGGCTGAACCAGATGGCGGCGTACTTCTGACCGAGTTCGAAGGTGAACTTGACATCCTCGGCGGTCAGGGGGGTTCCGTCGCTCCAGGTCAGGTTGGGACGCAGCGCCAGGTCGTAGGTGGTGGGTGTGCTCCACTTACCGCTCTCGGCGAGCCAGGGGATCAGTTCGCCCGTCATCGGGTTGAAGGCAAAGAGGGTTTCATAGACGAAGCCGATGGTGCCGGTGGTGTTGGCTTTGCTCCAGGTGATGAAGGGGTTCCAGTCGTTGGCTGGGCCCCAGGCTGCGCCGCTGACGTAGAGCGTCTCATTGCGGGGGTATTCGGTGGGGGCTGGGGGAGGTTCAGTGGCGACCGGCGGCTGAGTGGCCGGTGCCTCCGTAGCGGGAGGTTCAGTGGCGACCGGCGGCTGAGTGGCCGGTGCCTCCGTAGCGGGAGGCTCAGTGACTGTTGGTGCAGGCTGGCAGGCGGCCAGCAGCAGGCTGGCAGTCACCACGATGGATAGAACAAGCGATATGCGTTTCATCTTTCATTCTCCTTAACTTGGGTTGGGTATAGGGATAGGTTTTGGGGCGGGCAAGGATTCTCGATAGGCGTATATTTCACCTCCTTGAATTTGAGGGTGGGGTTTTGGGAGCACTCCCAAATACGTGCAAAAAAACAAGCGATTCTTCTCACCCTGGCCACTCTCCTCTAGCGGTCGAGGATGCTCCACAAGAGGCACGCACCACCAGTTCGGTGCCGAGAATGATCCGGCGGGGCGGTTCGATGCCGTTCTCGATAATATCGAGTAACAATTCTACCGTCTGGATGCCAAGCGGCACAACAGGCTGACGCACTGTGGTCAGTTGCACCTCAGCTTGCGAGGTAAGGGGCAAATCATCGAAACCCACGATGGCAATATCATCTGGGATGCGCAGGCCTGCCTGACGGATGGCACGCACGGCCCCCAACGCCATAATGTCTGAGGCAGCAAAGACCGCATCGGGGCGAGCGGGCAACAGGCGCTGCATGGCGTAGAAGCCTCCACCCTCGGTGAAATCGCCCTCGACGATGAGCGTTTCATCGGGCGTCAGGCCGCGCTCGACCAGAGCTTTACGATACCCCTCCAGCCGGTCAATACCCACTGTACTGGCCAAAGGGCCGGTAATCGTGGCAACCCGCCGCCGCCCCAGGCGAACCAGATGAACCACGGCGCTATAGGCTGCATTGATATTATCCACATCCACATAGCTGACATTGTCGTAGCGAAACGGGCGGCCTGCCACCACCAGCGGTATTTTGGCGTCCACCATGCGCCCGATGATCCACTGGTCGCCGCGATGGCCGGATTGGATGATGACCCCATCCAACAAGCCTTGCCGGGCAAGGCGCGGAAAAACCCGTTGTTCGTCTTCTTGGGTGGCTACCAGGAAGAGAGCCAGAGTGTACTCATGCTGGTTGCAGGCTTGGGCGATACCTTTGATGAGGTGGGGATAGTAGGGATCGGTGAAGAAAGCTCCCACGCTTTGCGGCAGGATCAAGCCGAGGGTGGCGGAGCGTTGGGAGGCCAGCGTGCGGGCGGCAGCGTGTGGGCGATAGCCGGTTTCTTCGATGGCCGCCAGGACGCGCTGTCGCACCTCGTCGCTGACGCTGGGGTGGTTGTTCACCACGCGGGAAACCGTCGAACGCGAAACGCCAGTTTTTCGGGCAATGTCTTCAAGCCTGAGAGAGGCCATGCGGCAACCTCGTTTGGCAGCGCTCTCAAAGTGCTTTAGCTATATGTGGGAAAAATTCCCTGAAATCAGTGCCGTTGCCTGTATTTCGTGGTATAATGGGAGCGCTCCCAACACCGTTATTATACAATTATTTCGCCCACAAGTCAATGACTTTTTTCGAAAGGATGCTGCTATGTGCTCCCTCCCTTCTTCCTCGCCTCACCCCTTCCCTTGGGAACCACGCCCACCTGCTTCAGAC
>Ga0209162_1004534_pt1 | contig 10317 bp, 5 predicted proteins | sample YNPNPMetaG_FD_187121 | JGI IMG/M metagenome (GOLD analysis project Ga0209162, IMG submission 187121) | Anoxygenic and chlorotrophic microbial mat microbial communities from Yellowstone National Park, USA - YNP NP MetaG (SPAdes) (version 2) ...
CACCGTGGTCGAGCAGGCCGAGCCGACACGCCGGCTGCGCTGGGCCGCCCTCCTGCACGACATCGGCAAGGCGCGCACCCGCAGCGTGGCTCCCGACGGCACCGTGCACTTCCTCGGACACGCCGAGGTCGGGGCAAGGATGACCCGACGCATCCTCCGCCGGCTGGGGATGCCGGCCGAGGATGCCGCCGCCGTGCGATTCCTCGTGCTCCACCACCTGCGGGCCAACCAGTACGACCGCTCCTGGACCGACTCGGCCGTTCGACGCTTCGCCCGCGAGATGGCGGAGCATCTCGACGACCTGCTGCGGCTCTCGCGGGCGGACATCACCACGCAGCGCGCCGCCCGTCGCCAGGCCGGCCTCGCCGCGCTCGACGAGCTGGCCCGGCGGATCCGGGAGCTGCGCGAGATCGACGCCCGACCCGTGCTCCTCCCCAAGGGTCTCGGCACGGCGCTGATCGAGGCGTTCGGCCTCGCCCCCGGCCCGGTCATCGGACGGCTGCGCAAGGCGGCGGAACAGGCGGTCGAACGGGGGGAGCTGCCGATGCAGGCCGAGGCCAGCGTGTACGTCGCGTGGGCGCGCGAGCACCTGGCGGACCTGCTCCCCGCGCCGGCGCCAGACGGACGGGCGCAGCCGGGGCCGCCGAAGCCGAACGGCTGAGCGGCGGCGGGAGAGCCCCGGCGGTCGAACCAGGCGTCGCACCGGCTCGAACCACACCCTCCGTCGTCGCGTGCATCCCGTGGCCGGGTTGTCTCGCCGGCCCAACCGGGCGTCGCGCCGGCGGCTACCGGCGACGGGGTGCGCGCATCGCCCGGGCGCCCCAGCGTTCGAGGTGGACCGAGAGCCACCGGCGCGTCACCGGGATGCCGCGCTGGCGCAGCCGCAACTCCAGCTCCCGCAGGTCGCCCGAGACCGCGCGGTACAGCTCCAGGATCAGCTCCCGGCGCCGCTCGTAGGCGACCGCATCGTCCGGCGCATCGGGCACCCCGGCGGTCAGCCGGACGAAGACGGGCGAATCCGGGTGACGGCGCAGCACGAGGTGGTGCAGCACGGCGGCCGGCGGGTCTTCCACCCGGCGCACCTCCTCGACGAAGGCGTCGGCGATCGCCTCGCGCTCCTGCGCGGCGCGATCGGACGGCCCGAGCAGCGCGAGCGCCTCGAGGTCGTCCGTGCGCAGGGCGGCCAGCACCGGCAGTGGGTCCAGTCCCGCCGCGTGCAGGGCCGCCCGCACTCGGGCGGCGAAGTGCGCCGGCGCCCGGGCCAGCCGGTCGGCCGGACCGTCGGCGACCGCCACGGTGGTGCGCGAGGGAGGAGCCGTCCCCATCGGCCGATCGTGGACCACGAACAGGCAGCGCCCGGCCCGCACCAGGTCCCCGGCCTCGATCTCCCGCGGCGCCAGCACCCATTCGCCGTTGATCGCCGTGCCGTTGGTGGAATCGAGATCACGCAGCGCCAGACGCTCCCCGACCCGCCACACCTCGAAATGGCGCCCCGAAAGCTCCTCGTCGGCGATACGCCAGGTGGCTTCCATGGACCGCCCCACGACGAGGCGGTCGCGGACCGCCATGCGCTCCCCGCCGTGGAGTTCGGGCGGTGCCCAGGCCCGGACCAGGCCGGGCAGCACCGCCAGCGGCGCCCGTCCGGAACTCGGGGGCACGCCCGGGCGCCGGCTGGTGCCGTCCGGATGCCCGGTCTCACGGACCGACTGCCTCATCCGGGTCAACTTACCACATCCCCCGACTCGCCGGCCAGGACGAGCCTCCGCGCGAGGCCCGGCTCCTTCCCGGAAGATGCGCGGCGCCACGACTTGACCCACCGTTCCGGGACCGGGTGGACGATCTCCCGGACCCCCGGGTAGACTTGGGGTCATGCGAGGAATGCACCGCTGCTGCCTGTTGATCGCGCTTGCCGCTCCGGCGGGCTGCACCGAGCCCAATCCGTTCTACGTGCCCCCCGACGACGGAGGGAGAGACGAGGCGGTCGAAGCCGACGCGCCGCCCGGCCCCGACGCCGACGCCCAACCGGACGCGGGACCCGACGCCGACGCCGACATCGAGGTGGAACCGGACGCGGGGCCCGACGCCGACGCCGACGCCGACATCGAGGTGGAACCGGACGCGGGGCCCGACGCCGACGCGCCGCCGGACGTCGAGCCGGACGTTCCGCCGCCCGACGACCTCGATCGGGACGGCGTGCTCAACACCGTCGACAATTGTCCGGATATCTGGAACCCCGGCCAGGAGGACTGCGACCACGACGGGACCGGCGATCGCTGCGAGGCGGGCGACACGGACGGCGACACGCTTCCGGACGCGATCGACGTCTGCCCGTGCGGCGCGGGTGCGGGGACGCACGACGAGGACGGCGACACGTTGCCGGACGACTGCGACAACTGTCCGCTCGTGGCGAACGCCGGCCAGGACAACGCCGACCGGGACGGGCTGGGCGACGCCTGCGAGCCGCCGACGGCGCCGGAGACGGGGTGGTCGATCGTGCGCTTCGAGCCGTTCCTGGCGGTGCCGGCCGACCCGGGGTGGGCGACGCTGGGCGGGACGTGGGTTCCGGGCGTCGATCGCTACGACCAGACCGACGCGACGGCGAGCGCCGTGGCGTTCTACGACGGCTGGGGGCTGGGCGACGACTATTTCGTGCAGGGCGTCTTTCGGATCACGGAGCTCGACCGGGGGGGCGGTTCGACGGCAAAGCAGGTCGGGCTCCTGGCGCGGACCGTCGAGCTCACGGACGGGTCGGTGCGCTGGTTCTTCTGTGCCCTCGACGGGGCGCACAACCGGCTCGACCTGCGCCTGTGGGACGGGGCGAGCTACTCCATCCTGCGCCAGCAGGACGTCGGCGCCCGGATCGAGACGGGGGTCGACTACCGGCTGTCTTTCCTGGTGCGAGGCAGCTCGCTGAGTTGCGCGTTCGAGGCGCCGCGGGCCGCGCCGCTGGTCGTGACGGCCACGAGCGGGGCGTTGGCGGTGGGGGCGCCGGGGCTGCGCACCTACCGCGCGGCCGGGTCATTCTCCGGCCTGATGGTCGCTCGCTGAGCATTGCCGCCAGCGCGTCCGGAACGCCGCGCCCCGACGATCCCGGCCCGACCGACGCGACGCACCTGCTCCGAATCCCAGATCGGCGGGGTCGCCGTTGACACGTCCCCTGGGAATCCCATAGGCTCCGCCCCGGCCGTGTGGGGCGGTGGAGTCCGCCGTCAACTGCCACGCTGCCGGCGTGGCCGATGACTCCTACGGGGTGGGTCAACCGTGGGAGTTGCGATGTCAACACTCGAGACGACGTCTGCGGGCGACCGGGCGGAGCGGGGGCCGGGGAGCGGAGCAGGGGATCCGCGGCTCGGGGCTCTGGCGCAGGTCGCCATGGAAGCGGGAGCCGGGCATCTGGCCGCGGAGGCGGCGGCGCTGGCGGCCCGGTTGCGCGACGGATTGTTCTATGTGGCCTGCGTCGGGCAGTTCAAGCGGGGCAAGTCGAGTCTGCTCAACGCGCTGGTCGGCGCGCCTGTTCTGCCGTCCGGCGTCGTTCCGGTCACGGCGGTCGTCACCGTCGTCCGTCACGGCGCGCGGCTCGGCGCGCGCGTACGATTCGGCTCCGACGACTGGAAGGAGATCGATCCGGGCGATCTTGCGGCGTACGTCACGGAAGATGGAAACCCCGGGAACCGGAAGGGCGTGACGGGGGTCGAGGCATTCGTTCCGAGCCCGCTGCTGGCGGGCGGCATGTGCTTCGTCGATACGCCGGGCATCGGTTCGGTATTCCTCGCCAACACGGAGGCCACGCGGGCGTTCGTGCCGCACGTCGACGCCGCCCTCGTGGTGCTCGGTGCCGACCCGCCCGTCTCCGCGGACGAGCTGGCGTTGGTGGAGCAGATCGCGAAGCAGTGCCCGGCCCTGCTCTTCGTGTTGAACAAGTCGGACAAGGCGTCCGAAGCGGAGTATAGGACGGCGGAGCAGTTCACCCGTCGGGTGCTGTCCGAGCGGCTTGGGGTCGAGGTGCCGGTGATCTTCCAGGTCAGTGCGACGGAGCGGCTGGCGGGCCAGGGTCCGCCGCGGGACTGGCCTGGGCTCGTGTCCGCCCTGGGGAAGCTGGCCCGGGAATCGGGCCGCGACCTGGTTCGGGCGGCCGGGGAACGGGGGATCGCCCTCCTGGCGGGGCGGCTGCGCCGGCATCTGGTCGAGCGGCGGGACGCGCTGCGGCGGCCGGTGGAGGAGTCGGAGCGGCGGGTAGAAGCGCTGCGGGGGTGCGTGGCGGAGGCCGAGCAATCGCTGAACGACCTGGGCCACCTGTTCGCGGCGGAGCAGGATCGCCTGGGGCGGGCCTTCGACCAGCGGAAGGACGAGTTTCTGGCGCGCGTGCTGCCGGAGGCGAGGGCCGAGCTGGTCGAGGCCGTCCGTGCCGCCGAGCCCGGCCGCGGCCCGGCTCTCCGGCGCCGGGCCATCGAAATCGCGGAGGCGATCGCGCGGCGGCGGCTCGACCGTTGGGCGGCCGAGATCCAACCGGCGGCGGAGGCGCTCTATGTCCAGGCCACGCGGCGCTTCGTCGACCTCGCCAACGGCTTTCTCGAACGGCTGGCCGGTTCGGGCGATCCCGCCCTGGCCGGGCTTCCGCGGGCCGTGAATCCGGAGACGGGCCTGCGGGCGCGCAGCCGGCTCTACTACGTCTCCCTCGAGCCCCTGACGACCCGGACGGCGCTCGGCTGGCTGCTCGACGTCGTGCGCTCGCGGCCCCGCCAGCTCCGGGCGCTGGAGCGCGAGATCGGCGAGTATCTCGAGCAGCTAATCTTCGCCAACGCCAACCGCATCGAGAGCGATTTTCACGACCGGGTGCTGGAGAGCCGGCGGCATTTCCAGTTCGAGATCCGGACGGCGATCACGGAAGCGTTGCGGTCCGCGGAGCAGGCGCTGGCCGTGGCCCGGGATTGCCGGGCGCGGGGAAGCGAGGCGGTGCGGGCGGAGGTCGAACGGATCGACGCCTGGATCCAGGCGCTGGACACGTTCGACAAGAACGGCCAGAATGGCGCGCTGCAATGAGCGCGCGGGCGCGCCGTCCGGGTCGCTCGATCCTGCGCGCGGAGAGGTGAGAGGGGCGACGACGCGGGTCCTGGCCATTCCGGGGAGTTGCGGCAAGGCCCTGGGAGAGGAAGGAAGGCGATACGGGCATGAGTGCGACGGGCTTGATCGGGCTGGTGATCGGCTTCAGTGTGCTGGGTCTGCTGGTGGCGGCCCTGCTCGCCCGCTGGGTGCTGGGCCACGGCACCGGCAGCGAGGCGATGCAGAAAATCTCGAACGCGATCAAGGAGGGAGCGGAGGCGTTCCTGCGCCGGCAGAACCGGACGATCATCCTGCTGGCGCTCGCCTTCGCCGTGCTGCTGTTCGTGGGCTACGGTTTCGTTCGTTCGCATCGCAGCTTCGACCCCGTCGGCAGCTCCACCGAGCTGGCGATGTGGATCACGATCTCCTTCCTTTTCGGCGCGGCCTGCTCGGTGATCGCCGGGTACATCGGGATGTGGATCGCGATCCGGAGCAACATCCGCACGGCGCATGCGGCGTTGTCCAGCCTGAACACGGCGCTGCGCATCGCGCTGCGCGGCGGCGCCGTGTCCGGCCTGCTGGTGGTCGCGATGAGCCTGCTGGGGGTGGCCGGGTTGTACGCGCTGGTACAGGGGGTGAGCGCGGTGGCGCCGACGAAGATCCCGTTGCTGATCGTCGGCTACGGCTTCGGCGCCTCGTTCGTCGCGCTCTTCGCGCAGCTCGGCGGCGGGATCTACACCAAGGCGGCGGACGTGGGCGCGGACCTGGTGGGCAAGGTGGAGGCGGGCATTCCGGAGGACGACCCGCGCAACCCGGCGGTGATCGCGGATCTCGTCGGCGACAACGTGGGCGACTGCGCGGGCCGTGGTGCGGACCTGTTCGAATCCACGGCGGCGGAGAACATCGGCGCGATGATCCTCGGCGCGTCGCTCGCGGCGACCGCGGAACGGTCCGGCATGGGCTTCTCGGCGGGAGTGGTGGGCGTGATGATGTTCCCGCTCGTCGCCCGCGCGTTCGGCATCGTCGCGTCGATCATCGGCATCCTCTGGGTCCACATGGACAAGGAAGAGAAGCTCGATCCGATGACCGCGCTCAACCGCGGCTACTACGTCGCCGTGGTCCTGGCGATGGCGGCGTTCGCCGGGGCGACCTACTGGCTGCTGAATAGCCCCCAGGCCCCGAACGCCTGGTGGCACTTCTTCCTGTGCGGCCTCATCGGCGTGGCCACCTCCGTGGCGTTCGTCTATGTGACCCAGTACTACACGGAGTACAAGTACCGGCCGGTGAAGTCGATCGCCGAGGCGTCCAGGACGGGCCCGGCGACGAACATCATCGCGGGCATCGGCGTGGGTTTCGAGTGCACGGCGATTCCGGTGCTGATCATGGGCGCGGCCCTGCTGGGTGCCTACGAACTCGGAAACAGCGCGTTTCCCGACGGGTCCGGGGTGTCCGCGGGGCTGTTCGGCACGGCCGTCGCCACGATGGGCATGCTCGCCACCGCCGCCTTCATCCTGGCCATGGATACCTTCGGGCCGATCACCGACAACGCGGGCGGCATCGTCGAGATGTCGCAACAGCCGGAGGAGATCCGCAAGAAGACCGACCGGCTCGACGCCGTCGGCAACACGACCAAGGCCCTGACCAAGGGCTACGCCATCGGCTCCGCGGCCCTCGCTGCGTTCCTGCTCTTCCAGGCGTACATGGACGAGGTAGTGCAGTACGCGGGCAAGGCGGAGGGCTTCCAGTTCGGCGTCAACCTCGCCAAGCCGGTCGTCTTCGTCGGCGCCCTCCTCGGCGCCATGCTCGTCTTCCTCTTCTCCGCCTTCGCCATCCGGGCCGTGGGTCGCGCGGGCCAGTCGATCATCGAGGAGGTACGGCGCCAGTACGCGAAACTCCCGCGGGAGAACGACATCATCCAGTTCCCGGAGGACTTCAAGCCGGACTACGGCGCCTGCGTCGACATCGTCACGAAGGCCGCCTTGCGGCGGATGGTCGCCCCCGGCCTGCTCGTTGTTCTCTCGCCGATCGCCGTGGGCCTCGTGTTCAAGCTGTTCATCGTGCCCGGCGATGAGCTGATCTCGGCCGAGGCCGTCGCCGCGCTGCTGATGGTCGGCACCATCGGCGGCATTCTCGTTGCCCTCATGCTCAACAACGGCGGCGGTGCATGGGACAACGCCAAGAAGTTCATCGAGACGGGCGCGCACGGCGGCAAGTACCTGACCGACAAGGACGGCCGGAAGGTCAAGAACCCGACCCACGCCGCCGCCGTCGTCGGCGACACCGTCGGCGACCCGTTCAAGGACACGGCGGGTCCTTCCCTGCACGTTCTGATCAAGCTGCTCTCGACGATCACCCTTGTTCTCGCTCCGCTGTTCATCTGACGGCGCCGGTCCCCCGCGACGACGGTCCAACGGCAACCGTGCCATGAGCGAAGCGGAAACGATCGCGGCGGAAACGCGCCGACAAGCCGGCCGGGCGCCGGCCGCGTCGCGGTCGCCAGGAAGGAGGAGAGGATGGTCTTGCTCAGCTACCTGATTCCGGCGGTGGGAGTTGTCGCTCTGCTGTACGCCCTGTGGCGCACGCTGTGGATCCGCAAGCAGGGCGCCGGCACCGAGACGATGCAGAAGATCTCCGGGTACATCCGCGAAGGCGCGATGGCGTTCCTGAACCGCCAGTACCGGGTCCTGGTGGTGTTCGTGATCGGGGTGGGCGGAGCGCTGGCGATCGCCAACCACCTCTCGGGCGACGCGAAGCCCTGGGTGGCGCTGTCGTTCGCCGTCGGCGCGTTCTGCTCGGCGCTGGCCGGCAACTTCGGCATGCGCGTGGCGGTGATCTCCAACGGGCGAACCTCGGAAGGGGCCCGCACGGGCCTCAACCGGGCGCTGGGCGTCGCCTTCGCCGGCGGCGCGGTGATGGGAATGTGCGTCGTCGGCCTCGGGCTGCTGGGCCTCGGCCTCCTGTTCCTGCTGTACAAGGCGCTGTTCGGGCTGGAGGTCGCCGTCGCCGGGAACGGCATCGACGCCGTCATCTCCTCGATCAGCGGCTTCTCCCTCGGCGCCTCCTCGATCGCGCTGTTCGCGCGCGTCGGCGGCGGCATCTACACCAAGGCGGCGGACGTCGGCGCGGACCTGGTGGGCAAGATCGAGGCGGGGATTCCGGAGGACGACCCGCGGAACCCGGCGGTGATCGCCGACCTGGTGGGCGACAACGTGGGCGACGTGGCGGGGATGGGCGCCGACCTGTTCGAGTCGTACGTCGGTTCGATCGTCAGCGCGATGGTGCTCGGAGTGCTCTGGATCGTGCCGCTGTCCCACACCAACCCCGATTCCCAGTACAACCTGGTGCTGCTGCCGATGATCCTGGCCGGGGTGGGCATCCTGTGCGCGATCGTCGGCACGTTCTTCGTCCGCGTGCGCGAAGGCGGCAACCCACAGGCGGCGTTGAACATGGGGATGTTCTCGGCGGACATCCTGATGGTGATCGCCTCGTGGTTCGTCCTGAAGTGGCTCGTGCCGCAGACCGTGGCTTCGGACGAGGGAGTCATCTCGGCGGAACGCCTCTTCCTGGCGACGGTGGCCGGGCTGGCGGTGGGCGTGGTCATCGGGCTGGTCAGCGAGTACTACACGGCCGAGGCGCGCAAGCCGGCACGGGACATCGCCAAGGCGGCCGAGATGGGACCGGCGACGAACCTCATCAAGGGTCTGGCGACGGGGATGCTGTCCACCGCCATCCCGCTGGTGCTGATCGCCGCGGCGACGTGGGTCGCCTATCACCTGGCGGGGCTGTACGGCATCGCCATTGCGGGCCTGGGAATGCTCTCCACCACCGGCGTGCAGCTCGCCGTCGATGCCTACGGACCGATCGCCGACAACGCGGGCGGCATCGCCGAGATGAGCCACCTGCCCCCGGAGGTGCGCGGCCGTACCGACAAGCTCGACGCGGTCGGCAACACCACCGCCGCGATCGGCAAGGGCTTCGCGATCGGATCGGCGGCCCTCACCGCCCTCGCGCTGTTCGCGGCATTCCGCCAGCAGGTGGGCGTGACCGACATCCAGATCGTCGACCCGACGGTGATGGCCGGCCTGTTCGTCGGCGGCATGCTGCCGTTCCTGTTCTCCTCGATGGCATTGAACGCCGTCGGCCTGGCGGCCCAGTCGATGGTCGCGGAGGTCCGGCGCCAGTTCCGGGAGATCACCGGGCTGCTCGAAGGCAAGGAGGGCGTCCAGGCCGACTACGCCCGCTGCGTGGGGATCTCCGCCGATGCCGCGATCCGGAGGATGGTCCCGCCCGGCCTGCTGGCAATCGGCGCCCCCCTGGTGGCCGGACTGATCGACCTCCGGATGCTGACCGGCCTGCTGGCCGGCGCGACGGTGTCCGGCGTGCTGATGGCGATCTTCATGGCCAACGCGGGCGGCGCATGGGACAACGCCAAGAAGTACATCGAGGGCGGTGCGCTGGGCGGCAAGGGCTCACCCGCGCACAAGGCCGCCGTGGTCGGCGACACGGTCGGCGACCCGTTCAAGGACACCGCCGGCCCGTCGCTTAACATCCTGATCAAGCTGATGAGCGTCACCGCCCTCGTCCTCGCCCCCCTGCTCAAGGCCTTCCACGGCATCTAGCCGCGCACGTCCCCCGGCGGCGCGGACGCCCGGCCGGCTTGTCGGGCGCCGTAGTCGGTCTGAAGCCGTGCCCGCTGCGCATGACGCTCCAGCGCCAGCTCGACGAGCCGGGAGACCAGCTCCGGGTACGGAACGCCCGAGGCGGCCCAGAGCTTGGGGTACATGCTGATCGAGGTGAACCCGGGCAGCGTGTTGATCTCGTTCACCAGCACCCGGCCGCTCGACCGTTCGAGGAAGAAGTCGACGCGGGCGCAGCCGGCGCCGTCGACGGCGCGGAAGGCGACCACAGCCGCGCGGCGCAGTTCGTCGGCCAGCGCCGGCGGCACCGGCGCCGGGATCCGCAGCTCGGTCCGGCTGGCGGGGTCGTATTTCGAGTCGTAGTCGTAGAACTCCCGATCCGGCACGATCTCGCCCGGCACCGACGCCACGGGATCGTCGTTCCCCAGCACCGCAACCTCGATCTCCCGCGCCTCCACGCCCCGCTCGACGATCACCTTGCGGTCGAAGCGGAAGGCAAACTCGATCGCCGCGCCGAGCTCTTCGACCCGCTGGACCTTCCGCACCCCGACGCTCGACCCCAGGTTGACCGGCTTGACGAACAGCGGGAGGCCGAGTCGCGCGGGCAGGTCCGCCTCCGCCGCCGCGTCGCGGCGCCGCA
>Ga0209162_1004535_pt1 | contig 10317 bp, 4 predicted proteins | sample YNPNPMetaG_FD_187121 | JGI IMG/M metagenome (GOLD analysis project Ga0209162, IMG submission 187121) | Anoxygenic and chlorotrophic microbial mat microbial communities from Yellowstone National Park, USA - YNP NP MetaG (SPAdes) (version 2) ...
CGAGCTCTTTCGAGTGCCACGCCTGCCCGAACCTGTGCGAGATCGCCCAGATTCGCATGGACGGGCGGGTCGTGGCCCGCTGGGGCGGGCGCTGCGAGCGGTGGGAGGTGGTGTGAAGGGGCGGCGCCTACCCTGGCGCGAGACTCCTGCTCCCGCCGGGTCTGTGACCCGGTGGCCCCCCACTGGCGGGGGTCACAGGCTCCCGCCGGCCCAGGGATGCCCCCACGGCGGCGCTCTGCTACGAACACCCCTTGTTTGAGAAAGTTGCATAGCAACCTCACTTGGAGTAAAATGTGTTTGGCTGAGGAGTGGGCAACGGAGTGGCTGGCTGTATTCCCTATGACCCCCAAACCTGATCCGGCACGGATTCGACAGGGCGACAAGGTCAAGGTCCGCGTTGTCCAGCAGGTTTCTGCGGGCGTGATGGTGCGGCTGGAGAATGGACAGCGCGGCATCATTCGTCGGCGCGAGCTGTCCTGGAAACGCTCGTTGGGGGCTGACGAGCAGGTGGTTGCCGTGGGTGATGAACTGGACGTGGTCGTCCTCCAGGCTGGTCCGCCGGGCGGTCTGTGGGAGCTCAGCCTCAAGCGGACTTGTGATCCGTGGGAAAAGGTCAGAGCGGGGAAGTATCGCAGCGGCGATGTTGTCTCAGGGGAAGTAGTCAACCTGGAACCCTACGGCGCGTTCGTCGAATTGGAACCGGGGATCGATGGCCTGTTGCCCAACGGGGCCATACCTGGAAGCAGGGACAGGGAGATTCAGGACCTGCTGTGGATCGGCGACCAGGTCGAGACGGTGATCACTCGCATCGATGATGAGAAGCGACATATCGACCTGAGCATCATCGAGCGGTTGACCAAGCGACGTAACGTGGAGGCAGAGCGCGCCGCTGGTGTCTCTGCGGCGGTCTCGAGTGTGCAAAGAGCCTCAGGCACATCTCTGTTCAGCCCGCCTGATTGGGCGTCCAGCCAGGGAGTGGGTCCTGTTCTGGTTGTGGACGACGATCGTGAATTGGCCGACGGCTTGGCCGAATGGCTGTGTCGGCTGGGATTCCAGGTCAGTACAGCCTATGAGGGGACGGCGGCACTTACGGCCGATTCAACCTACGACCTGGTTTTCCTCGATCTGGAGTTGGGCGACCAGGATGGGTTGGACGTAGCCAGACAGATCGCCTGTCGTGACTCGCGGACTCGCATTGTGCTGATGACCGGCCTGGACTGGTTCGAGCGGGGACTCGAGGGGGAGGAAGAGCTGGAAGTCAGCGCTGTGTTGGTAAAGCCGCTCGATTATGACGAGGTGCTGCAGGTCTTGCGCGCCGCTGCCCGTGGTGAGCTGACAGGGACAACGCCTCAGCGTTGGCTTGCTCCTGAAGAGAGCGTTGGTTTGGTTGAGAACCTCTCGACGGTGTACCAGGAGCCATCGGCGGCGCGTCAAAAGCTGGAGCGGGTGCTCGACGGGTTGCGCGGCGAGTGCGGTGCAAAGGCTGTTCTTTTCGAGATCGATCCTCCCACGCAGAGGGTTTCCATTGCAGCGTCCAGCGGGTTGGATATGGAGGGCATCGAACAGAGCCAGCTTCAACCCCTCCGGTTCAGCCCGGTCAGAGACGTGGCTCTCGATGGAGAAAGGATTCAAGAGCCGGATGCGCCGAATCAGGGCGGTTTTGACAGGCTGCTGCAACTTTTCTTCTTTGAGTCCTGTGTGGCAGTGCCCATACCGACAGTTGGCCACGATGCGCGGTACGCCTTGTTCCTGTTCGATCCTGACACAGGCCGGCCGCTCTCTGAACACATGGCTCACGCCCTTTCCGCCTCATATTTCATCGCCACGGTCCTGCATGAGGAGCGGGTGCGGGCACTGATCCGGGCGGCACAGAGACCCATACTGGTGGGGCAGCTTGCCTCGGCTTCGCTGCATGAGCTCGGCAACCATCTTGGCCGCATCGAGCAATATGCTCAGAACCTGAAGCTCGACTGTGCGGAACTGGCGGAGGCTCCGCGGAGTACGCCGCCCATTGTTTTTTCGGGCCGGATGCAGAGGCGCGTTGAAGGTATTTTGGATACCAACGCCGCGCTGAGAGGGATCGTTGCCGATCAACTGGGGTTGAGGGGGAGAGAAGTGGCAGCCGTTGTAGATGTCAACGCCCTGCTCGAGAAGACGGCGCGCCAGGTCGCGCCGCTGGCGCGCGAGAACCGCGTCCGCGTGCTTTCTCGTCTCGATGCCCGCCTGCCACGAACGGTTGCCATTCCCCTGGAGCTGGAGCAGGTTTTCCTCAACCTGGCCTTGAACGCTGTCCAGCAAATGGGCGCGCAGGTTCCCAGAGGCGAAGTGCTGGAGATCAGCAGTCTGTATCAGCCGCGCGATGCGGGCCTGCCGATCAAGGTCCGTTTCCGCGATGAGGGGCCGGGGGTGCACCGCAGTCTGTGGGACTGGATTTTCGAGATGGGCACCTCGACACGGGAGGGAGGAACAGGTTTGGGTTTGTTCATCAGCAGGAATCTGATCGAACGCATGGGGGGGAGGTTGTCGGTAGAGCAGAGCCGGATGTTTGTGGGCTCGACCTTTCTTGTAGAACTGCCTGTTGTAGTGACAAAGGAGGCGGCAGATGCCTGATCTCACACTGCGAGTACTGATTGTAGAGGATGACGAGGGCGAGCGCGAAGAGCTGGCCGGGTGGCTGCGGCGCAAAGAACAGATTACGGCAGAGACCGCTGCCAGCGGGAAGGAGGCGTTGGAAAAGGTCCGCGCCGTCGACGGCAACTATGACGCCGTCCTGATGGACCAGGTGCTGCCGGATATGGACGGCATCGAAGTCATGCGCCAAATTCGCAAGGATTTCCCTGATATTCAAGTGATTATGATGACGGGAAAAGATCCAGAATCTGGCGTTGAAGCGCTCCGACAGGGCGCCTATCGCTACATCATCAAGCCGGTCAACAATGAGGAGATTGCCATTCTCCTGCGCAGCGTTGCTGAGATCCGGCGGCTGGCCAGATTGGATTTGTTGGAGGCTCTCCATCAGACGTCTCTTGACATCGTCAGGGAATTGGATCCAGCAAAGCTGATGCCGACTATTATCGAGCGCGCTGCGCGACTCGTGGCGGGCGAACATGAGGCGGGCATCGGCGCGGCGTACTGGGAGTGTGACCATAGCAGGCGCGTGGCAACGATCAAATACAGCCCCAATCCCAGGCTGGTAGGACAGAGTTGCACTTTTGACGAGGGGTTGGTTGGGGAGGTGATCCGGACAGGGAAGGCGCGCTATGTTAACGACTATCCCAGATGGGAGCGGCGCTTGTCCCTGTTTGAAAGCGGCGAAGTGGCGGGTCTGATCCAGAATGTCGTTGAAGTTCCGATCAAGGAGGGGGAAAAGGTCGTCGCCGTATTGGCTGTTTCGGATTCCAGCGGGGACAGGCGGTTTGGCGACAGCGATATCGAGGTGCTCGAACGTTTCGCCAGCCTGGTGGCGATTGCCACTCGCAACGCGGCATTGTATCAACAGGCATTGCGGCGCCAGAGAGTGCTGGAAAAGCTGGGCCAGCTTGGCCGGGAGATGGGCAACCTGGCCTGGCATGGTCTGCAAAGGAGGCTGGAGCAGGTCGCCCGGCGGGTCTGCGAACAAGTTGGGGCAGACTGCGCGGTGATCTATCCTTACGACCCGGCCAGGGAAGGCTATTTCGACAGCTACAACGTGGCTTCTTATGGTTTCTGGTATCCTCTCGTACTGACAGACAAGCCGCGCACTCATGGGATGACAGTTCGGGTTAAATCTTCAGATGGGTGGCTCCAGGTCGCCGATGTATCGCAGGCGCGGGAGCTGTTGCCCCCTTCCCCTCTGCTGGATCGAGAAGGCATCTGCGCTTTTGTGGGCTTGTTGCTTCGGGACGATGATGGAGCAGAGAGGGGAGTGATGTATGTCAATTTTCGGCAACCGCACTCCATTTCGGATCGCGAGCGTCGCCTGATCGAGGAGCAGGCGCGTGAAGCGGTGCAGGCCATTCGGGAAAGGGGCCAGGTTAGAGGAATTCAACTGCCTGCTCTGCTCCAGCGGATCGTCCAGGACGCCCAGCAATCGCTTGCGGCTGATATTGTCACGCTTTATCCATACCGGCGTGGGCGTGACGTAGAGTTTGTCACGCCTCCCGTGGTGGCGGGAGAGGTGAGAGTCCCTGTCCCTATGGGGCGCAAGATTTATGAAAATGACTTGCCTGCTCTTTTGGTGAAGGAAGGGAAGTCCTATTACGCGGATGATGTGACGACCGATCCCTTCCTGGCAACGGTCAGCCCCGAGGCTGAACCACGTGACGGACAACCTGCTCGCCCCCGCTTCATTCAGCGCGAGGACATCCGTTCATCGGCAGGAGTGCTGCTCCGCGCCGAGGACGAGATCGTGGGGGTCATGTTCGTCAACTATCGTAGCCCTCGTTCTTTCGACGAGGAACTGAAGCAGGAGATCGCTCTGTTTGCCGGCCAGGCGGCGGCGGCGATCCGTAACGCGCGCCTCTTTGAACAGACGCAGGCGCTTGTCGAGATCGGGGAGGCCATTGCTGAAGCTGCACTGGATCAGGAGCGCCTGCTCGATCTGGTGTTGGAGCGGACGCTGGAGCTGGTGGGATTTTCCAAAGGGTGGATCAGCCTGCTAGAGCCCGGCACGGACAGGTTGAAAATCCAGGTCGCGCGCGGACTTGGCCGGGAACAGTGGCGCGAACTGGAGAAGGGGAAGGGCATTACCGGCCATGTTGCCAAAACAGGCATCTTGATGAATGTTCCGAATGTGCAGCAGGAGCCTTTATACGAAAAGTTCTTCGATGACACTCAATCCGAACTATGTGCGCCGCTGAAATACCGGGACGAGGTCTTGGGAGTGCTGAACCTGGAGAGCGCACGTCCGGATGCCTTCTCGTCGAGGGATGAAGAACTGGTGTCGGCTCTGGCCGGCCACGCCGCGGTCGCCGTCCGCAACGCCAGGTCCTACGAACGAACCAGGCGACAGGCGGAGGCCCTGCAGAGAATCGTCGGCGCGATCGGCGACCCTCACGCGCTTCCCTCTATCCTGCAAGAGGCGGTTGTTCTGTTTGGGGCCGAGTACGCTTCCTTTTCCCTGGTCGATCGGGAAGCGGGAAAGCGGACCTATCAGGCAATCTGGGAAAAAGATCGGATGTTGGCGGGCGAGCAAATCCCAGCGGAAAGGCGAGTTCGCGATTGGGATAGGGGCATTGTGGGGCGTGTGGCCCGCACAGGAGAGCCGTATCGTAGCGGTGATGTGGGGAGCGACGGGGACTATGAAAAGTGGTATGATTCCACGAAATCGGAACTGGCCGTGCCCCTCAAGGATGCAGAAGGGCGGACGATCGGCGTGCTCAATCTGGAGAGTCCGCTGAGCAATGCTTTCAGTCAGGAAGACGAAGATTTTTGCCAGAACCTGGCCAGGGTAGCTGCGGCGGTGGTGGAGAAAGCGGCGTCGTATGAGCAACGCCGCAAGGATATCGCTGCCCTGCAGGAGATCAACGATGCCATTACATCCAGGAAGCGAGATGAGATCCTGGAGTTGGTTGTGCAGAAGGCGGCTGGAGTGCTGGGGGGTGAATACGCCTCGCTATGGCTGCTCGATCCGGGGAGTGGCGACCTGGTTCTCGAGGCGGCGCACGGGCCGGGCAAGGAAGCCGCCGAGAGAAGAGAGCGGATCAAGGCTGGCACTCCCAGCATCAACATGCGAGTAGCCCAAAGCGGCGAATCCTACCTCTGCCCTGACGTCAGCCGGGAAGGGGACAACTTTCTCCGCCTGTACGAGGATGCCAGGTCCTCCGTCACAGTGCCGCTCAAGTACCGGGGCCGCGTGATCGGCACGCTCAATGTCGAAAGCTCGCGGTTGAATGCTTTCACCGACGAACATCGCAAGTTGCTGGGTAGTTTCTCGGATCAGGCGGCGGTAGCCATTGAGAATGCCCAATTGTACGAATTGGAAAAACAACGCTCTGAGACTCTGGACTTGCTCCAAAAGGTCAGCGCACGGGTCAGTTCGACTCTCGATCTGAATCAAGTCATGGAGCTGATCGTTCAGGGCGCCATGCAGTTGACCGGCGCGACGTCGGGTGTTGTCCACTTGCTGGATAGGGAAGGCCGCTCTGTGGTCCGCTCTTTCGAGTACCCTGAGGGTTTTGAACATCCCACCCCTCGACTTGGGCAAAAGGAAAGCATGACCCAGACGATCATTGATACGGGGCAAATGATCGCTGTGCTGGATATCACCAGGGAGAAAAAGGTCAGCCCCGTAATGATGGCCAAAGGCGTCAAATCTTTGGTTGGCGTCCCGCTCAAGTACCAGGACCGGGTGATTGGTGTATTGTACTTGAACGCCGAACAGCCGCGAGACTTTGGGCAAGATGAGTTGCTGTTGTATACCCTTGCCGATCAGGCCGCCGTTGCCATCGAGAACGCCCGGCTGTACGAACGTCTGGATCGCAAGGCGCGCAACCTGCAGGCGCTCTACCACATGGGGCAGCGCCTGACCTCCGGCGTGCAATTGAGCACGGAGGAGATCGTTGCCCTGATCGAGGAACAGGCCTCCCAACTGATGGATACTCAAAACATGTACATCGCGCTTTACGACGCAGCCACGGATACGGTGAGTTTTCCCTTTATGCGGGTGGGCGGCCAGCCGCGTCAGGTCGCCGCGCGCCGCGGCGGCCAGGGACGCACCGAATGGATCATTCGGAACAAGAGGCCCATGCTCATCACCACGCGGGCCGAGTCCGAGGCCTGGTATGCAGAACCAGGACGGAAGGACTATATTCGACAACCCTTCTCCTCCTGGGTCGGCGCCCCCATGATCGTCGGTGACGAGGTCCTCGGCGTTATCGCGGCCTATCACGAGGAGAAGGAGCATGTCTATGATGAGGACGATCTGGAGATCGTCTCGCTGATGGCCGGCCAGGCGGCGATTGCGCTCAAGAATGCCCGACAGATCGAGATCATGAGGGATCTGGCGGTCAACTTGAGCACCGGCGCTGTCTGATAGACACCTGCTCAGGCGGAGGCCGCGTTATGATGGATTCCCCAGAGATTGTCCCGAAAGCGCCGGGCACGCTGCAGGTCGGCGAGCGGTTTGTCGAGTTCTACGTTGCCCGTGGCTATACTCCCATCCCCGGCAGCTCGCTGCTGGACGAGTCGGTGCCCATGTCCTTTGTCATGAGCGCTGGCCTGGCCCAGGTCGAGACTTCGGCCAGGGCGCACGACGCCCGAAGAGGCAGTCGCTATGCCCTGGTGCAGAACTGCTTTCGCTACTTTGACCTGGCGACCATTGGTGTCAGCGGCGTCCATCTCAGCCTGTTCAGGATGCCCGGCGCGTTCACTTTTGGCCCTGTCAACCACGGCGAGATGATTGCCCAGATCTGGCAATTGTTGACCGGCTGCTACGGTTTGCCGGCCGACAGGCTCTGGGTGACCTACTTTGCCGGTGACGTGGTCGCCGGACACCGCTTTGAGGCTGATCTGGATACGTACGGGGCGTGGCGACAGGTGGGAGTGCCCCCGGAGCGGCTGGTGGGCCTGCCGGCCAGCGACAACTTTTGGAAGCAGGGGGCCAGCGTGGTGGGCGAGCGGGATGCCCCCAAGTGCGGCCCGAATACCGAGGTCTTTTTCGACCGCGGTGCGCACCTGCGCTGCGGGCCGGACTGTCGCCCGGGCTGCCGCTGTGGGCGTTTCGTCGAATTTCTGAACACGCTCTTTATCACCCGGCACATGGACAGCTCGGGTAGGGTCCGCCCGCTGGACGAGCCGTTCACCGAGACCGTGGTCGGTCTGGAGCGGGTGGCCATGCTGTTGCAGGGCGCCAGCACGGTGTACGAGCTGGATATCCTCGAGCCTCTGGTTGCCCTGGTGCAATCGTCCTGTGCGGCCTCCCGGCCGGAGGAAGCATACCTCAGACATGTCCATGTCATGGCGGATCATATCCGTGCGCTCCTCTTCCTGACTGCCGACGGCGCGCCGCCGCCAGGCCGGGGAGGGCGGGCGCGGTTGATGCGCAAGCTGGTCAGGGAGATGATCACGGCCCAAAAGCTGCTTGGCATCGAGGGAAGCTCCTTCTACCCCCTGCTCCTGGACACAGCGTTGCGCCTGGAAGCGGCGCAGCAGGAGCACCTCCTTCCGGTCAGGGAACGGTTGCTCACATGGATCGGGGCGGAGCAGACGCGGTTCGAAAACACTCTCCAGACAGGCCAGCGGCGCCTGGCGCGCATGCTGGCCCAGGGCGAGCGTCGTGAGCTGAGCGGTGAAGCGATGGTGGCTCTGGAGAAACAGCACGGCATTCCCTTCCCGCTGTTGGAGGGAATGTTGAGGGCCGAGGGAGCGACCTACCACCTTGAGGATTATCAGCGCGCCTATGCCCACTGGCGCTGCCAGACGGCAGGTGTCCCTGACTGAAAGGGGTGGATGTGCGGCTGGACAGTGTGAGGGAGGATTTATGGACAGTCAACAAGTAACCCAGACAGTTGCTGAACAGGTAGCCTGCGAAGTAGCCCAGGCCGTGGCCAGGCTCCTGTCCACGGCCGGCGCCAGCGTCAGGCAGCTCTTGCCGGTTGACCGCTTTTATGCCGTGCTCTATGACGCAGAGCGGGATGAGGTGCGCTTCCCGGTGGTCCTCCCTCCGGATGACGCCTTCCCTGCCGGGCCGCGCAGGCTGGATGGGGCACGGCTGCCCGACTGGCTGGTCCGCCAGCGCGAGCCGGCGGCGTTTTCTGGCGACGGCGCTGCTTTTCGCGCGGCTCTGAAGGAGAGAAAACTCCGCTACTGGCCGGGCCGTCGGTTGCCGCTGGCCTGGCTGGGCGCGCCGCTGGCCGTCGAGGATCAGATCCTCGGCGCGCTGGTGATCGAGAATTACCGCAGCAAGGATGCGTTTGGCCAGACCGGCCCGACGCTGCTGGCGACCGTGGCCCGGCAGGCGGCGGTGGCGATCCGGAACGCCCGTCTCGACGGGCAGATGAAGCGCAAGGCCGCCAGCATGGAGGTGGTGAACAGGCTGGGGCAGCAGTTGACGGCGGGCATCCATCTGGGCGAGGGGGAGATCTTGCAGCTCCTTCACGAAAACGCCAGTCAACTGATGGATACGGCCAACATGTACGTGGCTTTCTATGATGAGTCAACGGACACGGTCAGTTTCCCCTTGATGTTCGTGGATGGCAGGCCGATGGAAGTGCCGGCGCGGTCGGGGGGGAAGGGGCGGACAGAGTGGATCATCCGCAACCGCCAGCCGATCCTGATCCGCACGCGGGCCGAGTCCGAGGCCTGGTACAAAAAGTACGGCACGGAATACATCGGCGAACCGTTTGCCTCCTGGGTGGGCGTGCCGATGCTGCGCGGCGAGGGCGTGCTGGGGGTTATCGCTACCTATCACAAGAGCCAGGATTACGTCTACGACGCAGACGATCGGTTGGCGCTTGCGCTGATGGCCGGCCAGGCGGCGGTGGCGATTGAGAATGCGCGGCTGTATGCCAACATGGAACAGATGGTCGTGGAACGCACCCAGGCCTGGTTGGAAGAACGAGAGCGGGCCGACGCCGCCGAAAAGCTGGCATTGATGAGCCAGGTGGCCGCCGAGTTCGCCCACCGCATGAACAACCTGGCCGGGACAATCCCGCCTCGCGTCGAGATGGCCCGCGAGAACCTGGACCCCCGCAATGCCAGGGACGCCCGCGTGCTCAAACAGTTGGATAGCATCTCCGGGGATGCCAGGCTGCTCCTCGACGCAGCGCAAGCGATCAAAAAGAGCACCGAAGCGAGGGCCGCCGAGTTTGTGGATGTGAACGCCGAATTGGAGATCGCCCTTGGCCGGGTCTGGTCCTCAAAACCAGAGGCAGAAGGACGCATTCAGGTGAACAAGGAGCTGAGCGAGGGCCTGCCCCAAGTGTATGTGGAGCGGAACAAGCTGGTGGACACCCTGGTCAGCATGATCCAGAACGGGGTGGAGGCCATGCCGCAAGGGGGCATCCTGACGCTGGCCACGCGCCGGGGAACGATCAAGGATCGGCCCTGTATCGAGATTGCCATCTCCGACACGGGGGTCGGCATCCCGGCCGACCATCTGCCCAAGATCTTTGACCTCTTTTTCACCACCAAGGAGAAAGGGCTGGGCTTTGGCCTGTGGCGGGATCGGGTGTTTGTCAGGAACCTCGGTGGAGACATCGAGGTCAGGAGCCAGGTCGGAAAAGGCACCACCTTCACCATCAAGATCCCTGTGTCTGCCGACACGTTGCCATCAAGTGGAGGGTAAAATGGCTGAAAAAGGACCGGCGATGTTGATCGTAGACGACCAGCCCAACTGGC
>Ga0209162_1004539_pt1 | contig 10312 bp, 9 predicted proteins | sample YNPNPMetaG_FD_187121 | JGI IMG/M metagenome (GOLD analysis project Ga0209162, IMG submission 187121) | Anoxygenic and chlorotrophic microbial mat microbial communities from Yellowstone National Park, USA - YNP NP MetaG (SPAdes) (version 2) ...
GAGTGTGCTCAATTTGTCAGTATCTGTTTTTCTGGCAGCGAGCAGTGCGGTCACCACAGCGCGGCCTTTGGAGTATAATATTGAACGATCTGCGCTGAAATCGCAGATCAGCGCGTGGTTCGAGACTTTTGGCTTCGAAATGTTCGTCCCGTGATCCCACTCGCATCTCCCCCTATGGGCGACGAAGTCGCCCCTTTCAGCGCGGCGTGACACAGCGCCCAGCTTGGAACGAACGCATTTATCTCGCCGCGATCCTTCGGCTGCGGCTGCGCCGCGCTGAGAATCATGGGCACGAACGGCGCTTTCCTCCGCACGTAAAGTGCACCAACGCCTTTGGGGCATTGAACTTGTGTCCGGTAATCGACAGGTAATCCACGGGAACCTTCCGAACATCAATTTCGACCTTGCCGGTCGCTTGAACGGTATCACAGTGAACAAGCACGCCCCGTGCCCGGCAAATCTCCCCAATTGCCTTTACTGGGAAAAGCACACCCGTTTCGTTGTTTGCCCACATCAGCGACACCACAGCAGTTTGATCGGTGATGGCCTCTTCCAAATCTCCCAGGTTCAGCAAACCATCGCGATCCACAGGTAAATATGTGACACGGACATCTTCCTGCTCCCATGCCCGGCAGCAATTGAGGACCGAGGAATGTTCGGTCAAAGAGGTCACAATATGCTGTTTGCCGGTGGCTTTAAGCGTTGCATGAATTGCCGCGTTATTGCTCTCAGTCGCACACGAAGTAAAAATAATTTCTGTTGCATGTGCGCCGATCAGTTCGGCCACCTGCGCCCGCGCTGTTTCGATAACCCGTTTGAGTTTTGCGCCAAAATTGCAGCTGCTGGACGGATTACCCCATTCGGAGGTTAGATAAGGCATCATCGCATCCAGCACTTCAGGTGCGACAGGTGTTGTGGCGTTGTGGTCCAGATAAATCAGCTTGTCTGGCATTTGTAGCCCAGCGTCGAATTGGCTGGCATCTACTTTTTCAGTGGGGGTGGAGTGTACCTGGCCGGAAGTGGCCATTCAAGGCGAAACGGGGCTGCACCAGACCTTGCCATGTGCTTGGGGTAAGCGGGATGGTGATACAGCGGACGCGATCTGCGCACTTGGAAAAGGGGCTTGAGTACGCGCTTGGGGACGCACCGCGCAGCGGGGCACCGCCGGAGTACCGGACCGAGGACAAGGTGGCGGTGGTGGCACTGGCCTGCCAGAGTTCGCTCCCCGGGGCAAAGCGTGGGACAGTCAGGTTGCTGGCTTGCGAAGCGGCCGAGCTTGCAACGAACGTTTGTATCTCGCCGCGATCAGTCGGTTGCGGCTGCGGTGCCCTGAGTTGTTAGCCGGGGAGCCGGGTGGATTTCGGGGTCAGGCCGAGGTCGCGGATCATGCGAAGATCGTCTTCGGGCGATCTGTTGATGGTGGTGAGGTAGTTGCCGATCATCAGGCCGCTGGCACCGGCGGCGAATACGAAGCTTTGGGTGTCCCGCAGGTTAACAGCCCGGCCACCCGCGATGAGGATTTCCTGCCGCGGCAGGATGAACCTGAAACAGGCAATGGTCTTGAGTATTTCCATCGGCGGCAGCGGTGTGTTCCGCTCGAATGGTGTGCCGGGGATCGGCGCCAAGATGTTTATCGGCACGTAGTCCGGCGCGATGTCGCGCAGGGCGAAGGCAAGATCGCATCTGTCTTCTCGGGTTTCGCCGAGGCCCATGATGCCACCTGAGCAAACGCGGATGCCGGCGTTCTTCAGGTAATGAATTGTCTCGAGCCTGTCGTCGAACGAATGTGTGGTGCACTGCGAAGGGAAGAATCGGCGCGAGGTTTCGAGGTTGTGATTGTAGCACACGAGGCCGGCTTCGCGGAGCTGGTCGGCGACCTGCTGGTTTTTGATGAGCCCGAGTGAAGCGTCGGGTCTGAGTGCGGTCTGGCGTGCGATTGCGCGGATCAGGTCGCAAACTTTGTTCAGCGATTGGCCTTGTCTGAGTTCTTTCCATGCGGTGACGACTCCGAATGCGGTTGCGCCGTTTCGTTGTGCTTCTGCAGCGGCCTGCAGCATTGAATCGGGATCCATCAGGTCGTGGCGTGGGGAGTTGGTTTTGTAGAAGGCCGATTGCGCGCAGAACTTGCAATCTTCGGGGCATCCACCGGCTTTGGCGTTGACAATCGAGCAGAGGTGGATGCTGTCGCCGCGGTAGTGTTGGCGGATGCGGTTTGCCATTGCGATCAGGTCGAGGATATCCGCCTGGTTTTCGAGATTGAACAATTGGAGTGCCTCCTGTCGTGTGACCTGGATGCCTTCGAGAACGCGCTGGCCGATGGTCACGATGCGGTTGCGCTCGTTGGCAGGCGCCGATGTCACGGGCTGAGCGTGGATTTGGTGGTGCTGTGTGGGATTGTTCATTGGTTGAGCTTGAAGCGGAGTGAAAGGACGGACTGGTTGTCGGGTCCGAATTCGCCTGTTATGGTGACTCGTCCGAATTGTGGGTCCATGGTGCTCGGCGGGGTCAGTTCAAGCTGGAGGTTGATGTCCGAATTGGGTGGGAGTTGGAGTTCTGGTTGGACTTTGGCGTGCCAATTTTGGGGGGCATCGACCTGCAGTTTTCCGCTGACCGGTTTGTCACTGAAATTGTAAACAGCGAGTGGGACCTGAACAGTTTTGCCGGCCTGGATGTTGTAGGCTGAGTCGGCAAGGCTCACGCTTTCCTTTGGCCAGAGCGCATGGAAAACGACCGGCGAAGGTTTGCCTTTGAGGAATGCGGCGGGTGGCGGAGGCGGTTCGAGGTCGGCTTGTCGATTGGATTTGGTTGGCAACAGTGCAAACAGCGGGGCTTGGGTCAGGGCAAGTTCGTTGCCATGGACGGTGTTTGTGCGACCGAGATGATCGAAGGTGAGGATCGGCGTTGTCGGCAGCCGCAGTGTGGCGGTGTTTGACTCGGACCATGCGACGACGATTTCGCGTTCGAGCCCGTCGGGTTTGGCAGTGAACCAGTAGGCGCGGACGGATTGGTCCGGGGTTTTCAGTCGTCCGCGCGGTGATGCTTCTGCGAGCAGTCTGCCGACCGCCGCAAGAGCGCAATAGGCAGGCCGGGGAGACAAGTCCGGTCGGACGATGCCGAATTGGATTTGTCCTTCGACGTAATGTGGGAACAGGAAATAGAAGACCATGGCCGGCTGTTCGTGGAGTGCGGTGGCGAAAGTCTTTGCGACGCGTTCGGCCTGGATTTTGAGGTCAGGGGGGCTGGGTTCCTTGAATTGTTCGTCGCCGGTCCAACGCACTGGCAGGCTGCATTCTGTGACCCAGAGTGGGCGACCGGCAGAGACGGCTCTGAACGCGGCGTACCAGCGTGGATAGACGTCGAATTGGACGTAGTGATGGAAGTTGAACGTGTCGAAGTACGGCCATGCGCGGTTTGCGTGGAAGTCTTCGAGTATTTGTGGCTGTTGGACAGCGAACACGTTTTGACAGACGATGAGGTTTGGGTTGCCGGATTTGAGTCCGTGCCATGCGGCTTTCTGGAGTGAAGCGATCTCAGCGCCGGTGTGGCCGCCGAAGGTTTCCACGTCGGCTTCGTTCCACGGTTCGAAAGCCAGCATTTGGCCCTGCCATCTTCGGGCTATTTCACGCCAGAACCTGTAGCCATCTCGGAGGTTTAACGGGAACCTTTTGCGGTTGGGGTTTGCCCAGTCAGGCGACATGTGCATGACCTGGAGTTGGCGGAGACCGGCAGCGGTTTGGATTTGAGCGGATTTGTCGTATCGAGTGTTGTGGGCGAACTGGCCGCGTTGGGGTTCAACCTCGTCCCAGCGAAGTCTGTCTCGGACCCAACTAACGCCGGTCAGAGCGCAGAGGTTTGCTGCGGCGGGCATTTTTTCCGCGTCGTAAAACCACGTCATAGCGACGTCCATTGCGATTGGTGAGGATGCCGTTGAGCTTTGTTTGAGCGGGGCAAGGACGGCGAGGCTTCTGCGGTTGGTGAGCGGAGCCGAATCGTCGCCCGAAACCAATTCGTACCAGCCGATTGGCAGCGGGCCGAGTGTGACGCGGTCTGCGGTTATCTGGCCGGACTTGATGGTGCGGCCGTCATAGTCCACAAGCCGCCATGTTTGGGTATGCGCTTGTGGGGGGCGGACAGACACGGGCTCGCCTTCGATGAAGACGTTGCCAGGGTGATCTGGCAACGGTCTTGGAGGCTCGGCGAAACTGAGCCGGGTCAGGATGAGAATGAACGCGATGGCGATCGGGGGCCAGCGGGTTAGAGACTTTGCTTTGAACATGGCGTTGATTTGTGAGGAGGTTTTTTTGGCTTCAACTGAGGTGTTGGCTTTATCTGTCTGGTGCGGCATCTGTTCCTTTGCCGCGGATCATGGGCACGAACCTGACGGGCAAAACCGCCTCTCGCCTCACAATATTGCCTTCTTTGACAAGCAGCCAGAGGTTTTGATCGCCGAGGTCGCCGACGGGGATGATCATCCTGCCGCCTTCCTTGAGCTGGTCAATGAGCGCCTGAGGGACTTCGTCTGGCGCGCACGTGACGATGATTGAATCGAACGGTGCGGCCTCGGGCCATCCGAGATAACCGTCGCCGTGCCGCACTTTGACATTGTTGTAACCAAGTCGGGCGAGGTCTTGAGAGGCCCGGCGCGCCAGCGGCTCGATGATTTCGATGGTGTACACTTCGGCGACCAACAGTGAGAGGACAGTGGCCTGGTATCCGGATCCGGTTCCGATTTCGAGCACGCGATCGGCGGGTCTTGGCCGCAGTTGTTCGGTCATGAAGGCGACGATGTACGGCTGGGATATGGTCTGGCCGTAGCCGATGGGCAGAGGATGATCATCGTAGGCCTGGTCCCGGTACTCTTCGGGGACGAACTCGTGACGCGGCACGCGGCGCATAGCGTCGAGGACGCGTTGATCCTTTATGTCGCGGCCCGGTGCTTCGAGCTGGTAAAGGACCATGCGTTCGCGTTGACGGGCGTAATTGTCTTCGTTGGCCACAGCAGGAGTCACAGTCGGACGCATATCGCAACCAGTCAAGCCCAACCCGGCCAGCAGGCATTCAAGAGCTGACTTTAACATGCGGGATGAAAACGTTGGCCAATGGCGTGGCGGCACGGGAAAACCGCCTTTGTGTTGTAACCGCGGCAATGCAGTGCGCGGCTCAACGGCATCGGCAGAGTAGTTGGCCGTCGTGTTCAGTTTCACGCTTTGACCATACGCACCTGCAAAAGTTTGGCAAGGGATTGTAGAAGTAGCCGATCACCAGCGCGGGGCCGTGAGCCCGGGGCCGGGATGTAACAACTCGACTGGTGCGCGCGTCTTAGAGCAGTGTATGGCCTTGGCAGGCTATCAGGTCGATGGACGATGCAAATCAGGGTTTGGCTGCGTTGTTGTCCCGCGCGCGGGCTCGCGACGCGGTCGCGGCGGAAGCGCTTGTGTCGGCGTTCTACGGTGTAGTGATGGCCGTGGTGGAGAGGCGGCGGCCAAGATCCGTGGATGCGGAGGACATTGCGCAGGAAGTTTTTCTGAAGATGTTCCAGCGGTTGGACGATTTTCGCGGTGGTCCGAGGGAACTCGAAGCGTGGTTGAGACGCACGGCTTTCAGAACCTGTCTGGATCATCATCGGTACCACCGAAGCCGGCCCGAAGTGCGCTGGGCGGATTTGTCGGAGGACGAACGCGCGGCTTTGGATGCTCTGGGAAGGGGCAACACGGATTTTTCACCTGCGGAGCGGGCGGGCGGGCGCGAGTTGGTAGATTTGCTGCTTTCGCACCTGTCAGCCAAAGAACGGCTGTTGATCGAAATGATCAATCTGGAAAACCGCGGCATGGAAGAGGTCAAGGTGCTGACCGGCTGGAGCGAGATCAACATCCGTGTTCGAGTATATCGGGCTCGGCGCAAACTGCGCCGGGTTTTAACTGAACTGATGGAAGACCATGAATTCGCCGAACCCGGACCTTGATAAACTGTTTGCAATGGCGCGCCTGGATGAGCCGGACCGCCTGGTGGAAGCGCCGCCAATGTTTTGTCGCAGGGTTGTGCAACGCTGGCTTTCTGCGACGACGGAAGGGAATGGCGGTGCGTTATGGAATCGGTCGATTCGGTACGGCTTTGCATTTGCCGGCGTGGCGATGGTTGCGAGCATTGCATTGAATTTCCATGTATGGCGGCAGGCAGATTGCCTTGAACAACTTGCAGCCGAAGCGGTGGTTTGGCTTGCCCTCCCGAAATAAAAATGAAAGCACCAGTCAAAAACGCATTGATGATCGCGGCGATATTCATCGCCGGAGTTGTGACGGGGAGCGTCAATTCGATCGGCGTCGGACAACGAATGGCCGAGCAACGACTGAGCATTGACAGGTTCCATTCGACTTTGATGGGCATACTGAAATCGGAGCTGAACCTTACGGTGGATCAGACGGCGAGGATCGAACCAATTGTTCGTCAGGCGTGCGTCCAGTACAGGGAGTTGATGTTGGAAACTGCCAACCGGGTGAGCGCACTTGTGCGGAGCACAAACACGCGCATTGAACGCGAGCTGACTCCGGCGCAGGCAAGCCGGCTCAGGCAACTGGAATCCGAGCGCGAGCGGCTTGCACATGAAAAACTCAACCCTGAATCGCTCGAGAAGGGTTTTCTTGGGGATTGATGTGGTGGACTGGTGGCTTCGGCAGTGTGGTTTCAAATCAAGGCAGGAAATGCATGCGCGACTTTTTAACCAACACCAAAACAAGGGAAAGGAACACAAGGCATGAACACAATGAAGATGAGACTGCACGACTGGCGTAAACGGCTCGTGAGCAATTTGCCCAACGAGCATCGGGACAGGGACCTCGTCGCGACGCGCTGCGGATGGCGGCGATCAGTATCGGCGAGGTTGCCTCTGGCGTTGCTGGTTGCCGCAGTTGTGATCGGCAATGCGGTTGCCCAGTCTTTTTCCGACATCGAAGGGAAATGGACACTGAAGAAAAAACACCCGCGCTACGGGGAGGTCACGCAGACCGTCGAGTTCAAGAACAACTCGTTCACATACAGGGTTGTTGACAAGGAGAATTCGACGGTGCTGTATGCAAGAGGGAAAGCGAGCGTTGAGAAAATTGGTCCGTTCAAGGTGATCAAGCTCACTGAGATTGAAGGGGGTGAACGTGAGAGCGATCTTTGGCCGACGAATGACGATCGAACGATAGTTTATTCGACCGGCTGGAACACGCTTACCGTGGCCCTGAACTTTGATCGTGAGAGACCGGATGAAGAGGTTGAATCGCAAAAGTACACCAAAGTGAAACAGTAGTGCACATGGCCGGCGCTCTGGGTTTGACATGAAGCTGAATGCGGCGGGCAGGGCACCGCCGGAGGACGTGTGACTGCCCGCCTTAGCCCATGGAGAATCTATTATGAACAGAGTATCTCGCGCTCGATCGCGTGGCGTGCGAGACGAGAGCCTTGAGGGGCGAGGGCGATGTGAAAGCTTCGGGCGTTTCGGCGGTTTTACGTTGATAGAACTGCTTGTGGTGATAGCCATAATTGCGATTCTTGCGGGGATGCTGTTACCGGCTTTGTCGCGGGCCAAAGTGAAGGCGCAGGCGGCGGGTTGTCTCGGTAATCTGAAGCAACTTCAGCTTTGTTGGCAGATGTACATTGACGACAACAATGACAGGCTTCCGCACAACGTGGCGATGAATCCGGGCGACATGGAGAACAGGTCGAGCTGGACATCGGACACGTGTTCATGGCTTCAGGGGAATGCATGGACAGATGCGACTCATGCCAACATTCAGGCGGGGGTGCTGTTCCCTTACAACCAGTCGGTTGCCATTTACCGATGTCCTTCTGACAAATCGACCGTGCGCGACAAGGGTCAACAACTTCGCGTGCGGAGTGTGTCGATGAGCATGTACATGAACTGGCAGCCCGACCCGGAAAGCAGTGGTTATTCGACCTGCTGGCATCGTGGCAGCCAGATTCAGAATCCGGGGCCATCCCGCGCTGCGGTGTTCATCGACGAACACGAGAAAAGCATTCAACAATCCGCGTTTGGGATTAACGCGCCTGATTCGTTTACATTGTTTGGGAGCAGTTTGTGGACGTGGGTGAGTTTTCCTGCGACGCGGCACGGAGGTGCGGGAACGCTGAGCTTTGCCGACGGACACGCCGAACTGTGGCGATGGATCGAAGCTAACACGTTGCGTATCGCAGCGCTGAACGACTGGATCGTGATGAAACCTGCCGTGCCGAATACCGATCGTGATCTTGGCAGGTTTTTCAAGGTTATACCGGAAAAAGTCCCGATCCAATAATCTCACCGGCCACCGCCCAGGGAGCACAAATACATTCAATCTTTTGCATCTCTCCCCCCGTTGGGCGTCGAAGTCGCCCTTTTCAGTGCGGCGCGACGGAGTGCCAAGCCTGGAACGAACGCGTTTATCTCGCCACGATCGTTCGGTTGCGGCTGCGCCGCGCTGAGGTGGCATGCTGGGACAAAGCGCAGGCGAGCCTACGTACTCCAACGCTTCGCGATCGACCGCGCGCATCGCAGGCGCGCCAGCGTTTGGAGTGCGGCGGCTTGCTGCCGCTTTGTTGCTCCGAGCTCAAAAACGTTCAACGCACAACGTTCAACGTTCAACGCACAACGTTCAACGTTCAACGCACAACGTTCAACGTTCAACGCACAACGTTCAACGTTCAACGCACAACGTGCAACGCTCAACGTTCAACGTTCAACGCTCAACGTGCAAAGGGGTGAATGAAAGGGGCGCATGGTGGGGCAGATGGCAAATATGGTGCCAGGCTCGATGTGCAGGTTTCATCCCAAAGACCGGTCACCGTTTGAGCGTTGGACGTTCCAGGTGCGGCGCGGTGAGTTATTTGTCCTTTCGGCTTGGAACCTGCTGCACTGGTGTAATCATCGGGGCTCAAGAAATGCTAACGACAGTAAAACGTTGTGGTTTCCGGACGAAAGGCCGGGTGAGGTGGTTTTCCATCGGTCAGAGCATTTGCGGATTTTGTCATTTGTTGAAGCCAATCTGCAACCAACACACGGGTTGTGGCAGGCGAGGAGCAAGTTTGTTGAGTGGTGGCAGGGGTTGGGTGCGGATGTGCGCCGTGGTGTTGTTGCTGTTGGTTGTTCCGGCTGGAGTGGGCGAGAGCGATGTAATCATCAACGAGATTCACCATTCTCCCGATGTGAAGACGGAGAAGGTCGAGTTTGTCGAGTTGTACAATCGTTCGACGAACGCTGTTGACTTGTCGGGCTGGCGGTTGAGCGACGGTGTCGAGTTCGTGTTTGCGCCGGGCGTTGTTGTGGCTCCGGGCGGATATGTTGTTGTGGCGCAAGACCCGGTTGCGTTGAAACAGAAGTTCGGCGTTACAGCGCACGGGCCGTGGACAGGCCGGTTGGACAATCATGGAGAGACGGTCGAGTTGCGGGATTCTTCCGGGGCGGTTCGCGACAAGGTGACATACAAACCTGGATTTCCGTGGCCAACGGTCGGGGACCCGCCGGGGTACTCGATTGAACTTATCAATCCAGCGGCGGACAACGATCTTGGCGGGCATTGGCGGGCATCTGTGGCCGGCAACGTGCAGCAATCGAAGCGACTGGTCCTAGGCAACGGGGCGGTCTGGCGTTACATGAAAGGCACGACAGCACCGCCTGCCGAATGGAGGGGAATTGGCTTTGACGATTCTGCATGGGCGGCTGGTGCGGCTCCGATCGGGTACGATCCCAATGTGCGGATGGGGACAGCATTGGATGATATGCGTGGGAATTATCTTTCGGTGTTCATGCGAACCACGTTTGATCTTACGAATGCAGCCAGCATAACCGGGCTGGAACTTGCAGCGTTGTACGACGACGGTTTCAAGCTTTGGATAAACGGCACACATATTACAGATGTAAATATGGACGCGGGCGAGGTGCCTTACGATCGCCCGGCAAGGACAACTCGTGAGAGCGACAACTTCGAGCAAATAAGCGTGAATCTGCCAGCGGGGGTTTTGCGGGACGGGCGGAACCTTTTAACGGTGCATTTGGCCAACGGCAACCTCAGCTCGAGTTCAGATTGTTTTTTTGATTGCAGGTTGACTGTTGTGACCGGGCCGTCGGCGCGAGGGCCGACACCCGGGCGGTTGAACGCAGCGTTTTCCGCGCACGTTCCACCCGCTATGAGGCAGGTGTCGCACTCGCCGCGGCAACCGCGGTCGGGTGAACCGGTCAAGGTCGCAATCAAAGCGACTTCGGAGACCGACATTGTTTCGGTCAACTTGCAGTATCAGATTGTTGACCCGGGGCGGTACATTGAGCTGTCGGATC
>Ga0209162_1004541_pt1 | contig 10310 bp, 7 predicted proteins | sample YNPNPMetaG_FD_187121 | JGI IMG/M metagenome (GOLD analysis project Ga0209162, IMG submission 187121) | Anoxygenic and chlorotrophic microbial mat microbial communities from Yellowstone National Park, USA - YNP NP MetaG (SPAdes) (version 2) ...
GCTCATGCCATAGCGCTCCAGGATCGTTTCGGTGAGCCAGGTGCCGAGGGCCAGGGCAGCCAGGTTGAGGAGGATCAGGCTGTAGGGCAGGAACCGCTCCTGGCCCAGGGCCAAGGCCCGGGCCAGCAATGGGTAGAGGATGCGCTGGTAGCGGTAGGCCGGCACGTCACAGTACCGCCAGCCCTCCAGCGGGTCGCGGGCGATGTAATACACAAACTGGCCATCGTAGCCCTCGCTGCCGTTGAGGTCGCCTTCGGAGAAGCGGGTACCGAGCATGGCCAGGGTTAGGGGATCGCCGCCTTGGGTCTCCACGACAATAGTCATGTAAACAACGGCTACCACGACCACGACCTGCCACGGACGGAGCCAGCGCTTCATGAACCCTTCTCCTGCCTCTCGATCTGCTGTCTGAACGTCACCCAGGCCAGCAGGTCTCGCAGCTCCTCGATGCGGCGCTGGAGGGCCAGCCGTTCCAGTTCCTCAACGACCACCTCCAGTTCGTGATCAGGAATGGGGGGCTCCTCCGTGGCCACCTGGATGCCCGGGTGTCCGCTCGGCTGGACCTGTTCGGCGGCGGTGTAGAGGGTTTCGTGGAGCCGTTCACCGGGCCGCAGTCCGGTGAACACGATGGGGATGTCGCTCTCGGGTTCCAGACCCTGGAGCCGGATCAGGTCGCAGGCCAGGTCGTAGATGCGCAGCGGCTGGCCCATCTCCAGCACAAAGACCTCCCCTCCCTTACCCAGGGCGGCAGCCTGGAGCACCAGCCGCACTGCCTCGGGGATGGTCATAAAGTAGCGGGTCGCTTCGGGGTGGGTGACGGTGACCGGGCCGCCGGAGGCGATCTGCGCCTGGAACAGCGGCACGACGCTGCCCTGACTGCCCAATACGTTGCCGAACCGGACGACAACATAGGGGCGACCGCTGCGCCGGGCGGCATGTTGCACCAGCAGTTCCCCCACCCGTTTGGTGCGGCCCATGACGCTGACCGGCTCCACCGCCTTGTCGGAGGAGATGAAGACCAGGCGGTGCACAGTGGGGGGGAAGGGATGGGCCAACCCACCGATGGCCGGCCACCCTTGCTGAAAGCTGGACAGCAGCGGCCAACCGAAGTACCAGGCCAGGAACTCGATGGCCCCGATGAGGCAAACGACACCACCCATCAAATACAGCACCCGCCAGAGCACGCCTCCCCAGCCGCGCCGCACGGCGTCAACTATGGCCCACACGCTCAAGATGCTCAGCCCGACTTCCCACACGCCTCGCAGACTGGTCCGCATATTGACCGAAAAGAGGGCGGTCAGGCCGGTGGCGAGTGCCAAAAAGATGAGCGGCCAATCCAGGCTGGTGCGGGGCCACGGCTCACGTCGCCACCAACGCCAAAGCGCCCAGGCACCCAGCAGGGCCACCGGCGCCGCCCAATCCAGGATCCGCAGCGGAAAACTCTTGAGGCTGTAGGGTGTGCGCCACAGAAAGAGGGCATACAGAGCGAGGGGCAGGAGCCACCTCCAGTGCCGTGTGCCGGTCGGTCTCATGCCGCTTCGCTCCTTGTGACCGTCTGCCTGAGCGCGCTCCAGGCCAGCAGCCGGCCCAGCAACGGGGAGAGGATGCGCCGGTAGCGGTAGGCCGGCACATCGCAATCTTGCCATCCCTGAAGCGGATCGCGGGCGATGGAATACACACAGGGCCGAATCCAGGACTTCACCGCACCATCTCCCCACCGATCCTCACAGGCTGCTTCACTCCTCTGTCCAGAGCGGGCCAAGGGCCCAGGGGGTGATCGGCTGTGACAGGTGATGGAAAATGTGATAGGGCCCGATCGAGGTTTCTTCAAAGGTGACCTGCTGCCCGGTGAAACGCTGGCGCAGCAGGGCATCCAGCCACGGCTGATTGCTGGTCACATACACCGGATTGGCTGCCGCCTGGGCCTGCGCGGTATAGGGCGGATACCGGTTTGCCCGGTCCAGGTCGTGGCCGGGCGCGTTCTGGTAGGGCAAAAGCGGGGCCAGAATGACCTGTTCGTGGGACAGAAAGGCGATCTTGAAGGACACCCAATGGTGTGAATAGCCGTAGGGCATCTTGTTGTCCAGCAGGAAGCGGATCAATTCCTCATCCCAGGCGTTGCCTGTCTGCTGGGCGGGGATGTACAGGGTGGTCAAACCCGCAGGCCCCCTGGCCCCCAGGAATACGCCTGCCAGATTGAAGGCCAGGATCAGGGCCAGGGCCAGCCCCCCCCACGGCCGGACAGAGGGGCGTAACCCTGACCACCAGCCTCCCCCGGCGATGCATACCAGGGGATAGAGGGGCAGCAGGTATCGGCCTGTCACATCAACGCCGAATCGGGTGGCCAGGAGCAGGAGGGTGGAGGCGGCTGCCGTCAACGCCAGCAGCAGGACTCCGCTTCGGCCTGTGGCCGAAAGGGCAGGCCCCTGGCGCCCCAGGCCGACCAGGAGGAGGAGGTAGAAGCTCAGCACAAACGGCGCCAGATAGACCAGGATATAGCCGGCTGCCCAGGGAAAGCGCAGCCCAAGCAGAGCGGGGACTCCAAGCAACCAGAAGCACTCCAATCGCGCCAGCAGGGGGGCGGACCATTTGCCCTGGAGCGGATCGGAGGAATTCAGGAACACGCGCCAGGCGGCATGATGATGGGTAACGTCATAGAGCCACCACGGGCTGCTGAAAAGCAGAAAGCCCAGCGCGGCCGGCAGAAAGAAACGCCATCGTCGTCGGTCGAGCCGCATGAGCCACAACAGGGCGACAGGGATGACATAAACCATGATCAGGCCAAAAGACCAGAAGCCCAGCCCGGCCACCGCTCCCCACAGCCACCATCCCGGCTGCCTGTCCTGCCATTCATGGGCCAGCCGATGTCCAAGCCATAACAGCAGGGCGCCGAAAAAGAGGGTTTCGCCGTAGGCACCGATGCCGGCCGTCGTGTACAGCGTGACCATCACCGGCGGCAGGGCCATCATCCAGGCGGTCACCACACCGGCCTGCCCATCATACAGCCGCCGGGCCAGAAGGATGGTGAAGAGGGCCGTTCCCAGGTAGAAGGCGATCTGGACCAGGCGGAGGGTGGTCACCGATTCGCCCAGGAGCAGGAAGGCGCCGGCGATGAGGGTCGCCCCCAGGCTGCCGACATAGGCTTCGCCGTAGTAAAAGAACGGCCACCGGCCCTGAGTGATGTGGCGGGCCATCAGGGCGATCACCCCTTCGTCGGAGGTAAAGTCAATCGCACCCGCCCGCACCAGGGCAAGCTTGAGGATCGCGCCCAGGGCCAGCACCGCCAGCAAAGGGAGCACCTGTCTGCGCTTCACGGCTGCCTGGCCCCCCCTTCTCTGAACAGGAGGGGATAATGGTGCGAACTGACGACCTCCCGGAGCTGCTGGCTGAACAGCCTGACCCGGGCCAGACCCCATTTGTGAGCCAGATACCGCAGGGCGGTCCACAGAGTGCCCAGGCCATAGGGGATGCCGGCCTTGAGGCCCACCGACGAGGCCTCCTCGAAATAGCGGGTGGGCACGCCCACTTCGGCGATGCGGAAGCCAAAGGCGGCCGCCTGAAAGATCACCTGCGTGTCGAACAGAAAGCTGTCGGAGTTGAGGACAAAGGGGATCGTTTCCAGGAAGCGGCGGCTGTAGGCCCGGAAGCCGGTATGACATTCCGACAGGTGCAGGCCGAGGGCCAGGTTTTCCACCAGCGTCAACAGGCGGTTGACGACGATCTTCCACCGGGGCATCCCGCCGGCGCGGGGATCCCCCCCCAGGAAACGGGAACCCAGAACCAGATCGGCCCTGTTCTCAAGGATCGGGGCGATGAGCTGCGGGATGCAGGTCGAGTCATACTGGTTGTCGGGATGGAGCATGACCACCACATCGGCCCCGGCCTTGAGCGCTTCCAGGTAGCAGGTCTTCTGATTGCCGCCATAGCCTCTGTTGTACACATGGATCACGGTGTCCAGCCCCAACCGGCGAGCGATTTCCACCGTCTGATCGTGGCTGACGTCGTCAACCAGGATGATCTTGCTCACAATGTCGCGGGGAATGCCCTGATAGGTTTGCTCTAACGTTTTAGCTGCGTTGTAGGCAGGCATGACCACGATCACAGACATCAGGCTTCCTCCGCCAGGTGTGTTCTGGCCATCTGTTGTCGCACCGTCACCCAGGTCAGCAGGTCCCGCAGTTCGGCCAGGCGGCGCTCCTGGGCCAGGCGCTCCAGTTCGTCCAGGACGATCTCCAGTTCGCGGGCCGGCACCGGAGGTTCCTCGGTGGCGACCTGGATGCCGGGATGGGAGGTGTGGCGGACCTCTTCGGCCCGGGTATAGAGCGCCTCGTGCAGCCTTTCGCCGGGCCGCAGGCCGGTGAAGATGATGGGGATGTCGCGCTCCGGTTCCAGGCCATGCAGGCGGATCAGGTCGCAGGCCAGGTCGTAGATGCGCAGCGGCTGGCCCATATCCAGCACAAAGACCTCACCCCCCCGGCCCAACGCCGCCGCCTGGAGCACCAGCCGCACCGCTTCGGGGATGGTCATAAAGTAGCGGGTGACTTCGGGGTGGGTGACGGTGACCGGGCCGCCGGCGGCGATCTGGGCCTGAAACAGGGGCACCACACTGCCCCGGCTGCCCAGCACATTGCCGAAGCGGACCACCACATAGGGCCGGCCATTCCGTCGGGCGGCGTGTTGCACGATCAACTCCCCGATCCGCTTGGTCGCGCCCATCACCCCGACCGGCTCCACCGCCTTGTCGGACGAGATAAAGACCAGGCGGGTCACCCCACCGGCTTCGGCGGCGGCGATCAGGTGGCGGGTGCCGACCACATTGTTCAGCACCGCTTCGTCCTCGTTGGCCTCCAGCGCCGGGACATGTTTGTAGGCGGCGGTGTGAAAGACCACCTGCGGATGGTGGTGGGCCATGATCCAATCCAGTTTGGCCCGGTCGCGGACGGTGCCCAACACCGCCAGGCAGTCCAGGCCGGGGAGGGTGCGCCGCAGCTCCATCTCGATCCGGTACAGGCTGTCCTCGCCATGCCCAAAGAGCAGGAGCCGTTCCGGGCCGAAGCGGGCCACCTGACGGCAGATCTCCGAGCCGATGGACCCGCCGGCGCCGGTGACCAGGACCACCGCGCCGGTGAGATAGGCGGCCACCCCTTCCAGGTCTATCGCCACCGGAGCGCGGCGCAGCAGGTCTTCCAGCCGGACTTCGCGGGCCCGCTGCACACTCACCTGGCCGCCGATCAGTTCGTAGTAGCCGGGCAGGGTGCGAACCTGCACGTCGGCGCTGCGGGCCAGTTCCACCACCCGGCGCACCGTCGCGCCTGGGGCGGTGGGCATGGCGATCAGCACCTCGTCGGCCGACAGTTCCCGGACCCGCTGGGGGAGGTCGGCCAGGGTGCCCACCACCGGCACGCCATGGAGGCGCAACCCCTGCTTGTCGGGGTCATCATCCAGAAAACCGATCAGGTGGTAGCCCAATTGGGGGTTGCGCAGCATCTCGCGGGCGACCATGGCCCCGCTGTCGCCGGCCCCGGCGATGAGCGCCCGGCGCTCCTCTGGCCGGCCCGCCGCTGTCTGGGCGGCGACGGACTGCCTCTCGTAGCGCCAGCGGGCGGCAAAGCGCACCCCTCCCACCAGCAGCAGGCTCAACATGGCGTCAATGGCGATCACCGACCGGGGAAAGCCAGTGGCCAGGGTCGGCGTCGGCCAGACCCACAGGAGCAGGAGCAGCAGCCCTCCCAACGTCGAGCTGAGGGCCACCGCCCAGGTCACCGCCAGCAGTTCGCGCACGCTGGCATAGCGCCACAGCCGCCGATAGAGGCCCAGCAGTTCAAAAACGATCAGCTTGATGGCCAGCAGCGGGATCAACAACGGCCAGTAGAGCCCCAGTTGCTCGAAGAAGCGGACGTTGTCGAAGCGGATGGCGAAAGAAAAGAGGTAGCTTGCGACCAGGCATAGCAGGTCCAGGGGGAGCAGAAGCCGGTTGCCGACATACAGGCGCAGGGTGCTGACCAGCAGGCCCAGGTCGCTCCACACGGTCCGGCGGCGCAGATAGGCCAGGTCTATGGCCAGTTTGGCCGGCATGATCTCCTGCAGATAGGTGGCTTCCGGGTCGGCGGCGTGGCGCAGCCGCTCCGCTTCGTTGCGGAAGGCGATCTGAGCCGGGCCGGTGATGCCCGGTCGCACCCGCAGCACCTCCCGCTGCTCCGGGGTGTAATGGGCCACATAGCGGGGGTCTTCCGGGCGCGGCCCTACCAGGCTCATGTCGCCGACCAGCACGTTCCACAACTGGGGCAGCTCGTCCAGGCGGTGGGCCCGCAGCCAGCGGCCCAGCGGGGTGATGCGGGGGTCCTGGTCCAGGGTGAGGCCCGGCCCCAGCCGGTCGGCGCCGGCCTGCATGGTGCGCAGCTTGAGCAGGCGAAACTCCCGCCCGTCCCGGCCCACCCGCCGGCCCCGGTACAGCGCCGGGCCAGGCGAAGTCAGCCGGACCAGCAGGGCCAGCAGCAGCAGGAGCGGGCTCAGGATCACCAGTCCCATCCCGGCGGCCGTCACATCCAGCAGACGGCGCAGCAGCTCGTCCAGTTTGTGGCTCATCGGCGGTGGGCCTCCACCAGCTCCTCCACGGCGGCGATGACCCGCTCCACCTCGGCGTCGCTCAGGCGCGGGTAGCAGGGCAGTGAGAGGGCCGAAGCAAAGACCGCCTCGGTGGCGGGGAATCGGTCCGGCTGCCAGCCGAACCGCTGCCGATACCAGGTAAAGTGATAGACCGGGATAAAGTGGACCGACGCGCCGACGCCCCGCCCCTTCAACTCTTCGAAAAAGCGGTCGCGGCCGATGCGCAGCCGTTCCAGGTTCAGGCGCAGGATGTAGAGGTGATGGGCGTGTCGGTCGCCGGGCCGGGCCTGCGGAGCCGGGATCAGTTCCGGCAACCGGGAAAAGGCGGCGGTGTAGCGGGCCGCGATTTCTGCCCGGCGGGCCAGGTTGCGCTCCAGTTTGTCCAGTTGCACCAGGCCGATGGCCGCCTGGAGGTCGGTCATGTTGGCCTTGAAACCGGGCAGAAGCACGTCGTAGCGCCACGATCCTTCGGCGGTGTAGCGTTTCCAGGCATCGCGGCTGAAGCCGTGCAGGTGCCAGAGGCGCGCCCGCTCGATAAACCCCCCATCCTCCGAGGTCAGCATCCCCCCTTCGGCGGTGGTCAGGTTCTTGGTGGCGTAGAAGCTAAAGGCGGTGGCGTCGCCCAGGCTGCCCACCATCCGCCCGCCGACCTGCGCGCCGACCGCATGGGCTGCGTCCTCCAGCAGTTTCAGGCCGTGAGACCGGGCCAGCTCCAGCAGCCTCTCTATCCGGCAGGGCAGCCCTGCCAGGTGGACCGGCAACAGCACCCGCGTGCGGGGGGTGATCGTTTCGGCCACCCGCTCCGGGTCCAGGTTGTAGTCGTCGGGCGAAACGTCGGCCAGGACCGGCGTGGCCCCCAGGTGGACGATGACATGCAGGGTGGAACAGAAGGTGAGGGGAGAGACGATCACCTCATCGCCGGGGCCGATGCCCCAGGCGGCGAGGGCCACCTGCATCGCCGCCGTGCATGAGTTCAGGGCCAGGGCGTGGCTGGCCCCCACATAATCGGCGAAACGTCGCTCGAACTCTTGGGTGCGCGGCCCGGTGGTGATCCAGCCGGAGCGCAGCACCTCGGCCACGGCGGCGATCTCTTCCTCGCCGATGTCTGGCCGGTCGAATGGGAGGAAGGGTTGGCGATTGGCGATTGACGATTGATGATTGCCCATTGCTCATCCCCTTTGGTCATTAGCTCGACAATGTTCAATGAACGTAAATGGCGGTCAAGGTGGACCTCACCCCTACCCCCTGGCCCCCTTCCCCTCTCCGCCACGGAGAGGGGAAGGGGGTTGGGGGATGGGGGGAGGTCGAATCGAACATGGTCGAGGCGGTCATTCGTCTTTGGTCATTCTTTGCGGATCAGGATCAGGTCATGGGTGCGCAGCCAGGGCAGGTGCGCCAACAGCTCGCAGCCGGACCAGCTCCACCGGGCCAGCCGGCGGGCGATGGGCGGGGCCAGCGTCACCCGCCGGGCGGTGAACTCGCCGTGGGGGAAGAGCTGCCGCAGTTCGCGGGGGTGGATGGCCCGCACCGCCGGATTGCCGAACCCCTGGAAACGAAAGTCGTAGGACAGGACCGCCCCGCCCGGCCGCAACACACGCCACATCTCCTGGGCGATCCGCCGTCGCAGCCCCTCATCCAGCACCGAGGTCAGGACGGTGAACTGGAGCACCAGGTCAAAGCAGGCGGATGGGTAGGGGAGGGCACCGGCGTCGGCCACGGCCAGGGGGATCGCAGCCGGGAGCCGCCGCCGCGCCTGGACCACCCGGTCGGGCAGCAGGTCACAGCCGTGCAACCGGGCCGGGTCGGCCCCCCAGCGGAGCAGGTCCAGCAGCACGCTCCCCTCGCCGCAGCCTGCCTCCAGGATGTCAAAGCGGTCGAGCGGCTCAAAGCCGGCCTGCCGTAACAGCCGCAGGGCGGTTCGCTCCCGGGTCTGCACGGTGAACAGGGCATCCGGTCGGAAGAGGCTGTACAGTCCCCGCAGACGAGGGTCTTGCGCCCGGCGGGCATATTCGGCGCGGATGCGGTTCAGTTCATCCATGGTCGTTCTCCCTGTTCCACGGCGGTCCCCCAGGCGTCAAGCGACTCAAGTCGCACCTCAGGGGCCTGCGGCCGGGCGTCCACCGGCATGGACGCCTCTGTCTGCGCGGGCGGACGGCCAGGGGCAGGGCGCCGCTCTGCCCTCACCGGCGCGATTTCCAATCGCCCGCGCCTGAAAATGCCCCTGTTCCATGGCGGTCCGAAATGGAGCATCCCGGCCCAGAAGCCCAGCCCGTAGGCCAGGTGCAGCGTGGCAAAGGCCAGGGGCAGGCGCATCAGGTGGTGCCAGCCCGCCCGCGCTGCCATGCGGACCGAGACGATCAGGCCGGTCAGCAGGTAGAGGGCCAGCCCGGCGATGTAAAAAGGGCGCAGGGCCGGGAGCAACAGGGCCGCCGGTACCCCCCCCACCACCGCCAGGGCAAAGAGCGGCGGCGCCCAGTGCCGCGCCTGGGCCGATCCCGGCACTTTTTGGAACACCCGCACTTTCCAGTAGCCGTACTGGAAATACTGTCGTCCCAGCGAGCGCAGCGTGGAACGGGCATAGTAGGTGGAGCGGATGCGCGGGTCCAGCCAGATGCGCCCGCCGGCCGCCCGCAGGCGGTAGTTGAATTCGTCATCCTGGTCGCGGATCAGTTCTTCGTCAAAGCCGCCAATCTGGTCGAATACCTGGCGGCGGTAGGCCCCGAAGGCCACCGTGTCCACCTCTCCTCCCTTGTTCCGGCCGATCCGAAAGGAGGCGCCGCCCACGCCAAAGCGGGAACTCTGAGCAAGGGCAATGCTCTGAGTCACCTCGGTTTCGGCCACAGTGTTCAAAACCCCTCCCACGCAATCCGCGCCGGTCTCGGCCAGCGCCTCGGCGCAACGCCGCACATAGTCGGGGATCATGAGAGTGTGACCGCCGACCAGCACGATCACCTCGCCGTCTGCTTCCGCCAGGCCCAGGTTCAGGGCGGTGGACACGATGCGTCGGGGGTTGTCCAGCAGGCGGGCGTTGGGCCGGCCGGCCAGCATCCGCTGCACGATCTCCCGCGTGCCATCGTCCGACATGCCATCCACCACCAGCACCTCCAGCCGGTCGGCAGGGTAGTCCTGGGCCAGCACCGCCCCCAGCGAGCGCTCGATGAAGGACGCTTCGTTGCGGACCGGCATGATGACGGTGACGGTGGGGCATTGGCCATCGGTCTCGGTCATCGGGCGTGATCCCTCCGGATGAGGGCGCGGTAGGCGGCCTCTACCTCGTCCATGTTCTGGTGCCAGTCGGCGCGGTGGGCGATCAGGACGGCATTCTGTTCGGCGGCGCAGCGGCGGAGGATCGGGTCGGCGGCGGCGGACAGGATGGCTTCGGCGGCGGCCTGGGCATCGGTCGGCGGCACCAGAAAGCCGTTCACGCCCGGCGTGATCCATTCCCGGTTGGCCGGCAGGTCGCTGACGATGGGAAAGAGGCCACAGGCCATCGCCTCCAACAGGCTGACGGAGGTGCTGTCGGACAGGGTGAGGGCCAGGTAGAGGTCGGCCTGGCGCAGGTGGGCGGGGATCTGCCTGTGGTCCAGGCTGCCATGCCAGCGGAGGCAGTCCTCCACCCGGAGTTGCCGGGCCAGTTCGCCCCAGCGGCCCCGCTCCGGGCCGTCGCCGACAATGTCCAGCGTCAGGCCGGGATGTCGGCGACG
>Ga0209162_1004548_pt1 | contig 10298 bp, 6 predicted proteins | sample YNPNPMetaG_FD_187121 | JGI IMG/M metagenome (GOLD analysis project Ga0209162, IMG submission 187121) | Anoxygenic and chlorotrophic microbial mat microbial communities from Yellowstone National Park, USA - YNP NP MetaG (SPAdes) (version 2) ...
CTACCCACCTCCCCCGGAATGGGCCGATGTCCCTATCCTGATGTACCACTACGTCGAGGTGCCGCCGCCGGACGCCGACCGCATCCGCCGCGACCTCACGGTCACCCCAGCGAACTTCGCCGCCCAGTTGCAGTACCTGAGCGACAACGGCTACCACCCCGTCACCCTCACCGACCTCTACCTCAACCTCACTCAGGGCCGCCCCCTCCCCCCACGCCCCATCATCCTCACCTTCGACGACGGCTACCGCAACGCCTACACCGTCGTTTTCCCGCTCCTCCAGCAGTACGGCTTCGTCGGCACCTTCTTCGTCCTGGCTACCCCCGCCCACCTGGAAAACCCTGACTACCTGACCTGGGCGATGATGAAAGAGATGGCCGACGCCGGCATGCAGATCCAGGGGCACGGCCGCGACCACGTCGACCTGCGCGGCCGCTCCTACGACTTCCTGGTCTACCAGATCCTGGGCATCCGCGAGGCGGTGGAGTACCACACCGGCCAGCCGGTCCGCTTCTTCTGCTACCCGTCGGGCCAGTATGACCAGGCAACCATCGCCGTGGTGCGCTCCGCTGGCTACTGGGGAGCCGTCACCACGCAGCACGGGCGCATCCACACCCGCGACGACCTCTTCACCCTGACCCGCATCCGCATCCGTGGCACTGACACGCTGGAAAGGTTCATCGAGAGGCTGGAGGAGTAAGGGCGACCCGCCGGGTCGCCCTTACCGTTGCGGGATCGTCGGGTGGCGATCCGGTGGGTCGCCCTCGCCACAGGGATAGGTGCGGTCAGAAACCACGCCCAACGGCAGGGACAGGTACCAAAGTACCTTCGGCTGCGGTCAAATCTGATAGTTTTTGAGAGTCCATCGCCCATATCATGCAGCGTGCCGCCGGATGGCCCACGGCGTTCCGGCGGCGCGTCTATGTCTGATGAGAAATGGGATCGTCAAGAGTCTCCGGCTTCTACAACTGGACGCTTCAGGAACGACAGGCCTGGACGGCCGAACAGGCCGGCCTGACTGAGCAAGAGGCCGCCGCGCTGTGGGGTTCCGCCAGCCTGGGGCTGGAGCAGGCCGGACGGATGATCGAGAACGTCGTCGGCCTCTACACCCTGCCATTGGGCATCGCCGTCAACTTCCAGGTCAACGGCAGGGACGTGCTCGTGCCGATGGTCATCGAGGAGCCCTCGGTCGTCGCCGGGGCTTCCTTCGCCGCGCGACTGGCCCGCGAAGGCGGCGGCTTCCGCGCCACCGCCGACCCGCCGGAGATGATCGGGCAGATTCAGGTGCTGGACCTGGCCGACCCGGAGGCCGGGCGGGCAGCGGTGCTGGCCGCGCGGGAACGCATCCTCAGCCACGCCGATGAGGTGGACCCGGTCATCCGGCAACTCGGCGGCGGCGCACGCCAGGTGACGGCGCACGTGCTGGCCGACACGCCCGCCGGGCCGATGCTCGTGGTACACATCATCTACGACTGCCGCGACGCGATGGGGGCCAACGCGGTCAACACCGCCTGCGAGGCGCTGGCCCCGCTCATCGAGGAGATCACCGGCGGACGAGTGGGACTACGCATCCTTTCCAACCTGGCCGATCATCGGCTGGCCCGCGCGGAGTGCACCATCCCTGCCGCAGCGCTGGACCACGCCGGCTTCTCCGGCGCGCAGGTGGCGCGGGGCATCTTCGAGGCGTGGGCCTTCGCCGCCGCCGACCCCTATCGGGCGGCGACGCACAACAAGGGCATCCTGAACGGGATTGACGCCGTCGCACTGGCCTGCGGTCAGGACTGGCGGGCCATCGAAGCCGGGGCGCACGCCTACGCCGCCCGCTCCGGCCGCTACACCAGCCTGTCCACCTGGAGCCTGGAGGCCGATGGCAACCTGAAGGGACGACTGGAGTTGCCGCTGGCCGTGGGGATCGTGGGCGGCGCGACGCGCGCCCACCCCACCGCGCGGGCGGCGCTCAAATTGCTCGGCGTGCAGACGGCGCGCGAGCTGGCGGAGGTCATGGCGGCGGTGGGACTGGCGCAGAACCTGGCCGCGCTGCGCGCACTGGCCGCCGAGGGCATCCAGCGGGGACATATGGCCCTTCACGCCCGACAGGTGGCCATCGCCGCTGGCGCGCAGGGAGAGGAGATCGAGCGCGTGGCCCGGCAGATGGTCGCCGAGGGGGCTGTCCGCCCGGACCGGGCAGCGGCCATCCTGGCAGGATCTGACCGCCGACCACTGACGGCGGACCACGGCGAGCCGAACGCGGCTGGTGGGCCGCGTGAACCGTCAAGCGAAACGAGAGGAAGCAAGATTGGAGCCTGATGTGACCCTCCTCAGGACAGATCGCCCCGTGGGCATCGTGGGCTACGGCGGCTACGTGCCCCGCTACCGCCTGCCGGCGAAAGAGGTGGCCCGCGTCTGGACAGGTGATGAGGGCGAGACGCCGATCGTCGAGAAGGCGGTGCCGGGGTTGGATGAGGACGCTGCCACCATCGCCATCGAGGCGGCGCGCAACGCCCTGGCCCGCGCCAGCGTGGACCCCGCGCTCATCCGTGCGGTGTGGGTAGGGAGCGAGTCCCATCCCTACGCCGTCAAGCCCACATCTACCATCGTCGCGGAGGCGATCGGCACGTCCCCCTACATCCAGGCCGGCGACTGGGAGTTCGCCTGCAAGGCCGGCACCGAGGCCCTTCAGGCGGCCGTGGGCTATGTCGGTTCGGGGATGGCGCGCTACGCGCTGGCCATCGGCGCCGACACCGCTCAGGGTCGCCCCGGCGACGCGCTGGAGTACACCGCTGGCGCGGGCGGCGCGGCCTACCTGGTGGGGCCGGCGGAGGAGGCCCTGGCCGTGCTCGAAGCCTCGCTTTCTTTCGTGACCGACACGCCCGACTTCTGGCGGCGGGCCTACCAGCACTACCCCTCCCACGGCGGCCGTTTCACCGGCGAGCCGGCCTACTTTCACCACATCACCGAGGCAGCCCGCGGGCTGATGGCCGGCCTGGGAGCCAGCGCGAGCGACTTCACCTACGTCGTTTTCCACCAGCCTAACGCCAAGTTCCCGCAGACGGTGGGCCGTCAGTTGGGATTCAAGCGGGAGCAACTGGTGCCAGGGCTATTGGTGGAGCGGATCGGCAACACCTACGCCGCCTCGGCTATGCTCGGCCTGGCAGCGACGCTCGACCAGGCCCGCCCGGGCGACCGCATCCTGCTGGTCAGTTTCGGCTCTGGCGCGGGGTCGGACGCGATGGCCTGGCGCGTCACCCCGGCCATCGAGGAGCGACGCAGTCGCGCCGCGGCTATCGAGGACTACATCGCCCGGCGCGTGGTCGTTGATTACGCCACCTATGCCCGTTATCGGAACAAATTGCTGATGTCCTAGCGCGCCGACCCGTCGGCACCTTCCAAAGCGGTGACTTCGTCACCGCAATCCAAAGGACGCAGGATCGAGAACATGCGAGACGTCGCCATCATCGGTATCGGTCAGACCAAAGTAGGGGAGCACTGGGAGAAGGGGCTGCGCCATCTGGCGCTGGAAGCGATCCAGGCCGCCCTGCGCGACGCGGGCACGGAACGGGTGGACGCGCTCTACGTGGGCAACATGCTCTCCGGAGAACTGACCGGTCAGGAGCACCTGGGAGCGTTGGTGGCCGACTTCGCCGGGATGCGCGGCGTGGAGGCGGTAAAGGTCGAAGCGGCATGCGGCTCTGGAGCGGCAGCGCTCCGGCTGGGATACGTAGCCGTCGCCGGCGGCCTGGCCAACGTGGTGCTGGTCGTCGGCGTGGAGAAGATGACCGATGCGCTCGGGCCGGAGGCCACCACAGCACTGGCGATGGCCGCCGACGCCGACTATGAAGCCGGTCAGGGGCTCTCCTTCGTCGCCATCAACGCACTATTGATGCGGCGGTACATGTACGAGTACGGCTACAAGAAAGAGGACTTCGCGCCATTCACCATCAACGCCCACGCCAACGCGATGAACAACCCCTACGCGATGTTCCACACCCGCGTCACCGCTGACTCTTACGCCCAGGCCAAGATGATCGCCGACCCGGTCAACCTGCTGGACAGTTCGCCCGTGGCTGACGGGGCAGCAGCGGTGGTGTTGGCGCCGGCGACGTGGGCGCGGCGCTTCCGCGGCACACCGGTGCGGATCGCCGCCTCAGCGGTGGGCACAGACGCCGTCGCCCTGCACGACCGGCGCAACCCACTGGTGATGGAAGGCGCCACGCTCTCTACCCAGAGAGCCTATCAGCAGGCGCAGGCGGGGCCGGAGGCGATTCAGGTTTTCGAGTTGCACGACGCATTCAGCATCATGGCAGCGCTGAGCCTGGAGGCGGCCGGCTTCGCCGCGCCAGGCCAGGGCGTGCGCCTGGCGCTGGATGGGGAGATCACCCTGCAGGGGCGCATCCCGATCGCCACGATGGGCGGGCTGAAGGCGCGCGGCCATCCGGTGGGTGCGACAGGCGTCTACCAGGTGGTCGAACTCGTGCAGCAGTTGCGCGGCGAGGCTGGCGCAAACCAGGTGCCGAACGCCCGGCTGGGGATGGCGCAGAACATCGGCGGCAGCGGAGCGACCGTCATCACGCACATCCTGGAGCGGATGGACTAATCTTCAGATTAAGGAGATGAGGGACTTATGGCAAGCGTACCCAGCAGAAACTGGAGGCTACAAGCACAGCGATACCGGCTGGTGGGGGAGCGGTGCGAGAGATGCGGGACGTTCATCTTCCCGCCTCGCGACGTCTGCCCGGAGTGTGAAGCGCCAGCCAAGACCCCCTTCGCCTTCAGCGGACGGGGCGAGGTCTACTCCTACAGCACCCTCTACAACCCTCCGGCCGGATTCGAGCGTACCGCGCCCTACACCGTGGCGCTGGTGCGTCTGGAAGAGGGGCCGCTGGTCACCGCGCAGTTGACCGACGTAGAACCGGAGAAGGTGGCCATCGGTATGCCGGTGGAGATGGTCACCCGGCGCATCCGCGAGGACGGGGAGGACGGGGCGATCGTCTACGGCTACAAGTTCCGGCCTGCCAGGACGGGCTGAGCGCGGCGTTGGGCGCGGCCCATCGCCCCCCCGCCCTCCTACCTGCCGATGACCATGCGATCGGGGTCGATCTCCTGGAGGATGCGACGCTCTTCCGCCGTGGGCGGCGCTGTGGTGGGTATCGCGGGCGGGATCAGGATCTCGAACTCGCTGTTTTCCTGCACTTCCGCGACGGTGACCCCCGGGTGCAGGCTGAGCAGCGTCAACCGCTTCGTCTCCTCGTCGAAGCCGTACACACCCAACTGGGTGATGACGCGGTACGGCCCGCAGCCGGCCGGCAACCCGGCCTGCTCCCGCTGACCGGCTCCCCCCAACCAGCCGGGGGTGGTCACGAAATCCAGCCTCTTCACGAAGGTGCGTCGGCTCTGGTTGCGCATCACGTAGAGCGTGCGCCAACAGAAGGAGCCCAGGTCGTTGGCTCCGCCAGAGCCTGGCAGACGCACTTTGGGCTGTTCCCAGTCGCCGATGACGGTGGTGTTGAGGTTGCCGTAAGCGTCCATCGCCGCCGCGCCGAGGAAGGCGTAGTCAATGTAGCCCGCCTGGGCGGCGGACATCACGTCATGCATCGAGGAGGCGGCGACGGCGCGGTAGAAGGTGGGCGAGTCCCCCACCGAGACGGGGAGCACCGGCACCTGCGGCCCCACCCCGCCGGCCTCGAAGATGATGAGGATGTTGGGGGCATGGGTGCGCTGGGCCAGCATGGCAGCGACCATCGGCAACCCGGTGCCGACGAAGACCGCGCGGTTATCCTCCAGCAGCCGCGACGCCACGCAGATCAGCAGTTCCGCCAGGGTGTAATCGGTCGCCCGCATTTCGGTCGTCATTTCCGCCTCCGGGACCGTCTCGACGCGCCCGCAGGCGCCCGCAACCGCTCCACCTGCTGCAGCCGCTCCAACGTCCGCCGTCCCCCGATCCGCTCCAGGTAGGCCGCGAAGTCGGGAACGCCGTAGACGTACTTCGCGAAGTACTCCTGCGTGCCAGCCTCGCTCCTGGACAGGGAGAGCCACTCCTGAATATGCTCCTCGTCGAAACTGTACCGGTAGGGCATGAGCGTGGGGTGAGCGCCGAAGGGCACCTCGCAGACCGCGTCCACCACGTAGAAGGGGATCACCGTCTGGCGTGGGTCCTGGCGGATCACCTCTTCGTCCACGATCTCCTCCGTGGTGACGATGACCCGGCGGGCGGCGCGAGCCAGTTCGAAATCCTCGACCAGGATGCCATCCATCTGCGCGTTGCCGAAGCGGTCGCAGCGGGGGACGTGGAAAAGGGCGACGTCGGGGTAGGCCGCCGGCACCAGGGTTACCGGCTTGCCACTCCAGGGGTCGCGAATCTGCTTGGCGGAACTCTTCTCGAAGGTGTCGGTGCCCACCAGGTTGCGCACCGGGATGAAGGGGATGCCCATCATGCCGGCCAGGAAGCGCCACTGGTAGCCGCCGTTGGAGATCTCGGCCACCACTTTGACCTGACCGCTCTCCACGGCGCGCCGGCCTGCCGGTGACAGGCCGCGCAGTTCGTGGCCGAAGGCGTAGGCGCACTCGACCTTGCTGACGCAGCCCGCGCCGATGAGGATGTCAATGTCGTGCACGGCCGTCTTGCCGGCGATGGCCAGGCCACGGCGGCGCTGGCGGACGATCTCGTAGATCAGGGCCATGGGCACGCGGATGTGCCCGAAGCCGCCGACGGCCAGATAGTCGCCATCGTGGACGAACCGCTCCACCGCCTCGCGGACGCTCATCCGCTTGTCCAGCAGGCCGCGCGGCTTGTTGTCGCGCACCCAGGCGCGGTTCTCGTCGGGGTCCCGCCAGCCCAGCAGTTCTCCCTGGCCTTCGGCAAGGAGTTCCACGTATCTCGCCATGCTGAACGTCCTCCGTGGTGTCCAGGTCTCTCGCGCGAACGGTCTTCCCTCACCGTGTTGATCGAAGACTGCGCCCGAAACGGCCGAAGAGAGTCAGCGGATTTAGCAGATGAAGCAGATTTGTCTACAGAGATCCACTGAACCTGCTCAATCTGCTGACCGATTCCTCGCTTTCAGCACTCTGAACCAGGAACAACACTCAAGAGGGAGACTACCCTCGCGCGATTATATGCCAAAGGGCGTCGGCCGCAAAGCGGGAGGTCTCCCGGGTGCTCGAAGCAGAGGCGATTTGGGCTACGTCGATGCTGCTTTTCCCGCCCGGAGTCGAGGCTTCAGCCGGTTTGAGCCACGTCTGCCCCGGCTGAAGCCTCGACTCCGTCCCCAGATTGGGATTTGCTTCGAAACCCCTCAGATCCGACCACCCTTGACACCCCTTACCCCGATGCTATAATCCGCACCAGCCGCCGGATAGCCCGCGGCTGGTGATGGTTATGAACCCGACAAGACAGAACCCACAGCCAGGGGAGACCCGCCCCACTCGTTCTCCTCTGGATCCTGACGAGGTAGAGACCGCCCCTTTGCCCGGACGGAGGGGCAGTCCCACGACCCCGTCTCCCCGCATCGCCACGGGGATGACCCCCACGGCGGGGCTGCCGCGTCCCGTCCCCCCGCCGCAGCGACCGGGCTACGTTCCCCGCCCGCCAGCCGGCCCGCCTCGTCCGCCCGCCGCGCTGTCGCCAGGCCCCCGCCACCGGGAGCGGGGCTCATGCACCCTGACTTCGTTCTTTATCCTGGCCATCGTCGTCGTCCTGCTCTTCATGCTTGCCTTCGCCACCGTCGTCGCCGGCTACGCTATCATCGCCGCGCAACTCCCCCCGCCGGAGGAACTGATCGCCCGCCAATCGGTCTTCGTCAGTTCCAACATTTACGACCGCGAGGGCAACCTGCTCTACGAGGTGGTGGACCCGCAGGGCGGGCGGCGTACCTACGTCCCCCTCGACCGCATCAGTCCCTACCTCATCCAGGCCACCATCGCCACCGAGGACGCCGACTTCTACCGTCATCCCGGCTTCGACCCCATCGCCGTGCTCAAGGCGCTCTACCGCAACCTGCGGGCCGGAGAGACGGTATCGGGCGGCTCGACGATCACCCAGCAACTGGCGCGCAACCTGCTGCTCTCGCCGGAGGAGCGAATGCAGCAGACCGCCTGGCGGAAGATCCGCGAGGTCGTCCTCGCCTACGAGATCACCCGTCGCTACCCGCGCAACACCATCCTGGAGATCTACCTCAACGAGATCAACTACGGCAACCTGGCCTACGGCGTGGAGGCAGCGGCGGAGACCTACTTCGGTGTGCATGCCTCCGAACTGACCCTGGCGCAGGCCTCCTTCCTGGCCGGCCTGCCCCAGTCGCCGGCTACCTACGACATCTTCGCCGGCGGACGGGAGCGGGCGCTGGCCCGCCATCAGGACGTGCTGCGGCTGATGGTGGAACAGGGGTACATCAGCCAGGCTCAGGCCGCCGCAGCCGCCGCCGAGATCGCCGCCTACGAGTTCCACCCGCCAACACCCGGCGACCACATCACCGCGCCGCACTTCGTCGTCTACGTGCGACAGGTGGTGGAGGCGACCTACGGGCCGGAGGCGCTCTACCGCGGCAGCGGCCTGCGCATCTACACCACCCTCGACCCCGACCTGCAGGCCCTGGCCGAGCGCACCGTCGCCGCACAGGTGGCGAACCTGGCCGATCACCACGCCACCAACGGGGCGCTGGTGGCCATCGAGCCGTCCACCGGCCACATCCTGGCCATGGTCGGCAGCGCCGACTATTACAGCGAGACGATTGACGGGCAGGTCAACGTCGCCCTCGCCGAGCGACAACCCGGCTCCGCCATCAAGCCGCTCACCTACGTCGCTGCCTTCGAGCGCGGCTGGACCCCCGCCACGCTGATCTGGGACATCCCCACCTCCTTCCCCGACGGAGCGAACCCGCCCTACACGCCGCGCAACTACGATGGCCGCTTCCACGGTCCGCTGCGCATGCGCGACGCGCTGGCCAACTCCTTCAACATCCCCGCCGTGCGCGCGCTGCAGTTCGTCGGCGTCCCCGGCCTGCAGGAGATGGCCGCCCGTCTCGGCATCACCACCTTCACCCGCCAGGATTACGGCCTCAGCCTGACCCTGGGCGGCGGCGAGGTGCGGCTGCTGGAACTGACCGGAGCCTACGCCGTCTTCGCCAACGGCGGCGTGCGCGTGCCTCCCTCCCCCATCCTGCGCATTGAGGACCCCAACGGCAACGTGCTGGTGGACAACAGCCACCCCACAGGTGTACAGGTCATCCGCCCTGAACACGCCTACCTGATCAGCAGCGTCCTCTCCGACCCGCTGGCCCGCTGCATGGCCTTCCGCTGCCCCAACTCGCTGGAACTCTCCCGGCCCGCCGCGGCCAAGACCGGGACGACCAACGACTACCGGGACGCCTGGACGGTGGGCTACACCCCCGACCTGGTGACCGGGGTTTGGGTGGGCAACTCTGACAACAGCGAGATGGACAACGTGGCCGGGTCTATGGGGGCCGCGCCCATCTGGCACGACTTTATGGAAGCGGCGCTGGCCAGCACCCCCGTCCGCGATTTCACCCGCCCTGCGGGTGTGGTGGAGATGGAAATCTGCGCCTCCTCCGGCACCCAGCCCAGCCCCTATTGCCCCAACCACCGCACCGAGTTCTTCGCCGCCGACCAGCCGCCGCTGGACGCCACGCACGACTGGTACCAGATGTGCAACAACCAGGTGATGGTCGTCATCACCGACACGCAAGGGTACCAGTGGCTCACCACCGACCCCGTCGGCATCGAGTGGGCGCAGACCCACCTGGGTGGGCTGCCGCTGGCTCCTCCCGGCACCTGCGGGGGCGCCACGACCCCTCAGCCGGGCATGGCGGTCGTCCAGATCACCTACCCGAACCTCGACACGCCGGTCTCCGGACTGGTGCCGGTCATCGGCACGGTGATCGTGCCTGACTTCAACCGGTACGACGTCCAGTACGGCGTGGGCACGAACCCGCAGGGCTGGGGTTGGATCAGCGGGCCACATCTGGCGCAGGTGCAGGACGGCCAGATCACGATATGGGACACCACCCATCTGGCCCCCGGCGTCTACACCCTGCGCGTGACCGCCTGGGACAACCGCGGCAACGCCTACCAGGGGCTGGCCCAGTGCATCGTCGGCTCACCCACACCGATACCTACCGACACCCCCTGGCCGACATTCACCCCCTGGCCCACCGACACCCCGTGGGTCACCGACACGCCCTGGCCCACCGACACGCCCTGGCCCACCGACACCCCCTGGCCCACCGACACCCCCTGGCCCACGCCGCCGCCGACGGAGACCGCCACCCCGCTCCCTCCGCCCACCC
>Ga0209162_1004549_pt1 | contig 10297 bp, 5 predicted proteins | sample YNPNPMetaG_FD_187121 | JGI IMG/M metagenome (GOLD analysis project Ga0209162, IMG submission 187121) | Anoxygenic and chlorotrophic microbial mat microbial communities from Yellowstone National Park, USA - YNP NP MetaG (SPAdes) (version 2) ...
TGGTGGACGTGCGCCTTGCCCTTGCGAACGTTGACTCCCGCGTGACTCCAGCCGGATATCTCGCAGTTGTCGACCTCGAGCCCGGCAAAGTCGGTCTGAACGCCGTCCGAGGTCGGGAACTTGTAGTAGAGTTCGTGTCCGCCAAGCGTAAGAAGCCGCGTGAGTTCGTTCCAGCGCATTTTCGGGTCCGGCCCGCGGATGCGAAGCCCGGTGATGCGAACGTTTTCTCCCAAACAGCGGATCAGCGGCCTGGTTTCGAACTCGTCGGAGTAGATCAGCCCGCCCTGCGAGCCGTTGACGCCGCGTCCGCCGGCCAGAGTGACCCCGGCGGGGACCTCGATCGCGAACTGTTGAGCCTTTACGCGAACCGTAAAATCAAGCTCGGCGTCGTCGGCCACGTAGACCACCTGACCCGGCTTCGCCTTGGCAAGCGCGTCAACGAGCTCGTCCTCGGTCCTGACCAGGTAATCCCATTTCGTGACGAGCCTCGCGTAGCCCTTGCCTCCGCCTATCGGACCAAGCTCGTTGGGCGAAGCGCCGAACGTTTCCGGCTCCTGGGCTCCTGCCGACCGACCGCACACAACGGCGGCGGTAAGAATAAGTGTGCAAACCGCAGATGCGCTTCTCATGTCGTGCCTCTTCCGGTTGAGTTGGTGCTATTATAATACGACACCTGCTCTGGCGTAGTCCAAAGATTTGAGAACAACTTTCCGTGCTTGGTCTATACCATTGCTTTACTGCCGAGCCCGGACCATGCTAGCATTGTAGGTATGAAACGAGCATCCATGCTGATCTTTCTCATCCTCGCTGAGGTGCCGGCTTGGGCGTACCTCCGAATCCATCCCGACAATCCGCACTACTTTCAGGAATCGACGACCGGCGAGGCCGTCCTGATCGCGAGCTGCGCGGGAGTCGTGCCTACGGCGCGAGACTGCAGCTACTTTTCTCAGATCGCCGAGATGCGCGCAAGACACATAACCTATGGGCGAGTGTGGCACTTTCTGCCTTGGGGCGGTGAGAACGCCGTCTGGCCCTGGGCGGAAAGCGACGTTCCGGGAGCCAATTGGGGCGGCCGCGGCGGCAACAAGCTGGACATGGAGAAATGGAACCCCTCCTATTGGAACCGCATCAAGGACGCCATGGCCCGCTGCGAGCGCGCCGGCATCTACTGCGAGATCCACCTCTTCGACCGGTGCGGAATGTCGCCTGCGGCCGAGTCGCGATGGGCGAGCAACCCCTGGGCCTCCGACAACAACGTCAACAACCTGGAAACTCCGCCCTCTTCCGGCGACGGCACCCCCGAGTTCTACAAGTTCCGAGAAAAGCCGAACCTGCGCCGCCAGCAGGAGCGCTACGCGCGCAAGATGATCGACGAGACGATCAAGTTCTCCAATATGATCTACGAAATCGAGAACGAGCACTGGGCCTACAACAACCCCGACTGGGCCGCCTACTGGGGCAGGTTCGTTAAGGACTACATTCGCGAGAACTACCCGGACTCTCCTAGGCTGATCTCATATTCGAGCCTGGTGGACGACCTGGAGGCGTTCTACGACCGGACGGAAGTCGATATCATCAACCGCCACTTCGGAAACGAAGCCGAGCGCGACCCCGACGCGCTGAACCGCTACATCGAGCCGCGATGGGCCAAGGGCAAGCCGATCAACATCGACGAGTTCGCCAACGGCGTCAGCGACCCCGCCCTGCTTCGCCGGATGTGCTGGATCATAATCACTTCCGGCGGACACTTCCACATCGAGGACTGCGAGCCGGAGGCGAAGCCGTTCGAGATATGCGAGAACATAAGGCAATTCCGGCTGCAGTCGAAGTGGGACTTGATCCGCTCCGCGCCGAACCGAAGCCTGGTCACCTCCGGCACCGGCTACTGCATGGCCAACCCAGGCAGGGAGTACGTGGCGTTTTTTCCCGAGGGCGGCAGGGCCGCGATCAAGCTGGAGCCGGGCAGGTACGCCGCGCGGTGGTGGAACACGTCCGAAGGCGGGTTTTCAGAACCCGTCGAGTTCTCACATCCAGGCGGGGAGAAGTCTTTTCAGACTCCTGCCGGTCGGGACTGGGTGCTGCATATAGTTCGTCGGAAAGGGTGAACCTTGGTCGCCATCGTCAAGGCGCACCCGATCGATCTCATTCTGCGCAGGATGTTCGGCGCCCATCCGATGCCGGATCGGTTGAAATTGGGACCTCACCTAACATCTAGTTGGACTGAAGCCTCGGTCGGAGCGGCACGAACAGCGCGGGCCTGCCGGCTTGAACCGGTGTGTGCGCTTTGAGTCGCAGGATTCGCCAATCGGAGGACTTGGAATGAGAACCGCACTGCCACACGTGTGCAAGATTGTCGAAAAAACTCTCTCCGGCCCGTACGGTCGCATGTTTCGTGCCTCGATCAGACGCGGCAAGCTCGAGGTAGGCGATGAGATGAGCCTGTTCGCCCGGCATCTCGACGAAGACCTTACCTTCGACATCGGCAACAACGCCGTATTGATGAACCTCGATCTCAAAGGCACGATACTGCAGTTCGTGTACTACGGCCGCACGTATGCCTACGACCACGGCCTGCCCGGGGTGTGGTGCCAGAATTACTCGACCATAGCTAGGAACCTGGGCTGCCGCGTCAAGGTGGGCGACGTGACCTATGACCTGCGCAAACTCCCCGGCGAGTACGGCACTTCGCTGCTCGAGAACGTGCTGCCGGTGACCGAGTTTTCCGTCGATGATCGCGTGTCGATCAAGCTTATCGCGTTCGCACCGATTTCGACGGACGGCTCGGTGCGCCCGCGAGCGGGGGTATACGGAGTCCTCATAACAAACCGCACAAGCGGGAGAATCGCAGGGGCCGTCTACCCGCCTGAGGGAAGCGAGCACGTCACGATCACGTCGCTTGACGGGGTCGAAGTCAAGCCCGAAATGCCTTACGAAATCCGTGCGGGCGGATCGTATTGGCTGCCGCTCGTGATTGCCGCCGTCCCGGCGGACCGCGAGCTGGACAAGCTAGAGAAGAAGACCAGCGCCCAGTGGCTGAGATCGACGCTGGACTACTTCGCCTCCCTCACCGGTCGGCTGGAAACGCCCGGGGACCCGTATGCGGGCGAGTTCTTTGTGCGGTGCATGCACCAGTGCTTCAACGCAACGGTTATGGACGAGTGCGGCGAGATAGCCGGAGAGAACAGTTGGGGATCCTACCCCGTCCGAGACGAGATATGGATGAAAGACTTCCACTACACCCTGACGCCGCTCGTTGCGGCCGACCCGGAACTCGGGCGGCGTGCGATCAGGTGGTTTTCGCGGTGGAGCGTGCGCTACCCGGGCAGGTTCGCCGGCGGTATCCGTCACTCCATCTCCAACTCGCTCGCTCCGGTGGCGATGGCGGGTCTGTATTACGCGGTCACCGGTGACAAGGCGTTCTTCGCCGACGATTGCGAGCTGAGCGGCCGCCTCTTGGGCCTGCTTGACGGCGCGATCAAGCTGACGGTCGGCGGAACGGGACTCCTCGCAAGCGAGTTCATCTCCGACGGCCGCTCGGCAGGCGATTATCACACCGGCTCCAACATCTTCGCCTGGTACTGCTTGACGTCATTCGCGCGAGTGGCGGAGGAGGCACTAGGAAACAAGGAGGCGGCGCAGCGGTATCGGAGAGCCGCGGGCCGAATCAAGCGTGACCTTCTCAAACATAACATTATTGACGGCCCATTCGGGAAACAGTACATCGAGGGCGTCAACGCCGACGGCTCCCTGCCGGCCACCCGCCCGTACGGACGCGGAGTCGAAGGGCCGGATGCTATCCCGTACATGGCCCACGACGGCGAGGAGAGCGATACCACCCTCGCCTCATTCTACGGTTTCACGACCTACGACGACCCCGCGCTGCAGAACTACAAACGGTTCGCACTGACCGAGGATAACGTGATCTACTCGCCCGTGCAGGAGGGGATCATGTGGGGCGATCACAACGCCTGTTCGACCACTTTCCCCGGCTACGTGTCGGGCCTTGCCGCGGCTTGCGACGCCGAGACATTCAGCGGCCCGGAGGGGTATCTCACGCGCATCAGAAAGCTCACCGACCTCGACGGAAGCATCTGGTGGTGGCCGTATGCCGATTTCAAGAACTCCTACCGCATTGCAGGGCACGTGACGCGCGGTCTCGGCAAGTGCGGATGGGCGTCGGGCGTATTCTGCTGCCTGTTCATGTCGCAGTTTCTGGGGGTGAACTGCGACGCTCCGACCCGCACACTCACCTTCCGCCCGTTCCTGCCTTCGAGCGACTTCACCTGGGAGCGGTTCAGGATGGGGGCCGGCATCTTCAGCGCATCCTGCAGGCGTGCGAAAGAAAGCGTCACCCTTGAAGTCACCAATCACAACGCTCACCACGTAACCGTGCGATACCGCGCCGTCCTGCCGGAGGGATATTCGCCGAAGAGCGTGTCGCTCCGAGAAGACTACTCCATCGGAGCGTTTTTCGGCAATCGAGTCGTCGAGGTGGAATCGAGCCTGAAGCCGGGGGAGACGAAAGCGCTCAGGGTGAGCTGGTGAGCCGCGCACCCGGCCAAGCGTGGTTCACGATATCCATTTGCACCATCCGAATACCGTGACGCTTCCGCCGAAATACCAGACGTCCACGGTGAAACCGCCCCAGCCCCAGAGACCCGCGACCTGGTAGTCGTAGTGGTTCACGATCACCAGCGGCAGGATCGCATACGAAGCGCCGAAGCGAAGCCTGGGATGTGCCGGAAAAACCTCGCTTGCGCGCTTTTCGCGCGCTTGTTTGTAGCAGCCGATGACGTATCGGGCTATGCGGGTGTGTTCGGCGGGGATGCCCCATATCCATGTGGCTAGGTAGACCGCGCCCAGGATATAGAGCGCCGTTCTTTTCAGCTTTCGCGCCACGCGGGGTTCTCCGTGTCGTTCACATTGCCCCCACGGCTTCGCCGCCTCGCGATTTCGCGCCGGCGTCCTGCGATCTTCTTTGTCCGAAGTATCGCTCCTTGACCTGCCACATGAAGCTGACGATCTTGGCGTCGCGCGAGGAGTCGATGAAGCCGTCGTAGTCGAGGTTCAGGAACGGAATGTTGCCGTGGCGTCGGCGCAGGGCCTGGGAGAGCGCGGTCACGGTGTTGCCGGGCATGCAGTTGAACGGGATCACGCTCACGATACCGGCAAGCCCGCGCTTTGCGAAGTCCTCGCTCTTGCCCATCGAGCAGATCGCCTCTCCGCCGAAGTTGTAGTCGACGTAGGCCGAGCCGTTTTCTATCAGCTCGCGCGGCCCGATGTCTTCGTATCCCGCGAGAAACGGCAGGCTCGCCTCAAACAGCGCGTGTTCGTCCTTGGTCGCCAGGCGAGTGTTCAGCCATCGCGTGGCGAACTCTTTGAGCTCGTCGGTGCTCGGCCCGCAGTCCTTTAGGCGGTCCACGGAGAGCATCTTGCCCAGGTAGTTCACGTAGGTAAAGAACTCGGTCGCGGGGGCAAGCCACGTCTCCGCGCCCTCGGCTTCGAGTTTGCGTAGGATGTCCTGGTTGGCGCCGTCGTGGATGCGGACGTAGAACTCGCCCACCACGCCCACGAGCGGTCTTTGTTCAGTGCGTATCGGAACGCGGCTGAAGTCTTCCTGTGCGCGCCGCAGCAGCTCCTGGAACTCTTCCAGGTGGCCGGTGCCGGTGAGCGCGGCGAGCTTGCGGGACTCCAGCCGCTTCTTGTGGTCCGGGATCATACGCTCGAGCTGTTTCATATATTCCTCGAACACGGCCTCCGCCCGGCCCGGATTGATCTCGTACGGACGGACTCGGCAGAGCATCTTGAACAGCAGATCGTGCGTGACGAACCCATCAAACGCCAGCAGCGCGAACATCGTCCCCAACCCGCCGTGCTCGCTTATGCTGCCGAGCGTCACGATGTCCACGTCCTCCAGCCCGAGTTTGTCCAGGATTCGCCGCTGCAGCATGCTGTACATTCCGAACCGGCATGGTCCTTCGGAGTTGCCCTGGAAGAACGCCTCTTTTTTCGGGTCGAAGTCCGGCTGATTGACGCGGTAGAGCATGTCCTCCGTGGTCATCAGAGCCGGCAGGCACACGTCCTCCGATATGGCCCTGCGCGCGAGGTTGAGGCCGACATCCGGCGAGCGCGGCAGAGGCTCCGCTTCGATACCGTAAGCCCTCATCGCAGCAGCCAGCACACGCGCGGCCTCACTTGCATACGGTATCCACAGCTTCCGTGCGCCGAGCTTGGTGATCGCGGTGTCGGTGGTGCGGATCGTCCGGAACTCCTTTACGAGCGCTTTGGCGGCGGTGTCCGCAAACGCTTCTATGCGCGTGATGACGCCCGCGTCGGCGGTGTGTTCGTCGATTTGCATCACGTAGCACGGCTCGCCGATCTCGTCGCGGAAAAACGGATTCCCAAACGAATCAGGCCCGCAGCCGAAATAGGTCAACACAACTGCCCGCAGGCGCAAGTCTTGGCGTATGAGCCTCGCGGCCATAAGCTTCTTCTGAATCTGGCGGGAATACGCGTTGGGCCAGACGTCGGATATGTCCACCGCCTCCAGCGGCAGGAAGTCCTGCGGTATAGCGAGGATACCCAGGTCCTGTATCTTCTTGCCGATGTCCATGTTGAGCGCCGGGTCCCAGAGCGTATAGGGCCGTCCGATCACCACGAAGGCGACGGCGTCGTCGGGCAGACTTTGCAATACCTCCGCGCCGCGCGCCTCGACGCGTTTTCGGAACTCCTGGAGAGTCTTCCACGCGACTTCGAACGCCGCGCGCGACCGTCGGGCACTCATTCCCAACTCGCGGCCGATTTGGACGAACACCTTTCGAAGGTGCTTCAGCCCGCGCTTGAAGTGCAGCCTCGGAGCCAGGTATTTGATGCCGCGCTCGGTAACTCCTACGGCGGATGCGATAACCTCCGGCGCCGCCTGCAGATACGGACAGGTCTGAGCCTGGCGCATGTTGGGGTTGGGCTGCTCGGTGGAGTGCACCCCCGGCGCGAAGATGACGTCCACGCCCTTCTCGATCAAGTCCATATAGTGGCCGTGTGCGACTTTGAACGGGAAGCACGGCTCGCCGATGGACACCTCTAGGCCCATGTCGATGATGCGTTTGTTGGTAGGATCGCTCGGCACGACCTCGAACCCCAGTTCTCCGAAAAACGCGGCGTACAGCGGATAGTATTCGGAGAACATAAGACCGCGCGGGATGCCGATGCGGGTCTGCGGTTTTCGGCTGTGGACGCGAGGACGGTACGCCTCCATCATCATCTGCTCGCGCTCGGCGAAGAGGTCGGGCAAGTGCGAGCCGAGGTTCTTCTTGTGCACGGCGCTGAACTTCTCGCAGCGGTCGTTGTAGAAGTACTTGGGGCCGCCCTCCATCTGGAACGTGTTGACGTCGCAGCGGTTCGGGCAGCCCTTGCACTCGAACGAGGCGACCTCATACTTCGACTCGGCGATTTTCTCGAATCCGCGAAAGCTTGACTGCGGCGGATCCGCCTGGTAAGCGAGCCTGGCCGCGCCTACGGCCCCCGTGATGTGCGGATAAGCCGGCACAACGATCTCCCGCCCGAGCACCGTTTCGAACGCGGCCACCATTCCCTTGTTGAACGCCACCGCACCCTGGAACGCGACCTTCTTGCCGATATCCCGGCTGCCGACGTTCTTGTTGAGGTAGTTTTTCACGCTGGCCAAGCAGATTCCCGCCGCCAGGTCCTCGACAGGCACGTTGTTCTGCTGGTAGTAGACCATTGCCGACTCCGAGAACACGGTGCATGTCCAATCCAGATCGGGCGGGCGAGTGTTTGCGAGGGCCGCATCGCCGAACTCCTCCAGCGCAAGCCCGAGCCTCTCGGCCTGCTTCTCAAGAAACGCGCCGGTTCCGGCTGCGCAGGCCTTGTTCATCTCGAAGTCGATTATGGTCTCGCCGTCGAGCCTGACGTATTTCGAGTCCTGCCCGCCGATCTCGAAGATCGAGTCGATGTCGTCCGCGTAGGAAAGCGCCCCGCTAGCCTGGGCGGTGATCTCGTTCTTGATCAAGTCCGCGCCGATGTAGTCGCCCGTCAGATAGCGGCCGCTGCCGGTTGTGGCGGCCGTGATCTTGCCGATCTCGAGGCCCTGCTTCTTGATCTGCTCGTGGATTTTGGTGAGCGTATCGCGCACGGCGGAGAGCGGGTCGCCATCGGTGCGGCGGTAGTAGCTCGCCAGAACGACCAGTTTTCCGTCGATCTCGGTGACCAGCGCGGCCTTGGTGCTCACCGAGCCGATATCGACACCCAAGCCGGCCCTTTCGATTCGAGATCCCGGGGGCACAACCGGGGCCTGTGCACCCGGCGCGGCACCGGATGCGTCTTTCGACCTGCCGCCGTGCAGCTTGATAGGCTCGCATCCCGGGTACTCGATCGGCTTGGCGAGCTGTTCCTCAAGCCGAAGCACCGCTTCGCGAAGGTCTATCGTTGTCTCGGCCTTCATCGCGGCACCGATCGCACCCAAAGTGCGATTATGCTCCGGCACGAAGAGTCTGGCGCCGATGCCGAGTTCTTCCGCCAGGTACTTGGCGGCCGCCGGGTTTTGGGAGACCCCTCCGATGAACGCTATTCTGTCGCGGAATTCCTTGCCGCGGGCTATTGCCGAACGATAGTTGCGTGCGATGGCCTGGTGAACGCCCGCGGCGATGCGCTCTCTCGGAGTGCCTTTCTGATAGAGGTGCACAATGTCGCTCTCGGTGAACACCGCGCACCTGCCGGAAAGGCTTGCGGGGCTTTCGGCCTCGAGCGCGACGCGTGCGAATTCCTCGATGGAGGCGTAGTTCAGGCGCCTGGCCATGTGGTCGAGGAAAGAGCCGCTGCCGGAAGCGCACTTGTTGCCCAGGTTCGAATCCTCGACCAAGAGCTTCCCGCTCAGCGGGTCCCGTTCGAAAAGAATGTACTTCTGGGATTCCCGGCCCATCTCGATCAGGGTTCGGACCTCCGGATAGAGCCGGTCGACGGCGGCAGCGAGCGCGTTAGGCTCGTGAACCGCGTCTGCGCCCGTGAGATCCTTGACCGTGGCGGCGCCCGCGCCGGTGACGCCGCAGACGATCTCGCTCCGACCCGCGGCATCCAGCGCGGCCTCCATCATTTCCTTCACTCGCCTCAGAGGCTGACCCAAAACGCGCCGGATATCAAGGGTTTCTATGGTATCGTCGTCCCGGATGACGACGGCCTTTACCGTGTCGGAACCGATGTCAAGCCCTAGTCGAAAGGACATCTCCGTTATCCTCCGAAATCGCGCGGCTCCGCAAAGTCCGCCCGGAGCGCGCAGGCTCAATAGGACAGTATATTGCGGTTGGCCGGTTTGGTCAAGAAGCACGAAGGAATGTGCAGCCTCGAACCAATAAGTAGACCGGCGGATGCGGGGAGGCGTTGGTGTTATGCCCAGATACATCGAGGAACTCGTCAGCCAGCAGGTGCGAAGGTCGGAGATGGCCCGACGCAAGGAGATCGAGGCCGGGCAGCCGGTCGTCAACCCCGTCGTCACGATCTCACGCACGATGGGAAGCGGGGCCAGGATCATCGCGCGAAAGCTTGCCCAGGACCTCGGCTGGAGTCTTTGGGACAGGGAACTCCTGGACGCGATGGCCGAGAATGCGGAAGTATCGAGGCGCGTCGTCGAGGCGTTCGACGAGCACGCGATCTCCGAGATCGAGGTCTTCGTTCGAACCGCTCTCGGCGACTATGAGCTGGCAGGGTTTCTCTACGGCAAGCATCTCGCCAGGGCCGTCGCGTCGGTTGCGAAGCTTGGAAACGCCATCATCCTCGGCCGCGGCGCCAATTTCCTGCTGCGTGACGCGCTCTCCGTGCGCATAGATGCCTCCTTCGCCCACCGCGTCCGCAACATGATGAGCTACGAAAACCTCACTCGAGAACAGGCGGAGGCCAAGCTCAAGGAATCGGACAAAGAAAGGCGCGAGTTCCTGGTGCGCATGTTCGGCAGAGAACGAGTCGAGCAGGCCCACTACGATCTTGCGCTCTGGATGGACCGGTTCAGAACCGAGGATGCTGTCGAGATAGTGAAGACCGCGATTCGCGCCTGGATCGCCGGGGCCGCTTCGCAGAATCAGTCCGCGGACCAACGATGAGTGCGGACACCGCACTCGCCGGCCTCCGACCACCAACCAAGCGCGTGCAGCCGTCAGGCAGGTAACGCGACTTCCGACAGCCAACGAATTACCGTGCGCTGCGCCGTGCTGCTGGAATCGGGAATGTTGACTGCCAGGCTGCTGGTCGCTTGGCTGCTCGCGGCCGCACCCGCCGGCGCCGCGGGACA
>Ga0209162_1004551_pt1 | contig 10295 bp, 8 predicted proteins | sample YNPNPMetaG_FD_187121 | JGI IMG/M metagenome (GOLD analysis project Ga0209162, IMG submission 187121) | Anoxygenic and chlorotrophic microbial mat microbial communities from Yellowstone National Park, USA - YNP NP MetaG (SPAdes) (version 2) ...
AGCCCCAGCAACCGTTCGGACTATGGAGGTAGGGACACGGCGACCCAGCTCTCCCGCGGTGTGGTCACCCGAAGGGGGACGGCCTGCCGTGCCCACTTGCTCTCTACACCATTATATCAGAAGGGGGGATAAATGGGGTGGTGGCGGGCGGCCCAACCGCCCGCCACCACCCCGTCCTTTTACTCCCCCTCCCCGTTGCGCCAAGCGCAACGGGGAGGGGGCAGGGGGTGGGGCAACATTCTGGCAGCGCGTTCACTTGTTTTTCAAGGGCACGCCAGTTCAAAATGAAAGTTTGTGCCCGTGCTGAGTATAAATGCGCCCACAACTTGGTGTTGGGATTGCTGTTGCGGCGCGACGTGAAAAACGTGCCCCAGGCGCGCCGACGCTTCGAGGTACACCTCGACGAGGTGGTAGCACTGGTCTTGCGCTGTTGAACCCGACTTTGCACAAGCCCTGACAAGTCAACTGTCAACTGTCAACAGTCAACTGACAAGTTGACTTTTGGGGAGGCTTGGTATATAATGGCAACTACAAGACTTAATCTCTGACCAATGGGGGGGGGAGATGGTCGGCTGTCGGCTGTTTTGGGAATCAAACTATACGAAAACGCTTGTTGCTTGATGCGTTTGCGCGCGTCAGGGGCGGGTGCTTTTTGGTTGGAACGAGAGGCAATATTAAGCCTGTTTTTCGCACCTTGCGAATGAATAACCCCACCCCCCTGACCCCCTCCCCACGCCGCTTTGTGGCGTGGGGAGGGGGAGATAGGGGGATGAGAGGGGTTTATCCCAAAGCACGGGTGCAGGTAGCACTGCCTTTCAGCGTGGAGAGCGTCTCTAGAAACCAAGGTTTCTCGAAGAAATCTGGTTTCTGAAACCCCGACCACGATTAACTGTGGTGCTACCCGGGTGCGAAATACAGGTTAAGAAGCATATAGGGATATAGGAATGTTGGGCGAGTGATTGCGACAAATTGAACCAAGGAGGTAATCCCAATGGCAAAGGTACGCCAGAACATTCTCTTTTTCACAACCAAGGAGGTTGCAGTGAAACAACGTCTGTTCGTTTTCTTCGCGCTGGTCATCGCGCTCGCCGTCCTCGTCGCCGCGTGCGCGCCGACGCCGGCACCCACCCAAGCGCCCGCTCAGCCCACCAAGGTGGAACCTACCAAAGCGCCCGCTCAACCCGCCACGGTGGAACCCACCAAAGCGCCCGCGCCGGCAATGACGTACAAGCCGGAGTACAAATTGAGCGTCCGCACCGCAGACAACACCGGCTGGGGCAAGGGTGCGCAAAAGTTCGCCGATCTGGTCAAGGAAAAGACCGGTGGCAAGATGAACATCAAGGTCTACTTTAACGGCCAGCTCTTTGCCGACAAGCAGACCAACGAGTTCCCTCTGCTCGGCGAAGGCGTCGCCGATTTTGCCGTTGGCTCGACAATCAACTGGTCGCCGCAAGTGAAAGAGCTGAACCTCTTCGTCCTTCCCTTCATGTTCAAAGATTACAAGGAAATGGACGCCGTAACCAGCGGGAACGTCGGTAAAGAAATCTTCAAGATCCTGGAAGCCAAGAATGTGGTTGGTCTGGCGTGGGGCGAGAACGGCTTCCGCGAATTGACCAACTCCAAGCGCGCGATCACCAAACCGGAAGACTTGGCCGGTTTAAAGATCCGTGTCGTCGGCACCAAGTTGTTCATTGACACCTTCACCGCGCTGGGCGCCAACCCCACTGCCATGAACTGGGGCGAAGCGATCACCGCGTTCCAGCAAGGCGTGGTGGATGGCCAGGAGAACCCGGTCGTCGGCGTCATCATCCCCTACAAGGTTTACGATTTCCACAAGCACCTGACCGTTTGGCACTATGCCAACGACCCCCTCATCTTTGCGGTCAACAAAGATGTGTGGCAGAGTTTCGATGACGCGACGAAGAAGATTGTCCAAGACGCTGCCAACGAAGCCGCGCTGTACGAAAAAGCCCTCGTGCGCGTTGGACTGGATGACGGCGCTGCCCTCAAGTACCTGCAGAGCAAAAACGAGAAAATTGACATTACCGATCCGTACGATTTTCTGAAGAAGCAAGGCGTAACCGTTACGAGTCTCGACGCGAATCAACTGGCGGCATTCAAAACCAAGACCCAGCCCGTCTTCGAGACGTGGTCAAAGGAAGTTGGTCAAACGCTGGTAGACCTGGCGCAGAAAGACAAAGCCGGCAAGTAGATGGAGCCAGGCGGTGGGCCGGTCATCAAAAAGGGCGAGGCAAAGCCTCGCCCTTTTTAAAGGGGCTCACCTCACAGGAGCAGGGTATGTCCAAGCAATCTTCGCCGAATCCACTTGTGTGGGCAGTGGATCACTTGGAAGAGATTCTGGGTGCGGCCATTCTGTTCGTGCAGGTAACGGTGGCTTTCCTCAATGTGATCACGCGTTATGTGATCAACTATTCACTCGCGTGGACGGAAGAATTTGAAGTCGGTCTTTTCGTCTGGCTGACGCTGCTGGGCGCGGCCATCGCGTACAAACAGCATGCGCACCTGAGCATGGTGTTCGTCGCGAATGCGCTCCCGCAGAAATGGCAAAAGTGGATCCATGTCGTCGGCGCCGTGGCGAGTGTTCTCCTTTTCGTCATCCTCTTTGTTTTCAGCGTGCAGCAAGTCATCGTCGAAATCAATTATGGCGCGATGACCGAAGCCCTGGGCATACCGCAATGGTGGTTCACCCTCGGCGTACCGATCGGTAGTCTCATCGTCATCGCACGCATCCTTCAAGCGGCGCGCGCGCGCTTTATCCGCGAGTCCGCCGCCGTGCCCATCGTTTAGGAGACGCTCATGGGACCCGAAGCCGGCCTTTTTCTTCTCCTGCTTTTCTTTGCGCTCCTCGCCACCCGCACGCCGATTCACGTTGCCCTGGGTTTGGCGGCGATAGCAATCATCGTGATGTACAACCTCGGCGTCAAGAGCGTCTCGTATACGTTTTACGCCAACATCGCCAAGTTTCCGCTGCTCGCGATTCCCTTTTACATTCTCGCCGGCGTCGTCATGCAAAAAGCCGGGATGGCAGAGCGCCTCATCAAATTGATTTCGGCCCTGTTTGGCTGGATGAGTGGGGGGATGGGCATCGCCACGGTGGCGGTGGCGCTGCTGTGGGGGGCGGTCTCCGGCTCGGGGCCCGCCACCGTCGCGGCGCTGGGCTTGATTCTGATTCCCGGCATGGTGGCGAGCGGTTATCCTAAACCCTACGCCACCGCCCTCGTCTCCGCCTGCTCTGAACTGGCCATCGTGATTCCGCCCAGCATCGCGCTCATCATCTACGGTGTGATCACCAGCGAGTCGGTGCCCGTGTTGTTCATGGGCGGTTTTATGCCCGGCCTACTGGTCGGTTTCTTTTTCATTGCGCTCACGTACCTCATCGGCAAGCGGCACGGCTACACCGGCGTACCCTGGCAGGGCTGGCGTGCGCTGGGGGCAACCTTTACGGAGGCCTTCTGGGGCTTGATGACACCGGTCATCATCCTGGGCGGCATCTACTCTGGCATCTTCACGCCGACGGAAGCGGCCGCCGTGGCTGTCTTTTACGGTCTGTTCGTCGGGTTCTTTGTTTACCGGACGATGAACCTGAAGAGTTTGTATGAGTTGCTCGTCGAGTCCACGATTTCGACGGCCGTGGTGATGATCGTCGTGACGTTTGCCGGTTTGTTCTCGTGGGCGGCGACGACCATCGGTATCGTCGAAATCGTGGCGAAATGGATCTTGGGGTTCTCCGCTCAGCCCTGGTTCTTGCTGATCCTCATCAACGCCCTGCTGTTGATCCTCGGCACCATGCTTGACGCGATTTCGATCTTTTACATCACCCTCCCGATCTTTATGCCATTGATTCAACACATGGGGTGGAGCAACGTGTGGTTTGGTTTGATGATGACGGTGAACCTTGCGATTGGCCAGATTACGCCGCCCGTCGCCGTGAACCTGTACGTCGGCGCGCGGATTGCCCGCTTGAGCATCGAAAGTATTTGGGCGGAAGCGTGGAAGTTCGCGCTCGTCGCCATCATCGCCTTGCTGATTATTGCCTACGTGCCAGACATTGTGCTTTTCCTGCCGCGTCTGACGGGCTTGATCAAATAATCGGTGGAGCAACGAACAGGGTAGCACTGCATTTCAGCGTGGAGAGCATCTCCAGAAACCAGGTTTCTTCGAGAAACCTGGTTTCTGAAACCCCGACCACGATTAACTGTGGTGCTACCACGAACAGGGTGGCTACTACAAAAGTGAAAACATCCATCACAGTTGAGCGTAACACGGCTCTCGATTTGTATCGCACGATGACACGCATTCGCGCCTTTGAAACGCGCGTCGAGCGGCTCTTCCTGGACGGGAAATTGCCCGGCTTTGTCCACCTCTCGATCGGGGAGGAAGCGATCCCCGCCGGCGTGTGCGCCCATCTCACCAAGACCGATTACCTCACGAGCACCCATCGGGGACACGGGCACACCATTGCCAAAGGCGCGCCCATCAACTTGATGATGGCAGAAATCTTTGGCAAGCCAACCGGCGTGTGCAAAGGCAAAGGCGGCTCGATGCACATCGCCGATTTCAGCGTGGGCATGCTGGGCGCGAACGGTGTGGTCGGCGGTGGATTCAATATCGCCGTCGGCGCCGCGTTGTCTATTCGTTTGCAGGGTCGGCACGATGTGGCCGTGTGCTTCTTCGGCGATGGCGCGTCCAATCGCGGCACGTTCCACGAAGCGCTGAACATGGCAGCGGCGTGGCAGTTGCCGGTGATCTTCGCGTGTGAGAACAATGGCTATGCCTCAACGACGCCCTTTAGTCCGGCGGGCAAGACCGATCTTCTCGGCCAGACGGCGCCGTGGCCCGTTCATTCGACCAGCGACCTTGCGCGGCGTGCGGCCGGCTACAACATGCCCGGCACCGTCGTTGACGGCAACGATGTGCTGGCGGTCTATCACGCCGCCGGTCAAGCCATCGCCCGCGCGCGGCAGGGGGGTGGTCCCACGCTCCTTGAATTTCGCACCTATCGTGCCAAGGGACATTTCATTGGCGACCCGGAAAAGTATCGGGCGCGTCAGGAAGTGGAAGAGTCGTTCAGGAGCGAACCGATCGGACGTTTTCGCCAGGTCTTATTGGAAGCCGCGTTGGCAACGGAGAAAGAGCTGGACGATATAGCCAAAGCGGCAAACGACGAAGTGGAAGCCGCCGTCCAATATGCCGAAGCCAGCCCCGACCCCGAACCGCAAGCCGCGTTCGAAGATGTATATGCTTAGTTGAATAGTGCGATAGTTGCATCGTCCAACGATCTAAACGATGGCACTTGCCCGCACTATCGCACTAACTCGGAGATTAGATCATGCGCGAAATCACCTTTGCCGAAGCCACGCTGGAAGCGATGCGGGAAGAGATGCGTCGCGATCCACGGGTGTTTGTGATGGGTGAAGATATCGCGCGGCAAGGCGGCATCTTTGGCCAATTCAAAGGGCTTCCCGAAGAATTCGGTTACACCCGCGTGATTGATACGCCCATCAGCGAAACGGCGATTGTCGGTGCCGGCTTGGGGGCGGCATTGACCGGCAGCCGGCCGGTCATTGACATGCACTTTGCCGATTTTATGACCATCGCCAGCGACGAGATCATCAACCAGATCGCCAAGATCCGTTACATGTCCGGCGGGCAGGCGAAGGTGCCGCTGGTCATTCGCGCCCCCGATGGGGCGATTCGTTCCGCCGCCGCCCAACACTCCCAGAGCGTTGAAGCGTGGTATATGAACGTGCCGGGCTTGCAGATTGTTGCGCCGGCAACGCCGTACGATGCGAAAGGATTGCTCAAGAGCGCGATCCGTTCGGATAACCCGGTCATTTACTTTGAGAACAAAGTCTGTTACCGGCAAAAAGGTCCGGTGCCTGAAGAAGAGTATCTGGTGCCGCTGGGCAAAGCGGAAGTCAAGCGCCCCGGCAAGGATGCGACGGTGATCACGTACAGCATCATGCTCTACCGTTGCCTCGAAGCCGCCGACCTTCTCGCGCAAGAAGGGCTCGCCATCGAAGTCATTGATTTGCGGACGCTTTCACCGCTGGACACCGAAACGCTGGTCGCCTCGGTCAAAAAGACGGGGCACGCCCTGGTGGCGCACGAAGCCGTCCGCTTTGGCGGTTTCGGCGCCGAAGTGGCGGCAACGCTTCAGGAACTCGCCTTCGACTGGCTCGATGCGCCGATCGCGCGGGTGGGCGCCGCGTTCACCCCGGTGCCCTTCAGTCCCCCACTTGAAAAAGCGGTCATCCCGCAGGTGAGTCACGTGGTTGAAGCGGTCAAGGCGTTGGTGGCATAGAAGGAAGTAGGGGCGGGGTTACCCCACCCCCTACGAGGGGCGCATTTACAAGTTGGGGGAGGGGGAACGGGCGACTGAAAGTCGCTGCAACCACCACGCCAAGCCTGCCTTCGCAGGCTAAACTTAGCCGACGCAGGTCGGCTTGGCGTAGTTGTCGCAAGCGTTCACGCCTTTTCGATGGCGAGGCATAACAAGTTGTTCTGCGTGAACGCTTGCGATTGCTGCGGTTTCCAACCGCCCGACTCCTCCAACCTTTAGATGCGCCCCCCTACGAGGAATCCTAGATGGCAACTGAAATCACCATGCCGCAACTCGGTTTGACGATGACCGAGGGCGCGGTGAGCCTGTGGCTGAAACACGTGGGCGACTTGGTCAAAGCCGGCGAACCGCTCTTTGAAGTCCAAACCGACAAAATTACATACACCGCCGAAGCGCCCGTCGCTGGGGTGCTCGCGGAAATCCGCGTGCCAGAAAATCAGGTTGTGCCGGTGGGCACGGTAATCGGCGTCATCGAAGAAAAAGCCGGCGCGACCCCACCCGCCGCACCACCGGCAAAACCGGCGCCAACGGCCGCGCCCGCGCCAACCACTGTACCATCGAGTCGCCTCACCCCTAACGCGCAACCAGCCAGCCCGCCAGCTCCCGAACAAGCGTCCGGCGAAAGAATTTTTGCATCCCCCAAAGCCCGGCGAATCGCGCAGGAACGGAACCTTGATCTCCGTACGATTACGGGCACCGGGCCGGGGGGTCGCATCAAAAGCCGTGATTTGCCGGCAGCCGCACCGGCTGTCGAACACGTTCTGGCAACGCCGGTCGCGCGGCGGATGGCGGAAGAGATTGGTATTGACCTGAGCAAAGTCAAAGGCACCGGTCCTGGGGGGCGCATCACACAAGACGATGTGCGGCGAGTGGCTCCGCCGCTCCCCGCCGTACCCCCTGGGTCGGCCACGCCGCGCGAGCCGATGGTCGTGGTCTCGCCGGCGAACGTCAAAAAGCAGATGGCGCAACGGATGGCGCAGGCCAAGCGCGAGATTCCGCATTTCTACGAAACGATTGACGTGGAGGGGACCGCGCTCGTCGCGCGCAAGAACGCCGAAGCGCCGCGCCTTGCCGCCCAAAACATTCGCCTCACGTACACCGCGTTGCTTGTCGAAGCAGTCGCCAAGGTGCTCGCCGAATTTCCGTTGTTGAACGCGCGCTGGGACGCTCAACAAAACCAAGCCGTGTTGAATCCTCACCTTAACATCGGGGTTGCTACGGCGCTGGACGATGGTTTGATTGTACCGGTGATTCACGCGGTCGAAATGAAATCCTTGGCGGGCATCGCCAGCGAACTGCAACGACTCGCTGCCGCCACCGAAGCCAAACGCTATCGCTTTGCCGATTTGGAAGGGGCGACGTTTACGCTCAGTAACCTGGGGATGACCGGCATCACGATGGTCTATCCGATCATCAATCCGCCGCAGTGCGCGATCCTCGGCGTCGGCGCGCTGCAGGAACGGCTCAGCGTCCGCGAGGGGACCATCCGCATCGTGCCGATGATGACGCTGGTGCTCGCCGCCGATCACCGCATCTGCGATGGGATGTACGCGGCGCGCTTTTTGGCGCGCTTGCGTGAGGTATTGGAAGAAAAGTAAGCCGTGGAGAGGATGCCGCTAACTGCCCGCCTAAATTCCAGACGCCCGTGTTTGAAATGACTGCTCCCATGCTGACCGCGGTGGGTGTTTTTCTGATCACCTACGTTCTGATTGCAACCGAGAGATTCCCACGCCAGGCCGTGGCGTTGCTCGGCGCTGTCGCGCTTGTGCTCCTCAACATTTTTCCGCTGCAAGAAGCCTTCACCTTTGTAGACTGGCAGACGATGGGCTTGCTGTTTGGCATGTTCATCCTGATCGCCATCCTCGCGGAAGCCGGGTTCTTTACCTGGCTCGCCAGTCAAGTCGCCGCGCGCTTGAACTATCGCCCCGCGTACATCTTTATCGTTTTTCCGTTGCTGGCCGCGTCCATGGCGGCGTTTATGGACAGCATCACCGTGATGCTCTTTCTATCGGCGCTCACGCTCCGCATCGCCAAGCTCATCAAGATTGATCCGGTTCCGCTGGTTGTGAGCGAGGTGTGCGCGGCAAACACCGGCGGTGCCAGCACGCTCGTCGGCGATCCACCCAACGTGATTCTCGGAACGATGCTCGGTTTTAATTTCAACGACTTTGTCATTCACACCGGGCCGATAGCGGTCGCCTCCGCCGTGATCATCACGCTCGTCTTTTATGGGTTCAATCGGGCAATGCTGAAACAAGCCGAGCAGGAAATTGACGTGGCGGAGTTGGCGGCCATTGATCAGAGCGGGCTCATCACCAATCCACGCTTGTTGAAGCTAGGCCTGGCTGGCTTTGTCACCGCCATCTTTTTGCTGGTCACGCACAGTGGGTTATCGGCATGGCTGCACCTCGAAATCAGCACGGCCGTGGCGGCGCTCGTGCCGGCGTTACTCGTCACAATGATCGGCGGCGAAGAAACGCGGCACGTCATGACCAAGATTGATATAGAGAGTTTGCTTTTTTTCATCGGCTTGTTCATCCTCATGGGCGCGCTGGAAAAGACGCACTGGATTCGCAGCGTCGCCGAGCAAATTTTTGCGCTTGCGCAAGGCAATCCCTTTGGCTTGGTGATGATGCTCCAGTGGGGTGCCGGCTTCACCAGCGCCGTGGTGGATAATATTCCGATGGCGTTGGCGATGGCATACATTTTGAAGAACATGGCGCATCTGCCCGGCGCGCCTGCGCTGGCACTGATGGTGTGGGCGCTGGCGTTGGGCGTGGATATGGGCGGCAATATGACGCCGGTCGGCGCGAGTCCGAACGTGGTCGCGTATGCGTACGTCGAGCACAACTATGGTAAGATTGGTTGGCGCCGCTGGATCAGGATGACCGTGCCGCCGACGATTCTCGCGATGCTGGCCGCCTCGGTGTTCTTGTATTTCAAATATCTCGTCGGTTGGTATTGATATGCAAGTCGAACGATTCTTTCACGAATTGCCGGTCGAGCGTCTGGCGCGCGACCTGATCGGACGCGAGGTAACGCTCGAATGGCTCCTCGTAGACAACTCGCCCGAAGAGTCCAAGGTGAGCGAAGAGCTGTATTTGGAATACTATCCAAACCGTGAACCGTCGCCGGAAGAGGTGCGCGATTTTGCGGCGATCCAGTACACCGCGCTACTCCGTGTTTGGAATCGCGGTGCGGCTGGCATCGCCGAGCACCCCGGCGTGGGACCCGAGGACATTTTCACCCCCGCTCTGCGCCTTGCCACGTTCACAACGACGTTAACGGGCATCACGCTGACCCACGTCCAACGCTTTTACGGTGCGCCGCTGAAACTCGTCCAACTGGAAAATAGCGCCGGGGTCGCGTTGTTTGTACCGCTTCATCCGTGGCCCCATCGCCGAGACCGTGAACCGCTGGCGATGACGCTGGTTACCAACCCAGAGACACATCGCCGCGAGTACACCATCCGGCTGTATAACCTCGCGCTGGTTATTTCCGTGCCAGCGGATTGACGCACCGCCGCCCGGGCATCCCCAAGAAGTTGTTGAACCATTCACCACCCAGGGATGAAAGCATCCAGGGCGTACGATTTTTCACTGACCCTGCGATGCGGTAAGAGTTGCCTTGATTACGCCGTCGTTCGTCCTTCACGAAGCGGTCATTCACCCCCCAAGCCTCGCTTTCGCACCCTAGCCTGACCGAGAAGCATGCGCCCACCTTGAGTGGCTGGACTAGCCACGTTGTCTATGTGATGGTGCAGGCTCAGTACATCACAGAATTGGCATGGTCGAGGTTCTCTAACCTGTGGTTCGCTCATTTTTAGGGCGGTTTGGCAGAATCGGCACAGAGCCTGGCATAGATGTCTGGAGAGAAGTCCAGCAAGGCCAGGATACGCTGTTGCACCTTAGAGAGCGGAGTAAGATGACAA